>VFQT010000927.1_pt1 | contig 38704 bp, 58 predicted proteins | sample 3512381 | NCBI WGS metagenome assembly VFQT01 (sample SAMN10412376, study PRJNA504923) | tailings metagenome | isolation source: Relicate 2 Philex TSF3 active mining site | place: Philippines: Tuba, Benguet | collected 2017-08-29 | reverse complement strand
CGATCTCGTTGCGATGACCCGCAGGCTTTGGCGCCGGAAGGACCCGTGAGAGGCCAGCAGGCGTCTGTGAGGTGCTGGCCGATGCCTTAGCCGCGAGCGACGTTTTGGGCGAGGTACTGGCGTAGGTAGACACCGAAGCGACGCTGGGCGACCTTGAGGCCGATTTGTTCCATGGGGAAGATCTGGCGATAGGTCGGAAGGGTGGTGGAGAGGAAGAGGGGTTTGAGTTTGCCGCTGCGTGTGCGTTGGTAGATGCCGGGTTGGCGGGCATCGCCGGTGGGACGGCCGATGAAGACGCTGTTAGGTCCTTTGGTTGCTACTTGGCCGCTGATGCGTTTGATGGCAGCGAGTGAGACGTTGCCGTTGGCGTTGCGGCGGATGGCGGCAGGGATGAGGGCATTGCCTTGCGGGAGGGTGCCGGTGGTGAGGGACTGAAGTCGGAGCTCGAAAGGCTTTTGGCCACGGACGCCGCCGGTGATGTTGCGACCGATGTAGGGCAGGCGCTTGCGATCGGGGTAGATGTCTACGACGAGGTTGCGTTTGGTTGAACGGCGGACCATGAAGGACCGCTGAACGAAGCGTGTAGGGCGATCGAAGTATTGGCGTGTTGCGCCGTTGAGTGCGGTGCGTGCATCGAAGCCAGTGGCGTTGAGAGCTTGGCTGATGGAGAAGGGGAGCTGTTTGGTCATGGCATCCGTCCAGCGGATGGCCTTGGGTAGCTCGCTTTGGATGTCGAGGGAGATGGAAGCCATGGAGTGAAGCCCCGCCGATGTCACGCGACGGGGTGGTGACTCATCCAGGGTCAGGGTAGGAGATCAGAAGGGGAACTCAGCGTCGGGGTTGTAGCCGGGGTCAGGCTGTACGGGTTGTGCAGTCTGTACAGGTTGTTGGCCGGGTTCTGATGGCAGGTTGGGCACGCGCAGCAGCAGACCATTGTGGGATAGGCCGCCAATGCCGCTGTGGGCATCAGCAGGGGGCAGAGCCTCTCTGCAGGCGGTCTTGACGTCAGCGATGCACTTAAGGCCCTTTGAGGTGCCTTCAAGCATCTGCCGGTACTCCAAGACCTTTGCGTGGATATAGGCGCTTTGCTGAACCGTCAGCGCCATCACCTGCTCTTTTGCGATCAGCTCTCGCAGATGGCTGTCTCCATTGCTGTTGCCCTTAAACAAGTTCTTGTCAACTGTTCGAGGCGCTGACTGATGGTCATCCCGCAGGCCAGCGAAGACCTGTTGAGTGGTGGTGCCGCAGCTGGCGAACTGCTGACAGAACACCGGAAGGGAGGTGGTGTTGTCGAGCGGTTGATCGGATGGGGCAATGGCCCAACGGTTGAGTTTCCAGCTCTGCACCACGCCGGTGTCGTTGCAGCACTCGCATCGGTAGAGGCGCGTGCCAGGTGGCAGGGCTTGGGGGATGCCGCTCTTGAGATGCGGTTCACGTTGGCGGCTGTGGCGAACAACGCCAAAGAAGTCAGGACGGTCCATCAGATCAGGCCCATCTCACGCAGGCGTTGCTGGTGGGCAGCCTCCTCTTCGGCTTGGATCTCGGCCTCTGTCTTTCTGCGTCGAGGTGGTGTGGTGACGGTCTTGCCCTGAGGCTTGAACTGCTCGTAGCGGGCGTAGCTGACGCCGGCCCACTTGCCATTGATCGCGAGCTGTAGCTGCTCTGCAACGACGACCGGGCCGTAGGCGTCCTGCAGCTTGCTGAGCTCGGTCTGCAGAAGCTTCCATGCCACGTCGCCCTTGCTGCCCTTCTTGACCTTCCAAAACTGGGTGATGAGCTCTTCGTGCTGCTGTAGCTCAGGACATATTGATTTACTAGTAAGAGTTTTCTTAGAAGTAGAAGATATAGAGGTACTCGCTTCGCTGCCGCTCGCGAGTCCCAGCGTACAGGCCCTGTCAAGCCCTTGATCAATCAAAAGGCAGAGAAAGCCCTTCCTGTCTAGGTATTCGGGCTTTGCAGCGTCGAGCTTGGCCAGCAATGCGTCTGGAATGGAGAAGTTCAGCTGTGCCATCAGGGGTAGCCGTGAGCCATCGGAGGGTATACGATCCGGTAGCTCTCGGCAACCTCTCGCCTATGTCTCTCCTGTTGCCCGCGAAGGGCCAGCTGCTGCCGCCCATAGACGGCCTGTCCATGGCAGCCGGCGCACACCGCTACTGCTTCCGCGGTGACTGGCTGCCGTTCTCCGTCACCGGCATCGTCAGCGATCTGAGCCCTGAGGCTCGTAAGCAGATCGAGCGCACCAAAGACGGCCCTGATGGTTGGGAGGTGCGCGGCACGAGCGTTCACGCGATCCTTGAGCAGCACCTACGCGGCATTGCCAACGACGGACTTACGGGCGTGGTGATCGACGAGCGGTGGGCCAAGTGGGCAGACCCGTTGCTCGATCATTGGCTATGGCGTGACTGCACGGTGCTGGCTGTGGAGATGCAGCTGTGTGACCCGATCAAACGCGTGGGGGGCAGCGTTGACTTCCTTGTGCGCACGGCGCAAAGCAACACCGTCTTGGGTGATCTGAAGACGGTCACGAGCGCCGCGGCCTTGAAGTCGCGCAAGCCTGCCGGGGCGCAGCTGGGTGCCTATGTGAGCATGTTGGCGACGTGGTTTCCGCTGATCACGGTGGACAAGTGCGTAACGCTGGTGTCAGCACCGGGCGAGTGCGAGGTGAAGGTGCAGGAGCCTGCTGTGTGTGTTGCAGCGTGGGAGGAGGCGTGGGAGCGCCACCAGGCCGCTGAGCTGGTGAGAGGGTTCTGATGGCTCAGATCGACTGGACCGCGATCTTTACGCTGAGGCCGGATCTTGAGCCGCCCGGCTATGCGGCGACTGTGATCGACATGCATAAGAACCCGAGCGAGGAGGTCAGGCAGCGACGGCGTGATCGCAGCAGCGGGAGGCCGGCGCACTGGCCGAGCCTGAAACACGGTGCGGACTGACCCTTGACTCTGCACTGTGGTATGCCATACTGATGGCACGAGGGGAGCGGCCCACTCGCAAAACTCAACCGCCGACCGAACAGCGCACACGAGGTCGTAAAACCCGAGCGCAACACGGCCTGACTAAGCCCGCAACGCCGGTTGGCCCGGCACCCACTCACCACTCAGACCATGACCACACTCACCTGCATCGCTGCCACGCTGCTGGCACTGCTCACCATCCCCCTGATGGTGATCCTCTGGGCCAGCGAGAGCCAGCAGCAACGCGCCCGCCGCTGGCGTCGCACCGGCAGCTCCTACCGCTCCATTGCCGAGCGTCTCGGTGTCTCACACACCACGGCCCGCCGGTGGTGCACTGCCTGATGATCATCACGCGGCCCGCCGGAGCCGCACCCAATCCGGCGCTCCATCACTCACTCACCATGACGACACCAGACAACACGCTCCTAGGCCGCTGCACCGTGGCCTATGACGATGGCCGTTCTCTATCCGCAGTGATTCAGCTCGCTACTGGCGACTTGCCTCCCAACCAACGAACCCGTCGCGTTGGCGTCGCCTGTGTGCTGGAGCATCTGGCCGCAGAGATTGCCGTGATGCTCGAGCGCAATCCCAACCTCACCCCACACCAGCTGATCACGATCCTGCGCATGGAGGCCGCCGGCGAGCTCGCAGGCTGGGAGCAGGAGCCCGCATGAACTATCACGACTTCATCGCGTCCAAGGCCACCAGCAGCAGCTCCTCCGGCTTTGAGCCTCAGAACAACTGGGACCTGTTCACGCACCAACAGGCCACCCTGCAGTTCGCCTGCCAGAAGGGCCGCTCCGCTGCCTTCCTGGATACCGGCCTTGGCAAGTCGCGTGTTGAAGCGGCCGCAGCCGCTGAGTTCATGCAGGCCAGTGGCAAGCCATCTCTCATCCTCACGCCGCTTGCCGTCGCACGGCAGATGAAGCGCGAGTGCGAGGCCATCGGGATTGATGCCGCCATCGTGCGCGAACAATCCGATGTCACGTCCGGCGTCAACATCGCCAACTACGAACGGCTGCCCAAACTCGACACGTCCGTATTCGGTGGCGTCGTACTTGATGAGAGCAGCATCCTCAAGGCCTTTACCGGGCCCACGAAGCGGATGCTCTGTGAGGCCTTCGCAGATGTGCCTTACCGCCTCGCTGCAACGGCCACGCCAGCGCCAAACGATCACATGGAGCTGGGTCAACACGCCGAGTTCCTTGGCGTCATGCCGGGCCCTGAGATGCTCTCACGTTGGTTCATCAGTGATCAGACCACGATGGGCGGCTACCGCCTCAAGGGTCACGCACAAGATGACTTCTGGCGCTGGGTAGCAAGCTGGGCGCGTGCTGCCACCTTGCCGTCAGATCTCGGCGGTGATGATGCCGGTTTTGTCCTGCCGCCCCTGGACTATCGGATCCACACCGTCGCGGCCGACATCACTCAAGAGGTGCCGGACGGGATGCTGTTCAGGATCCCCGATGGCAGCGCCACCACCATGCACCGTGAGAAGCGCCTCACGATGGATGAACGCGTGGCCTGCGCTGCAGAGCTCGCCAACTCAGCTGATGGGCCCGTGATCGTTTGGTGTGAAACCAACAGCGAATCAGCGGCCCTGGCTGCAGCGATACCGGACGCGATCGAAGTGCATGGCTCAATGAGCCCTGACGTGAAGGTGGCCGCGTTGGATGCCTTCACGTTTGGCGAACGTCGCGTGATCGTGAGCAAACCGAAGCTGGCCGGCCTTGGTCTGAATTGGCAGCACGCCAACACCGTGATCTTTGCCAGCGTCAGCCATAGCTATGAGCAGCACTACCAGGCCGTTCGCCGCGCTTGGCGTTTCGGTCAGACGAAGCCCGTCACCTGCCACGTCATCATCAGCGACACAGAGGCCAGCATCTGGAGCAATGTCCAGCGCAAGGCCGACGATCACCAACGCATGAAGCGCGCCATGGCCAAGTCCATGCTGCGCTCACAGCAAGAGGCAATCTTGCGCCGCGCTTATCTGCGCACACCTGTCGTCACTCTTCCTGACTTCTTCCAATGAAACCCGACTATCAAGGCAGCAACTGGGCGATCTATAACGCGGACTGCGTTGAGCTGTTGATGGGTCTGCCCGACAACAGCATCGACTGCGCCGTGTTCAGTTCGCCGTTTTCGTCCCTGTACATCTACAGCGACTCCGAGCGCGACATGGGCAACAGCGCCTCGCACGAGGAGTTCCTTGAGCATCATCGCTTTATGGCGCGTGAGCTGTATCGCGTGATGAAGCCCGGCGCCGTGATCTGTGATCACGTCAAGGACACGGTGTTCTATCAGAACAGCAGCGAGACAGGCGAAGGCGGGCTGTATCCGTTCTCAGATGAAGCCAGCCGGAACTATCGGACCGTAGGGTTTTGCCTGCGTGCTCGCGTGACTGTGTGGCGTGATCCGGTACGCGAGATGCAAAAGACGAAGCACGAACGGCTGCTGTATAAGAACATCCGCGAGAACAGCCGCGTGAGCGCAATGGGGATGCCTGAATACATCTTGGTTATGCGCAAGGAATCGAAGGGCAAGAACGTGGGCGAGCCTGTGACTCATACGCGTGATGAGTTCACGCTTGACCAATGGCAGCAGTGGGCATCGCCTGTGTGGATGGACACGATGCAAACCAAGGTGCTTAACGCCAGATTCAAGGCAGACAAAGATGAGAAGCACATCTGCCCGATGCCCTTGGATCTGATCGAGCGTTGCCTGACCCTTTACAGCAACCCGAACGACGTAGTGCTCGATCCGTTCAATGGCATAGGCAGCACCGGCTATCAGGCCGTGAAGATGGGCCGCCGGTATGTGGGGATTGAACTGAAGCCTGAGTACGCAAAGCAGGCGGCCAAGTTCATGTCCAGGGCCGAGGCCGAGGGATCTAGCTCGCTGCTGGAGGTGACGGCATGACCGTAGACGACTGGTACGACAACGATCCAGAGCTTGACGTTGACCACGACAAGCGCACCGTCATGCACCTAGTGACGGCCAAGCTCGAGCGGCGCCTGGCCTACTGGCGGCAACGAGAGCAGGAGGAGATCCTCAAGCGGTACCGGATGGTTACGTCGATCTGAGCGGGCGGGTTGACCCGTTGCTTGTGGTATGCCATACTTCAGGGCATCGGGACGCACCCGACCCACTCATCACTCAGACCATGACCGCTACCGCACGTTTCATCACCGTCACCCTGCCCAACGGCGAGATCGCCAAGCGCAAGACGGCCCGTAACTACACGCACGCCGTCTGCTCTCAGCGGGCTGTTATCGGTTACTGCGGCTCCTATGAGCTCGCTCAAAAGCGCATCGCCGGTATCTCTTGCCCTGAGATTCGCGCCGGACTGCAGATCATTCCTATCAACGCCTGATCACCGCCGGGCCCTTCGGGGCCCTCCACTCACCTACTCAATCTTCACCATGTTTCCCGATCGCCTCATCACTGCCGGTTTCATCCTTGGCCTAGCCCTCGGCATCACCGCCTTCACCCATGGTGCTCGCACTGCTGACTCGTCTCGCCCGATGGATCCGCAAGCTGTTCAAACGTCACCCCTCACCACCAGCCCCAATGGCCTGGGCGTTGGGCCCTGACCAGCTCTCAGAAGACCTGAAGGATCCTCTCCTACGGGCTGCCTACATCGACTACCTCGAGGCCTGCCTAACCATGCCCGGCTCCCGCTACATCCGATGAACCAACCACCTATCCCACCACGTCTAGTCATGCCTGAACGCATCCGCGCCATAGCGGAAGACATCACGCTTGCCGATCTGCTCAACAGCCCTGCCACAAGCTGCGATGCCATCAGCGTGATCTGCAACATCCTTAACAACGGCTGGCTCTACACCGAGATGAAGTCGCCAGATGACATCAGCCTCGAACGCGACCTATTCGCCATCTCTCAGGCCTACGGCATTGAAGCCCGCCACCTCGCCTTCGCTCACATCCGCGAGCGCCGCCAGTTCACCAAAGACCGCAAATGACACACCCTGAAGTCGAGGAGCTGATTCAGCAGATCAGCGACACCAAACAGGCCATCAAGCTGATGGAGCATCAGCTCAAGGCCTACATGGCCACGCTTGACGAGTACCGCGCCAATGGCCTGCTGGACTCCTACGAGTGTGAGGACGGCACCTTCTACATCAACGACTGCAGGCTGCTGCCGGTGACGCGCAGCACTTGGGCCTACAGCAATGCCGTCAAGGAACTGCAGGAGCAGGAGCAGCTAAGCGGTGCTGCCACACGCAAGGAGGTCACCTACCTGCGCTTTGAGCTGCCGAAACCGTGATTCCTTCCTACTCCTTTACGGTGTTTGGCACCGCAGCGCCACAGGGCAGCAAACGCCTGCTGGGCAAGGTGATGGTGGAGTCCTCCCGCCGCGTTCATCCATGGCGCAGCGACGTGCGCACTGCAGCCATTCAGAACAAGCCCCACGGCTGGGAAATGACCATGCCCGCACGCATCGAGCTGGTGTTCTGGTTTCCAAGGCCTGCCAGCCACTACGGCATCAAGGCCGGCATCAGCTACCTGAAGCCCACCGCACCGATCGAACCCGTCAGCTCCCGCGTAGGCGATCTTGACAAGCTCTGCCGCGCAATCCTTGACGCCCTCACCGGCGTGGCCTACCTCGACGACCGGCAGGTGGTAGAGCTCGACGCACGCAAGGCCTACCTAATGGGGCGAGACGCTGCCCCCTACACACAGATCACCATCACTCCCAATGTCTGAACTCAAGATTCCAAACCTGGCCGGTGTCATCACCAAGGCCGACGTTGACACCAAGGGCAGCGGCTCCTATGCCGCGTCCTACGTCAACTGGGCCAAGGTGGCGCACCTGCTGCATGAGCACGCACCCGGATGGGACTTCCACCTACGGCCTGCCCTCGATGGCACGTTGCTGCACAAGGCGCCGGATGGCACGGCCTTCGTAGTTGGCGAGTTCATCGGGCCCGATGATGAGCGGCTGGCCAGCTTTCCGTTCCCCTGCATGGATAACCGGAACAATCCGATCCAGCTGGAGAAGGTCAGCGCCAGGATCCTCACCGACACGCACCGCCGAGCGATGTGCGCCTGCGCTGCGTTCAGCTTTGGGCTGGCCTATGAGCTCTGGGCCAAGGATCCGGTCGAGGATCCACACCGTGATGAGCAGGCACAGGCCAAGCCCGCCGCTAAGGCTGCGCTCAAGGCCGCGGCCAAGCCCACCAGCAAGCCCGAGCCCGCTGCCCCAGCAGCAGAGCCAGAGCCCCAGCAGCAAGCCACCGGCGAGCCCATCACAGAAGACGAGCGGCAGCTCTGCGTGCAGCTCCTCAAGGACATGGCCGCCGGTGATCGCAACAAGCTGATCGCAGCCTTTAAGGAACGCTTCAATTTGGCTGCCGACGCCCTCATCACTCAATACATCACCACCGGAGAGCACCGTGACTTCATCCAGCAGCAGCTCACCGCGTGAGCACCTCTACCGTGCCGCCGGTGCCCTGCGTGCCTTCCTGCACGCCAATGCCAGCGATGCGCTGTTCTTCAAGCATCGCTACGTCGCATGGGCGCATGAGCAGAAACGCAACGCAGAGTTACGGATCGCGCTCGACATCATCGACAGGAACATTTCATGCGGCACCGTGATCACACCACGGCAGCCATGACTGATCCAGAACGCCAGCGCCTGCGTGAGTACCGCCAACGCGCCGATCTCAAACGGCGCTCCAACCTCATCCAGGCCAGGCTGCCGCCTGATCTGGCCCGGCGCTTTCGCCACTACCTGCAAACCACAGGCCTGAATCAAAACCAAGCCCTCATCGCCATCCTTTCCACTTTCCTCAACTGATGCTCAACGTCACAGCTTGCGGCAACCTTGCCGCTGATCCACGCAACAACACCGCCGGCAACACCGAAGTTACTAACTTCACGCTGCTGGTGAACAAAAAGATTAAAGACCAGGAATACGTCACTGCAGTGGACTGCGCCGTATGGGGCGCCCGTGCCGCTGTGGCTGCTCAGTACCTCAGCAAAGGCGCACAGGTGACTGTGGCCGGCGAGGCGCACGCCGAGACCTACGAACGCAAGGACGGATCAACCGCTTGCAAGCTCGTGCTGCGCGTGTCTGACTTCACCCTGCCGCCGCGGCCAGCGCAGCCTGCTGCTGAGCCCGACTCAATGCCATTTTGATCGCCGCCGGGCCCTACGGGGCCCTTAGATCTACACACTAATCACCATGAAAGAATCCCAACGCACCTGCCGCTACGTTGAACTGAAGAACTACAACATCGACTGCAAAGGCGATGACTTCCTTGAAGTTACTGAATGGACCAATAGCGAAGGCTTTGATCTGCATCTCAGCCGAGGTGAGCAATCCATCTCCTTGACATGGGAAGAGTTCACCGCCCTTCAGCAGGCTCTCGGCGACTGGATTGATCAGCCCAACTCCACTTGCCCGCACATCATCACCAGCGATGAAGGCACCAGCTACTGCAAGCTGGCCGAGAAAACGGCAGATCTCCTCGCCAAGCTGCGTGCTTGAAGCCCAGTAGTCCGATCAACTAACCGCCGTGGATTCCGTCAACCAGTACCTACAGGAGATTGGCCGCCATCCTCTGCTCACTCCAACTGAGGAGATCGAATACAGCAGACAGATCCAGGCCATGATGGCACTCCAATCTGAGCAGCCTGACGCCAGCACCTACACCAAGCAACAGCGCATCATCATGCGCCGTGGCCAACGTGCCAAAGACCAGATGATCACCCGCAACCTTCGCCTGGTGGTGATGATCGCCAAGAAATATCAGAAGCGCTCCATCAGCGCCGAACTGCTGGACTTGATCCAGTTCGGCAACATCGGCTTGAATCGCGCCACAGAGCTTTTTGACCCATCGCGCGGCTACAAGTTTTCCACCTACGCATATTGGTGGATCCGCCAGTCCATCTCCCGTGGGCTGCAGGACACTGACCGCCTGATCCGCCTGCCCGTACACCGGCAAGACAAGGTGATTAGGGCGCGAGCCTATATGAATAGGCAGCTGGCACTGACGGGTCAAACGCCAACCCTTGCCGAATGTGCAAAAGCTCTGGATGTTGACCTAGAAGACCTAGAGGCCTCGTTATACATGGCGCAAGACGTGGCCAGCCTTGATGCACCGGCAGCCAACAATTCAGACAAAAGCCCGATCCTCAGCCTGATTCCTGATGAATCATCATTGCATCTTGATGATGACTTCCTGATGGAGCGGGACATGCTGGCTGATGTGATCGAAACGCTAGATGAAGATGAACGCGAGATGGTGTGCCACTATCACGGCATCTATGGGTACAAAAAGCTGACCCTCGGGGTAATAGGCCAGCAGCGTGGCATCAGCCGTCAGGCGGTCACGCAAAGGATCCAACGCGTGATGAACAAGATTCGTCAACGGATCCGCCGGCGCTGTCAGAATCAAGCCAGGCAGCCGCCAAGCGATGAAGCAGCCCACCGTGATCAGCCGCACTGATCGAGATGGCGGCTACATCGAAACGCTTGAGCCCGAGCGCGGTGAGCTCTACTACCGAAGCTGTGTTGGTGGCATCTGCCGCTACAGCTCAGATCTGTGGCAGGCCGAGCTCTACCTAGATCAAATGCTGCACCCGTAATGGCCAAACGTGACGCACTAAGGCTGCCTGGTGGCTCTTCCGTTGAGACCGGCCCAGATTGGAATGGCCGCTACTGGATCGGCTATCGCAAGGGCTGCAGCATGTTCTTCCGTGACGTGAAGGAGCTGCGCAAGTGGATGCAGCTGCCGGCTGGTATCCCCTCGCGTGCTGCCTTTGATAGCTGGGTGGAGAGCGTGTTGGCTGATGATGCTGAGCGTGCCGCACGCAAGACGCAGCCTAAGGAAGGCCTGTCTGATGAATACCTAGCCACGGGCTTCGGCCCTGAGGCGCACGGGTTGGATGAGTCTGATCCTCAGCATCAGACGCGCACCATTATCTAGCCCGCAAGTTCTACACACTACGAGGTTCAACAATGACTCAAGAACATTCGATTGCCCCACCTTCTGAAGATCACATCTTGAAATGGTCTGACGAATGGTTTGAAGCAAAAGTGAAACACATGACTCGTGAGAAACATTTGTGTATGCAAGCCGCCCGCTGGGGTGCTGATCAGGAGCTGGAGGCGTGCTGTGAGTGGTTTGTTCGTGACTGGACTGACATTGAAACAGCAGACAAGCTTCGTGCTGCCAGGCGGCCCAAACCGCCGAGCTTAAAAGAGCAAGCACTTCAAGTTCTCGCAAATGCAGACGGTGCTGATCATCCAGTGGTTGCCACTGTCCTCACTGCAGATCAACACGCACTGATTCGTAAAGCACTGGAGCAACTCGATGACTGATTACACAGCAACGCCCGAGCAATGGGCCGACACGGAGCATTGGGCTCGTGATGGCGGCAACGCTCACGCTTGCATCTTTGAGCTCCGTGGCAGGGTCAAGGCGCTAGAAGATGCGGCTCAAAAGCACATCGTCGAAACCAATTCAAACATTTTGGCCTTGTGTAGTCGGGTTGAATCGTTAGAAGCTGCTGAACGCCAAGCATCAAAAGTCCACCAGATCAGCAAACCTCTGAAACTTACTGCAAAGCAGCAAGCAGAGTTAAAAGCATTACTGACGCCCGATTTTAGGGTTGGCATGACGCCAACTTCTACTTCAAACCAAGTTGGTAATTCGCTGGTGGATCAGGTAGCCCGCGCTATCGGTCGAGACGATGAACCCATCAACTGGGAGGAAGAAGCCCGCGCTGCGATCCGCACGGTGGCCTTGTGGCTTAACGAAACTCCCTTTGATCTCTACCCCGGTGATCGCGGCATCATTGTCAATGCTCTTTATGACCAAGCAAATCAATGACTGACTTCAAATTTGTGCCACTAAACAGCCTTGAGAATCGCCTCGGTGATGCCCTTGGACTTGCCATTGCCATGATTCGCAAGCCCGAGACTATTGACAACAAGACCATGGCCCAGATCGAAACACCATTTAAGGAATGGTGTGATGCTCTAGTTGATGGAGGTTTACTTTGTGACTGACCAACATCCCATCACTCCGCCGCCTGAGCTGGTGCAGCAGTGGATCGACGAAGAAGACGGTGTATTTGCAGAGCACATCGCCACCCAAGCCGCAAACTGGGGAGCTGACACTGAGCTGGAGGCGTGCCGCTTGTGGGTTTCTGAAAACTGCGACATCTATAGCGCAGTAGAACTCATCCAATGCCGCCGCCCCAAGCCGCCGAGCTTGAAGGAGCAGGCGCTTGACGCGTGGATCAGGCTAAGAAATGAAGTCTCGTGCGAAAAAGTTGATGGCGATTTGGACTGTCTTCTCCGCGCTCTTGAATCCCTGCCCGATTAGTCAACATCACTTCTGTTTCCCATGTCTATGACATCTGACCCGCGCATAAGTTCTACACACTTCTCTTCCTCATGACTAACAACATCTACCCACCAGATTACCTACTTAGAAAGTGGGAGGAGTTGATCATCGACGAAGAACAAAACGTCGATGTTGTTTTGTACGAAGCCTTCCAGGCTGGCGCTGACCAGGAGCTGGAAGCGTGTGTTAACTATGTGGACAACACCATTAGTGGTAACAAAGCGCGAGCGCTCCGCGCCGCCAGACGCCCCAAGCCGCCGAGCTTGAAAGAGCAGGCGCTGCAAGCGCTGTACCGCTTTGACGACACCGAAGGGCACGATGGTCTGACGCAAGAGCAAATTGCCGAAGACTTCGTGCTCATCCGCCGCGCTCTTGAATCCCTCCCTGACTAGCGCCAACTCCAAGCCTCGTATCCAACATCACTAATGACCTCAACAATCAAGATTGTCGCGCCAAAACTTTTACCAGAGCCAATCCCGGAGATGCGCCCTGGTGCGTGTCAGCACTGTCCATCGGCACATTATCCGCCAGATCCCGAGTGTTTAGACATTCTTGCTCAACCAAAAGCAATCAGGATTGAAACCGCTTTTTCGTGCGGATGGGACCATCGTTACTACTGTCGAGGGTATTGCCTGCGTATGGGAATCACGAACGCTGACCTAGCCGCTAAGCACAAACAGCAACTCAAGTAGACCATCCCGCTAATCACCATGACTGAACTTTCATCAGATCTAAAACTTCACGCGCCGCCCAAGCCGAAAGGTTGGTGGGTAATCGGCAAATGCCACTGGGGGCAAACGCAATTTGCCATGTACACAAAACCAAACCGACTGCATCGACTCATGACCAAAATTCTTCTCGGATGGGATTGGCTTAACAATGACTGAACTTTCACCCGCTACACAAACAGTCCTTGACGCTTTCCGCTCAAGTCACACCGGACCAGGCTGTCTTGCCGCCGCTCTGCGTGCTGCTGCGGATCAGGTCGTGCCAACGCCGCGCCTTCCGTATGACTCGTGCTGCGATGTTCATGCAGCAGCCATACGCGCCGACTTTCTTGCAATCGCTGCCGAACTTGAAGCCCAGTAGGCCGGTCAACTAATGAGCCATCCCAACGCACCCAGAAACATCATCTCCTTCAACAACTACACCGAAGAGGTGATCCGCATCACCAGCGATGGCTTCCACTATCGCGGCCAGTTCATCGCTGATGCAGGCGAAGCGCACCGCTTGTTGGTGGACTTCCTGCGGCAACAGCAGCCTAAGCCGCCAACCACTGCAGAATCGCCCACTCACCCAGAGCCGATCTGAACGGCTGCTGCTGGTACCACTCACGCCACGGCTGGTGACCCTTGGAAGCGTTACAGGCCAGGCAGCAGGCCACTAGGTTGCTCGGCACCGTTGGCCCGCCCTGTGCCTTTGGCACGACGTGATCAATGGTCGGCCTGTTGCCCAGCTCATCACCGCAATAGGCACAGCGATAGTCCCAGGCCAGCAAGATCTGATCACGAGCTGATCGTCTGGTAACTAGCCGCGTGCCATCAATCCTGTGCCGCCCCATGAATGTCACTAGGCACAGGCACGCAGTTCACTTCAACATCGATGATGTCCTCATCAGATCGCACATGCTCTGCGATCTGGCTGTAAACATCGCCAGGGATCAGATCAGCTTCGGTATCTGATCGGATGAACAGCTTGCACTTCAGCTCCAGGAAATAGCCAGCCATGGCGCTGTGCCGCTGGCCTTACGGTAGCGACAGCCTAAGATTGTGGTGCTCCAGCGGGTTGCAGCCCCTGGAGCGCGACCACCTGCAAACACCAGGCGATGCCTACCAGCGTAGAGGTTTGGAAGCCCGTTGTCGGCTACGAAGGGCTGTACGAGGTTTCGGATCAAGGAAGCGTGAGGAGCTTGCCCGGCAAACGGTGGAACGGGCAGCAGAATCATGCGTTCAAGGGGAGAGTTCTCAAGAACCAATGCGCATCTCGATACCAGCACGTAGCTCTATCAAGAAATAGCAAGGTTCGGTGCATCAAAGTCCATCAGCTTGTGGCAGACGCTTTCTTACCGCCATGTCCTGGCATCCAAGGGCGTCAACGTGGCTGTTATCACATTGACCATATAAACAACGACCCCTGGGACAACCGGGCCAGCAATCTCCAATGGCTGACCCGTTACGAAAACACCTATATTAAGCCATGCAGATCACGAGACAAAAACGGCAGATTTGTCTAGACGTAATCCCAAACAACTTTGGGCCTTCCTTGTCTAATCCCCGTGTGCAAAAAGCCACGCGGGGCGCCTTTGCCGGTGCTGTAGGGCCAGTTAGCGATGCACCAATCCTGCAGCTTGTAGATGTCCACTCCCTGAATCAGCCAGTCCACAGCGCCGACGCCAGGGGCGTTATAGAGGTGCTCCGAGCGGCTGGCGCCACCTACTGCAGCGTTCACAGAAGGCGGCCTGTAGCCACTGGTGATGATCAACGGCTTCCCGCCGAAGTGCGCCCGAGCACGCTCCAAGAACGCAGCCAGCTCGGCGGCCGTGTCCACCTGGTACTGATGCACGAAACGCCGCGCTTCCTGATCAAGCGCAAACTCACCCAGCCTGATGTGTGGCGTGATCCTGCTGCTGAAGGAGCTCTCAGGCCGCAGCTTGGCCGGCTCCTGCTGCACCTCGAACTTCAGGCCATCCATCCATAGCTTGCCCTCAGCGCGACGGCGCCTAAGCAGGCCAGCTTCCACGTTGGTGCCAGGGTTGCGGTAGAGCTCAAGTGCAGCCGGCACCGCTGCCCAGTCACGGTCGCGCAGGCACCTGCTAATGGTCTCAAAACCAGCGGCACCGTAGAAGCCAGCGCCGAGGTTGTAAGCAAAGCTGACCAGCGCACACCGCTGGTTGTCATCCATCACCTTCCAGTGCGGGATCGTGCCGCGCAGCTTGTCTGCGATCCTGTCCACCTCAAGGCGCAGAAGCATGTCGGCTTCGATCACGTTGATCTTGTCGCCACGCTTGACGGGCACACCACCGCTGTAGCGCGTTGTGCCATAGCCGATAGTCCAAGGGTCGCCACCTGATAGCGGGTCAGGGTATGCAGAGAGGTGGCAGCCCTCAAACTCCTTAATCAGCGCGATGGCGCCGGCGAGGTCTGTTTGCTTTCCGTCTTGGCTCCACGTCTGGAACCAATCTCGATCTCTTCGCATCGCGGCGTCATAGCCGTTTTTGGCGAGATCTGTCTCCAGCTGCTGAACCGCGGCCGCCTGATGCGGCAAGCCCTTGTAGTACCTGAAGAGCTGCTGCAGCGTGATCGGCGACTCGTTGGCCATGGTTCAGCCGTGACGCTTTGGGAAGGCGGTCTGCAGCACCTTGAGGATGAGCTGCACCCAGCTGTTTTCACGGATGGGTAGCAGTGCGATCACTTCAGATCCGCACGCCACGAGAATGGCGATGATGGCGAGTGTTTGAGCTTGATCCATGGCTAACAGGATGGCGGTCTTGCTTCCAACTTAGAGACGCGTTGCTCCACCGTCGATAAACGCCCGAATGTCTCTTTGCGGTCTTCCTTCATATCGCTGTGCAGCACCTCAAGCTGGGAGGCGATGTGCTCAACGGCCATGGTGAGCCTGACGACTGCCTCTCGAGCTTCATCTGATTTGCGTGTGAAGCCCGCTGCCCCCATGGCGGCAACGCTGATTGATGCGCCTGCCACTGCGGCGATGATCTCGATCATGGCGGCAACGGCTACAGGATCAGCTTACCGGCCTTGGCCGCGTAGGGGCTTCTTGCCGCGACGGCGTGGCCGTGAACGCTGGCCATAGCCCTGCCGTGTGGTTTTAGGTGAACCGGCTTGGTGATCTAACCGAGCGGTGCCGGTCTTGCTTTTGACGGCCATCAGCCAGGCTCTGGCAGACCGAATAGCTCACGCAGTTCCGCCACGGTCAACCCAGCCGCTTCCAGCTTCTGCTCAGTGGTGAGCACTGGGGCGGGTTCAGGCTCAGGGGCAGGCAAAGGGGTGTTGCCTTCATCAAGCCACGCCAGATAGGCGGCGTAGTCGGTGTTGGCAGGGTCGGGTGAGATCCACAGCTCGTCGGAAAGACGAAGGATCATGTTGCTGTGCGTCAGTTGGTAGGACATGGATCAAAGCTCCGCGGTCCAAGTAAGAGATCCTGTGGCCAAGAAGTAATACGCGTCAAGATTGGGTGTATTGCTTAAACCAATTAAAGACAAGTGTCGTCTTGTTGTTGTGGCATTTGAGAACACACTGGAGTTGGCAGAGGTAAAAGTTGCTCCTGCGCTTGAAAAATTAGGTGCAATTCTCATGGGCACGGGAAACTCGTGAATAATTGGATGATACGTTGTAGCCGACACGGTTCCGGCCCTCCCGTAAAAATCATTTGTCTGGCTGGTTTGGTAGTAATACCTCTGACACAACGCCAGCTCCTGCCCGTAGCTCCTGCGTTCAAACGGGGTGGCGACGGTTCCGGGTTCAAGCTGTGCCAATGAGAACGTCCCGCCGCTAAAGCGCACAGTCGCGTTGGTTCCGCCTGTGAGCGTCACCTGCCCACCGTTTGCAACGGAGCTGCCGTCAACTGTTGCTGTTGCGGTGCCGGTCCAGCTCAGTGTGTAGGTGCCGCTGAGGATATTGAGCCCTTCGATCACCTGCTCAATACCACCAGCCGGTGCGGTGACAGTACGGACGTTGTTGCTATCGGTCCATGTAATTGACTGCCCAGATGTAACAACACGCCAGCGGTCTAGCGTGTATTCATTGCCCACGCTTGTTGCAGTCCCGGAAACGTAGCCGCGCTGATTGATGATTGGGTTGCCATTGATCAGCAGGTTGCGCATCCCAGCAAGCGGGCCGCCGTTCAGGTTCTTGACCCGCACTTGATCAGTGCCGGCGTCAATGACAAACAGGTTTGGCTCGGTGTCGCCCTCAATCCTGAAGTCAACATCAGCGCCGCCATCGTTGAACACCACCTCAGTGGCGCCATTGAAGTTGACTCGCTGGACACCAGCCGTGGTGATGGCTACTTGATCGGCGCCAGGGCTGTAGACGCCGGTATCAGTGCCGCTGTCCTTGAAATACAACGACGGTGCAGCAGCCGTGCCGTTCTCCAGTGCGATCGTTGTCCACTCGCCATCAAGCTGGTACAGCGTGATCCAATCGCTGTTGGCTGCGTTGCGGATCTTAAACAGACCATTTGCCGTGTCTGCCCATGGCATGTAGGCGACGGTTTCAGGCGGCGCAGTGGCGCTGCTGTTTTGCGAGAACAGTGCCAGCAGTGCGTCATTCAGGTCGGCGCGTACAACCGAACCACTGCCGTTTGGGATTATGTCCGTGCCCGTCCAGTCGTATGTGGCCATGGATTATGAGCCTTTACCGTATCCTACCGCTGACCATGCAAACAGGCGATCCACTGCAGTGCCGCTGCTATTGCGGAAAGTCACATTAAAACCGCTGCTGCTGACGTTGGTCACGTTGAAATAGTCGCCAGATTGCAGGTTTTGAGCGGTGATGCCGATGGACGGCAAGATGCTGTCGGCACCACCCAATGCAGCCGTACCAGTCCAGAACGGGTTGGCGAACGCAACGCTCTTAGTGCCAGCGCCGCTTTGCACGGCTACAGCCGAGTTTTCAATGCGACGCTGGAACGATGCTTTGTAGCCCAGCTCGTAGCAGGCAAACGCCTGCGACAGCGTGAAGGCTGAGGCATCCAGCTTGAACTGGAAGGCTCGCGCAGTAAAGGTGCCGTTGCCGAATTCTTGATAATCGCTCCAGGTGGGGGATCCAGTGGGGTCGTCGTCAGTAGTGCGCACGCAGACCTTGGAGTTCACCTGATCAGCCACTGCACCTTCAAAGTCAACCCAGGTGTCAATCAGATCGGTGCGTTCGTCGATCAGATCAGATGGGTAGAAGCCACCAGCAACCAGGTGACGCCGCAGATCTAGCGAGTATTTAGCGCCAAGGTCCAGCACCTCGTTGAATACATAGCTGCCGGTGGTTGCAATGTCGCCGTAATAGTCAAGATCTAGCAGCAGGTCAAAGTCTGGGATTGTGTCAAACAGCGCCGAGCCGCCGAGCGTGATGGCGTCGTATTCGACGCTATAGAACAGGTTGGTGAACTCACCTTGAAACGGTGGATCTGTTGTGTCTTCGCGCTTGTCCAGTACCAAGAAAGCGCTAAGTGGATCGGGCAGGTCAACAACGACGCTGGCTTCCGCCAGGCTTTGCTTGCCGCTGCTGTCTTCAAACTTGACGAGGTACTCACCCTCGACCATTGGCACGATCGCCTCGGTGCTGTAGCCAGGCACTGCAGGGATGAGATCCTGCGAGTTGGTCCAAGTGCCAGTGCCGTCTGTGATGCTGGTGTGGCGGATGTGAACACGACCGCCGATCTTTACGTCAAGATCAGTGGCAGCATCCCAACGCAAACGTGCAGAGTTGGCGCTGATCTGCTCAATCGTCAAATTCTGCACATTGGCAGGTTCGGCGAGTTTGCCGCGTGCTGAAACATCAAGACGTGCTGGTTGCGCTGATGGCCGCAGTCCAGCATTGACGCCATAAATCAATACTTCGTAGTCGCCAGGCGTGGTGTCATAGATGACGTACTCCTGTGTGGTGACATAGTTCTGCGTCCAGTTGCCATCCACTCTTCGCCATTGCACCAGATATTGCACGGCGTTGGTTTGTCCATCCTCGTCGATGGACGCAAGCCAGCTAATGATTAGCTTGGATAGCACCTGCCCAGCTTCTTCATACAGCACCTCTTGGAAACTTGGTGCTCGTGGTGCGCTTGCTGGTTTGTTGAGGTCGGTGATGTCGCGCTGTTCTAGCGCCGTGCCGCGTTCGATGTAGTCGTACTTGCTGGCGTTGTACGCAATGGCGCTGATGGCGTAGTTGCTGCCGTCTTGCTCTTGGACGGTGAGCACACGCCACGTTGATGTTTGGATGGCACTGGTCTGATAGATCCAGACGCTGTTGGAGTTGGGGGCTGTCGAAAATGCCGACGACACAGTGATCACATCACTGGCAATGCTGCTGATGCCGCGTGTTTCAACGCTGCCGTCCGGCATGATCACCGATAGCTCAGCGCCTGCTGCTGTCAGTCCAGTGGCATCATCCACCGTGATCGCCGTGGTTGTTGCAGCGGAGATGCGGCCACCGCGACGTGCGCCAGCCCGCACTGGATCGGCTACCTCGATGATCTGCCCAGGGCGCACCAGTACGCCAGCATCAATGGAGGCAGTGAAGCTGATGATCTCGCTTTCGTAGCGTTCGGAATACAGCAACCATTCACCGATGCGATACGCCTGTCCACGACTGGTGCAAGCGAAGGCGCTGATTTCAGTTTTGACGACGCCGTATTTCTGGATGGCTTCCGCGTCTTCTACAACCTCGTAGGCGATATCGCGGCTGTTGAGATCGAGGTAGCTGACAACGCAGACCGTAGGACGTGTCTTGCGGCTGCCGCCTTGATAGCTTAAGCCCTCCTCAGTGACGTTTGCGAGGGTGAAAAGGTAAGCAGTATCAGCGGGCTTGTCTTGGCTAATCGTTAATGCGCCAGTGCTCCCGTACGGCATACAGCGCATGACGCTGCACATGTCGTTGATCAGCTTGTAGGCGTCTTCTGCGGTCTGGATGTTGACATTGCAGGAGAAGCGCGGCTCTTGCCCGCCGAACCCGTCTGGTACCAGCTCCGAGCAGTATTGACTGGCGGCGTAGAAGGCGAACTTATCGAGCTGCGCAGCTTGGATGTGATTACCAAAGCCGTAGCGCGTGGACGTAAGCAAGTCCCACAAGATCCATGCTGGATCACTGCACCATTGCGCTGCGCCAAATGTGCCGTCCCAGATGCCGGCGTAGATCAGCCTGCCGGTCGTTGAGTCAACAGTGGCATTGCTTGGGATGATTACCTTAATGCCACGGATCAGGTAAGACCGCGATGGGATGCGGTTGAACTGTTCGGCATCAATGCGCGTCCAAACCAGAGCACTATTGGGATAGCGCAGTTTGGCGTAGACGATTTCGGTGTAGCTAGTCCAGTTGAAGGCGTTGACGACTTTTGGATCGGTGCTATCTGGCCGGTCGCGTTCGATCTTGATGTCGATCGGGTAGACGCTAGCAAGGTTGATGAGGTAGTCACGCTGATAGGCATCGCCAGTGCGTCCGCTGATGGTGTCGGTAACGGCCAAGTTGTAGCCACCGCCGTTGTATTGCACGTAAATGCGCAGACCTACTTGCGACCCAAGTACATCGCCTTCATTGGTGAAGGTTTGCAGTTGCGGCACCGTGATCGTGATGCGCACTGCATTGACGTTGGTATCCGTGATGGATCGAGTGATAGGCGCGGCATATTGCACTTCAACGCCTACCGCCTTCTCGTCCTCTACGTCAGATGTGCCGGGGATGTAAGCCTGATCTTGCGTGCCATTGCGCGTGGCAATGGAAACGTTCTGGAAGTTAAATGTGCCGTTTGCATTTTGTAGCGGTGTATTGTCAATGAATATGGATTGATAGCCGTTCTTTAGCCCTTGAATCTCGCCCTCGCTGAGTAGGTCGAGGATTTGCGCATATTGCTTTGAATTGAGGCTGTCAGTTTCAGTAACAGGCGTGCGTGGTGCGGGCTGCGATTGCGCGCCGCCGCCTTTGCCGCCACCGCCACCAGCGCCATAAATGCGTGCCATCAGCCGTACACCTGCACAGTGTCAATACCAGCCGAAATAGTGACAGAGCCAACCAAAGTCTCGCCATAGACGATTGGCACTGGAGTGCCTTGCCTGCTGGTGTTTTGGATGCCGCTGAAGCTGTAGCTCTTGCGTGGGTCGTTGTTGTCTTGTGGGGTGCCGGGTTGGTTGATCTTGGGCGTAGGTGTTAGCAAACCGGCGACTCCACCGAGTACGAGGCTCACGCCAATGCCGGCCAGCACCGTGCTGACTGCAACAGGCGCAGCAAGACCAAGCAATCCGATAGTCGCACCGCCAGTAAAGAAGGCACCAACAATTAATGCAGCTCCAATCAAAATCTTGCCTACGTTGCCACCAGCACCTACCAACACGGGCACGATCTTGATCTCTTGTTGCCCTGCAGGATCATGCAACTCATCCAGCGTCAAGTCATAGCGGCCAACACTGACGCGGTAGTGCTGGTCCGCCATGTGCTTCTCAAGCTGCGGAAAGTTCACCACCAAAAAACGCACAGCCTCAGCAGCGCTGGCCACATCAGCCTCAAATACACGCTGCCCTAGAAACTTGGCGAGGCGTCCATATACCCAGATCTTCCGCAGCATGATGCGACTCAGCCTCCACCCATGGTAACGAAGGCAGGATGGCGCAACCTGCGCCCAGTGCATTTCTGGAGCCAGCCGCCACCGCCATACAAGTCACGGCTGCTCAACCGCCCTCGGATGTGATGCAGCACCATGCCATCACCGATGTAGACGCCGCAGTGGTTCAAGCCTTTGCCACTGATGTTCATCAGCAGGAAGTCGCCTTTCTGCAAGCCTTCATCCTCCTCCAGTTGCCGAAACCCAGCCTCACGCCAGCAGTCGTCAAACATCGGCGCCGCTTCAAACTGCTCTGGTGTTAGCGGGCGCTCCCAATCTGGGAGGTGTAATCCGTGCTCGGCGTACCAGTCACGCGCCAAGGTCCAGCAGTCGCTGATCCCCCAAGTCCACTGCCTGCCGATCAACGGTGCCTTAAAGCCACATGGCCTGCACTCACCCCAGGTTTCTAGCTTGGGATTGACGATGTACCACGGCAGCCCGCTGGCTTCGCAGCCCATCAAGTCAGGCTGGCTGGGGATAGGCGGCGTCATTGGATGGGAATGGACGACTGCCACCACCTCGCCTTTGTCTTCTGCTGAGGCGTAGTCGTCAGGATCGAGGATGAACTGATCGCTGCCGGTGCTCAGGTTGCGGCATGGCACATAATGCTCGCGCCCTTTAATCACCACCAGCAGGCCACATGCCTCGCGGGGATCTTCCGCTTTTGCGTGATCAAGAGCAGCAGGGCGCCAAGTCATCCGCTGAACGTTCCGATACCGGGGTAGCTACCAAAGGGCAACTCAGCAGTAGCGCCAAAGTGCGCTTTGCAGTCGGTCAGTGTCTTGAGGCAAGTTGGCAAAGCACCGCTGTAGCCGCACTCGGTTGATTTATAGACCCACTGGCAGATATTGGCGATGCACTGCCGCTTCGGTGCGCTCACGCCTGCAAGGTCAAATGCAGCGGCCAGCTCAAACTCCACCACATCACGGTTTTCTACAACCTTGCGATCGACGTAATAGATCTCACGCGGGAATTCAGCCGTTGGGTCCGGGCTGTAAGGACTGGTACCACCAGGAAAGTTTGCATCGTCGAGATACCGTGCCAGTGTGCGGATGCGAGTGAACTTTGCACCTTCAAGCCCATCGGGCAGCGTCAGCAGCAGGGCTGTGATGGTGCTGAGAATGTTGCTGACGCGGATCTTGGGGCGCGGAAGTTGACCATTGCCGCTGTACTCAAAACCGTCAGCCTCGACGGGAAACCGCAGGTAGCTGTTGCCGTTCCATACGACTTCGCCATTGTCATTGAGGCTGGTGCCGGCGTGGAAGCGGTAAATATCGTTGGTGCCGTGCTGGGCAGTATTCAGCTCCAGCTCGAATAGCTCGACGATCGCGCCGGGTGCTACCTCCTGTAGGGCTGAGACGGGAACGGTCATGGCTCAAATACCCTCCGCAGGGTCAACTGCAAATCGTTGTTGTTGTGGTTGTTGAACGTAATGCTCCATTCACCGCAAACGTACTTGCCGGCAGCGCTGCTAATCGGATCAGTCCAGGTGAATGCAGTGCGGCCACGCGCCTGCCGCAGGAACGTGCGGATCGCATCGCGCTCTGTGTTGGTGCGATTACGAAATTGCAGCGACCATGACTCGTCTTGTGCGTTCAGCCCGAATTTGAACCGCTGGCTGTATCCATCGCCAAACTGCACAGTGCGTACATTCGTGCCATATCGCAGGTCAGCGGTGAAATCCGGGATCCAGATGAACGTCGTGGCATCACCGGCCGGCAGTGCTGGGTTGGTGGCGCCAGGCTCATATTGGAGCTCAAACTGAGCGTCAACGCTGCGATAGTCGCAAGATTCCAGCCGGACTGACCACTCGCTGCAGCGGAACTGGGCCGTCTCGCCGAATGGCGTCACCCACTCAAACGACTCCTGCCCATCACGCGCACGCAAGAAGTCATCAATGCCGTTGGCGTCGCTAATGCTGCGGTTGCTGAACCGCAGGCTCCAGGTATCGCTGAACGGGTTGATGCCGAACGTCGTGCGCTGCTCATAAGGACCGAGCCGGGTTGTGCGCACGCGCGGGCGTGAGCTTTCAGTGGCTGGCCGGTCTGGCGTGTAGGTGAAGGTGCTCATGCCGTCAACAGGCCACCAGGCCGCTTCTGTTTGATCAGCTCTTGCTGCACGGCTGCAGCGATGGCACGGCCGAGCTGGCCAGCTTGCTGATCGTTGCCTTGGACGCTGCTACCGCTGGCGTCAACGTTGACGGTGACGTTGGTGGCGCCGCCCAGCTGATTGCTGGGCACGATCATGCCGGTGCGGCCAGGCACAAACAGCTCAGGGCCGCGCTCACCGACTAGGTAGGGGCTGCCGCCCATAACCGGGCCGCCGTTGGCGCGAGCACCTACGGCCAGCCCAGGAATTGATGTAGCCAAGGCTCCGGTGCCGGTCAAGTTGCTGCCGGCATTGGCCAAGGCACCGCCAGACACGGGGGACAGGAAGGTCTTAATCGCGCTGATGGCCTGTTCGATCACATAGATCCTGATCAGCTGACGAGCGATGTCCTGCAGCGCACCGGCCGCGATCCGCCGCAAGCTTTCACCCCAGTTTTCGGCACCGGTGATCAATCCATCAAATGCCGATGCCAAGCCCTGGCCGAGGGTGTTGGCGATGCCATCGGCAGCCTCAGCCTGCTGCTCCATTGCGGTCTTCACCTCGCGCTGTTTCTCGGCTTGAACCTCAAGCCCTTCTAGAAGCTTCTGCTGAGCCTCAAAGGCTAGGCGGTTGAGTTCGCGCTCTGTCTCGCGCTGATTGGCCACCAGCTCCACCTTGTTTTGGTAAAGGATCGCCTTCTGCGCTTCCCGATCGTTTTCGCGTGCCAACTCTTGCGCGTAGCGGTATTTGATGTCAAGCTCACGCTCTTGACCGCGGAGCCGGGCCGCCAGCATCTGATCACCGGCCCGCTCTGCCGCCGCAATCCGATCCTGCTGCTCAGATTTCAGCTTCATCAGCTCGGCCTCAGCCATACGGTCGCGGATGACGTCAGCAACACGTTCGCGTTCTTTCTGCGCGGCTTGTGCAGCCTTTTCGGCTTCTTTGGCTGCCTTAGCGGCTGCTTTGTCAGGCTTGCCGGCGCCGGTGGGGGAGCCTTCAATCAACGCTTTCAAGGCAGCATCCAACTCAGGCACAGGCCGGCTAGCTCCTGCAGGCGTTTGACCGCCGAGCAGCTTTTTGATTTCAGGTTGTTGCTTCAACAGCTCTGCAAACTTTTGAGCATCAAAGCCCAATCCGAAAAGGCCAGTGCCGGCACCAGCTTGGCGCTGCAACTCTTTCCTACGAGTCTCGCCAATCAACTCGTCAACGCCGGGAATGACACGGCCGGCAGCCGCACCACGCAAATCACCCGATTCAAGCGACTGCTTGAGAATCGTGGTGTTTTTGTTGAGGCTGAACAGCTGGCCCAGCACGTTGATTCCGCGGGTCGCATAAGCGATCACCACATTGATCAGCCGGACAATGCCACCAAGTGCGGGGCCCAGAACCGTGTCAAGCGATCGCGTCAAGTTGCCGATTTGATTCACCATCTTGGTGATTTCACTCGACACTGTTCCACCCAGCTCGCGTGTCGCATTATCTGCAACGCCTGACGCTTCTGCCTGCTTGTCAAGATTGGCGTTGTATTTCTCTAGGTCATCACTCAGCAGAGGCAGCAAGGCCTTCAACGCCTCGACGCTGCCAAAGAGCTTCACCAACGCAGTGGTGCTGCCTCCGGTTTTGTCTTTGACATCCTGGAGCAGTCCACCAAAGCCCTTAGCCCGCAGGCCGGCTTCGTTGAACTCAATGCCAAGCGATGCTGCGAGATCTGATGCCTCTTTGCTTGGTTTTAGGATTGAGACCAGCGCCTGATTGAGTCCGGTGAAGGTTGCCTCAACAGGCACGCCCTGAGCTGTGATTGTTGCGATCGCAGCGTTGATCTCTTGGATGCCGACACCTGCAGCAGCGGCTGATGGCGCCAAGTTGCCGATCTGTTTGGCGTACTGATCAAGAACGATCTTACCGTCGTTCTGTGTCTGGATAAATCCATCAACCAGCATTGCCGCATCCGCGGCTGATTTGCCATAGGCATTCAGCACGCTGGTGACAGCGTTCCCAACCGTATTGATGTCTGACAAACCGCCGGTGGCACCTTTGGCCGCGGCCTCCAGCACCTTGGCATTGTCGGCTGCGTTGGCAAATCCGGCGCTAGCCACGTCATAGGCGGCAGTCAGCAGTTGCGTCTGGCTGTAAAGGCCGCCCAATCGGTTGCTCACGCTTAGAAGCTGGCCTTCAAGAATCTTGCTATCAACCCCGAGGGTGCGCACAGCAGCAGCGGCCTTTTCTGCTTCATTGAAGCCTTGAAAATATCTTCTGGCGGCATCAGCAACAACGATGGTGCCACCAAGTGCAGTGAACGCCATCTGCAAGTTTTTAACCTTGCCGGTTACGCCCTGCATTGAATTGCCGAGCCGTTCAATTTCTTGACGTCCAGCGACCTTAGCCGTAATCCTCAGCAGCGCGTCCAGGTTCATCGCCATCAGCTTGCCCTCTTGTTCACTGCTGCCAGCACTGCCGCTTCCATGATCTGCAGGTCCTCCAAGACGGCGCGGGGCTCTTGTGCTTCATACAGTCTAAGAACCCATTCAACGGCGCCATAGTCCAGCCCTACAGGGCCGTTCATTCCAACACGCCACTGCGTCTGCACACGTAGGAACAGATCAACCGCTGGCCAGTTCTCTTCCCACACTTCAAACGCCAGTGGCTCCTCTGGCTCTTGAGTCGGCAGCGCCACACCAAATGCAGCGGCATCTTCACCGCTGCGATCATCCACCACCTTGCCGCCGTTTAGCCAGTGCTCAGCGGCCTCGATCAGTTTTTTGCTTTCGCCCCCTGCAGGCTCTCGAAATATTTGGCCACGATGGCGGTGGCCAGCATCGGCACATCAAGCAGCTGATCTAGGGCAGACTCACTGAACGGCACGTCCTCACCGTCGTCGTCCTTAATGCCAGCCCAGCCCACAAGCACCTCGCGGGCGATGTCCAGATCAGACACCTCCTCAGACCGCACTTGTTTGGTGATCTCACCCAGTCGTGACTGACTGAGACGGCGGAACTCAGCGTCGAACGTCTCGCGCTTGAACTTCCCGCCGTCGATTGGCACGTCAAAGCTGACGGGCCAAGAGAACCGATCGTCACGCTTCAGGATGAAGGGCATCAGGTGTAAACCAGCGAAAACTCGTCGTTGCCTGCAGTGCTTGGCACGCAGGTATAGGGGATGGTGAGCATATGCACGCCATCCTGATCAGAGTAGGTCACATCACCGATGTCAACACGAGTGGATGCAAAATCCACGATGTTGCCAGCAGTCTGGCCATGCTGGAACAGCAGGTTTCCAAGCGTGCCATCACTCAACGCAGCGGTGAAGTAATCCTTCTGCGCAATGGTCGGTGCTTCAATCGTGACGCTGCCGGTTGCAGCGCGATCGGTCAGCAGCACCTGTTTGGTGCAGCCCACCAGCTCGCGGTAGATCAGGCTGTTGCCCACGTCAAACGACACCGACTGCAGACAACCGCTGTAGCTGAGCAGTTGGAACCCGCTGGTGTTGCCTTCCTTGAACACCACAGGCGTTGCCTGATCGGCATAGGTAGCCGAAGGCAGTGCCGTATCGGTCGGGGCGTTGTAGATGCCGGTGAAGGTGAAGTCGATTGTGGGAATCTCACCTACAGCACCGTTAAGTACAAAGGTGCCGCGGGCGCCAGTCACCTTGTGACGCACGCCGTCGATGTTGTAGTAGATGGTGCAGCTGCCAAAGCTGGCGCTCACCGGGGCATAGGTGACGCTTGTACTGGCTACCACGGTTTCACTCAGGCCGCAGGCGAGCAGCGCCTTGCCGTAGCGCGGTGCAGTGCCGGCGGTGCCAGAACCAGCCAGCTCAACGCTGAAGGTCACCTCAACGCGAGTGTTGGCCAGCAGCTGCTCCGATGCACCAAGGTACGGCCGTACCAGGTCACGGCTTACGGTGTCACTCTGCAGCGGGGTGATGTTCAGATCCCGCACGAGTACCGCGTCTACGCCGGTTGGTGTCGGGTCGGTCCCGTAGGTACTCTCCGATTCCAGGAGGATCAGCCGTTTGCGGGTCAGGAGTGGCATCGTTCGTCACCGAGGGTTGAGTCCGCTTGACCAGTGTCCGGCGGCCTGTTTCAGGGTCGAGGATGTAGGAACCACCCTGCCCATGGTATTCGTCCATCATGTTAGGTCGGCCACGTTGGTTCGATACCTGATCAGGTAGTCAAGGCTGATGACGCCAGCAGGTTGATCTGCTTCCAACAGCTCAAACGTTACGTTTTGCGGTTGCACATCAATGGCATAGCCTCCAAGCGTCAGATCCGCCATCAGCTTGGCGTGCGCTGATTCAACGATCGGATCAGCGAGTTGATCTGGGACATTGCCGCGGACGATGATGGCAACGCGAACCGTCAAGCTCCAGTCCAGTGTGGGCAGGCTGGTGTTCTGCTGCGCTGCGTCGTTCAGTGGTTCAACAATGATGGCTGGGCTTTCAGCGCGTGCGAGAGGCTCTACTCTGCTGCGATAGATGCGGGCACCTACTCCAGTGGTGCCTGCGAGTGCAGTTACCACAGCAGTCAATATCGTCTCGCGTCGAGTTGTCATCAGCAGTCCACCGCGTCGCTGTACTCAGCTTGAGTCTTGAGCCAGGCGTAGCCGATTGCCAGCGGATTGTCGCCGGGCTGCAGCTCGCTGGTAGGCGCAAACATGGTGCGATCCCAAACCGGGCTGGCATCCTCGTTGCGGGCATCAACGTTCGCGTAATGCGAAATCTGAATCAGCGTTTGCTCCTTATCGCAACGCATCAGAGTGATGCGGGCGTAGGTATCGGCCATGGGGATGCCGATGTTGGTTTGAGCCAGGGAAGAGGTCAGAGCCATGATCAGTAGGTCATTTCGGTGGTGTTGATCTTGCAGACCCACCGAATTGTGGTGGCTGCGGCGCCAGTCACTTCGACTTTAATGCCGCCATTTGTGGTGTCTGCCGTGACGGCAACAGACCAAGTAGCAGCACCAGCGTCGAAATGCGTCATGGTGACTGTAGGCGTGCCAACCATGGCGGTTGATGCTGCGTTAGCGCCACGCTTGATGGCGCCGTCGATCGTCCAGCGAGCGGTTGCGCCTGCTGCCGTGACGCCTGCGATCACCTCACCGCTGAAGCTGTAGGCACTGTTATTCGGCAGGATGACTTGATTGGTGGTGCCGGCGGCGCTGCTGTTGCTGGTGAGGACAGTAGCGGTAGCGCCAGTGGTTTCGCGGGCTAGAACAAGGAGGGCAGCTTGGGTGACGCCTGCAGTATCCGCAATGGGATTAAAGCAAGCGGGAAAAACATGATTCCCCGCTATTGACCTTGTAATGCCATTGCGACCGCCACCAATAAAAGAGTAATCACCTGTTGTTCTATTATTTCTGCCGCCACTGACAAATGAATACGGACCGGAGGCGATGTTGCTATAACCGCCAGTGACGGCGGTGTATAGTCCAGAGGCAGTATTTCCGAATCCACCTCCCACGAACGAGTTTTGCCCACTCGCCGTATTGCTTCCCCCCCCACACACCGCAGCGTGCGTGTTGGTTTGAGCGCGGTTGCTCTGGCCGCCGCCGACGAAGGAGTAGTTGCTGGAGGCGGTGTTGCCGGTGCCGCCTGCAATGGTTGGATAAACAGAACCTGACGCTGTATTTACATCGCCACCGGCAACTGTTGCCCCACTGCCGCTTGCGGTGTTTGAATATCCTCCACCAATGGCGCTATAAGCGCCTGATGCGATATTGCTTTGCCCGCCTCCAATAGCAGAGAAATTGCCACTGGCCACGCGGTTTGCGCTGTTTCTTGTTTTTTGCCAATCCGTCGCATAAGTTCCCCGCTTATTCCCCCCAGCCGTAGTCCCATCCGGCACCTGCGCAAGTGTCGCGCCAGTGCCTTTGGCAACCAGCGCCACGTCAATATTGGTGTAGCTCGCATCCGTTGCCGTCAGCGCATCGACGGGGACTGTGGCGTTAGGGCTGGCAGTTTCCTCGCTCTCGACGAAATGTGTCAGCCCGCCGCCGCCGCCAGCGCCAACCTCCACCATGGAGCCAGCGCCATCTTTGATGTACAGCTTGCCCGCTGTTTTGTCCCAGGCGGGTTCTGCCGTATCAAAATCAGCAGCGTTCGGCGTGGTAGTGCCGTTACGGATGATGATCTTGTGATTGCGTGGCATATCAGAACGTGCCGCCGTCTACAGTGTCAACAGCAATAGTGACATAAGCATTGCCTGCATCTTTTGTCCAGCTAAGGCTGCTGTTCAGACGAATCACGCCATCAGTACCGTCAGTGCCCCAGATGTAGCCAGCAGTGCCACCACTGACAACAGCAACCAACTCGTCAGTACTGGCGGGCGGAATGTTGAGGGCTGTTTTGAATGAGTTAAAAGTGATCTTTTTCTCTTTCTGTGCTGACGTCTCACTGGCGTCATGCAAAATCAACAGATCACTTGCGCCATCCACGCTTGCCAACGTGGTGAGGTCATCAATCGCAGGCACTACTGGAATCTTGGTTGTGGCATCGGTTGCAACGTGCAACGTGCCGCGATCTGTGGTGATGTGCGGTTCGCCTGCCAGCATCCCAGTGGTAGGCAGGTTGGCCTTAAGGCCGCGCTTGAGCTGAAGACGTGCCATGGGTGCTAGTTAAACGTTCCCCCGTCTAGTGTAGGCAGCCAGCTTGCATCGTAGTTTGCATTTGTGTCCTTAATTAGGATATTGCCTGGATCACCGCCAGTAGGTAGCGCACCCTCCAAGCTTGGCGTCAATGCCTCCCAGCGATCGTTGGCAGCCACCCACGTAAGGACGTCGCCATCGACTTTGCTGCCATTAGCCTCCACATCATGCAAATCCTGCAGGCGACTGCCTGTGTCGGAGCGGACCATCAAGATGCCGTTATTGGCTTTGCTGACCACTGCGGCCACAGGCAGCTTCAGGTTTGGTGCTGCAGGCTCTGTATTTGTAAGGCCGCCAGGTGTTGCAGGATCACACCAGAGAATGTCCCCCTCTTCAAATGCAAGTGTATTAACCTGCCGCACTTTGCCAAATGTGGTTACAAAGCCATCTTCTCCAGCTGCAATGGCTTCAGTCGTCACGCCAAAGAACACATAGCCGGGATAGGTGCCATCGGCCACCATTGGCGCCACCAGCAGCCGGCCGCTGTTGCCGATCGTGCCGGCAAAACGCACTGCCGTTCCATTGCTGATCTCGCTCGCGGTGTTGTTGCGGCATAGCATCAGCTGCTCACTTCCCAGTTGCAGCACCACGCCGCCGCCCTTTCCAAGGTCGAGCGTCTGCTCATCAGCGTTCCATGCCAGCTGGCCAGCCTCAACGCTGACAGCAGCGTCTTGATCAAAGGTGACCGCTTCAAGGTCAGGCTGTTGGCCCAGCTCCGTATAGGGCAGGCTGGCCCATGCCGTCACACCATCGCCAATCTTGCCTCTCAAGCTGCTCGCATCAGATTCGATGCCGAGCTCACCAGCACGCAGCACAGGATTGGCATCTGTCCAGTTGGCGCCGGTGTCGTAGCGATGCCGGATGTACTGCCGCAGCGTGCTCATGCTCCACCTCCACTGATCTCTGGAGTGTTGACGAAATTGGTGCCGTCATTGATCAGCATGTCGCCCTGCTGCGGATCGGTCAGGGTCACATCCGCCAGATCCTGCAGGCCAAACTCACGCGGACTACCGCCAGGCGCCGTCGCCGGCGGTGCAATCTTCATTAGGTAAAGATCAGTGAAAGTGCCATCGTCGGTTGGTTGCGCACTACGCACGGTGTAGTTGACGCCAGCCACCGTGATTCCATCGCCGTAGATCAGGCCGCCAAACTCGCTGGTTTTGACCGTCAGCTTGTAATCGACGCTGAGCACCTGATCACCGGCGAGCACCTCCATTGGCATGTCAAGGATGCCCAATCCAGAAACGGCGCCAGTGGTGACACTGACGCCGAAATCAGCCAAGAACACATCAAGGTTCTCAGTCAGCGCCATCAGCCTTCACCTTGCGAACGGGCTTGGGCTTGGCCGCCTCAGCTGGTGCTTCAACAGCGCGGCCAATGCGCAGCAACGTTGCAGCAGTCTTGGCCTCAAGGTCGTACACCTTGCCCTCTTCAAGATGCTGCTGTTCTGCGCAGCAGGTCCGAACAATCAGAACACGCATAAAGCAAAAGGAGGCCGGTTGCCCGGCCCCGCCTCTTATCAGGTGGTGACGTCGAGAATGGCTGCAAAGCTCTCGGCGTGCCGCACTGCCACGTCATAGGTGACGATGGCGCGGACGCTGGTGAGCGCCTTGCTGAAGTCGTCGGAGTCTTCACCCACGACGATTTCAAGGCCGTTGCCCCAGAAGCCGACCATGGCTTGGCTGAAGTCACCCATCAGCACAGCGGAGCACACGCCGGAGCTAGTGCCCTTGGTCAGATTGCTGGGCACTTGGTTGGTGACATACAACGGATAGCCGTTCACCGAGGCAGGGGTGCCGCCACGGCCGATGGCGTTCAGCTGATCGTTCACCAGGTAGGGGCCGTCGGTGGTGGTGGATCCACCAGCACGGAGCTTCTTCAGCTCAGCCAGCACCTTGGCGTTGGTGACGTAACCGATGGCGTCGCGGTTGACCGCGCCGTTATCAATCAGCACCTGCTCCTCAAGATCCACCAGGGCGTTCACGGTGATGGCGCCACCGTTAGTGCCCATTGCCACGGAGCCGATGCCCGCGGTGTTCAGGATGCCGGTGGGCTGGCCGGAAGAACCGGAACCATTGAGGATGCCGAGGTCGATGCCAAGGTTGATGCCGTCGGTGAGATCACGACGCACCAGCTCTTCAATGCCAGGGGTGGCCTGCAGCAGAGTCTGGCGGCTGTACTTGGACAGGGCTGCCAGGTTCTTGGGTTGCAGGGTCACCTGATCAAAGGTCGATTCCGACTGCGTGATCGCAGTGGTCTCGGTGCTCAGGTAGTAGGTGGAAGCGACGCCAGAACGACGGGGGATCGCCACATCACCGACAAGGCCGGTCATGGTGCGGATGCCGAGGTTCAGCATCACCGACTGATTGCGCAGAGCCTCGATGAACTCATCGGCCATCAGGTCGGTGGCCACCAGGTTGCCACCGGTGGTGGCGCCAGAGGTGACGTAGGTGGCCCGCTTGCTCAGGGCAGAGAAGGGCACGAAGAAGCCGCGCTTACCGCTCTGGGAGAAGCCGGAAGTACGCTGCACCTCTTGGCTGATCTCACGCACGAGGCCAGCCCCGCGGGAGGACCAGTCACCGCTCAGGGCGGCGCGGATGCCTTCACTGATGCTGTAGTTAGCAGCGTCGCGCTGCTCCAGATCAACGGGCTTGACGGTTTCGATGGGCTTGGCGCCCAGCTTGTCGAGCACGGCGGCACGTGCTTCATCAATCGAGCGGCCGGACTCGATCATTTGACGGCCAATGTCGCTCATGCCGTGCTTGTCGCACAGAGCGGTGATACCAGCGATGCGGGAGCGCTCAGCCTCAGCGGCTTCGGCCCGCACCACGGCCAGATCAGGTGTGGTGTTTTCCATTGCAGGAATGGGATCGGGTGTGGGTGCTGCCGAGGCAGCTTGCTCGGCCTCCAGGCTTCGGCCGATGCCGACGCCGGGATCAGCCGGCACCGAAACGACAGAAACCTCGTAAGGAGACCAGGCAGTAGCAACAAAGTCGCCACTGCCGCGCTCCTCCATTTTGTCGATGGAGTAGCCGAAGGAGACGTTTCGGAGAACGCCATCCTTCACGTCGCTCAAGACTTCCTGAGCAAACGCATTGCGGCTGAACCGCACGCGTGCATAACCACGGCGTTTCTTGCCATTGATGTAGGCACGCTCCACAACACCAATCACGCGGTCAGGGTTGTGGTTGAACAGCAGCGGCGCGCCATCATTCAGGCGGCTCAGATCCGCTGCGTCCATCTCATGGCTCAGGATCTCATTCCCGAAATATCGGGCCACCGGATACTCAGAGCTGAAGGGGAACTCGTAGATGCGATCCTCCACCTCGTCAAAGGTGGTCAGTTCAGCGCGCTGGTGGCGGCCAATGCCGGGCATGGCACGCTCGCCGGTGGCCTCCTCAAACTCGATTGCATCCATGCTGTTTTCTTCCAGCCAAGCACGCGCCTGCTCAGGTGTGAACTGCTCAGCATCAAACCGGATTGCCTGCACTTCACTGGTGCCTTCTTTAATGCCGTAGATGAAGTCCACGCCATCACCGCCAGCGTCATTCTCACGGCGCAGCTCTTCGTACTGATCAGGATCAGTCAGCCTTGCAGCGTGCTCGTTTGGATAAGGCCGCGCCTCTTCCATCTTTCTATCTTGCAATGCCTTGATTCTATCCCTGTCAGTCATCGCCATCGTCTAGCTCCAGCTCGCCTTCTGATTCTTCGATCTCTTCAGCAGGTGGCAGCGTGTCAGGGATCGGCATCGGCTGAGTGCCGCCGCCAGCGTTCACTTCGCTCGGATCGGTATCGAGCACGATGCCCATCTCGTCAAGCATGGCTAGTTCAGCCTGACGTGCCACCAGCACATCATCCAAGTCACCGCCTTGCTCGCTGATCACATGGCCTAGCGTCTTGAAGCCGCAGCGCACTGCCTCCTTGTAGGCGGCAACCTCTTTTTGCGGGTCCACCCATTCCCAGCTGCGCGGGATCCAGCGACTGGCCTTATAACGATCTGGGTTTGTTTCATAGCCCGGCAGGTTCAGTTCACCGCTCAACACTGCCATCTCAATCCAGGCCTCAAACACCTGCTGATGGAAGTTTTCGATGAAGTAGCGCTGCAGCACGCGGTACGTGTCGCGCTCCTCCAGCAGACTCAACCGGCTGCTGCTGTAGTTGCTCTCTGAGAAGTTCTTGCTGACACTTTCAAAGCTGACGCCAATACCAGCGGCAACAGCACGCAGCATCGAACGCGTGAACGGCTCAAGCTGGCCGTCAGGTGCGTTGAGATCCGGCACCGTTACCGACTCACCCGGCGCAAGGTACTTGAACACACCGGGCGTGAACTCACTCACGCGATCGCCGTCGTATACCTCATCGCCGATTAGCTCACCCTCAGGACTACTGATGAAGCCCATCAGCGCAGAGCTGGCCCGTGCGCGCACCACCTCAGCCTCCTCATAGCCCTGCAGCATGTGCAGCCGCATCAGCGCCGAGGCAAACCACGTCACGCCACGGGTCTGCCCCGGACGTTCCGCAAGGTAGAGATGGATTACCTCATTGGCAGGCACTCGCACCTGCCGGCCACGGCGCAGCAGACCACCGACATAGGCATCCCCAGGGTGTTCGGTATAAAAGTGATAGGCCTGCGGGCGCAGATAGCCATCAACCTCAATGCCCATACGCACCGTGTTGCCCGGCACTGCTGTAGATGGCGTCTCATCATCTACCAGGTAGTCAGCCTCAAGCACCTGCAGCGCAAACGGCACGCGAGAGTCACCAAAAGGGCGGCGGATCATCCGCACGAACACCTCGCCGGATTCGGCGAGGCTCCGGCAGATCAGCCGTTCCATGTCGTGGAAGCCGAGCAGGCCGCTCACATCACAGCGGCTCTTGTGCGTCCACTTCTCCCATGCTTCGTGAATGCGGCCGTTGATCGTCTCATCCAGCTTCCCGCCGCGTTGCATCCGCACCTGTGACTGGTGCTTGATGCCATGGCCAATCACGTTGTTCTGAATTGACCGCAGCGCCTGCCGGGCGTAATCGTTATCGCGGCATAACTGCCGCGCACGATTGCGCAGCGCCTTGTAGCTGCCCTTGATCTCACCGTCTGCACTGGTGCCGCTTGTCACCCAGTCGCTGGTGAGGCGGTTCAACCGCGCACCGGCATACATGCGCTGGCGACGACGGATCGGCTCAAAGCCCATCGCTCGAAATAGCCGTGTGCGCAATCCCATCAGAACCTCACGAACAGATTGTGCGGATTGCCTTGGCCATTGGCAATCAGCTCCGCCATTTGTTCGCGCTTCACTTCAGCCTTCAGCCTACTTTCACGCTCCATCAATTCACCCAAATCCAGTTTGGTGAAACTCCGGCCGCCAATGCTGTATTGCTTAGCGCCACCGCTCACAATCGAACGGATAGCAGCCTGCACAGCAGTGAGATCCTGCTGCGCTTGCGAGCGGCCATCAAATGCACCCGGCGTGCCGCTGTATTCAAGCGCCGCCAGCACCTCAAGCTGCCCAGCGCCCAGCGTTACCTTCTCGCTGCCGCTGGTGGCAATCGCCTGCCAATACCAGGTGCCAGCATCAAAGTTTGCGCTGGTGGCCGCGGCCAGCGTGAACTCCCAGCCAAGGCCGTAGCTGCTGCCTACCACCGTGGCGCCTTCGCTGGCCGTATTGGTGCGCAAATAGTAGGTCAGCGTCCAGGTGCCTGAGTTGATCGAGTTGCCGAGGTTGTCGGTGCCGGCGTCATCGCGCCATTTCACCGTGTCACCAGCTCGAATTGTCGCGGGGATCTGCACGGCTACCAGTTGCTGACGAAACCAGAGGCAGCCGCGGCCGGCTGTTGTCTCCTTGATCTTAGCGGTGCTCTCTTTCCGCTTTCCAGCTGATCAGCAAGCTGCTGCCACATCGTTGCCTTGTTCATCTTCCGCCCATAGATCAACATCGCCGCGTAGGCATATACCGCGCAATCCAGCGCCTCGTTGCGATCACCCGCCTTCTTCACCCATTCCCTGATCGGGAATCCGCGGTGATAGCGCAGCGCCTGCCGCTCGCTGGTCAGCTGCCGGAAATACTCATCGTCTGCCGCGAGGCCAAAGTTCAGCCCGCCCGTGGTCTCGTTATGGCGCAACCGGCCGAACAGCGTCGTCTTAATCGTGTCAGTGCCCAGTGAATAGAGCGTGACGCCACGTTTGATCACCTTGCCGCGCCAGTTCACATCCATCTTGTTGCCCTTGCTTACGGCTGGGCTGTTGCGCCTGCTGCTGCCCTTAATCGCCACCACGCCCTGCGCAACACGGTCGCGGACGTAGCGGTACACCTCATGGGTGCAGTGGCCGCCGGAGTCGCAGGCCACCTGCGCCAACTTCAGATGCTTGCCGCCAGCAGTGGCCCATTCCGTCGCCAGCACCTGATCGAGCTGGCCCCACACCTCAACCTGCGTGGGGTCGCCCATCAGCTCCTGGTGCCACACCAGCCAGCCCGTCTCACCCTCACCCCAGCCCCACACACTTACGGCAAGGCGGTTGTCCTGCACGTCAACGCCAGCAGTCAGCAACACCACGCCCTCAGGGCATGTGGCGGGCGCGTAGTCCAACCTGCGAGCCAGCAGGCCATCGGCGCTCACCTTGGCCGCGTAGTCCTCCTCCCATGTCTCAGCCAGCCGAGTGTTGACAAACGACTTCAACGCAGGCGCATCACCCTTGGCCCGTAGAAAGTCCTCCACAAGTTGCTCCCAGCTGCACCATCCCAGCGGGCTGTAGAGGCCCGACAGATGAAATCCCGCCGTCTTGCCGTTGCTCGGCGCCGTAGCCCGCCACTCGCCGGCCCTAAGCATCGCCGGCTTGTGGAGCTCCTCGAATCGCTCACCGCAGTGCTCGCACTGATAGCGCGCAGTCTCCGGCCTGCCGTCATCCCACTTCAACTGACCCCACTTCAGCCATTCCATTGCGCCGCACGATGGGCATGGCACATAGAAACGCCGCTGATCGCTGCGCTGATACTCCGCCTCGATCCGTGAGAAGTCCTTCACGGTCGGCGTGCTGGTGAGCAGGATCTTGCGCCGCGCGAACGTCGTCGTCCGGCGCTCGGCCAAACTCACCGGATCGCCCTCACCGTCCACATCAGCAGGGAAGCCGTCCACCTCATCACAGAACAGATACCGGCACGGCGCTGATCGCAGGCCGGTGGCGCTGTTCGCTCCAGTCAGCAGCATGATGCCGCCGCTGAACTCCTTGCTAAACATCGTGTTTCCGGAATCCCGCGCCCTAGCCGGCGCAATCTTGGCCGATAGGCACGGCGTCTCCGTGATCATGCTCTCCAGCCGTTGCTTACTCAGGCGCTTCGCCATCTCAACGGTCGGCTGCACGCACAACATCGGCCCCGGCGCATGGTCGATCACATAGCCCAGCCAGTTACTGCCCGCCTCCGTCTTGCCCGTCTGCGCAGCAAACATCATCACCACCCGCTGCACCGGGCTTTCACTGCTCAGACAGTCCATCGGCTCACGCAGGTACGGGGTCCGATCCGTGCGCCACGGCCCCGGCTCCGCGCTTGCCTTGCTGCTCAGCTTCCGATAGCGATCCGCCCACTCGCTAACCGTCAGCGGCTCCTCAGGCCGCAGGCCTTCAAGAAAGCCTTCCCGCCATGCGTCACTCATTGCACAACTCCACCAGCGCAGCACGGTGCTCCTGCGTCAGCACCTGGTGGATCACCGTCGGATCAGTCTCACCAGCCAGCTGATGGCTCAGCCTGTCCGCAAGGTTGGCCAATGCTTCCCGCACACTGCGGCCCATCTTGAACGCTTCAGCCTTCACCTGATCAGCAGCCACCAGCTCGCCGCGCTGCTGCGTCACCTGCAGCTTTGCCAACTCCGCTTGATAGTGCTCACGCCGCGCACGACTCTCATTCAGATCAGGGATCGCATCATCTGGCAGGCCCTGCACCCTGCGCTTTAGCTCCGCTGCATCATTCGGTGGCTCCTCCGCCGGATCAGGTCGGCTCACCTTGCTCTGCGCATTGGCCACGGTGTTCTTGTTCCACAGCTCCAATGCCAGATCACGATCGAGCCACTTCTTGCCGTCTTTCACCACCACCGCATCAGCGATGCGCACCTTGCTTGCGTGCGTAACAGCTGCCTTGGTGCAACCTCTGATCAACGCAAACTCAGCAAACGTGACCAGCAATCAGTTAAGTGCCTCTGGCGTTAACTTAACTCCTACTAAACTGCCCTAAACTGTCTTAGCGATAGTCTTATCGGCGCATGGCTGAGACCCGTTGCGGCGCAAGGGTTTAGGGGCCTTCAGGCCTGACGCTAGAAAAAGATCGGGCGTTGCGATGACC
>VFQT010000926.1_pt1 | contig 38809 bp, 33 predicted proteins | sample 3512381 | NCBI WGS metagenome assembly VFQT01 (sample SAMN10412376, study PRJNA504923) | tailings metagenome | isolation source: Relicate 2 Philex TSF3 active mining site | place: Philippines: Tuba, Benguet | collected 2017-08-29 | reverse complement strand
TGGTGGATTCGCCCATCATGGCATCCACTTCGGCGTTGGTGACGACTCGTTCAGGGACATAACTACCCGTGCTAAGAATTTGTACGTTGCGCATGATACCTTCCGATTTCAAGAACTAGGGATTTGGTGGGTTTCTTTTTCAGATGGTGATGGAGGTTGAAGCTCATCCAACTGCACGAAACGATACATGAATTCGGTCACTTCGTGCCACTCATGAAAATTGATCTCTTCCGCGGTCTGGATGTGACGGATCGTGCCATGATATGCCGGAGGTTCAGTAGGGGTTTCGTCCAGCACAAAACGGATGATGAAGGAGGAAATCAATGGTGTTGGATTGGCTTCCATCGAGTAAAAGATAACAAAGGGGGGTAACAGGGGGGTTACAAAGGGGTTTGTCAGTGAATAGTGGGAAGTGGATAGTGGATAGTTAAAGATGAACCGCTAAGCACGCGAAGAACGCTAAGAAAGCCCTTGAGTGTATCGAGAAATCATGGTCTTATCAAAACAATCCTCAACCCCGAAGGGGTGAAAGGATTATAGATTAGGCAAAGCATCCCCCAAACCCCGGAGGGGTGACAGATAAACACACCTAGGTGCGAATTAGGTTTTTGTATAGTTCTTGGGTTTCTTGTGAGGGTGGAACATCCAACTCGTCTTTCAAGATCTGCTGGCAGCGTTGATAGGTGCGCGCAAGCTGACCACGGTCACCGAGGGCGTTGTAGGCTTGCATCAGGTGACGGTAGGCGCGTTCCCAACAATTATCACGCGCGAGAATGCGCTGACTGAGATCAATCGCTTCATTGTATTGACTATTGCGCAAATACAACTCGCATAATTTATCGGCGGCTTCAAGGAAGAGCGTTGCAAGCCGTTCACGTTCTTCGGCAGCCCATGGCTCATACAACGAGTCGGGCAGGTAATCACCGCGATACAACTTCACTGCCTCTTCCAACTGCTTCAACGACTTGGAGGTAGGTCTGAGTCCCTCACGGGTGAGGCGAGTGAAATGGTCAGAGTCCAACCAAAGGTCCGCGTGGAGGCGCAGGGTGTAAGTCGTTCCATCGCGGACGATGAAAGCAGAGTCGCTGCCTGCGTCACGGTCCGGTTCCAATACTTGATAAAGCGTGTTCAACGTGATCTTGAAATTGCGCTGTGCAGTGGCAGGGTCGGCTTCGGGCCAGAGATGTTCGCAAATTTGATCGCGGTCCAACGGGGATTGACGATAGGTGAGCAAGAGTTGGAAAAGTTGACGCGACTTCTCACGCCGCCAGCCATTCGATGGAATGACCTCGCTTCCTCTCTTAACCTGGAAGTTGCCCAGCGTTTCGATGCTGAGTTTAAACCCAGGGTGGATGCGCACCTCACGCAGACCGAGCGTATCGAGCAGGCGGTCTACATAACCGCTCTCCCAACTTTGCTGACGGGCATGCAGCAAGAGCGGAACAAAGATACGTTCATCAGCGGGTCCCAACATGGTGGAACGAGTGAATAAAAAGTGATATCCATTTTGCTGGCAGGTAGACAACACATCGGGCAACATCTGTGCAACCACATCAAAGTTCTTTTGTTTGTAATGTCCGTATGCCAACCACATTCGTGCGGCGCTGCGACCGAATGAGTCACTGCATTCTTCAAAACCGCGCACGGCGCGATTCAACCAAACTTCAGCGGCTTCATAACGCGATGCCATCATCAAACTCGCGCCCATTGTCAGGCGGGTTAGTGAAGCGATCCATTCATCGCCTGCTTCAGCGGCAACATCCACCGCTTCTTGAGCATGACGCTGTGCAAGCTGCAAGTCGCCGCGATAACCATATGCACGGCACAACCCCCAATTCGCTTCCACAGAAAGGCGCGGAACTTCGAGTGTTTTACCGAGCGAGAGAGTCGTTTCAAAGGCAGATGTGGCACGGGTGAAATTATCATCGTCGGTTTGGGCAAGGTTGAGGGCATGTCCCTGACGGGTGTGACCAACTGCCGTAACGAACGGAGATTTCAATTTATCGCCGCGTTCGATGCCATCCAATGCGGCTTGATATGCCTGCTCGCCCAACCCCATAAAGGAGTAGATCAACGAAAGAAGCAGTTTCGTTTCGCGGTGTGCGCGCGGCATTTGAACAGGCTCACGGCTTTCAGTTTCGGCAAGCCCTTCCAACCCTTTTCTGGCATCTTCAAGCCGCCCCGTCCGCAATAGGACTCGGAACCACAACTGATCGTTGGATGGACCTTCGGCACGCAAATCTTCTGCGCGTTGGCGGAGTCGTTCCGCTTCTTCGACGTGTCCGGAGTTGAGCTTGTTTTCTGAGAGCAGCTCAAACAACCTGACCTGCGCCTCGCGATCCTCAAATCCGTCGCTTAAGCGAATGGCTTCTTCGAGTAATTTTTCGGCTTGCGAAGGGTTGACCGTATCGAGATAGACGCGGGCTTGTCCACGCAGGGCGCGGGCGATGCCATCTTGCTGTCCGCGTTGACGCCAGGTCACTTCGGCTTGCTTGTACCAACCTTGCGCCTCGTCGAAGCGACTGTGCATGCGGGCAAGTTCGCCAAGTGTGAACAACAAGTTGGGGTGTTGGGTGAGAGAAAGGCTTGGGAGTGAGTCAATGTAACTCGCAAGCGTATCCAGACGTCCCGTAGAAAGAAGCGTGGCAGCGTACGTGTCGAGCAAGTCAGCGACATCGTCCCAGGCTTTTGCTTCGATCAAATGATAGATCGCGTCTTCCGGATTTTTTTGTCCGATAAAAAATTGAGCCGCATTGCGATGCCATTGTGTGCGTGTTTCATCGGGTGATTGCTGACGCAGGAAGTTGTGAAAGATGTGATGATAACGAAGTGAGCCAGCGGCGGTCTCTGCAACAAAAAGATCTTGGCGGCGCAAATAGGCGAGCATGGATGCCGAACCGCCCGCAGGATAGAGCGCATCGCAGACTTCGGGATGAAGGTCACGCAAGATGGATGTGACGAGCAAGAACTCACGCACATCCGCAGGCTGTCGTTCGAAGACTTCATGCGCAAGCATATCGAACAGTGCTTCGAGCGACCCAGCCTGCCAACGCAGCGGAAACTCAAGTGTGAGCGGCGATTGGGTACGGATGCTTTGCCAAATGAGCTGCAAACCGATCGCCCACCCTTCAGTGTATTCAAGCAAGGAGTCGAGTTCTTCGCTGGCTAGTTCAAGCCCATAGTGTGTGCCGAAGAGAATACCGATCTCGTTCTTGGTGAACGTCAATGTTGATTGATCGAGGATAAGCGCTTCACCTTTTGCACGCCAACGTGTCAGCGTTGGTAACGTGATGGTCGGTCGCCCCGAAAGCAAGATGTGAAACCCCACTGGCGCGAGTCCAATGAGACGGTCTAGGATGTGCGGAAGCTCACCGTTCTCGGTAAGGAGGTGCGCATCGTCGAGGATGAAAATTGTCGGCGGTATGGACGGGTCTGCGAGGGAGTTAATGATGCCGTCCAACACGTTGCGCCATGGCAGCGGACCTTGAGCACCGTCCCATGTGTCTAAAAATGCTGTGGGGAGATTTGTGATAGAAGGCAATGAGTTCTGCAATGCATGGCAGAACTGAAGGAGGAAGACTAACGGATCGTTATCTTCTTCATTGGCTTGATACCAAATAACGTGCTTGTGCTCCCCTGCCAATTCGGCAAGGGCTGTGCTCTTGCCATACCCCGCTTCTGCCTGCAAGATGGTTAGGCGATAATCCAACGCCTGTTTGAGAACTCCATTCACCCTCGGACGAGGCAAGGTGCGGGCATTGCGCGGCGGTGGTATTAGTTTTGTTCGAAGGATTCTGGAGAGCGACATCGCGCCGCAAGTTTATCGCAGTTTTATCGGTTAATCCAATTGCACCTGGAAGTTATGAACACGCCATCACCAAAGGAGATACAAAATCCAAAGAGTTTAAGCAGGAACAGGGATCATTTCCTGTACAGGAACTTCCGTCCGCACCCTCCACCAACACGCCGCATCGCGAGGCAGGGCGTGCCAGGCATCGTTTTGGATATGCATGGCGCTGAGAAATGCCGAGTAGATCCTGAAGTTTTCAGGCGATTTTAAATAGTCGGGGTGAGAATTCAATAGCACCATTCCGTGTACTTCGCGGAGAAATTCCACCTTATCCAGCCAGAGATTGGGAGTATGTTGATTCAAAACAGCTGTCAGGGTGTAATCTTGGACAAGGGTATAGGGAAGTTCTACAAAATGACCGATAAAGAATGGATATACGTTCATCGTCCCACCCGGAATGGGCTCGAACGGGTCAGCATCGAAGAAGGAAAGGTCGTATTCAATATTGAGTGCCTGCATCCATTCGGGGTTGCGGTGCGTGAGAGGAGAGCGGAAGCCTACTGCATCAAATTCCCGTAAATACTTATTGATGCGTTCAGCGCGCCACTCAAATTCCTTCCGTGAGCTAAAGAGTTTTCCATCATGCTTTAGTCCATGAATGCCGATCTCAAAGCCGCGTTGTCGAAGTTCATCGATCAATCCCAAGTCAATGGAATAGCGTTCAGGGACGAAGTTGAACGATGAACGAAAGCCAAATTCCTCTTCCAGATCTGCCACAGCGGGTATGAATTTCTGTCCATCGGCGTCTTCTACATCATGGGTCAAAATAAAAGCAAATCTGTGACCATCAGGCCAGAGCGGCGCGGGCTTAACATTCGGCACAGACTTTAAGACTTCCGCCAACACATTCCATAAAAATTTCACGTAATGATCTTCGATGGGCCACGAAATTTGCTTTGCAACCTGCTTGGGGTTGTGATAATGCTGGCGTAGAAAACGTGTTAGCACGCGTGGCAGGAGCGGTTTGAGGATGTAATACATCCGTTTGGGGAAGCTGAGCCGCCAATGATTGGGTCCGAAGCGAGATTCTCCGAGCGATAACTCAAGAAAAGAATCCAATGTTACAGAAGAAGAGTCCAATCCTAGTATGGGAAGAGAAACTTCAATAGCGTTTTGCCAGATCTCATCGGGTGGGTCTGGATGACAGTGCCAAAAATTGCGGGGGTGATTTTGCGACCAAAGGTTTGCGTTCATCCAACATACCTGTAAAGGAGTTCACCCGAGAGTCGACAGAGCCACAATGGTGAATGCTGAATGATGGAATGCATGGCTCGTTCGAGTCTGCCATTGGAATGTTGAATAGGCTTACCAGTGATGACAGAATACCAAAGAGGTTCTTCAACAGCCCCCCAACGCGATTTGAATGTTCGCAGTCCTGTGTTTGCGATCTCAGTGCGCCCCATATCAAACACAGTAAATCCATTTCGACATCCCCAACAGATACCCTCCCAAAACAACAGGTTATTTGGACGCAAGTTGAAATGATCTTCTCGCGAAGCAGCATATTTTGCAATGAGCGTATTACCCCAACCAAGATACACCATGCCTGCGATCACTTCATCATCTTTTTTCGCCAGCAAAATAAACCCCATACCTTTGGAAATTACGTAATGCCAAAGTAGTTCAAAATACTTCCACGGTTGTGCTGGCACACCATGCCGTTTGCGAGTTTCAAGTTGCAAATCATAAAAAGCGCGTACATGCTTCAACTCATCACCAAACTCCACTTTCACGCCGCGATCTTCTGCTGTGTGAATATTCTGCCAATGCGTACGTTTGAAGTTTTTGGAGACTACATTTATGTCCGAGTTGAGGCGAATCGTGTGCAACACAAAATCGGTTATGCGTTGTATCGGTTCGTGTTCCGGCAAACACCAGCGAACTTCGATACGTTTAACATGGTCTTTAGTAAACATCTGAACCAGACTCATGGTCAATGCCTGATGTGAGGATTCATCGCGATAAAGCGGATTGCAATAATCAGAGAATGGAAGTGACACTCGCTTCAGGCTTGAGAACGGGCGGGTCACATCCATGAACGGAATCCCCGCCGAGAGCTCGTCGTGCTCATTCAACACCACAAGTACATGCGGCTTGTAACCATAACAATCAGACATCAAATCCATCCACGCGGGGTGATGGAAGATATTGGCATCAGGACAAGTTGTGATGAAATCCATCCACCGTGGGTCTGAAGGTTGTAGCAGTAGCGATTTCATGTCGATTCGACCCTTTCGAGCCATTCCACCCGCCAGAAATAGAAACACGAACGATCACAACGCCCATAATCCAATGTACCCCCACAAATCAATCCTTCCAAAAGGATAATGCCTGTTCCTTTTTTCAAGCGATAGTCACGTTCATCCACGAACCGTTCCACCACCTTGAAGACTCGCTGAGTTGTGCCGCAATATTGCCACATCGCAGGCATGACAGCACAACCTTTTAATTCGTTCCAGCCATCGAGCATGGACTCGATCTCGGTCCTGGATCTTACCCGAACCAAGTCACCCGATTTCAAATTTGAATTCAATGTGGACACTTGGTTCTTAAGTTCTGTTGTATATGTTTCTGAAATAACAGGTTGTTCATTTTTATCGGTTTCCATATGGATCTCTTTTTTTCTTACAGAGGAAACTAGCAAAAGACTATCCGTCATTTTTTTGATCTTACGCTTTGTCCGAACATTAAGTTTGCGTTTCAACCAAAACTTGATCCTTTTAGGAAGTGACATTGAGCCCAACTCTACAAGTCCACCAGACATCTGGGAGATCGTGTAGAGTTGGCATGGTAATGGTTTTAATCTTTTTTTTGACATCGTTCTCCCTTTCGAGTCTTCATCACTTAAAAATGCATCTCTTTGAATACCAATAAATGGCATTCATTGATAAGCAGGAGAGGTTTTCTCATGATAAAACAACGAGGGCGCCCCTATTCGAATAACATTAAATGCGCTATCTTGCCATGCTGAAGTATCCAGACAATTGCGGGTATCAACAATTATTCTTCCACTCATTTGAGTTAATCTTTCCGGTGTAAGTAGCTTGAACTCAGTATGATCGACCAAAAGTACAACAATCTCAGCTCCTTGGATTGCTTCATCCATTGAACTGGTTAAGTAGTTATTCAGTGCAGGCAGGTCATGCACATGCGGGTCAAAAGCACGGACTTTCACACCGTTCGCAATTAAACGGTTGGTTACATCCACCGCCGGACTCTCGCGCGTATCATCCACATCAGCTTTAAATGTCAAACCTAACACAGCAACAATTCCTTTATTCGTCAACTGGCGTTGGATCATCTTCACTACATATTCCGGCATTCCATCGTTAATCAAGCGCGCCTGGCGGATTAACCGGGCTTGGTCAGGTGCAACCTCCACCAAAAACCATGGATCAACAGCAATGCAATGTCCACCTACTCCCGGACCCGGCTGCAGAATTTTTACCCGTGGATGTCTATTAGCAATGTCTATTGCTTCCCACACATCAACTTTCTGTTTTTCAGCAATCAAAGCAAACTCGTTTGCTAATGCAATATTTACATCGCGAAATGTATTTTCCATTAATTTGACCATCTCTGCAGTCGTTGAGTTTGTCAGTATGATTTCTCCTTTTACAAAGGTAGCATAGAGATTACGTCCAGCCTCTGCTGAAGTCCGATCAATTCCACCTATAACCCGGGTATTCTCCACTATCTCTTTCAAGATATGTCCAGGCAAGACTCTCTCCGGCGAATATGCCAACATAAAATCTCGACCCGCAATCAGTCCCGAACCTTCAAGGATCGGCTTCAACAAATCATTTGTGGTTCCTGCCGGTGAAGTTGATTCGAGAATCACCAGATTACCAGACTGCAAATATGGTACAACGGACTCTGTTGCTTTGATTACTGCGCGCATGTCAGCGGTTTTATCGGGGTAGATGGGTGTGGGTACTGCAATAATAAAAACATCTGCAAAATCAGGTGCAGATTTAATAACCAGGTTATTTGATGCTAATGCCTGGCTAAACAAAGATTGAAGTCCGACCTCTTCAATATGTATTTCACCTCCATTGAGAATCTGCACAATTTTCGCATCAACATCTACTCCAATAACCTGCAGTCCGTGTGTAGCAAACAGACTAGCTGTCGGCAATCCGATATAACCAAGTCCCAAAACACAGATTTTTTTCATGACTACAAATATCTCCTTTGCTTTCAACTCCCTTTTCTGCACTACAACAAAATCTTGTCAACGACCTCACGCACCAGACCCACCCCTTGCCGCCATGGATTACCGTTAACCATTTGCTTTTTGCACACCCTAATATTCGGAATATCAACCCTGTCGATGATACGAACCATCTTGCCCTGCTTGATCAAGTATTCGTCTACACTGCCCTTCATCCCCTGGAATTGGTTATAAACAGGCGTACCTAGCACTGTTGCCTCCCGATTCATCGTCCCGCCTGCGCCGACAACCAGATCAGAACAGTACACCAACTGCGGCCCATCCACAACTTCATTTGGGATAATCACATTGGGCAATTTCAGGCTTGCATACTCACGGTGTTGTTCGGTCCCTCTGGGTAAGAGTATTACAACGGTATCCTCATGGCTGGACACATACTTCAACGTTTCGTTAAACACCGTATTACTAAACCGGTGATAGGCTGAGACAGTACTCGGTGGTCGCATTGTTGCAACAATATTTTCACCATGGATGCCAAGCTTCTTTCGGAAGTCTGGATCCGGCTCAAACTCAGCCAGGTAAACTTGTTCTTTGATTCCAGAATACGCAACTATTTTTTCCCCTGTTCCGCCATAGCGGCTAAGGCTTTCCTTATTGAACACTTCCGGAACAATCAGTCGTTTCGCTACCCGACAGACAACATGATTGTATGGTTGACCCTCATAGTCTCCCATGGCAACCATTGGTAAGTGAAGTCCAACGACTGCTATTGCCTGAGCAATCGAGCCATGACTCACAGCAAGAGAAATATTCTGAGCATGAACAAGGTGTGCTAAACGTATAGCTCTCTGAATATTAATAATTATCTTGCTGAACATCTTCTTCCCGCCATGTACTCCAATTGGAATATGATCGAGACCAAACCGGTCTGCCAGAGCAATTGTTTCTGTGAAATCCCGTGTGGTGATCAAAACCTTATGACCTCTCCTTCGAATTTCGGTTATGAGAGGTTGCATGAAAAGTACTTGAGGAGCAGTTGTTATATCAACCCAGACATTCATGTTCTCACCCCTTCATCTTGCAATGCCGCTGTCAACACATTGCCACCCATAAGGAACTTACGCTGTAAAAGTAAAGCCAAGGCAGCCAGCATTGTGGACTGTCCCCAGTGAAGGAATGGGGTCTTATTCGTGAACAGACGCCCTTTGCGGAAGTAAAAGTAACCTGAAGCGTCCTGCATATTTTCGAATGCCCAATTGGCGATTCTTTCCGCCCAATCCAGATCACCATGGAGATCCTTTGGAATTAAGGAAAATGTCTGAATAATTTGGGCAACCGCCTGAATATCAATTGGATATGTAGCATTGCTATAATGTTTTGGAATGATCCCTTTTGAAAGTTGATTCCTATAGTAATCCATGCCGCGGATCAGTTGGTCCTTATAAAATTCATCGCCCGTTGCCTGCATATATCCATACAGCGCATCCAAGATAAAACCGGTGTGATACCCATCAATCCAATGCCATCGTACTCCTTCGCCGTAATACCAGGAACCGTCTGCACGCTGACAATCCATGGTGTATTTAACCGCCTTGGATCCAACCTCAAGCAACTTAGGCTCTTTCGTATGTTGATAGACACGAGCCAATAGGGAGGCTCCTAACATGTTCGAGTTATGTACATCCACTTGTTGATGAGGAACATAACTTATGCATAAGGATCGATCGGTCACCTGTCGCCTACCCAGATCCTGTAGGATAAATTCACAAGAGCTACGAGCAACATCCAGATATAAACGGTCTGACAATAACTCATGAGCATCTAAAAAACTGAAGCCGATGAATGATGTCCACACTATGGTTGGGAGAGACTCGGGAAAATTTCCGCCACGAGACTGGTGTTCGAATGAATTTCCCCAAGCATAGCCTGCATATCCCTGACTGAAATTTTCTTGCAAGTAGGTTAAACATTCAATAGCTTTTTTTAGATAACTCTGGGAACAAGTTGCCTGGTAAAGACGGAGGTATCCACTTGCAAAGTAGCCCATTGCTTTTGTGCTATGCTTTTTTTGGATTCTCAACAAGGGTCTTAAGTTGAATGGGAGACGTCGAACTGACTGCTCAAGGGCGATCTTAAGAATAGGAGATCCTAATGTAAGCTGGACAGCATATGGCGTTGTGAGTCCATCGAATGGATCGTAGCCGGTCCATCCGTTCTGACTTATCCATTGCTCTAGCCGTTCAATGGCTGACTGAATCAAGTCGTCCATGGATTCCTTTCTCAATATGCAGATACCAATTTAGAATAGATCTGGTCAAAGCGGTGGATAGCGACCTCTGGAACATACAACTCGCGGATAACAGATCGATTTGCTGCTCCCATCCTTTGACATAAACCCGGATCGTTCAAAAGTTGGGCAATCCTGTCAGCAAGCGCTATGTGATTGCCAGGGTCAATGATGAAACCATTGAGCCCATCCTGAACCAATTCAGGGATGGCTCCCACTGGTGTGACGATGACAGGCAGTCCGCTGCTCATGGCCTCCAAAAGGGCGTAAGGGAGATTCTCACCATACGACGGCAAGAGAAAGACTGTTGCCTTTTGAAATAACTTCATTTTCGATGAACCAGTCACAGCTCCCAAAAATTTCACATACTCGTTGATTCCCTCACTTGTGCATGTCTGCTCTATATCATCCCCCACCTGTTGACTCTCCTCCTTACCAGCAAACCAAAACCGAACGTCTTTATCACTTGCCACAACGAGTGGGATAGCTTTAAGAATATCGAATACCCCTTTGCGATTTCCCAACTCGCCAACGAACAGAACCACTTTTTCCAAAACAGCTGCTCTGGCTGATTGCATGCTCTTTGCAAACATATGATCAACAGTATTCGAGACTATTTCAACATTGAGGTGGGGATGAACATTTTCCAGTAGAAAATCTTTCCAGCGGTTCGATAAGGCAATGACAACATCTGTCTGCAACAGGATCTGCGCGATTAGCCATTTTTGAAACCGCGAGCAAGACAGGTAGTATTGATCAAATACACCACCGTGAATGTGGGCGACGATTTTCATACCAAACAACCGCGCAAGAAAAATGAAAACTGCCTCTTTCCAAAATGCCCAGGAATAGTTAATTGGCAGATGGACAATCTGAGGTTTATGGCTGACGCATAGTTGGAGAAACTGCACAACTTGACGTATTAAGTAACCCAAGTTCACAATTGCCAACGTACTGGCTAATCCCCTGCCTGCCTCTCCCCGGGACGTATCGAGATGGAGCAACTCGTATCTCTCGCGCAGGTGCTCAGCCGATAGGAGTATTCTAAGAAAGGTTGCCACCCCTCCAATTTGTGCAGCGTTTGGTCCAATCACCAGTACGCAAGGCTTGGGCTTCGCCGGTGCTTTGGTGGATTGTGCTAATTTCGAAGTTATTTGATCCATGATCTGACCACTACTTCAATCAATGATGCGATAGTCTGCGATATTGATGTTTCTTTTTACGATCTTTGCTGGGACACCAACAACAAGACATTCATCTGGGATATTATCGATCACCACAGCATTCGCTCCTATCACACAGTTCTTTCCAATTTCAATCGGTCCAAGGATTTTGGCTCCCGTAGCAATAATCGTGTTCTCACCAATGATAGGTACCCCATATTTTCTGCTTGTGCCGCCAATGGTGACACATGTTCCTATCATTACGTTCTCTCCAATGACAGCCCGGTCGTGGATCACAACACCAAGCCCGCCATACCCTAAATCGACATTTTTTCCGATCTTAGTGCCGATTCCCAACTGGCACCCGAACGGGATGCGAATGAATAATTTGTTAATCAACCGCGACAGAAATGGGACTCCGGCACTCTGTATGGCAAACACAAGATGATGAATGAATAGAACAATTCGGCTCATTGTGTATATCCTTGTTATATGCCCTTGCTGCCATCCAACCGTGGAGAGTTTGAATGGCGGGGGGATTTTCCAACATGTCCACTGCAGGCAGCAAAACCATGAAGGAGAGCTTCATTTAGCTTTTTGGCTGAGGCGGCGTACGTCCAATTTTGGGCTGCATGCCATGCTTTCTGACTCATGTTAGGCAGGTCCGACCGTTTTTGCCAAATTTCTTCAAGAGCTTTCAACATACCAGCCTGGTCGGCTGTCTCAGCCCAGAACAAATACTCATCCTTTCCAACTACGTCGGTATGACATGCGATTCTAGTAGCAAGAATCGGCAACCCTGATCCGATGTATTCGAAAAGTTTTATTGGACTAGAGACCTTGAATTTCTCTTCATTTGGAAATGGAAGCACACCAATATGCGCGCTTGCCAAAATAAAAGGAATTTGGCTGTGAGGAACAGTGGCACATACTGCTATTGTGCCTTGAGATTTTTGGGCAATGGCTTCCAATGCCGTTTTCTCCGGTCCCTCCCCGTAGACAAGTAAGTGAAAGTTCATGCCGTGCCGGTTGGCTTCCATGAGGGCTTCGCAAAAAGTCGTCAGGTTGCGTGCTCGTGAAAGCATTCCTATGTAAACAATGTAAATTGGCTCACCCTCGTTGGGCCAATGGCGATAAAAACGAGCGGAGGAAAATATATCGAGGTTAACCCCGGACGCCCACGTTCCCCAAAGTTTGTTCGTGGGAATTTGAAGCAGGTCCGCCATACGTTGTGTGATGGCGGTTTGACCATCTGCCGAAAAATTGGCCAGTGCATTCATGAAGAAATAAAACCTTGCCAACACTTTTTCCTTGAAGGTTGACTTATCTATGGACTCCATGGGAACTGTACGTGTGTCCATGACCATTAACGGTCCATCACCGGTCAACATCCGCAACATGCGAAGGGGAAGCAGCCAGAGCGCAGAGATCTGCGTAAACAGCACCACGTCGATCTCCCTCCATCGCGACAGAATATATGAGATCACTCTCTTATGAAAAAATATATGGCGGACGAAGTAAATCTCTGGGCGAGACAAGCAAATGACTTCCACGTCTTCGACCAAACATCTCCCGTCCGAACCTACTGCGATCAAGTCGACCTTCCATCCCAATTTCCTCATTTCTTTAGTGACTTCAAGGCGGGGGGCAATATTGAATGTGGTTCGGATATCGACCGGATAGACCCAGACCATCAACGGTTCTTTCGAAAGTTGGATTGGTTTCCGCATTATGCCTCCCGTGGAACCTGAGTAGTGTGGAACAGGATTTTCATGTGCCCCAAGCTGTTTTCTGCAAAAACATAGCCGAGTGAGATCCAATACATAAGCATGGGCACCCGTGAGGTCCAGCTTGTGGCATACCAAAGCCAGATCGGCCAGCATAATGAGAAAAGGAGAAGTCCATAGCGCAGTCCAGTCGCTTGCAAATCTGAATACCTCTGAATATCGCGCCATAGCGCCAGAAGAAGCCAAAGCCAAAATATCACCAACAAGGTTAGACCAATCGATCCCATTTCCTGCATCATTACAAGTAGGCTTGTTCCAACAGATAACCCCATACCGCCTGAGATCAATGCTACGCCGGCCGTCCCCAGTGATTGGCTTTCACTTCGGGTACCAAGTCCATATCCGAACAAAAAAGTGACCGGGTCTTTGGCGATTGAATTCCAGCCGATCTTCACCGCATCCAGCCTTCCAATATCGCTGTACGTTCCACCATCGCGGTTGAAGCGAGACGTGTGATTCAGATAATCAAGTAATTTTTGCGGCGACTCTATATATGTTTGCAAAGGATGCTTGTCCGCTCCTGGGACCAGAGTGTTATAAAACGAGAAGAAACTGACTAAGACAATAGATAGCATGGTAAAGAAAACCAACGTCTTTGCCGGCGCGCGGTATTTAACGGCATATAAAAATAATGCTCCACCCCCAATCAGACTGATCGCTGCCGCAAAGATCTTCATTTCCCCTAGAACACTTGAAAACATGCTCAAGGATAGCGCCACTGCCAAACCAGTCCATTGCCTGGTATTCAGCCAATGCCCAAAGTAAATACAGCACACTAGCAGATTGAAAAGTACCAGATGACCTGTTCCATTTTTTCCAAAAAGGCCTGAGAGGCTATCACCAGGCTGCACACCGGATACAAATTGCAGACCTTGAAAAACAACATCAATCGCCAAGACTATCATGCAGAATGACCGAAACATGCCTGGAAATTGTCTCGGTAGATCCGGCTGCAGATAGATGAACATGGCAACAAGAGGGAACTGGAAAAACAACCACATTCCCCAAAGCGTAGGAACGATCCCTTGTCCGTTCCCAATTGCCACATATGTCCAGAGAGCAGTAATGGCAAGTGCCATCCAAACAATTGGCAGAATTCGATTGAAGCCCAACATGCGAATAAATACCACGACCATCATTAATGCGATCGCAAGATGGGAGACCCAGCGAACTTCAGCCGGGATGATATTCTTCCAAATTAAATAGGGCGTGAACAGATCCACACCTAATGCAATGATCGGCAACCACGAGATCGGGTTAGAAGCAAATTTATCTTTCAAGGATGTATCCATGTTTAAATTCATCCAACTGTTATCATGCTTGGTATTTTCGAATTCTTCGAAAACCGTTTTTGAATTTCAACTTGATAAACTCCGTGAACGGCTTTGGGTCATGAAAGTCCAGATCAGCGAATACTTTATTGCGGGAGAAATAAGGTCGCAGATAATCATTCGAACGAACATCCTCCCTCCCATGTTTGAAAAGTGAGTCTGGAAGGTCTGTTGCAAGTTCGATCCAGTACATGTCTTTTTTATATTCGGTCAAGTTCATCTGGTCGTTCTTGACCAAATCTCGGAAAATGATCCAAGGATGATTGATCCCACTTGCAGTTGCGAGTAAATTACATCGAACCAACCTGCAATTATTTTCCATCAACTTTAATTGACCATCTCTCGGATCTTTCTTGAATTCAATACTGAAATACCCACGGTAATTGACATGCCGCAGCAAACGTTCCGCCATTTGATCTAATTCTGGAGTAGCCTCTGTACTGACGCCGACCCTCATCACACCGAAGTGAGCAGGATGCTGGCGCAGTTTTTTGTGGAAAAACTTCCCCACCATATCCCCCTTGGAGTTTATGTACCCCTGCAGTTTAACCAGATTCTCATCCGGTCCGGGGATCACTTCCTGAACAACCACGGGGATACCCGCTTCTACACACCGCTTGAATCGTTCCAGTAATTCATTCTGGTTTTGTACCTCGAAGTTTTTTTGGTGAAAAATAGAGATGAACTCAAATGAACGGACTGGTTTTACTATGCATGGATACTGGAGAGTTGAGATTGCCCCAATGTCATTCATGCCTACCAGATGAACAGTTTTGGGATAAGGAATCTTGCATTCCTCCGCAAGGGCGTATGTCTTTTCTTTTTCCACAAAATATTGATGGATCTTTTGCTCTGGAGTAACAAGCTTATAATACTTGGATAGAATTTCTTTGTGCCTCGATAAGGCAATAGAAGTGTTGTCGGACGTTTCCAGTATCAACGCTCCTTCCCAGCGGGACGTATTACTAATGAGTGTGTTTATAAATCTTTCCTCTTCCACCTCAGGGATGGGAATGCGAACCACTTCTGAAACATATCGTGATAAATAAGCCGTATCAATACAGGCATACGTCATGGCGATAATCTGAATGTTCTTGTCCGCAAGAGCGCGAATTACTCCATATCCCGGCACTGAACATCCGATCACGATTACCTTGTCCATGCGTTTCTCCTATGACCCTAAATAAGACCAACCTGCAAAAGCAATTCCAAACTAGAAAGATTGGTCAGCAGCAAGGAGTAGTCGCCATCTCTGTTTTGATGACTCGTCCACCAATGATCAATCTCAGTTGCAGCAATGATCCTGCGTTTTTTCAAAGCCTGAATAGTTGAATATACGGTTTCCTGCAAGGGACCATCATGGCGAAGGGACTCTGCCCAATTGATGTAATTCGTCCGTGGGTGCGAACGGAACGGATCACGTCGCACCACATAAGGTTGGATCCGTCCGATGGTCTTGCCAATCAGGACCAAATACTTTGTTGCCAGTAAAGGCATGCCAGCATTGGATGTAACCGGAAATCCTGCGAGTTCCGGGTAACATGAAGCGATGATGCGTTTGTATAAATAAAACCCAAGTAGCCATTTATATGGGACGTTACTGATGAAGTTACCCCAACTGGCGGTCAAAAAGGGCGTTTTGAAATCAAAGTTGTTTACAATTACGATCGGTTGATGTAGAGAATATTGGCGCACACCCATGTCGATCTGCTGATCGAGAGTAAATTTCCTATTGTATAGGCGTTCCCATGGGCATTGATCAACCATTTCATCGACCAACGCGCCTTGGAACAATCGATCCTTGTAGTTGGGAGTAGGCGCAGTGTTGACGAACCGCTTCACTGCCTCCCTTTTATCCACATTCGGGGTCTCTGGCAGATACGACCCAGCTAACGCATCTCCCATAAACCCAGTCCAATAAACACATTCCCTTCCAAAATACTCATTAATCTTTCGACGAACATAGTGCTGATAAACATTGACTGGGTACTTCAGATGAGAAGCCGCTACCACTAAATTATCCAAGTCCCATTTCTCATTGGTGAGATCGAATGTCTCGTGATAGATGCCAACTTTGCGAGCTATTTTCTTTGCAATTTCAAAATCCCAGGCTCCGGGAATCCCATAGGTAGTTGCAACAATCTGGGAATGGGGTAAATTCTTGAGCAGTCCTCCAAGGATGATTCTGGAGTCCAATCCCCCACTCAATGGCAGAACATGAATCGCTTTTCCGTCTGTACTGGCAACTTGTTCTTGCATGGTTTTATTCCAGGCCAGCACACCTTGTTTTACCCACCAAGCTTCGTCATCAACACCAATCCCAAGATCATGATCAAAGTCGCAATTAAGCCAAACCAAATTGGCTTCTTGCCATTGAGGAAGATAGCTCAAATATAGAAAGATCTCATATTTGGAACTTGTTTGGTATGTCATTGTGGTTTCATTTTCCTGTTTTATCATTACCTCTTGAATGGCAGGATGTGGCAACGATTTTGAACGTGAGCCATGACAGACCGAGTACCTGTGAGATCCAGGATCCATTTCAGGATTTCGTGATCCAAAGAACGAAGAATGCCTAAATAAATTATCAAACCGACAGAGCCTCCAACTGCCACCTGGACGATCGAAGAAACAGATGCCAATGAAGTCGCGATCAAATTTCCACCAATATAGGCAGCCAGTGCTGCGAAGCAATACTTCAAAAGATATGGAAGTGTCTTTTGTTGTTGCTCAGCCGGAAATTTTCTCGAAAGCAGCGCCCATATTACGATGCTGGACAGCGCCCGCCTGACAGCGCCCGCCCATACAAGACCAACATACCCCCACTGTTTGACAAAAAAGCCTGCAATAAGTATATACACGACGAGAAAAGTAGTGCTTACCAATAGCTGGCTAGCAGGCACCTTCAACACGTAAAAACTCCTTTGGAAAATGTTAGAAATCATCCTAAAAAACACATCATCCAAAAAACAAGGCAGGATGATTAAACTTATTCCAATAGAATCACTATGTTCAAAGGCTCCTCTCTCAAAGATGAGGCTTATAAAGGGAATGGATACAGCACTGACGATCGCAATTGATGGCAGGGAAATTGCAAAGGATAACCTTAATCCGAAAATGCTTTTTTCGGCCAGTGCTTCAACGCCCCCCTGGTTATAAGCCCTAGCCATTGCTGGATAGATCGAGGCTGCAATTCCCGATGCCAACAAAGCCACAAAAATACCCGAAAGTTTTCCTACATATCCAATATAGGCAATTTGCCCATCTGGCAATCCGGAAGAAAAATATCTCTCAGCCACGGGGTTGAAACTTGCAACCATACCAATAAGAATCATCGGACCCATTAACTTTATGACATCCACCACTCGTTGATCGGAAAGCGAAAAGACATGTCTCCAGCCATGTAAAATGACCGGCAGGGTGGTGAACCCTGCCTGAATCATGATAGCTATTAGGAATCCCCAGGAAAGGGCTAGGGAACCAATTACCGGGTAAAGGATCAAAAGGGTGATCATATTCCCAAATGCACCAAATGCCGGAGCGACAGAAGGCCAAAAGAAATATCTGCGAGCATTTTGGATCCCAACGGTCAATGTTCCAAGACCCATGAACGGGATGGCAAGCATCAACACAGCAAGCATGTGCGAAGCCAGTTCTGCTTTCTCGTTTTGAAATCCGGGTGCTGATACACGAATGATCGCCTCTGAAAAGATTGAACCAATAACAGAGATGGTCAATAAAACAGCAAGCGTCAACCAGAAAAATGTTCCCACCAATGCCCAAGCGTTCTCCTCCTCTTTTTTGGTCTGTGTCTCGATGAAAGCAGGCACTAACACGAACGATAAACTGCTATAAAAGATCAATTGAATGTAGTTTGGGATTACCAATGCCGTGATATAGGCATCCATGTCGGCTCGGGCACCAAAGATAGAAGCAATAATGATATTACTTGCAAGACCTCCCAACAAAGAGAAGATACTGCCAAGCATGACTTTGGATGCTGGTCGTGTTATTGAACTGTTGTCAGTTTCCAGCGAGTCACTCATGTGATACGCCTATATTGAAGCATCATAAATTGACCGAGTTACTTGAAGTTTTGTCAGATAATCAGCACATGAATTCTCCTAAAGAGAATTAGGGATAGTTTTCTCCGGCTGACGATAGGAAAGAGCTATATTTGAATAGTAAGAACCAGTAGTACTTCGCGGCAATTGGTTCACAACCATCCCGATCATCTTCGAATTTATGCTTTCCAAATAACCACAAACAGTTTGAATATCGCTGCGGAGGGTATGCCCCCATTGAGCAACGATGATCACACCATCAACGACCCTGGCTAAATCCAAGGTGTCGGGTACTTCAAGGAAAGCTGGTGTATCGAAAATTACAACATCATATGCATCGAACAACTGGATCAGACTCTTCCATTGTGGAGGCTGGATCAATGCTATGGGATTAGCTGATTCGGTAATGTTGGGAAGCAAGTCCAAACCGGGTCTAACATCTTTAAGAATGATCGGCTTCAGGCTTTTGAGTTCACCACTTAGAAAATCGCTCAGCCCATGTTCCACAGTGAGGTCAAACAACTTATATTGCTCCGGACTGCGAAGGTCGGCATCCACAATCAGGACTTTTAATTGGTTTTGAGCCAACCCCAACGCAAGCCTAAAAACGATGGTTGATTTACCTTCTTTTCTGTTTGGGCTTGTCACCAAAATTGTTTTATGCGAGCCATTCTGGATCAAGGTCTGCACTTCGGTGCGCAATAACCAATAATTTCTTTGAATGGCAGGATCTCTATCAATTTCACGAGAATCATTCGAAAGGTATGTCAATACATTTCCAATAACAGGCACTGCGGTGATTTGTCTAAGCTGTTCTAGTGAAAAGATACGCGTGTCTAGATTTTCGATCACAAAGGCGGTCAGGACACCGAGGATCAACCCACATATCAAACCCAAACCAACGATGAAAATGCCACTAGGACCGGATGGAAAAGCTGGTTCAGAAGCTGGACTAACAATTTCAACTGTATCTGCATTAACCTGTCGGGCATTTGCCAGTGAGACATTATCGAATTGTGAGCTAATGTCTGAATATGCGCTTTGGATGCTTTGAATCGTTTGACGGATAAGGGTAATTTTTTGCTGGTATTCATTGGATCTAGTTGAAAGCCCCTTATATTGCTGATACAACGTATCCAACTCAGCCTTAATACGTTCGATCTCTTGTATCAATGTATCCTTCGTGGCTTTGGTATTAGGTGTTGAGTATCCGGCTTCATCAACTAAGGTTTGTTCGTACTGAGCATCCAGACTTTGATATGTAACTTCCTTCATCTTGATAGCTCTATCCAGAATAGCCATGTCCGCGGCTGTTTGAGAATAGAGTTTAACTAACTGATCGTGTTGTTGTTGAGCTTCTGTCAAGTCAGCTTGCAGCTCATCTTTGCGCGCAGCAAGAATATTTAATCCTCCTGAACCACTAGTGGCAATCGCATTCTCCTGATAAGAAAGGAGCACATCCACCAAAGTATTGGCTGTATTTGCCGCCAGAGCGGCGTCTTCACTTACCACAACGATTTGGATGATCTCTGATTCAGGAATAACATTGACCGTAACCTCAGGAAGAGATCGCAGATTCAACTTTTCTTTAATTTCTTCTTTTACGGGCTCACTTGTGGCTATTTGAGCATAAGTATTCGCAAGCCGGGTGGCAAAAGTTGTTTGGTAATTTATGTTGTCAGATGATCCTCCAAGCGGTGTCACGATCCGCAGGATGGCTACAGCCTGATATTTTGGAGACATGAACTGACTTCCCACTGCTGCCAAGCAAATAACCACTACAGCAACCAACAATACAATTCGCCAGCGCCTAGCCAATATCTCAATATACATTTTCAGTTCCATGACGTTTGTCCTTTTCCGGTTCAAAGCACATCAACAGCCAAAACACTTCAATCTATCCCCTAGCAAACTACCAAATGCTATGTAGTTGGCGTCCGATCAAGCTGTAGATTTGCATAAATAACATCCGGCAATGAACCATATATCTGCCAGATTGCAAACGTTTCATATTCCGGAAGATCATCTCACTTCAGACACTTGCATACACAATATCTCCGAAGTCACCACCTCCACCTGCTCCTCAGTCAATTCTGGGAACATGGGTAAAGACAAAATCTCATTGCAAATATGTTCTGCCACAGGAAAGCGACCTTGTCCCTTTCCATCTTTGTTATAGAAGGGCTGTAAATGAACCGGTAATGGATAATGGATCGCTGTTCCTACTCCATGTTCTTTCAGATAGGATTGCATAGCATCGCGATTCTTGGTGCGGATGACGAACAAGTGATACACATGACGATAACCGGGCGGCTCAGCCTGACATTGGATCTCAGTGTCAGCCAGTAGACTTCGATACAACGCCGCCAGCTTTCTGCGCGACTCAAGCCATCCTTCAAGGTAATTAAGCTTGACACGCAAAATGGCTGCCTGCAAATTATCGAGGCGGTGATTGAACGGTTCCAACTCGTGGATGTTCTTCTCACGCTGACCACAATTTCGCAGCGCACGGATCGTATCTGCGACTTTGGCATCGTTGGTCGTGACCATGCCCCCATCACCACATGCCCCAAGATTCTTGGTCGGATAGAAACTGAAACCCGCTGCATTTCCCAAACTGCCTACACGTGCGCCTTTATAGATCGCGCCATGCCCCTGACAAGCATCTTCCACAACAGCCAATTTATATTTTTCTGCAATGCCCAGGATCATGTACATATCTGCAGGCAGCCCGTAGAGATGGACAGGCAATATAGCCTTGGTGTACGGTGTAATGGCTTCTTCGATCCTCGTCGCATCAATATTCCAGGTCTGTGGATCGACATCAACAAAAACAGGTGTAGCACCTGACAATGTGACCGCCGCCGCCGTCGCAGTAAAGGTATGAGCCGGGACGATCACCTCATCACCTTTGCCAATGCCCAACGCCCGCAAACTTAGTTCCAGTGCAGAAAGTCCGCTATCGACACCCACTGCATATTTCGTTCCGCAATAGGCTGCAAATTCTTCTTCTAACTTCACCACATCCTGCCCGAGGATAAAATCACCCCGGTCTAATACCCCTTGTATTGCTGCATTGATCTCCGCCCGAATGTTTTGATGCTGCATGGTTAGGTTAACCCAAGGTATATTCATGTTTTCCTCACTATACTGGTTCCATAATTTTGATCACACGTGCAGGGTTGCCTGCCACCACAGCACCAGGAGGCACATCATGTGTAACGACACTGCCTGCCCCGACCATGGCATCTTCCCCTACAGTAACTCCACAAAGTATGGTTGCATTGCTTCCAATTGACGCTCGTTTTTTGATCGTGGTTGGCACGCAAACCCAATCTGCTTCAGTTTGCAGTGTGCCGCCTTCGGTCGTCGAGCGTGGATATTTATCATTGATGAACATGACCCCATGCCCAATAAAAACTTCATCTTCGATGTTTACTCCCTCGCATATGAATGTATGGCTTGAGATCTTCACATTCCTTCCAATGAAGGAACCTTTTTGAATTTCCACGAATGTTCCGATCTTGCTGTCATCACCGATCTCACACCCATAAAGGTTCACAAAGGCATAGATTTTTACATTCTCCCCAAGTTTTACATTTGGTGCGATGCGTGCATACTCGACCGTTACCATTGCAATACCTCCTTTCCTGATCCGTTGGTCATTGAGTGTTGTGCAGCTTCCAGGACTTTAACCACCCGCAACCCATCGACGCCGCTGCTGCAGGGTTGGTTATGACTCGAAATACAATCCAGAAAATGGGAACATTCCTGTCGCAGGGGCTCAACGAAACGGATCCTTGGAATGACAATATCGCCAGAACGATAGTTGCAGTGAAATTCCTCAAAGCCGTCAGTGTAGGCAGGCGCATCCACCCCTTTATCGTAGATCTTCAACTTCTGCTCATTCTCAATATCGTTATAGACAATCATCTTTTTACTTCCCACAACGGTGATACGACGTACTTTGCATGGGTCCAACCAACTAACATGGATATGAGCAGAAATGCCGCTTGGGAAGGTCAGGTTCACATAGGCTACATCATAGATACCGTTGAAGACACATGGGGTTCCATGCGCGCTGACCGTTAATGGGCTATCACCCAACAAATAGAACAAAATAGACAAGTCATGGGGTGCCAGATCCCAAAGTACATTTGAGTCGCGTTGGAACAAGCCAAGGTTTAGCCGCGCCATATCGATGTAATAAACATCACCAAGTTCGCCGCTGTCCATGTAATGTTTAAGAGCATGTACAGCGGAGTTATATTCAAAGGTGTGGCCTACCATCAGCGTTAATTTTTTTTCTTCAGCAAGATCGATCAATTCCTGTGCGTCCTTGCTGTTCAAGGTAAGTGGTTTTTCAACCAACACATTCAAGCCATGTTCAAGGCAATTCTTCGCAATGGAATAATGCAAAGCCGGCGGTGTGGAAACCACTACTGCATTCAGATCCATATTGAACAAATCAGTATATTCGTTGGTGATCACTGTATTGGGATACAGGGAATGAGCATGCTTGAGACGTTCTTCCTTGAGGTCTGCCACAGCCGTCAATTCTGCGCTAGGGAGTTCAAAAAAATTTCTCGCAAGATTTGGACCCCAATAGCCATAACCGATGATGCCAACTTTGAGCGTTTCCATAAACAATCCTCCTTCAGCTTCAATATGCTCCCTTCGCTGAGAGAATAGCGAACGGGGTTTTAACCGCGATCTTGATATCCAGCCAAAGCGACTGGTTTTCGATGTAATCAATATCCAGTTTCACCTGTTCATCAAACTCTTTATTACAGCGAGCTTTCACTTGTTGAAGCCCACTGATGCCCGGCTGTGCTTCAAAACGGCGGAAATGCCAGGGTTTATAAACATTGACTTCATAAGAAATCGGCGGACGTGGACCAATGAGACTCATATCGCCACGCAGCACATTCCAAAGCTGTGGAAGTTCATCCAAACTAAATTTGCGCAACCAACTGCCGGGTCGAATGAGGCGCGGGTCCTTTAATATCTTGCGCACAGACGTCTCCCCGCCTTGAACTTCCGCCATAGATTTCTGGTCATTCTCTATCAAAGCGGTAACATATTTTTGATGGATGGATGGATCTGCATTGACCTTCATGGTGCGGAATTTGAAAAAACGAAACGGCTCAAGTTTCCAAAAAATTTGACCGTTCACACGAAGTTTCTTCGCCCCGATGCGTTCCTGCACATAAAAGATCGGTCCTGGTGAATAGAGATAGATTGCTGCTGCAATGACCAACATAAGGGGGGATAAAATCAACAACAGGCAAGCCGCGGCTACAACATCAAATAAACGTTTAGCGATGTAATATCCCTCTCGTCCAGCGATCGCCAAATGCAATTCTTGCAATTCACTTTCGCATTCCAAATTGAACTCTTTTTGCAAGACATCCCTCCCGCGATTGTTCACTTATCAACTCAAGCAGGTATTGCTTGGGTTATCTGTCTGGGCACAAGAATCCGATTGAAAAGATAGCCCCACATTCTGTACAAAGTTTGCCAGTTTTCTAAAATTGGCAGTGCATAACACCACTATCTATACATCAATATACTGGATTGATTTTTTTATTTTCTTAGAAGTTCTTTGGAGATTTATTTAATTCCCCCAATTTCTCTCAACATTATCAAGCTTGACGTGGCTCGAACCAATATCCCCTTCCCCAAAAAGTATGGATATATTGATGTCCATGCAGCCCATCTTGAATTTTCTTTCGAAGATAGAAAATGTACAGAGACGAAATGGTATGAGCACTACTAATGAAAGGTTCCCCCCACGCCTCCTTCACCAACTCGGCGTGAGTCAGAATCTTGCCTTGTTCTCTTACCAGAAAATCCAATAAACCGTATTCACGCGGTGTAAGCTCAACAATATTGCCATCAAGCCGAACTGTATGGGAAATCAGGTCAACTTCCAGCCAATTATCCCGATAGGCAATGACTTTATTGGTATCCCGATCATCATGAATTTCTGAGCGCCGCAACAAGGCGCGGACCCGTGCTTCCAATTCATCGGTTAAGAATGGCTTCTTGATAAAGTCATCTACCCCCAAATTGAACCCCCGGATCATGGCACGCGGATCACCTGAAGCGGTCAACATCAGAACTGGCACCTTGGATAGTTCCCGCAAACGAGTGCAGACTTCAAATCCATCCATATGGGGCATCATCACATCGAGAATAATAAGGTCGGGGTGTAATTCGTAAGCTCTACGCAAGCCTTCTCCACCCGAATAGGACTGATATAAGATTATTTCGATGGGACGTAGAACCATCTCAACGAGCCGACCCAGATCCGGGTCGTCGTCAATCAGGAGCACTTTTTTGAGCATTTAATCTCCTGCCCAATTCTTCATCATTGGGGTGTCTCCGATCAACTATGCAAAGTTAAAAGTATCATAGCATTAAAAGAATTGTATTTTCAACCCTTGCTCGTGAATAAAAAAGGATGAGCGATTTACCCATCCTTTTTTCAAATCAAGTTGACAAAACATCTCTAATTATTCCCAATTATCAAAAGAACTTTGGTGTATGTCCTGTCAGGTTTAGAAATCGTTCCAATTCGTTTTTTGACAAGACCAACGTGGCAGTATTGACGAGCGGATGACAAAGGAAGGTTTCGCCGTTCCAAATCTCAGAGTCGACCCACAACTCAACTTGATGGTCTACATCATTGACCAAGCCCATCATCGTCACTGAGCCGCCAGCCACACCAAGCAAGCGATGCAAGTTCTGTTCCGAGGCAAAGCGCAGATGAGGCACGCCAAGCAGAGACGATAACTCATCAAGCCGAACGGTTTTTTCACAGGCTGTAACCGCCAGAAAGAAGCGACGGGCTTTCTTATCACACAGAAACAAATTCTTGGTGCTGACCGCTTCGATCCCGACATGGTGTGCATCTGCTTCGGCACAAGTGAAAACAGCGGGATGCTCCAAACGAGTATAAGCAAAGGAGTTGGAGTTTAGATATTCAAGAAAGGATTTTTCAGATTCGATCATGGTTTGTGAACATTTCAAGATACGTAAGGTTTCGTGGATGGCAAACAAGTCATGGCATAATACCGCGAAAGGTTGATCATGGCGAGACCTGCGAATAAAACTGCGGCTGCGCTTTGAGTCATCCAGTCAGGAAGAAACCTATGGCAGCAAAATCTACAAAAGCGAAAGCCAAATCAAAACCCAAGCAGGAAGAACCCGTGGAAGAACCGGTCTGGACGTATCGCGGATATCGGCTCAAAACGAGCGAGTTCGTAACCGCAATGGTGCATTTCTTCCGCGCTGAAATTCAACGAGCGAATGTCTGGCGTCAACGGTTGGATACGACCACGAACTGGGCAGTGGTCGTTACCGGCGCGACCCTTTCCATTGCGTTCAGCCAATCAGAAGTACATCATTCGGTCGTTTTATTAAATACCCTGCTTGTATTATGGTTCCTCTTTATAGAAGCGCGGCGGTATCGCTATTATGAGTTGTGGAGTTACCGCGTTCGCTTAATGGAAACGGACTTCTATGCTGCCATGCTTGTCCCGCCATTCCATCCTTCGCCGGAGTGGGCGGAGAACCTTGCCGAGAATTTGCTCACGCCAAGTTTTCCCATTTCAATGTGGGAAGCGTTCGGCAGACGTTTACGAAGAAATTATTACTGGATCTTTTTGATCTTGCTGGCATCATGGATCGCTAAGATCTGGCTCTTCCCTGAACCACCCAAAGACCTCGCAGAATTTTTGAACCGTTCAGCCGTTGGTCCTTTCTCCGGCGAGATCATGATCGGACTAGGCGTTGGCTTTTATCTTTTCCTTGCGATTTTCGCAGTTGCCACCGTCAACATGACTCGCGCCACGGGAGAGATCCTGCCACGCTTTGGTGATGAGACGGCGCCCGCGGCTGCGTCCATGGAAGGTAAGCACACAGGGTTGCGTGCATTGCTCGTTCCGCGTAAACGACGCAGACAATTGCTTGCACTTATCATCACCGATAAAGCCAAGACTGTATCCAACCGGATCATGACCGATCTTAAACGCGGCGTTACAGCCATGCAAGGCAAAGGCATGTACACCGGTAAAGACCGTTCTATTTTGATGTGTGCTCTAACCATTACAGAAGTTCACGCACTCAAAGCTGCGGTCGCAAAAGAGGATCCTCAAGCTGTGGTGATCGTCTCACCAGCACAGGAAGTCTTCGGCGCCGGATTTTCCCCATTGATAGAAAAATAAATCTTGCAGATATTTCGAAAGTGAATTCCATCCTCTGCCGTGCAACTCATGCACGTTCAGAAGGGATGGGAAGCGCATTCACCAAACCCTTTGCGCGGAACTTCTCCACATAGTCACGCACCATCCAATAATCCAAACCCACCTGCTCAGCAATATCAAAGGCCGTGTGCTTCCCCTCAAACTTCATCATGATCTTTTCGATGGCACGGTTCAACGCCCAATTCTCGCGCCAATCCACCCATAAGCCGTAACCGCTGAGAAAGACTGGTCCGCGGAAGGTACGTTTTGGAACATAGTTGCTGGCATAGATGCGGATGATCTCCTCCGCCACATCCACCACTTCTATTAATAGCTCTTCGTGGATGATATCCAGGTTGTCGTCGGTGGTGTGATATTCAGGGTACGGAAAGCGGCTCAACGAAATGCTTGGCACGTTCACGCCTGCGCCGTTCAAAATGCGTTCATCATTGGGTGCCACCTGCGCAAACTCACCTTCTCGAAATTCTTTCCCGCGTTTGTTCAGCACATAACGCGCAATGCGATCCAGCAAATGATCGTCTTGCAATGTACGTTGCAACGCGATCGAATTTTGATTGCCGGTCGAATCAAGGAACATACCGCCGCGCAGGTTGGGGATCAAATCTTCATGGTTGGCAAGGTATGCCACCGTGCCGATAGTTTCTGGTCCAAACCAGAAGCGTACACTCATCGAGCCTTCAGGCAGCGGATTTTCCGCCAAGCGCCGCGCCAGCTCGATCTCACACACCACGCCCGAACCGTCATCGTTGGCTTGCATCGGGTGGCAGGTATGCGATTGAACGATGAACTCCCCCATCTGCGGGACTTGCCTTCCAAGCGGATGCACCACCCCCACAGCGACTCTCAATCCGTTCTCCGGCTCGATGCTGAACTCAGACCGAATCAGTGCGTGATACTTTTTCTCCCGTGAGAGTTGGTCATACAGATTCTTCGGCAGGCAGAAGCCCCAATCGCGCTCGTAATATTTGAACTCCCACGGCACCGCATGCGGACGTTTCTCATTGAAACGCAGGTGCGGCGCAAGTTCATCCCACGTCAGCCATTGATCGATGGGTAGTGAATACGAAATGATGTGCAGCGGATTATCAACAAAGTCAACAATACGTTCGCCATCTTCGCTTTCGAGATACGCCTCATGGACGACATATCGTTCTGGCACTCGCCACGTCCACACTTGCGAGAGCGGCGGGAAAGTTTCGATTGAATATTCAGCAGCATCCGGCATGTGAGCGCCGATAATTCGAAGCGTTTCGTCCATGCCTTCAGAGGCGAGTGTGCGATGTAACGGAAAAAATTCCGCGAGAATGGATTTAAGAGAAAGGCAGGAACGGGTCATGGCATTTAAATTTTCCCATATAAATACATGACTCACCTCGATTTTTTTTTACAGCGAGTTCATGCATAAGTGCAAATCGGACGCGGATAAACGCTGAAAACGCGGATTTTTTTTATCCTTTTCCGCGTTCATCCGCGCTCGTCAGCGTCCAATAATAAGTTCAGAGTTTAATTATGTCAAAACTACGCGATCTTCAGACTGAATGTGAAGGTACTCCCGCTGCCCTCGCCCGCGGACTCTGCCCAAATGCGCCCGCCATGCGCTTCAACTATGTGCCGCGCGATCGTCAGCCCGATGCCCGAGCCGCCGCCCGCATTGCGCGAACGGGATTTATCCACGCGGTAGAAGCGGGTGAAGATATTGGCAAGATGTTCCTGTGGAATACCAACACCGTTATCTTTGACAGAAATGTGAATTTCATTTCCATGCTTCACTGCTGAGAGAGCTACTTCGCCGTCTTCGGGGGTGTATTGAATCGCATTCGCCGCCAGGTTCACCAAGACTTGCGTGATGCGGTCTTCGTCGGCGAGTACAGGTTCAAGGTCAGCGGGCAGGTTCGAGCGGAGGGTGATGCGTTTCGCCGTCGCCTGAGGGGAAAGCCGTTTTAGGGTAGTCTGCACCAGTGAAGAAACGCTCACGGAGCGAACATCCAATGAATAAGCTTTGGCTTCCACACGACTCAGTTCTTGCAAATCATCCACTAGGCGCGAAAGGCGGTCGGCTTCGCGGTGAATTTGATTGAAGGTTTCAGCATTGGCAGGCAGCACGCCATCGACCAGACCTTCCATATATCCTTTGATGGACGTGAGCGGCGTGCGCAGTTCGTGGGTCACGTCGCCGATAAGTTGACGGCGCATGGACTCGACCTGTTCAAGCTGCGAAGCCATATGATTGAATCGTGTTGCGAGTTTTGCAATTTCATCGGAACCGGTCACCTGCACACGCTCGGAATAATTTCCATTGGCAATGCCCAACGACGCATCTGTAAGAGTTTGCATCGGCGCAACGATACGGCGGCTTAAGACCCAACTGACCAAAAGCGCCGCAGCCACTGATGCTGTCACCGCATATGCCAACGACTCGAACATGCTGGCTTGAAAATTCTCAAACAAAGTTCTGCCGTAACCTTGACCCTGTCCTTGCATCATGCCGTTCATCATGCTCATCTCACCCATGTGACGGTTGAATGCGGCCGGGATGGCAATTTGAATGGTGATGGCAAGCACCGTGATACCGATCATTATCACTGCAAGGTTGGCAAGAAATAATTTTGCGCCGAGATGTTCGCGAATGGTTTTCATAGTTACCTACAGAGGCTCATCTTCAAAACGATAACCCACACCACGCACCGTGGCAATGAGAGACTCGTCGCCAAGCTTTTGGCGCACATGCCCAAGGTGCACATCCACCACGCGGATCTCACCGAAGTACTCGGCACCCCAAACTTTTTCAAGCAACTGCTCGCGCGACAAAACCCGTCCGCGATTTTCGGCGAGGGCTTTGAGCAGATCAAATTCGAGGGATGTCAACTCGATGGGATTTTCATCCACCGTAACGGTGTGCGCACCCACATCTAGCTTGACGCGTTTGAATGACAACACGCTTCTTTCTACACTCGAACCTGCTCCTGTTTGAATGCGCCTCAACGCCGCCTTGACCCGCGCCACCAACTCCCGCGGACTGAACGGTTTGGTGACATAATCATCCGCACCCACAGACAAGCCTACGATCTTATCGGTCTCGTCGGTACGAGCCGTGAGCATGATGACATACACATCCGATTCGCGGCGCAAACGTGAGAGCAATTCGATGCCGTCCATACCGGGCAGCATCAGGTCAAGGATGATGAGATCAGGTTTGAAAGCGCGGGCGGCTTTCAACCCGGCGTTGCCATCGGCAGCGGTGAAAACTTCGTAGCCTTCAGGCTTGAGATAAGCGCTAACAAGGTTGGTGATGGAGGGTTCGTCGTCAATTATGAGGATCTTGGTCATGATGAGATTCTACCTGTATTTCATTGTGTGAATTGGATTTATAGTATCCAACTGATAAAAAATCGGCTTAAACCTTTTGTAAAGGTTTGATAAAGAAAATTGAATTCGCATTGACGCTTTCTTTTTCAAAAGTTAATATCCCGCCACCCAAAATGACAGTCACCGCCTTGGTGACTGTTGCCTATCCAAATATAGAGGTATCTCATGCAAAACAAAGCTCTCAAAACTATTCTCACCATTGCATTAACGGCGGTCATTACGGTGATCGTCTTTATTTTGCTCATGCCGATTCTTGGTCCACGCTTCATGCACCCGCTCATGGCTGGGCGAATGGAAAGCATGCACGGCAACAGCGCCGCCCCCAGCGGCTTGGACTATGCCACCGAACGAACTACTGACAATGGAACCTTCAAAGTTTCGTATTCCAGTGAAGAACCCATTTCCATTAATCAGATGCACACCTGGACCCTCCACGTCGAAACTGCGGATGGTCAACCCGTGGAAGATGCCACCATCACCGTCGATGGTGGTATGCCCCAGCATGGACATGGTCTGCCCACTGCCCCGCAAGTGACCGAATACCTGGGCAACGGCGATTATTTAGTTGAAGGCATGAAGTTCCAAATGGGCGGCTGGTGGGAAGTGCGCTTCAACATCACCGCTGGAGATTTGAACGACACCATTACCTTTAACCTGACACTTGAAGGCTAGGCGATGTCTGAGCGTACCAAACTCCTGACCGGGTTGGGGCTATTGATCGTCCTTGTTGCAGGAGGGCTTGGCTACATCTTTAGCCGCCCCGCGTGGACGGATGCCGAACTCGTCACGCTAAAAACCTTGTGGATCGGCAGCCTGCCGCCGCTTGCGCCAGACCCATCCAACCAATATGGTGATGACCCTGCCGCAGTCGAATTAGGCAAAAAACTTTTCTTTGATACACGTTTCAGTTCCAACGGAGAAGTTGCCTGTTCCACTTGTCATGATCCCGAAAAGGGGTTTCAAGATGGTCTTCCGCTCGCGCAAGGTGTTGGCACCACCAACCGTCGCGCCATGCCGATCGCCGGAACCGCCTACAGTCCGTGGATGTTCTGGGATGGGCGCAAAGATAGTCAGTGGGCGCAGGCATTGGGTCCATTGGAAAGCCCCGTTGAGCATGGCAGCAGCCGCATGTATTACGCACATCTCATCGATGAATTCTATCGTGCTGAATACGAAGCCATCTTTGGCGAACTGCCCGATCTTTCAGACCGAAGCCGCTTCCCCGAGGCTGCAGGTCCGGTGGAAGATGAATCCGCTCGGGCGGCGTGGGAGGCGATGAGTCCTGCAGACCGAGAAACCGTCACAAGAATCTACGTCAACATGGGCAAAGCCATTGCGGCATATGAACGTCAGATCATGCCAACTGCTTCACGGTTCGACATTTACGTGCAAGCCGCATTGGAAAATGACACCAAGACGATGAACGCCACCTTGAGCGATCAAGAAATGGAAGGCTTGCGGCTCTTTATCGGACCCGCGAACTGCACCCGCTGCCATAACGGACCGCTCTTCACGGATAACTCTTTCCATAACACCGGCGTCCCCGCTGCAGACGATCTACCCGAAGATACTGGTCGCACACAAGGCGCTCAAAATGTGCTCGCCGATGAATTCAATTGTTTGAGCAAATACAGCGACGCCGAACCGAATGAATGCGATGAGTTGAACTTCATGGTGTCTGAAGGCGAAGAATTGGAACGAGCCTTCAAAGCACCAAGCCTGCGCAACGTGACTTCACGTGCGCCCTTCATGCATGCGGGTCAATTCACCACTCTGGAAACGGTTTTGAGTCACTACAACTCTGCCCCTGCTGCACCTGCAGGTCATAGTGAGTTGGAACCCTTGAACTTGAGCGAGACCCAATTGAATGCGATCATCGCATTTTTGTTTACGCTGAATAGTGAGATCACTTCGCCATAACAGAAATCAACACAGAGGACACAGAAACTTTAATTGATTTTCTCTGTGTCCTCTGTGTTGAGATTGAAATTTCTTATGGTTTGACCTTATCCACCTCGGCTTGCAAGGCAGGTTTGAGGGTTTCAATATCCAGCCCATTGGCAGAGGCATAGTCTTTGACCTTCATTGCCGGGTCGGGCATGTCTGCACCGATGAGCGTTTCGATGGTTTCTTTCTGCACCCCCCACAGGATCAGATCACCAAAGGTCGTTTTGCCTTAACAACATATTCCGACTCTTCAAAGACGGGGTTGTCTCCACCGCAGGTTCTACGACAGCAGGTTTGGTAAAGAAGAATCCCGCGTTTATAATGAAAGCATCATGTCGAATCTAAAACAAACGAACTGGGATGTCATCATCATCGGCGGCGGCGCTGCAGGCTTCTTCGCTGCGATCCGTTGTGCAGAGCAAAACCCTGATCTGCGTGTACTTATTCTCGAAAAAGCCAGCCAGCCGCTTGGCAAGGTGCTCATCTCCGGCGGCGGGCGCTGCAATGTTACTCATGCCTGTTTTGAACCTGCCAAACTCATCACCTACTATCCGCGGGGAGGGAATGAACTGCGTGGTGCATTCTCACGCTTTCAACCAAAAGACACTGTGGAATGGTTCGAAGAACGCGGCGTGCGTATCAAAACTGAATCAGATGGACGCATGTTTCCGGTCACCGATGATTCGAGCACCATCGCAAATACGTTGAAGTTTGCTGCCAAACAAGGAGGCGTGCGGCTTGAGTTGGGTGCATCCGTTTTGAATGCAGATAGAAACCCGAAGGGCGGGTTCAAACTTGAGGTCCAGCGTGAGGCGAAGGTATTTCTTCTTCAAACAAAAAAGTTGATGTTCGCTACCGGCGGCGATCGCAAGTCACAGCAGCTTATTCAGGCATTGGGTCATACCATCGCGCCGCAAGTGCCGTCGTTATTCACGTTCAATATCAAAGATAAACGCATCAACGATCTCGCGGGCGTATCGGTGGAAGATGTGACCTTGAAAATGGATGGGCTCACTGCGCGCGGTCCGCTGTTGATCACGCACTGGGGCATGAGCGGACCTGCCGTGCTGCGACTCTCTGCCTGGGGTGCACGGATCCTCTTTGATAAAAAATACGCTTCAACCTTAACTGTAAACTGGCTCGGCGACTATAAGCTGGATGCCACGCTGGAAGTTTTACAGCGCAACAAAGATTGGCACGAGAACGCACGCAAGAAAGTTGCGGCGCATTCGGCGTTCTCGCAAATCCCGATTCGCCTTTGGAAGCAGTTGGTCTATTTCATCGGTGACAAAAACTGGGCAGATGTTTCCAAAGCCGAGATCCAAAAACTTGCTCAAGAACTGGCGGCGGGCGAATACAAAATTCAAGGCAAGGGACAATTCAAAGATGAATTTGTCACTTGCGGCGGCGTGAGCTTAAAGGAAGTGGATTTCAAAACCATGCAAAGCCGAAGCGTGGACGGTCTATATTTCGGCGGTGAAGTGCTGGATATTGATGGCATCACTGGCGGGTTCAACTTCCAAGCCGCGTGGACGACGGGTTGGCTGGCTGGCAGTGCGATGGCAGAATAATCGATAGAACCTGATAGATTTTTTCATTGACCCACAGCCTAACCTCTCGTAAAATCTCCCCTCAGAAATTATATATAATTTTGAGAGGTTACACGCAATGGCAAAATATCGTGTGATGTATTGGAAAGACATCCCGCAATCGTTCACTGTGGAAGCAGATGGACAGACTGTAAAGAAGGAACTTTCGCAGAAGGTTCAAAATAAGATCGACGCCTACGCAATGGCAATTGGCGCAACATCCACAACCGATTACGCCAAGCAATACAAACGCGGACAGTGGATCGAGCGTGAGGGGTCAGCCGAAGAAGTTGCCGAGGTGCTGCTGGCAGAGTTGGAAACCGAAGCAGCAAAGGTTGAGATTCCGAAACGAGAAAAGGTATCAGAATAAGACCATTGACGATAGACCATAGACCATGGTCAATCGTCCGTTGTCCATCGTCAATCTTATGAAAAAACACAACATCATTTTGCAACCTTCCGGCAGGCGCGGACAAATAGATGAAGGCACATCTGTTCGTTCGGCGGCACGGGAATTGGGCGTGGAGATCGAGTCGATCTGCGCGGAGAATGCCACCTGCGGCAAATGCATGGTTCTGGTGGAAGCGGGTCGCTTCGAGAAGTACAACATCGAGTCGAGTCAGGAAAACCTCTCCCCTGTTGGCAATGAAGAACGCGCCTATCTTGAGCGCCGTCCGAAACTATTGAAAGACAAAGGTTGGGAGATCGGACAAGTCCGTCTCTCATGCCAGGCGAAGATCTGCGGTGATGTGCTCATCAATGTGCCTGAAGAAAGCCGCGGCAACAAACAGATCGTCCGCAAGAGCGCCAGCAACCGCGAGATCGAGGTCAAGCCTGCGATCCGCAAGTATCTGGTCTCGATGAGCCCACCCACGCTGGAGCGCCCCGTTGCAGATTGGGAACGCCTTGCCAAGGGATTGGAAACGTCAATGGGATTGGTGCGCGGCGGCGAAGAGAAGCTTCCGCGTTGGTATGACTTTGACATCGATTACGCCTGCCTGCGGACTCTCGCCAAAACTTTGCGCGAAGCAAAATGGAATGTGACCGTCACCGTGCGCAACGATAAGGAAGTCATCGCTGTGCAAGCTGGTTATCACGAAGACAGCTACGGCGCAGCGGTGGACATCGGCTCGACGACCGTGGCGTTGTACCTATGCAATCTCCGCACCGGCGAAGTGCTGGCATCTGAATCGGAGATGAACCCGCAGATCGTATACGGCGAGGATGTCATGTCCCGCATTCAATATGCGATCGACCAGCCTGATGGCTTGGAAAAATTGCATAAAGCCATCATCAGCACGTTGAACAAGTTACTCAAGCAAGCGGCAAAGTCCGTTCATATTAAATTGGATGAAATTCACGAGATGGTCCTGGTCGGTAACTCCACCATGCACCATGTCTTGCTTAACCTGCACCCCAAAGATTTGGGCTTGGCTCCTTTCGTGCCAACTATTCACAAATCGGTGGATATCAAGGCTAGAGAGTTGGGCTTGCACATCAATTCCTCCGGCAATATTCACATCCTCCCCACTATCGCTTCATTTGTCGGCGCGGATACAAGCGCGGTCATCCTCGCGGAAGAACCGCACAAGCAGGAAGAGAACTGGCTCCTGATCGACGTCGGCACCAACGCGGAGTTGGTCTTGGGCAATCGCAAGCGGCTGGTGTGTACGTCCACGCCTACAGGTCCTGCTCTCGAAGGTGCGCATGTGGAGTATGGCATGCGGGCTGCACCGGGCGCAATGGAACGAGTCCATATTGATGAAACGACGCTCGAACCGAAGTACAAGGTCATTGGCGTGGAAGGTTGGAACACCGATCATGCGGAGTTCATTGGTCACGTCAAAGGCATCTGCGGCTCGGCGATCATTGACTCGGTGGCAGAATTGTTCCGGGCGGGCATCGTGGACTCTCGGGGCAAGTTCAAGAAAAACCTGGATACGAAGCGTGTCCGAGAGGGTGAATCAGGCTGGGAGTATGTCATTGCCTGGAAGGAAGAAACCTCCATCGGACGAGACATCCCGATCACTCAACAGGATGTGCGCCAAATTCAATTGGCGAAGGCGGCACTCTTCACCGCAGCACGAACATTATTAAAGCGAATGGATTTGCAAAGCCCTGATAAAATCATCCTCGCTGGCGGCTTTGGAAGTTACATTGATAAAGAAAAAGCCATGCTGATCGGGTTGATCCCTGATTGTGAGTTGGATAAAGTGTATGCGGTTGGAAACGCCGCGGGCGATGGTGCACGAATCGCGTTATTGAATATTGATAAGCGTAACGAGATCGATCTGGTCACACGCAAAGTGGAACGCTTTGAACTGCCCACCGACCCGGAATTTCAAAACCAGTTCATGCTGGCGACAAGCTTCCCGCATATGAGCGAGCCGTTCGAACATATCGCACACTTGATCCCAAATCGCAAAGTGGATCCGCTGGCGAAAAATTTCATGAAATAAAAACGACGACTGACCATAGACCGCAGACCATGGTCTGTCGTCAGTCGTCTATCGTCAAAGAATTGGAGAGCAGGTATGAATAAGTTTTTGGAACGATTGAACAGTGGGGAAATTCTTGTTGCGGACGGGGCAACGGGATCAAACTTACAGAAGATGGGACTCAAACCCGGCAAGCCACCCGAGGACCTCATCATCGATGACCCGGATACCTTGTTGAAGCTCGCTTCTTCCTTCGCCCAAGCCGGGTCAGACATCATCCTGACCTGTACTTTCGGCGGGACTCGCATGCGCATGAAAGACTCGAAGTATCAGGATCGTACTCCTGAGGTCAACATCCGTGCAGCGGAAATTGCGCGCAAGGCAGCTTCATTGAACAATGGTCTGGTCGCAGGTTCCATGGGACCAGTTGGCGCGATCATCAAGCCGTATGGTCCGCTTGAGTTTGAAGATGTGAAAGCGACCTTCGCCGAACAAGCCAAAGCCCTCGCCGAAGGCGGCGTGGATTTGTTGTTGATCGAAACCATGTTCGCTGTGGAAGAAACGACCGCCGCCTTCGAAGGTGCACGTTCCGTGACCGACCTGCCGATCGTGGTCTCGTTCAGCTATGACCGCGGCACCCGCACAATGATGGGCGTCAAACCCAAGGATGTGATCAAGCGCTATTCTGAGATGGGCGCAACCCTCATCGGCGCGAACTGCGGAACCACGCTTGATAATATGGAAGCGGTGGTAAAAGAATATCAAGCCACCAAGCCCGATATGCCGTTGTGGGTCAAGCCGAATGCAGGCGTTCCGCACATGGACTTGGAGACTGAGCAAGGCGTGTACGATATGGGTCCTGAAGATATGGCGACCTATGCCAAGAAGTATGTGGCGATGGGCGCAAAAGTCGTAGGCGGTTGCTGTGGAAATACGCCAGAGCATATTGCAGCGATCGCGAAAGCGGTGAAGAGCTAGTTGCCAGTAACCAGTAAATGGTTGTCAATTACGGATTACGAATTACGGACACGTAAAGCGTAATCCGTAATTTTCTTATTGGGTAACAATTAAAATAGGACGCGGACGAGCGCAGACAGACGCGGAATAGAGCATTTTAAAAATCCGCGTACTCAGCGTTTTTCAGCGTCCAATAGATATTATTTGGAGGTCATGATGCGTGATGAGATTTTGAAGTTGTTGAACGGGGAAAAGATTTCTTCTGTTCCGGCGTTCAGCGGATTGATCCACGTCACAGCTGAGGGGCTGGCAAGTGAAGGGGTATCTTTGCCAGAAGTCCATCACGATGCGGGGAAGATGGCACGCGCGGCGGCGAGCACCTTCAAGTTAACGGGCATGCCATCCGCAGCACTGCCATTGGACTTGTGCTCCCCTGCCGAAGCACTCGGCGCAGAGTTGATCTTCTATAACAATGAAGAGATGCAATTCCCGCAGGTGCGCAAACTGCTGTTCATGTCGGCACGAGAGGTGGCACAGACGCAGCCCACCTTGGGCGGTCGGATTCCGCTGATCTGCGATGCGATCCGCTTGACGAAAAAAGATATTGGCGGGCAGGCTGTCATTTCGGGCATGATCCCCGGTCCATACACGTTGATGATCTACATTTGCAAAGTGCAGAACCTCATCCGTGAGATGAAGAACGAGCCTCAAATGGTTTTGGGTGCACTCGCGCATCTCTCTTCTTTTCTTGCAGATATTGGCAACGCTTATTTGGATGCAGGTGCAGACTTCATCACCATTCATGAGATGGGCGGCTCACCGGGATTTATCGGACCGAAGCCGTTTGAGCAATTCGTCTTGCCTGCGCTTCAACACCTGACCCGACAACTACCCCACCCCACCGTGCTTTCAGTTTGCGGAAAAACGGACTCTGCCATGAATCTGTTGGCGCAATCTGGCGCGGATGCGATCTCTGTAGACCAGTTGAATGACCTGAAGGCATCACGCGCTGTGTTAATGGAAACGCTGCTGTTCGGCAACATCGACCCGGTGGCAGCATTGTGGCAGGGTGATGAAGACTTGGTTGCAGAGGCAGTTCAAAGGTCGAAAGAAGCGGGCGTGGATGCGGTCTGGCCCGGCTGCGATATGGTCATCCAAACTCCCATTCAAAACATCATCTCTTTAAGAACATCATAAATTTTCAATCTATTGACTCTCGTCTTCCAAACTTGTACACTGACATTGGTAAGGTCAACAAGGAGGACGAGTATGGCGACATCGAAGTCTTCTGAGAAAACTGTCGTTCACAAGCTGCGGGGAAAGAAAAAAGAAGCTGGCGTCCATAAGGTTCAAAAACGGAACACAATCTCTTCCGTTAATGAAACGATCATCGAACTCACGAACAAGATTACAAAAATAAACAAAGAACTTGCCAAAGCACGCAAAGAGACAAAACAGCTTCGCGCGGAAATAGAAGTCATTAACAGTGTGCAGGCTGGGCTGGCATCCAAAATGGATTTGCATGCCATATACGAGCTTATCGGCGAGAAAGTGCGCGAGGTGTTCAAGGTACAGGTCGTGGCTAT
>VFQT010000925.1_pt1 | contig 38837 bp, 40 predicted proteins | sample 3512381 | NCBI WGS metagenome assembly VFQT01 (sample SAMN10412376, study PRJNA504923) | tailings metagenome | isolation source: Relicate 2 Philex TSF3 active mining site | place: Philippines: Tuba, Benguet | collected 2017-08-29 | reverse complement strand
ATTCCCCACTGCTGCCTCCCGTAGGAGTCTGGACCGTGTCTCAGTTCCAGTGTGGCTGGTCGTCCTCTCAGACCAGCTACAGATCGTTGGCTTGGTGAGCCTTTACCCCACCAACTACCTAATCTGATATCGGCCGCTCCAATCGCGCGAGGTCTTGCGATCCCCCGCTTTCATCCGTAGATCGTATGCGGTATTAGCGTAGCTTTCGCTACGTTATCCCCCACGACTGGGCACGTTCCGATGTATTACTCACCCGTTCGCCACTCGCCACCAGACCGAAGTCCGTGCTGCCGTTCGACTTGCATGTGTAAAGCATTCCGCCAGCGTTCAATCTGAGCCAGGATCAAACTCTTCAGTTTAATCCAAAACTATTACTTGATCCTTATCTCGCGACAAGGATCGGTATATTGCATTTGCTTTATTAAATCTCAAATTCATTGATAAGGTTATTAGCCTAATAAATTAAGCTAAGTGTCTTGTCATAAATTTAAAAAGTGTAAAGCACTTATATTTTGAGATCCTTATGACGCACAAAGTTTGACCCTTGTCGCGCCATAAGGATTTGTCTTAAAACTATAAGCACCCACACTTATCAGTTGTCTATTTGTTAAAGAACAGTATTTGATCTTGGTTGCGGGGACAGGATTTGAACCTGTGACCTTCGGGTTATGAGCCCGACGAGCTGCCAGACTGCTCCACCCCGCGATCGATCTGCATACATGACGCAGAGAGGTGAGACTATAGCACCTTTTTTGAAGGGCTGTCAAACATATCTAGCCCTAAAATCAAGGCTATTCGACTAAAAATTGGTTAATTTTCTTTACAAAAGCGACCGGATCCTTTAATTGACCCCCCTCAGAAATCAACGCTTGATCAAAAATCACTTCCGCAAAATCATTGAAACGCGCTGAGTCGCCTGTATTTTCAAGCTTTTGAATGAGCTTATGCATAGGGTTGATTTCTAAAATCGGTTTTGAGTCTGGTGTTTTTTGTCCTGCAGCTTTTAATATACGCTCTAGATTGCCTGATAAATCATGCTCTCCAGCCACTAAGCATGCAGGTGAATCCGTTAAACGGTGTGTGACTTTTACTTCTTTCACTTTATCGCCTAACGCTTTTTGAATTTTTTCAACGAGAGATTTTGCATCTTTCTCGATTTTCTTTTTCTCTTCTTTTTCTTTTTCGTCTTCTAGCTTTCCTAAATCAAGATCGCCCTTTGCAATCGACTGTAATTTCTTGCCTTCGAAATCATTGAAGGTGGAGAGTAGCCATTCATCAACACGATCACTGAGTAATAAAACTTCGATACCCTTCTTCTTAAAAATTTCTAGGTGCGGGCTATGCTTTGCTGCTTCATAGGAGTCAGCAGTGATGTAGTAAATGGCTTCTTGTCCATCTTTCATGCGAGCGACGTAATCTTTTAAAGACACCACTTGTGCATCAGATGCTTCATTTGTGGAATTGAAACGGAAAAGTTTTGCAAGCTTTTCTCGGTTCGCAAAATCTTCACTATGGCCTTCTTTCATCACTGCACCAAATTCTTTCCAGAATTTTTTGTAGTCCTCTGGTTTTTTTTCACTCATCTCGTCTAAGAGATCTAGAATCTTTTTAGTCGAACCTGCACGAATCGCTTCGACCTCTTTACTGTCTTGTAGAATTTCTCGCGACACATTTAAAGGAAGGTCTGCACTATCAATCACACCTTTAATAAATCGCAAATAATTAGGCATGAGTTTTTCTGAAGCTTCCATAATAAAGATACGCTTCACGTAAAGCTTTACACCATGATGACGTTCGCGATCAAATAAATCGAATGGAGCTTTTGCCGGTATATATAGAAGAGAAATATATTCTTGCTTACCTTCGATACGATTGTGTGAATAGGTGAGAGGTGGCTCTTGATCGTATGAAAGATTTTTATAGAACTCGTTATATTCTTCTTCCTTGATCTCATTTTTATTTCGAGCCCAGAGTGCTGAAGCCGCATTCACGGTCTCATCTTCATCGGTCGGCACTTCTTCGCCGTCTTTCCATTCCGATTTCTTCATGACGATAGGGAGCGTGATGTGGTCCGAATATTTCTTGATAATACTTTTTAATGTCCAGTCACTTAAGAATTCATCTTCATCTTTTTTAAGGTGCAAGATGATGTCAGTACCGCGCGTATTTTTATCAATTTCGCTAATAGTGTATTCACCCTCACCTTTTGATTCCCATTGAATACCTTGTGTGGCTCCTGCACGTCTTGTGATGACAGTAACTTTATCGGCAATAATAAATGAAGAATAAAAACCAACACCAAACTGACCGATTAAATTTGCGTCTTTCGCTTGGTCGCCGGTTAAGTTATTTAAGAATTCTTTTGTACCTGATCTCGCAATCGTACCAATGTTATTTATGACCTCATCACGACTCATGCCGATACCGTTATCAGAGATGGTGAGGGTACGCTTCTTTTTATCAAAACTTAATCTAATTTTTAATTCAGAATCTTTTTCATAAAGACTTGCATCTTTAAGTGCTTCAAAACGTAATTTATCTGCCGCATCACTTGCATTGGAAATCAATTCACGAATCACGATTTCTTTATTGCTATATAAAGAGTGAATCATAAGATGGAGGAGTTGCTTCACCTCTGCCTGGAAGACTAATTTTTCAGATGCATTTTCTTTTGTTGCCATAGCGATTACCTTTTAAAAAAATTAATATGAGATGAAATTTAAGATGGGGATCACAAATTAAATTTCAAGGGCTATAAAGACTTTTAGAGTAATTTCTTTAAGGCAAGGGACGCGGCCATCAATCCAAAGGTCGCTGTGACCATGACACTAGATCCAAAACCTCCACAATGAAGGCCTGTCAATACTTCATCCGTTTCACAAGCGCCCTCAGGCTTAATCATGACTTCATCCGTAAAAACGACATCAATACCTACTTTTTGTGATTCCCTTAATTGCAATGCTTTTTTAACGTCATGCCGAATCTTGGCAATCAACCTATCCCCATGCGTTTGGCTTAAATCAGCAATTTTAATCATGGATGGGTCAATACGCCCCCCTGCTCCCCCTGTCATGACGAGTGGAATTTTTTTTTCCAAAGTATGAAGCGCTAAACCTGTTTTAATCGATGCTTGATCAATCGCGTCAATCACGATATCAAAATGAGGTTGGATGAGTGTCTCTATATTTTCATTCGAGATAAAGTCATCGATGATATGAATCTCACACATAGGATTGATTTCGAGCATTCTCTCTTTCATGGCTAGCACTTTGGATTTTCCGAGTGTGCTTTCGAGTGCATGAATTTGTCGATTGATATTGGATTCTGCAATATGATCCAAATCAATCAGCGTCATTTTGCCAATCGCATTGCGACTTAATGCTTCAGCGGCCCAAGAACCTACACCGCCAATACCAATCACACAAACGTGTGAATGCTTAAAACGATCTAACGCTTTTTTCCCATAAAGACGTTCGACCCCACCAAAGCGTCGATTAAAATCAATGTCTTCCATAGGATGTTTTAAGTTTCGAGAACCACAAAGGCAGTTGCAATATTTTTTTCATCTGAAATAGAAATATGCTGACTTAAGATATTTTTTTCTTTTAAGTAACTTTTTAATTCATCATCAAATTCTAGAATAGGTTTTCCTAGATCATCGTGACCTACAATAATATTTTGAAAACGAACAGGTGATCTAAAACCCGTGCCTAGCGCTTTTGCGAAAGCTTCCTTAGCTGCAAAACGTTTCGCTAAGAAACGAGATTGTGTCGATGACTTTAAGTAACTCTCAAATTCGGAGTCGCTTAAAATGCGACGTGCAAACGTATCACCAAATTTTTCAATGGATTCATGAATGCGAGAAACTTCTACAACGTCAGTACCAATACCAAAAATCATAATAGGATTATCTTTTTTAAAATGATTTCGAATAGGTACGTAATAATAATTTCATTTCACGCACTGCATTATCCCAACCCACAAATAATGCGTGTGCCACGATCGCGTGTCCGATATTAAGTTCTTCAATGCCAGGGATACCAGCAATTAAATTCACATTGTGATAATGAAGACCATGACCTGCATTCACCACAAGGCCTAGTGATAGTGCATGCTCTGCTGCATCTTGAACACGTTTAAATTCTTTTTGTTTAGTGACTTCATCTTCGGCATCTGCATAACTACCGGTATGAATTTCAATGACGGGTGCGCCCATTTTTTTTGCGAGATCAATGTCTTTTAAATCAGGTGCAATAAAAAGAGAAACACGACACCCTTGCTCTCCTAATGTTTGTGTTGCACGGTAGAGGTGATCGTAAGTCTCTTTAATATTCAAACCACCTTCGGTGGTCCGCTCTTCACGTCTTTCAGGCACAATACATACATCTTGCGGTTTGACACGTGATGCAATCGCAATCATTTCGTCAGTTGCGGCTAATTCTAAGTTCATTTTTGTTTGGAGGAGCGGTCGAATCGCAAAGATATCTTCGTCTTGCATATGACGACGATCTTCACGAAGATGAAGTGTGATGCTATCAGCACCTGCTTGCTCAGCTCGGAGGGCTGCCTCAACCACACTTGGATACTTGGTTCCTCGCGCTTGCCTAAGCGTTGCTACGTGGTCAATATTAATGCCAAGCTTAATCATAATTTATCTTATCCTTGTAAGTCGACAAAGAGCTGTTTTGAATGAAGGGGTTTGTCGCCTAAATAAAAACCTAATAAATAACGCATCAATTGCTTACTTTGTTGCTGTGTCTCTTTATCAAGATATTGATCACTTGCCATATCAAGTAAAGTTTTACCTAAGACTTTAATACCACGATCTGTCTTCGTTAAATCACATGCACCGTATTCGGCTTCATAACGGTATATTTTATCAGGGATAATAGGATTTGAATCTTCATCATGATCTAAAGTAACGGCATACCCTAAGGCTTGTAAAAGTTTTAACTCAAACCGTCTTAGTGTGATGGTGAGCTCTCGACCTTCACTTAAAGCGAGAATGGTTTCATGATAAAAATGAAAGAGTTCTGTGTGAGGTTCATCTCTTGGTAATAAGCGAATCATTAATTCATTAAGATAAAATCCACACATCAATGCATCCCCTTCTAAGATGGTAAGTTTCTCGCACCACTCCAATCCGTTTAAACTTTTAAGTTCTGACTTTCCTGACCAATTTGCAAGGAGCACTTGGAAAGATTGAAGCATGCCACGAATGGATGATCGAGGACGACGAGCGCCTTTGGCGACGACTGGAATGCGGCCGAATTTTTCTGAAAAAATTTCTGCGATTAAACTTGTCTCTTTAAAGGGATAAGTGTGCAGGATATATACACGCTGATTTTCTTGACGATGACTTGGGGTTGCCATTTAAAAAATTAAAGGCCTAATGATTTTAAAACGCGCTGATCTGTGGACCAGCCACTTTTGACTTTCACCCATGTCTCAAGCCATACCTTGCCACCAAAAAGCTCTTCCATAACTTGTCTAGATTCGGTTGAAATCTGTTTTAACTTTTCACCGTCTCGACCTATCAGCATCGGTTTCTGACTTTCTTTATCGACAATGATGGCAGCAAAAATGCGACGCAAATTACCTTCGACTTCAAATTTTTCAATTTCAACTGCAATGGCATAAGGCACTTCTTGTCCGGTTAAACGAAATATTTTTTCACGTATAATTTCAGAAGCTAAAAAGCGCTCACTCTTATCAGTAATTTCATCTTCACCATAAATAAAAGCTTGTTCAGGTAAAAAATCTCGCACCGTCGACAATAAATGATCGAGATGTTTATTTTTTTTGGCAGATACAGGGACCATCGCTTTAAAACTATACGACTCACTCATCGTTTTAATCTCTTTTAAAAGTGCATTCTTATCTTTCATTAAGTCTACTTTATTCATGACGAGAATCGTGGGTCGATCTTTAGGAATAAGCTTCATCACCGCTTGATCTTCTTCTGTCATGCCGCGAGACTCAATCACAAAGAGAACGACATCCACATCACTCAAAACCTGATTGACTGTTTTATTTAAACCTTTATTCATAAGGTTTAAATGCTTTAATTGAAATCCAGGTGTATCAATAAAAAGAAATTGGGTGTCATCAATCGTTTGAATGCCTAACAATTGATAGCGTGTGGTCTGTGCTTTTTTGGAAGTAATACTGATTTTACTACCGACCAAATAATTAAGGAGTGTCGATTTACCCACATTAGGTCGCCCCACAATAGCAATGGTGCCACAGCGTGTAACTTTATGTTCACTCACTAAATAGACTCCAACATTAATTGGTAAGCTTTCGATGCTGCCTCTTGCTCGGCAATTCGACGGCTGTTACCGACACCTTGCGTTTTAATATTTAATTTTTTGATATGGCATTCAATGGTAAAGGTTTGGCTATGCGCTTCACCTTCAATCGAAACCACGGTATAAATTGGTAAATCAGTCTTCTTACTTTGTAATAATTCTTGCAATAATGTTTTGGGATCTTTGTGAATTAATTTAGGATCGATTTCATTCAATTGTGTTTCAAAGAAACGTAAAACAAATTGATGAGTGGATTCAATACCGCCATCTAAATAAATAGCACCGATTATCGATTCGAAAGTATCTGCCAGAATCGATGGGCGTCGCCAACCTGCACTTTTAAGCTCCCCCTCACCTAATCGAATAAAGTCACCTAAGCCCATAGATGTTGCAATGGTACTCAATGAACTTTCTTTAACGAGTTGTGCGCGTAAACGACTCAAATCTCCCTCATCGATACGAGGAAATCTTTTGTAGAGTTCGTTTGCAATTAGAAAGCTTAATACGCTATCCCCTAAGAATTCGAGGCGTTCATTATGTTGGGCTGAGAAACTGCGATGAGTGAGTGCCATGATCATAAGAGAAGGATCATTAAATGTGTAATGAATAATCCGACTTAATGAGGCTTGGCGTTCTTTATCCATTAACGAATGATGGTCCCGATGCGTTTAAATTCGCCGAAGTTAAACCAAATAAAAAAAGCGCGGCCCACTAAATGATGTTCAGGCACAAATCCCCAAACACGACTATCAGCACTATTATCTCGATTATCACCAAACGCTAAGTAATGACCTTGAGGAACTTTAAATTTAAAATCTTCACCCGGTAAATCATGAATCAGAATGGAATGATTCACATCACCTAAAGCCTCTTTAAATTCTTTGGCTTCAATATGATGAATCTCATTCATCGTGTAAGGATATTTATCAATAAATGTTTGTTCTATTTTTTTGTCATTAATAAAAAGTGTTTTACCCTTATACTCAATCACATCCCCTGGAAGTCCGACCACGCGCTTAATATAATCAATAGAAGGTTTTGGTGGATAGTGAAATACAAAGACGTCTCCACGTTTAGGCAAGCCTACTTCGATCATCGTGTCATTTAAAATAGGTACACGAATACCGTAGGAAAATTTATTCACGAGAATAAAGTCACCCGCCAAAAGGGTTGGCATCATCGAACCTGACGGAATCTTAAAAGGTTCTGCAATAAATGAGCGAATAAAAAATACTAAAAAGATCACTGGGAAAAAACTTTTTGAATATTCAATGAGTATCGGCTCTTTTACATTGGCCGCTCTTTTTTTGCTAAAAATAAAAATATCACACAGCCAAATGAGTCCTGTGATGGTTAAAACAATGACCATAATCAAAGCAAAAATCATTTTTCTTCTACCCTTAAAATAGCTAAGAACGCTTCTTGAGGAATTTCAACATTACCTACTTGCTTCATGCGCTTCTTACCTTCTTTTTGTTTTTCTAATAATTTTTTCTTACGAGTAATATCGCCACCATAACATTTAGCGAGCACGTTTTTACGCATCGCTTTGACTGTTTCGCGCGCAATGATATTAGCTCCAATGGAGGCTTGAATCGCCACATCAAACATTTGACGTGGAATCAATTCACGCATCTTGGCAGCGACTTCACGTCCGCGATAAACGCTATTCGAACGATGCACAATTAAAGAAAGCGCATCGACGCGATCGCCATTCACCATGATATCAAGCTTCACTAAATCAGCCGCTCTAAATTCTAAGAATTCATAATCCATCGAAGCATAACCTTTTGAGATCGATTTCAATCGATCAAAAAAATCAAGCACCACTTCATTGAGTGGCATCTCATAAGTCAACATCACTTGACGGCCTAAGTACTGCATATTTTTTTGAATACCGCGCTTACCATTACATAAGGTCATGACAGGACCTACATAATCTTGTGGCATTAATAAATTAATCAGAATAATGGGCTCCCTTATTTCTTCGATGCGAGAGGTGTCAGGTAATTTAGACGGGTTTTCAATTTGTGTGACTTCGCCGTCTCGTTTTAAAAGTTCATAGACTACAGTGGGTGCGGTTGTAATGAGATCCATATCGTACTCGCGCTCTAAACGCTCTTGCACAATATCCATGTGAAGAAGACCTAAGAAGCCGCAACGGAATCCAAAACCTAACGCTGTTGAATTTTCCGGTTCAAAGCGAAGCGATGAATCATTTAAACTTAATTTTTCTAAAGCGGTTCTTAACGCTTCGAATTGATTTGATTCCACAGGATAGAGTCCTGCGAACACTTGTGGTTTTACTTCTTTAAATCCACCCAAAGGTTCAGAGGCTGGTTTATCTGCGATCGTGACCGTATCACCTACTTTAGCGCTCGCCAATTCTTTAATGCCTGCAATAATAAAACCTACCTCACCTGCGGAGAGAGATTCCTTGCTTCTAGATTTTGGGGTGAAGACACCCACTTGCTCACATAAGTATTGATCGCCTGTCGCCATCAATTTGATTTTATCTTTAGGTTTTAAAACACCATCAACCACCCGCACTAACATCACCACACCTACATAGTTATCAAACCATGCGTCAATGATTAAAGCTTTTAAAGGTTTGGTTGCAACTCCCTTTGGAGGCGGCACTCTGGACACAATGATTTCTAATACATCTTGAATGCCCTCCCCTGTTTTAGCAGAGCAACGGATCGCATCGGTGGCATCAATACCAATCACATCGCCAATTTCCTCAATCACACGATCAGGATCAGCGGATGGTAAATCAATTTTATTTAATACAGGGGTAACCTCCACCCCTTGATCGATCGCGGTATAACAATTAGCGACCGTTTGTGCTTCTACCCCTTGGCTTGCATCCACCACTAAAAGGGCGCCTTCGCAGGCCGCTAGAGAACGGCTAACTTCATAAGTGAAGTCCACGTGTCCTGGTGTATCAATAAGATTAAGGTTATAGATTTTGCCGTCTAAGGCTTTGTATTGAAGGGCTGCTGTTTGCGCTTTGATGGTGATACCGCGCTCACGTTCGAGATCCATGGAATCTAACACTTGCGCTTCCATCTCACGATCAGATAAGCCACCGCAGGTTTGAATAATACGATCCGCTAAAGTCGATTTGCCGTGATCGATATGCGCGATGATTGAAAAGTTTCTAATGTTATCCATCAAGAATAATGACGCCTTCGGTTACCTAATAACAAAGGCGCTTAAAACTCTTTAAGCGCCTTTGATTGGAAGCATGTATTTTACAACAAAGCTTTTATGCCTAGCTTAATTTATCGCTCATTCGTGATCTTAACAGGCACATAAAGTGTCTCGTCATTTCGTAAAATAAGGAGTGCTACTGTCTTGCCATTTGGAATCGTCGCGACTTCTTTCGCAAAAGCATCTGCACTCTCTACTTCACTATTATTAAGGGCTAAGACAATATCCCCACGTCGAATACCTGCAGCTGCAGCTGAGCCTTGCGAATCCACGACGAGTAAGCCTTTTTTACCGTTCATTTTTTTACGTTGCTGTGGAGGTGCTTCTTTTAAGACTAAACCTAAACGATTCACATCGGCTTTTTCGGGCGTCTTATTATTTGCAATCACTTCAGCTTGATCGGATGGCATTTCCCCTACCGTTAAATTAAGTGTTTTAACACTACCTTTTCTGAAGACTTCAGCCACCACCGTTTTGCCTGGTTTTGTATTGCCCACGGCTTTGGGTAAATCAGAAGAAGATTCAATAACTTTCCCATCAAATTTAGTAATGACATCTCCAGGTTGAAGACCGCCTTTTTCTGCAGGCGCACCTTTTTCGATACCCGCGACTAAAGCACCATTGGTATTTTTCATACCGAATGACTCAGAGAGTTCTTTGGTCACTTCTTGAATCGCAATCCCTAACCAACCGCGAATGACTTTACCATTCGCTTTAAGTTGATTCATGACATCCATCGCCACATTAATAGGAATCGCAAATGAGAGGCCCATATAACCACCGGTACGGCTATAAATTTGTGAATTAATCCCAATCACTTCACCTTTTAAATTGAATAAAGGGCCACCTGAGTTACCTGGATTAATCGCTACATCGGTTTGAATAAAGGGTACGAAATTTTCTTGAGGGAGGGCTCGACCTTTAGCGCTCACAATACCAACAGTCATCGTATTTTCTAATCCAAAAGGGGCGCCAATCGCAGCTACCCATTCACCCACTTTAATCGTGTCAGGATTACCAATAGTCACTTTCGGTAAATTAGTTGCGTTTAATTTTAAAACAGCGACATCGGTTCTTAAGTCAATGCCGATGACCTTTGCTTTGAATTCACGTTTATCGTTTAACTTCACCATCACTTCATCAGCGTCTTTGACCACATGCGCATTGGTTAGGACATAACCATCATTCGTCACAATAAATCCAGAGCCTGTGGCGTAAACTTGTTTTTCAGGAGCGCCTTGTTGACCGCGTCCATTGTGAGGTGGCATACCAGGAGGTACTGGAATACCAAAGCGTTTAAAGAATTCTTGCATCTGCTCATCTTCAGGAGATCCCTGCATCATAGAGTTCGGACGATTTTTTTGAATGGAGCTGATATTGACCACGACTGGGCTTTGTTTTTCAGCAAGCTCAGTAAAGTCTGGAAGTTCCTTCGCGACTAGACTCGTCACTATGAATAACTGAAGTAGGCATACATAAAATAAACGTCTTAACATGGTCTATCTATTCCTTAAATTATTTAAAACGAATTAATTGTGCTTCATTATAAAACATCTGCATCTTTTCATTGATGATGCGCTTAATCACCACAACACCTAAAAATAAGCCTATCACAGCACCTATAAGAGAAAAAAGCTCTGTCATTTCTTTTGCAAAACTATGTGCCATCCCCATACCTAAAAACATCGTTAAGAGCGGCACACCATAGAGCATCAGTGAACTTTTAAGCATGAGCGTTTCATCAATACCTAAAATCACAACGTCACCTAGTTTTGCATTTAAATCATTTCGGGTTTCAATATGGCCTGATCGGTGAGAAAAAATTTTACCCCAGATAGAATTACCACATCCTCTTACCTGTCCGCATAAACCGCAGGGTTTACTACGAACGACTTCAAGTGTGACATTTTCTTTTGACGCTTTAATGACAATCGCTTCTTCTTCAATCATTTAATGTACTTTGATATCTTGAATCGAATTCGAAATTTTCTTAATGGTGGCTTGCGGCACTTCGCCTACGACCATGATTTGATTGCCGTTCATGACGCGTGCAAAAATATGTGATGAACCCACTTGCGTCTCACCCACACGAGATTTTTCACCTTTGGGGATGGGGTTAATGAATAAAGACACAGAGGAAAGTCCATCTGAGAATATCCAGTGATGGACTGGTTGTGTTTGATTAGCCATCATTCTCGTGACGTGACTCACTTCTCGATAGCCGGTAGGTAAATTGGCAATCGTGCAATATTTTTCATGGGACACTTTGTTATTAGTAGATGCTTCGTCCATGATATATTTTTTATCGGTATCAACATGCGGCTTAAACCAATTTAAATTTTGTGCGCTAAATAATGAGATTTGGTTAAAGCTTGCTTGCTCAATCACTTTTTGATGATCATCCATGATACTCATTTTTAAAATCAATCCATATTCTTTATCCAGCCATAACTTATATAAATATCGATATTCATCTTTGGGTTCAAGGAAAACTATTTGTGCTTCACGACCGCCTACCCGCTCCTGATCCGCAAAACGAAGAGTATAGATTGCTTTCATACTCTCAATATCTGAAGGCAAAATGGCCGGGAAAAGACTTTGATTTTGTCTTGTTTGAATCATGACATTTTCTTTGTTTGGATTAAAGACCACCATATTATTCCCACGCGATAGAGCTTCACGAGGTTTGCCATCTAATGTCACAATCCGAGCGAATTCTTCTTCACCGTTATTTAAATGAGTGATTTCAATGGAGCGAACATCTTGATGATTTTGGTAGAGAAAAATACCTTTATAACTTAATTTACGCGCGGCTTGCGAAGCTTTTTCTAGATGAAGCCAAGGGTCCTCAGCGCTTTGCGCAAAAAGACTTAAAAAAGAAAGAATGAAGCCAAGAACTAATCGCTGCATAAAAAAGTTATTTAGCTTGTGTTTCAACATATAACGCGACATTGGTCGGCGCTAACATTTGATGGGCTTCAATGTATTCATTGGGAATATCTTGTGCAATTTCAACAGCATTCGATGTGTTCATGCGAAGTGGATTCATCGTGATCATGGCACCTACAAAAAGTACCGCGATAAATGATGCGGCCACAGGCCAAGACATCCAATCAAAATTAGAGATAGCGATCACATTAGATAATTTATTATCTTTATTAAATTGAATTTGAATAGGCTCTTTATCAATCGCATCTAAAATGGATTGGGATGAGAGCGTGGCATCACTTAATTCATTTTTCATCGCATCGCGAATCAATTGATAAGTTTCAAAACGCTCACGTAAACGCTTGTCCTTAATAATCTCTGACACTGTTTGACTCGAGCTTTTCATATCGAGTTCGTCGTCGAGGAGTATTGAAATTTTTTCTTTCATGTGAGTTTTCCTAAAAAATAAATCTACCAACGTTTATTATTGTGTTGTGACAATAATGGTTTTAATTTCTCTGCAATCGTTTCACGCGCTCTAAAAATACGCGAACGCACTGTGCCAATGGGGCAATCCATAAGCTCCGCAATTTCTTCATAACTTAAGCCTTCAATTTCGCGTAACGTAATCGCGACTTTTAATTCTTCTGGTAAAGACTCAATTGCAGTATTGACTGTAATCCCTATTTCTTTGGTTAAAAGTGTGGTCTCAGGATTATCAGCTTCCGCCACTTGATGCGTTTCTTCAAACTCACCATCTTCATTTTCAAATTCAGTCATATTGCGTGGGCGTTTACCCATCGCGACTAAATGATTTTTTGCCGTATTAATGCCAATACGATAGAGCCATGTATAAAAAGCACTGTCGCCCCTAAAATTAGGTAAGGCGCGATAGGCTTTGATAAAAGTCTCTTGCACGATATCTTCAATTTCAGTTTGATCGCGCACCATACGGGTGAGAATACGGCCTAATTTTCTATGGTATTTTTCAACCAATAGGCCAAAGGCTTTTTTATCCCCTTTTTGCGCGCTTTCCACTAAAACTTGATCAAGTGCACGATTTGGATTTTCTATTTTTTCACTCACAATATGGGCTGGCGATGATTCAACATGCTCTGAAGTATACACGGCAGCAGTATCTTGAACGAGTGATAATTTAGTTTGTTCTATGTTATTGTTAAGTCTTGGCATCGTTTTTTGTAAACCCCTGAATGAATCTTAAAAATCAAAAAAACTTAAAACATACTATATATATGCTGATGGACGCCCTCTCTTTTAATTAGTTCATGAAAAATACACAAAATGTTGCGTTGTGATGTACTTATTATAGGTAGCGGTCTCGCCGGGCTCACTTCAGCGCTTAAGCTCGCTGACCATAAAAAAGTCCTCATTGTCAGTAAGCGTGAAATCTTAGATAGCTCAAGTCAATGGGCCCAAGGGGGGGTCGCCGCTGTCATGTCGAGTGAAGACTCCATTGAAAGTCATGCAAAAGATACCGAATTTGTAGGGGGTGGTTTAACAGACCCTAAGGTTGCAAGCTATGTCGCCTCTCATGGAAAAGAAGCCATTCAATGGCTGATCGATCTCGATGTCCCCTTTAGTCGAGATAAAACCACACACCAATTTCATTTAACAAAAGAAGGTGGCCATAGTCACAGGCGTGTCGTTCATGCAGAGGATGCGACGGGTAAAGCCATACAAAAAACCTTAAGCGATAAAGTTAAATCGCATCCTAATATCACGATGCTAGAAAACCATATTGCAGTCGATCTCATTACAGAAAAAAAATCTTTAAAAGCAGACAAGATGAAATCGAATCGATGCTTAGGCGCTTACGTCTTAAATAATAAAACCGGTAAAGTGATCACGGTCGCCTCTCAAGAAACCATTCTTGCAGCAGGAGGTGTCAGTAAAGTCTATCTCTACACGACAAACCCTGATGTGAGCACAGGGGATGGGGTCGCGATGGCATGGCGCGCGGGATGTCGTGTTGCCAATATGGAATTCATTCAATTTCATCCGACTTGCCTATATCACCCCAAAGCTAAATCTTTTTTAATCTCTGAAATTGTGAGAGGTGAAGGCGGCCTTTTAAAATTGCCCGATGGATCACGCTTCATGGATGAGTATGACGAGAGAGGTGAATTGGCCTCACGCGATATTGTCGCACGTGCGATCGACTTTGAAATGAAGAAGCGCGGTATCGATTGCGTCTATTTAGATATCTCACATAAATCGCCTGACTTTATTAAGTCGCACTTTCCGACGATCTATGCACGCTGTTTAGCATTAGGTATCGATATCACGCAAGAATGGATCCCGGTTGTCCCAGCGGCTCACTATAGCTGTGGAGGTGTCATGACCGATTTATCGGGTCAAACGGATATTGCGCATCTTTATGCGATTGGTGAAACCGCTTATACGGGACTTCATGGTGCGAATCGTTTAGCGAGTAATTCACTTCTTGAATGTTTAGTATTTGGTGATGCAGTCGCAAAACACATTCTTCATTCGAAAGTAGATGCAACCACTTTTGATTTACCACATTGGGATGAGAGTCGCGTGACCGATGCAGATGAAGAAATCCTCATCACACATACTTGGAATGAATTAAGAAGATTCATGTGGAATTACGTCGGCATTGTGAGAACGAATAAACGCTTATCGCGCGCACTTCATCGCATTCATATGTTACGAGATGAGGTGCATGAGTTTTATACCAACTTTAAAGTAAGCCATAACCTCATTGAGTTAAGAAATCTTTTACAGGTCGCAGAACTCATTGTGGAGTCAGCCATCGCACGACATGAAAGTCGCGGGCTTCATTTTAGTCGTGATTACCCAAAACAATTAAAGGCTGCAAAACCCACCATTCTCAAACCTTCTAATTTTTACTCGCTCCTTGATCACGATCACGGACATTAAAATAATTTTAAAAAGTCGCACCTCACCCCTTTCATCCCCTATAAAATATTAAAAAAACATTTGAAGGAAATTTTATGCAAGTCTCCATGAATACGGTGGTCACCATGACCTACGAACTAAAAGATGCCGATGGCGTTGTCTTAGAATCAAGTGACCAACCTGTGGCTTATCTTCATGGCGGCTATGACAATATTTTTCCGAAAGTAGAAGAAGCGATGCACGGAAAAAATATTGGTGACACGATTGAGTTAGCGCTCGAGCCTGTCGATGCTTTTGGTGAATACGATGCAGAGCTTGTTCAAATAGAACCTGCGTCAGCATTCCCTCAAGACAATTTAAAAGAAGGTGCGCAATTTGAAGGTGAAGATGAAACCGGTGAAGTGATTTTATATACCGTAACAAACATAGCCGATGGAAAAGTTGTTGTCGACGGCAATCATCCATGGGCAGGCCAGCGAATTATTTTTAAAGCCACTATTAAAGACGTTCGCTCGGCAAATCAAGAAGAGGTTTCACATCAACACGTTCACGGTGCCGGTGGTCATCATCACTAAAAAGCTCTCATTTCAGCTTGAATTTTTTAAAAAATATGGCATAGTGGTTTGGTAAGTTTGACTATTTATTAACTACATTAAAGGAGTTTCAATGAAAACAATCTATAAGTTCCTGATACATGTCTTAATTTCAAGTCTTGTCCTTGTCCCCTTTAGTCTCAATGCTGCCATGATCACGACAGACAAGGCACTCAGCTCCACGCAAAGCATTGAGAATAAAAATAAAGTAAATGAGTTCTTTAATCGCACTGATGTGATTGCAAAGTTCGAGTCTATGGGTGTAACACCCCAAATGGCGCAGGAGAGAATTAATGCGATGACCCAAGCAGAGGTAAATCAAGTTGCAAAAAATATTGATTCACTTCCAGCAGGTGGAGATCTTACGATTACCACGGTTGGTTGGATTGGTATTTTGCTTGTTGTAGGTCTCGTCGCTTGGCTCTACAATAAATAAAATTTTTAAAGCTACTTATCAAAAAGCCTGCCTCTGTGTGGGCTTTTTTATTACCCTAAGCCTATTAGGTGGTTGCGCTAATCTTCCGCAAACCGCTGCCATATTGGAACGCTTGCCCTCCGATATTCCATCACGTGTTGAATTAGACAATGTACCTTTTTTTCCTCAGGATGATTATCAATGTGGTCCTGCATCATTAGCTACTGTCCTTCATGCCTCTGGCATTAAAATTGAGCCCGAAACGTTAGTGAGACAAGTCTATATTCCATCCAAAAAGGGGAGTCTTCAGATTGAAATGCTCACGGCAATAAGGCGACAAGGACGCATCGCATATGAACTGCAACCTCAACTCATCGATATCTTAAGAGAAATTCACGCGGGCCGGCCAGTCTTAGTTCTTGAAAATTTTAATTCTGGCTTTTCACAAACATGGCACTATGCGGTCGTCGTGGGCTACGATCTCAATCGCGAAGAAATGATCAGTCGATCTGGAGTGAATCGACGAGAGACTTTATCCTTCAATACTTTTGAGTATATATGGAAACAAGGTGGTTATTGGGCATATGTCGTGTTACCACTCGATGAATTACCTGCAACAGCGAATGAGCATCATTACGCGCAATCCGTTTCAGCCCTTGAAGAAAGTGGTCAGTTAAATCATGCCAAAATAGCTTACCAAACCCTTCTGAAGCGCTGGCCTAAAAATCTTATTGGACATATTGGTTTAGGAAATATAGCTTACACTCAGGGCGATCTTGAATCTGCAAAAAAAATCTTAATTGAAGCTATTCATCATCACCCAGAAAATGCACTCGCGCATAACAATCTTGCGCATGTTCTAGCTGAACTCGGTGACATCAAAGAAGCTATTAAGGTGGCAGAAAAAGCTGTGAATTTAGGCGGTCCTCTTTTAGAGGATGCCAAAGCAACCCTTAAAGACATTCAAATAAAAGAAGTAAAAGGTAAATCACATCATAGGAAAAAATAAGTCGATATGATTTAATTTTTGAGTGTTGCGGGTATATGGCTTGCAATAGTAGCTTGCATATCGTCATGAATTTTAGGGGATGCAACTAAAATATTTCCCGATTCTAGCCATCCTGATTGACCAGAGAGATCAGTCACAATGCCTCCGGCTTCTCGAACTAAAAGTCCACCCGCTGCAATATCCCACGCGGACAAACCAATTTCCCAAAAACCATCAAGCGATCCATTGGCAACATAAGCTAGATCTAATGCTGCGGAACCGGCACGGCGAATTCCCGTTGTTTTTTGTATCATGGATTTAAACATACTTAAATAATCATCCAAGTACTTAAAATCACGAAATGGAAATCCAGTCCCAATGAGCGCGTCTTGGAGCTTGTCACATTTTGAAACACGAATACGTTTGTCATTTAAAAATGCACCACGACCTTTGGTCGCTGTATAAAGATCATTACGATTCGGTTCATAAATAACTGCTTGTGTGATTTCACCTTTATGTTGGAGGGCGATCGACACACAATACTGCGGAAAGCCGTGTAAGAAATTTGTCGTGCCATCTAATGGATCAATGATCCAAATAAAATCACTTTGATGCGATGTCGAACCTGATTCTTCGCCTAAGAAACCATGAGTAGGATAGGCATCTTTTAAAGTATCAATAATCGCGCGCTCAGCCGCGACATCGACTTCACTTACAAAGTCATTAAAGTTTTTACTTTTAATAGTTAAAGTTCCGATATCCTGCGATGCTCGGTTAATAATGGCACCTGCACGTCTCGCTGCCTTCACTGCAATGTTTAACATCGGATGCATAAATGGATTTCTTTCTTTTTTATAAGAACGTGTCTATTTAAATCTTTGTTTTTTTATAGACTTGATAAAATGCTATTTTACATGAAGGAACTCCATGGTCGCTACTTCAGAAGCACTCGATCGTATCCGCATCATCCTCTGCCAAACGAGTCACCCAGGAAATATTGGCGCGACTGCACGCGCGATGAAGACGATGGGTATCCATTCACTCTATCTCGTCTCCCCTAAAAAATTTCCTCACCCTGAGGCCACCGCCATGTCATCCGGCGCTGATGATGTTCTAAAAAATGCACACGTAGTAAATGATTTAGAAGAGGCACTCAAAGGAGTCAAACTTGCAGTGGGCTTATCTGCAAGACGACGTGAATTATCGCAACCTTATTTGGACGTGCGTGAAGTGGTGCATGAAATGATTCATGTGGCCGAAACTTCAGAGGTTGCTTTTATCTTTGGTACCGAAATGAGTGGACTCTCTAATCTTGAGACCCATCAATGCCAAATCTTAAGTTTTATTGATGCGAATCCTGATTACTCATCCTTAAATTTAGCGCAGGCTGTTCAAGTAGTATGTCATGAATTAAGGCAAGCGAGTATTTCAAAAAATCCACCTAAGCTTTACACAAAAGATTTAGATCTTTTAGCGGATCACGATAGCCTCATGGGATTCTTATCGCATTTAGAAATAGTATTAGACGAAATAGAGTTCTTAGACAAAGTCCAAGGCGAACGCTTGATGCAAAGGCTTCATATTTTATTTGCAAGATCACAACTTGAAATTGATGAAGTGAATATTTTGCGTGGCATCTTAACGCAGGTTCAAAAAAAATTAAAAGGCTCATAAAAATACTAATCTTGATGCAATTAAATGGGCTTAATTATTTCGTGCGATAATGACGGTTATGTTTAAAAAAATTAGAGAAGACATTGCGATTGTGTTTGAGCGTGATCCGGCCGCGAGGTCCACACTCGAAGTCCTAACGACTTATCCAGGTGTGCATGCACTTCTTATTCATCGCTTAGCGCATGCTTTTTGGCAAATAAAACTTTACTGGCTCGGTCGCATGATTTCTCATATCGGTCGTTGGTTCACAGGCATTGAAATTCATCCGGGGGCATCAATTGGTCGTCGTGTATTTATTGATCATGGTATGGGTGTTGTGATCGGAGAAACTGCGATCATCGAAGAGGATTGCACGCTCTATCATGGCGTCACACTAGGTGGCACTTCTTGGAATAAGGGGAAGCGTCACCCTACTTTAAAACAAGGTGTCGTCATTGGTGCGGGGGCTAAAATCTTAGGGCCGATCACCATTGGACGCGGGGCTAAAATCGGATCGAATGCTGTCGTTGTGAAAGACGTGCCCGCTAAAGCGACGGCTGTGGGTATTCCTGCGCGCATTGTGGAGGAAGAAGGCAAAACAAAACAAAAAAGTGCAGTTCAATTGCCAGCCTTTAACGCTTATGCAGTGAGTAAAGATGAGCCTGACCCTATACATAAAAATATCGATCATTTGATGTCGGCGATTAGAAAACAAAACCAAACGATTGAGCGTTTAGAAGCTCAAATCAAATCCTTAAAACCGCGTGCTACTGAGGATCTCAAGCTCGCAAAAGCCTTCTCGCTCAGGAAAAAGGCGTCTAAATAATACTTGATTAAAATGATGGGTTATTCTATAGTCTAAGCTTCGGAAACCTAAAAATTTCTTTTAAGTTTAAAGATAAAGGATCTCATTATGCGTCTGACTACCAAAGGTCGTTTTGCAGTCACTGCCATTCTTGATCTCGCGCTAAACGAGTCAGATAAGCCTGTCACTTTAGCGGACATCAGTGAGCGACAATCGATTTCTATATCTTATCTTGAGCAACTTTTTAGTCGCATGCGACGCGAAGGTATTGTCAAAAGCATTCGCGGCCCCGGTGGCGGCTATCACTTAGCTAAAAAACATCAAGACATTACCGTAAGATCTATTATCACCGCTGTCGACGAAGAGATTGATGCAACCCAATGCTCTGGCAAAGAAAATTGTCATGAAGGTGGACGCTGTATTACGCATGATCTTTGGGCATCCATTAATACCAAAATTTTAGATTACCTTGAAAGCTTAACTTTAGCGCACCTTGTCGAAGCGCAATCTAAGGACGTTAAGAATCGCGAGAGTGCCATTTTTTTCTTGAACGATAAACTCAATCAAGGCAATTTAGCTAAAGCCGTTTAATCACATCATGCAAAAAGTTTATTTTGATCATAACGCGACAACGGCCATAGACAAAAAAGTCTTGAGCGTCATGATGCCTTATCTTGAAATGCAACAAGGCAATCCTACGAGCCAGCATAGCTTCGGTCGGCATGCGAGAACAGCCATTGAAGAAGCGCGTGAACAAGTGGCGCTAGCGATTCACGCACACCCTTCTGAAGTCATTTTTACTTCAGGTGGCACTGAAGCCAATAACATGATTGTGCATGGTGCGGCCATTAAAAATCCTCAAAGCACGTTGGTGAGAAGTAATATTGAACACCCTTGTGTCGCACGCCCCATGGAAGCGCTGACCCATCAAGGTTGGCAACAAGACTTACTCAAAGTGAATCATGATGGTGTGGTACCAACTGAGGCTTATCAAAGTATCACTGCCAATAATATTGGTCTTATTTCTCTCATGTTAGCGAATAATGAAACGGGTGCGATTCAAGAGATGGCAAACTTATCGGATTTTGCAAAAGAAAAAAAAGCACTCTCACATACAGATGCGGTACAAGCCTTTGGGAAAATAGATGTGCGCTTTGATGAACTTGAGATTGATGCGATGACGCTTTCGAGCCATAAAATTTATGGCCCGCAAGGTGTAGGTGCTTTGATCTTAAATAAGCGTTCTGATATTGAGCCCCTTATTTATGGTGGCGGACAAGAAAAGAATTTAAGGAGTGGCACTGAAAATATTGCAGCGATTGTGGGATTCGGTAAAGCGTGTGAATTGGTTTCGGAATCATTAGAAGCATCCTCACGAGTGACACGCGAACTTCAAACTACACTCGAATTGCATTTAAAAGCATTGGGCGCTGTGATTTTTTCTGAAAAAGTAAAACGACTAAACAACACGACTTTCTTTGCATTTAAAGATATTGAAGGCTCAACGCTTCTCACCGCTTTAGATAAAAAGGGATTTGCGATTGCGAGTGGTTCCGCATGCTCAAGTGTCAATAAAGAACCAAGTCATGTGTTACTTGCGATGGGTGTCGATGAAGATTTAGCGCGTGGTGCGTTACGTATTAGTTTTGGAAACCAAAACACCATCAATGATGTCACATCATTTATTGAAGCATTAAAAAAAGAATTACAAACATTAAAACAACTGACCGCAATCGCGGCATAAGAGATGACTGAACATATGGAACGTAAACCAATTTATTTAGATTATTCAGCAACGACACCGATTGATCCCCGTGTCGCTGAAAAAATGATTCCGTATATCACAGAACATTTTGGCAATCCTGCATCACGAAGTCATAGCTTTGGTTGGACTGCAGAAAAAGCGGTGGAAGAAGCGCGCGAAGAAGTCGCTAAACTCGTCAACGCTGACCCTAGAGAAATTGTGTGGACATCGGGGGCCACTGAATCTAATAATTTAGCGATCAAAGGTGCGAGTCATTTTTATAGCACCAAAGGTAAGCATGTCTTAACCATTGCAACAGAACATAAGGCGGTGATTGATGCGGTGCGCGAACTCGAACGCGAAGGCTTTACGGCAACTTATTTAGAACCTGAACCTAACGGCTTGGTGGATTTAGAAAAATTTAAAAAAGCGATTCGCCCTGACACAGTGTTGGCCTCTGTCATGCTCGTCAATAATGAGATTGGTGTCATTCAAGATATTGAAGCTTTAGGTAATATCTGCCGAAGTGAAAAAGTGATCTTTCATGTGGATGCAGCGCAAGCGACCGGTAAAGTTGATATCGACTTAGAAAAATTACCTGTCGATTTAATGAGCTTTTCTGCACACAAAACATATGGGCCTAAAGGTATAGGTGCGCTCTACGTTAGACGTAAACCACGTATTCGTATTGAAGCACAAATGCATGGCGGTGGTCATGAGCGTGGTATGCGTTCTGGTACATTAGCTACTCACCAAATTGTAGCGATGGGTGAAGCCTTTAGAATCGCTCGCTTGGAAATGAAATCAGAGAATGAACGCATCAAGAAATTGCGCGATAAATTACTACAAGGCTTACAAAGCATTGAAGAGGTTTATGTGAATGGTGATTTAAAACATCGTATTCCACATAACCTTAATATCAGCTTTAACTATGTTGAGGGTGAGTCACTCATCATGGCAGTGAAAGATATTGCAGTCTCAAGCGGTTCTGCATGTACGTCAGCAAGTTTGGAGCCGAGTTATGTGTTACGCGCGTTGGGTCGCTCAGATGAATTAGCGCATAGCTCTATTCGTTTCTCCATTGGACGCTTCACCACAGAAGCTGATGTCGATTTTACGATTCAATTATTAAAAGATAAGATTCAAAAATTAAGAGAGCTCTCACCTTTGTGGGAGATGTTTAAAGATGGTATTGATATTAGTAAAGTGGAGTGGGCTGCCCACTAGTTTTTTTAAGGACATATATGGCATACAGCGATAAAGTTTTAGATCACTACGAAAACCCAAGAAATGTCGGATCCCTCGACAAGAATGATCCGCACGTTGGTACCGGTATGGTAGGTGCTCCTGCATGTGGTGACGTCATGAAATTACAAATTAAAGTGAGTGATGACGGCGTGATTGAGGATGCAAAATTTAAAACCTATGGCTGTGGTTCAGCGATTGCTTCGAGCTCACTTGTGACCGAGTGGCTTAAAGGTAAAACCTTAGATCAAGCCTCAGAAATTAAAAACTCAGCGATTGCGGAAGAGTTGGCATTACCTCCTGTTAAAATACACTGCTCAGTGCTCGCAGAGGATGCGATTAAATCTGCGATTGCTGATTTAAAGAGTAAACAGGCTAAATAAATTTAAGATGGCTATTTCATTAACACCTAAAGCTGCAGAACGCGTCGAAAAATATCTCAAGAACCGAGGTAAAGGTGTGGGGCTGCGTCTGGGTGTTAAAACAACGGGCTGCTCCGGCATGGCGTACACATTAGAATTTGTGGATGACACGTTGCCTGAAGATCAAATATTTGAAAGCCATGGTATCAAAATCATGGTGGATCCAAAAAGTCTTGTGTATATTGACGGAACCGAACTCGATTTTGCTAAAGAAGGTTTAAACGAAGGATTTAAATTTAATAATCCTAACGTCAAGGCAGAATGTGGCTGCGGTGAAAGCTTTACAGTGTGAGTCAAAATTTTTTCACCCTCCTTAAACTTCCAGAAGCATTTGTTATTGATTTAGAAAAACTTGATCAGAACTATCAAGGTCTTCAAAAAGAAATTCATCCTGATCGCTTCGCATCATTTGATGATGCAACTAAATTAGAATCCATCAAAAAAACAGCCCAAGTGAATGACGCTTATCAAACTTTAAAGTCGCCCATTCGACGCGCAGAATATTTACTCCAATTACATGGCATTAATATCCATGATGAAAAATATACCGCGGTGCCTCAGGATTTTTTAATGCAGCAAATGGAATGGCGCGAAGAGCTCGAGACACATAAGCAAAATAAATTGGCCCTTGAAAAATTAGCGGCTGATATTCAAAAAAATAAAAATGAAATGATGAATCAACTGCCAGCACTATTTGAGCATAAAGATCATCTTAACGATGCTATTAGAATCACCCGCGAACTTAATTTTATTGAAAAAATTGAACAGCATATTAATGATGCATTAATCGAGATTGTTTAAGTTATGGCACTTCTTCAAATCGCAGAGCCTGGTCAAAGCACCCTTCCTCATCAACACAAACTTGCGGTAGGTATTGATTTAGGCACGACCAATTCTCTGGTAGCATCTCTTCAAAGTGGCTTGCCTACGATCTTAAAAGATACGGATGGGAATGCACTCATACCATCGATCGTCCATTACGGACAACATAACGTTAAAGTGGGCCGAGAAGCATTGCCATATTTATCAACTGATGCAAAGAACACTATTGTGTCAGTGAAACGCTTTATGGGTCACAAGCGATCTGATATTCAATATCGAGAATCATTACCCTACGCTTTTGATGATCATAGCGATGACATACAAATTAAAACCGAGCAAGGCTTAAAACATCCCATTGAAATCTCATCTGATATCTTAAAAAAATTAAAAGATCTCGCTGAGGCTTCCTTATGCGGGGAGATTATAGGTGTAGTCATTACAGTCCCTGCTTATTTCGATGACGCACAACGTCAAGCCACAAAAGATGCTGCCAAATTAGCTGGCTTAAATGTCCTAAGACTCATTAATGAACCTACAGCTGCTGCTGTTGCTTATGGTCTCGATCAAAAGAAAGAAGGTATCTTCGTCATCTATGATTTAGGTGGCGGCACTTTTGATGTCTCAATCTTAAAGCTTCATCAAGGTATATTTGAAGTCCTTGCAACAAATGGTCATCCTCATTTGGGTGGTGATGATTTTGATCAGGCCATAGCAGAGCTTATCAAACATGAAAACAAAATTGATCATCTTAGCCAAGAAGATAAACGCTCACTCATTACACACGCTAAATCTTTGAAAGAAAATCTTACGAAAGATTTGTCTGCAAAGACAATAATTAAACTCTCCAACAATCAAGAGATTAGTTTTTCATTGAGTAGAGATACATTTTTTAAATTAACGAATGATCTAGTTCAAAAAACGATTCAACCTATAAGACGTGCATTAAATGATGCTCAATTAACCATAGAATCAATTGATGGTGTCGTCATGGTGGGGGGTGCGACACGCATGCCACATATTCAATCAGAGATTAAAAATTTCTTTAAGAAAGAATTGCTTAATGATCTTAATCCAGATGAAGTGGTAGCACTTGGTGCTGCGAGACAAGCACATACACTGGCTGGCAATAAATCAGATCAAGAACTACTTCTTCTCGATGTCACACCGCTATCCCTTGGTGTTGAAACCATGGGTGGCTTAGTTGAAAAGATTATTCACAGAAATTCCACGATTCCGATCGCAAAAGCACAAGAATTTACAACGTATAAAGATGGACAGACGGCCATGTCAATTCATGTATTACAAGGTGAACGTGAACGCGTATCTGATTGCAGATCGTTAGCTAACTTTACCTTAACGGGCATTCCTCCCATGGTGGCTGGCGCTGCAAAAATTCGTGTGACTTTCCAGATTGATGCTGATGGATTACTTTCAGTATCGGCAAAAGAATTATCGACCAATAAAGAGACAAGCATTAGCGTCAAACCTTCTTATGGTTTATCTGAAGATCAGATTTCAAATATGCTCAAACAATCTTTTGAGAAAGCTGATGAAGATAAAAAGATCCGCGCATTGAGTGAGGCTAAAATTGAAGGTGAGCAAATTATCATAGCCGTACAAAATGCCCTAGATAAAAGTGGCAATCAATTATTAACGCAGGAGGAAACTTTAAGGATTCAATCTGCTATAGAAGCGCTCCTATCTTCTCTAGAATCCAATAATCCTGATTTAATAACGCAGCATACGAAAGATTTAAACATGGTGACAGAATCATTTGCGGCTAAACTGATGGATGAGTCAGTAAGTCACGCTCTTAAAGGTCAATCGATAGATAAGGTAAACTTCTAATATGCCAAAGATTATTATTTTGCCTCACGTTGAAATTTGCCCTCAGGGGGAAGTGATTGATGCTAAACCGGGACTGTCTATCTGTGAGAGTTTATTACAACACCATATTGAAATAGAACACGCATGTGACCAGGTATGTGCATGCACGACATGCCATGTGATTGTGCGAGAAGGTTTTGAAACATTAAATCAAGCGGATGATTTGGAAGAGGATCTTCTCGATAAAGCCTGGGGGTTGGAACCTAAATCCAGATTATCTTGCCAAGCCATTGTTGATCAGCATGATCTCACGATTGAAATACCGCGTTACAGTATTAATATGGCAAAAGAGGGCTAGGCTCTAAGTTTTCTTTTTTGGGGTTGATTTAGTAGGCTGTATTTAAGCAAAAGATTCTGTTGCCCTGAAAGTTTACTCACTACTGTTGAAGTTGACTGCCTATAAAGACCCTCAGCATTCATGTTCCAACTTGAGGTATCCTTTAGGAGTTCGTTTAATCCCTCATGAATGACTCTATGCTTTAACTCAGGATCTAGGATTGGAAATGCCACTTCGATGCGTCTAAATAAATTTCGATCCATCCAGTCGGCGGAAGATAGATAGACCTCTTCTTTTCCATGTGCATAAAAATAATAAATACGATGATGCTCTAAAAATTGCCCTACGACAGATCGGACACGAATGTTTTCGGAGAGCCCTTTTACTTTTGGCTTTAATGCGCACACACCCCTTACAATCAAATCAATTTTGACCCCTGCTTGAGATGCTTTATAAAGTTCATTAATCACCGAAGGCTCGAGAAGAGCATTAACTTTCGCGACAATTCTTGCGGGCTTACCTAATTTTGCTGCTTTCGCTTCAGCCCTGATATGTTTCACAATTTGATCGAACATCGTAAAAGGTGAGTGCCAAATAGATTTAAGCTTAATTAAACGACTCGTTCCAGTGAGTTGCATGAATACTTTATGGACATCATCACAAATAGATAGATTGGAAGTCATCAGACCAAAATCAGTATAGAGCTTAGCGGTTCTTGGATGGTAGTTTCCCGTGCCCAAATGCACGTATCGTTTTAAGACATGTTCCTGCCGTCTTTTGCCTTTTGCGGGCAACAATTCCTTCCTCACGATCATGATCATTTTGGCATGGCATTTATGTTTCACCACACCATAAACGACATGCGCACCAACCTCTTCTAATTTAGCCGCCCATGAAATATTTGTCTCTTCATCAAATCGCGCTAAGAGCTCCACAATCACAGTCACTTCTTTTCCATTCTTAGCAGCTTCAATGAGAGCATCCATCACAGGAGATACATTACCCGTTCTATATATCGTCTGTTTGATCGCCAATACATCAGGATCTTTTGCGGCAGTTTTAAGTAAATTTAGAACAGGTTCAAAGCTCTCGTAGGGATGATGCAGTAAAATATCGCGCGTTTTAAGCGCATCAAAGATAGAGCCCTTAATTAACGGTAATTTAGGGATGTGAGATGGAAATTTAAGATCGGGTCTATTCACAATCTCTGCAACTTGCATAAGTCGCATTAAATTCACTGGTCCGTCCACTCGATAACAATCTTCAGGATTTAAATCACAAGATTTTCTCAAGTACTTAAGGAGGTGATCTGGAATATCAGAGGATATTTCAAGTCTGACCGCATCCCCCAAATGTCTGGTAGACAACTCACCTTTCAATGATTCTTTTAAGTCGGAGATGTCATCGTCTGATACAAATAAGTCTGAATTTCTTGTGACTCTGAATTGGTAACATCCGGTAATTTTCATACCAGGGAATAGTTCATGCACAAAAGATTGCATGAAGGTTGACAAGATAACGAGCGCATAAGGCTTTTGACTAATCCGTGTTGGCATTTCAATCACGCGAGGTATTGAGCGAGGCGCTTGGACAACAGCCAACTTCGGCGTTCTTCCAAAATCATCTCTACCCTCTAAGGTCACAAAAAAGTTTAAGCTTTTATTGATGACTTTAGGAAACGGGTGTGCCGGATCTAAAACAATAGGCGTTAAAAGTGGGACCAATTCTTTTTCAAAGTAAGTTTTAGCCCAGCGATGTTGGCTTGGCGTCCACGCACTTTCGAAATGAAGATGAATTCCTTCTCTTTCAAGTTTCGGTAAAATATCTTTCTGGAAAATTTTGTATTTATGGCTTACAAGGGTCTGTGTTTCTTTGACAATATTGAGGTACGCATCAGCCACGACGAGTCCATCTTGCGTTTTGCTTTTAGGATTCTTCCGCAGTTGTTCTTTAAGCACCGCGATACGAATTTCAAAAAACTCGTCTAAATTACTCGATACAATACAAATGTACTTAAGGCGCTCTAATAGGGGTATTTTAAGATTCTCAGCCAGAGCAAGGACGCGTCGGTTAAACTCTATCGCCCCTAATTCGCGATTTAATAAATTAAGTTTTGATTTCACAACATTCATACTATCATTCTGATTAATGTATGTGACATTTAGATGACATTTAAAAGATATGTCATCGATATGTCACAAATTTAATTTAAATTAGCGTCCTTTATGATCATACCCTCACTTAAAACGGAAAATTCTTCCGAGCACCTTAATGGCTTATACGCGTCTATTGACCTAGGCTCGAATAGCTTTAGGATGATGATCGCTAAGATTAATCACCTTCCAACCGGTGTTCAATTCCAAACGATCGACACCCTAAGAGATACCGTAAGGATTGCTGGGGGGCTTAATAAAGATAATGAATTAAGCGAAGAGTCGATGACGAAGGCACTCGCTGCCATTCTGCGATTTGGTGATCGCTTAAGAAGCTTTAGTCCCAATCAAGTCGTGGCGGTTGCAACCAATACATTCCGAGTTGCGCGTAATGCGAAAAAATTTGTTGATGAAGCGGAGAAGCTTTTGGGTTTTCCAATAGATGTTATCTCAGGCAATGAAGAGGCGAGACTGATCTACATTGGTGCTTCATATATTGCACCGATGTGCGTTGGTAAACGTCTTGTATTTGACATCGGGGGTGGTTCGACAGAAATTATTATTGGTGATGGCCATGAGCCTAAACTTTTAGAGTCGTTGCCCATCGGATGCGTTTCTTTTAGCCAAAGGTTTTTTTCTGAAGGTATTGTTGAGTTAGAAAACTTCAAAGCAGCACAAAATGCTGCTTTGAAAGAAATTAAAAGTATTGCACCTTTCTATCGCAAAATGGGCTGGGAACAAGCGATTGGCTCTTCAGGCACCGCCAGAGCTATTGCTGAACTGATTGCGCTCAATGGACTAAGTGGTGAACCGCATGATCTCCCCGTTGAAGAAACCGGCGGGGTAATCACGCGACATGGGTTAGAGTTGCTGAAAAAAAACTTACTTGAGACCAAGCATATTGAGCGACTTAATTTGTTGGGTTTGAAAGCAGATCGTAAGCCTGTGTTACCCGGAGGGCTTGCTATCATGATTGCAGCCTTTGAAGAGTTGGCCATTGAACATATGGAAATAACGGAAGCTGCTCTTCTTTTTGGGTCCCTTCATCATCTCTATGACCAATCCAAGAACGGTGCTCATACCAAAAAGAAAGGTATTCTCAAGACGCTCTTTAATGCATTTGGTAAGTTAGAAAATATTGATACACGGCATGGCCTTATTGAACAACTGGGCAAACGTTTTAATATAGACGAGGCACAATTTAAGCGTGTGAGTGAAACTGCTGATTTTTTTCTAGATCAATTACCTACTTTTAAAAAAGAGGATAGAAAAAATAATCGTAAACTTTTAACATGGGCATCATTTTTACATGAGATTGGTTTAGCAGTCTCTCGGGCTGATTATCAGAAGCATTCTGCTTATATTATCTCTCATGCTGATTTACCAGGATTCTCTCGGCTTGATCAGGCAAGGCTTGCAGGGCTGGTATTAGGGCATAACGGTAAACTCAATAAACTCCCCATCAGCCCAGGTTACATCGACTGGCATTTGTTATTCTGCCTAAGGCTCGCGCAGGTTGTGTCAAGAAAAAGAGAAAATGCAGCGCTACCTCTCATTAAGGTACAACAGAATCCTAAAGGATTTAAATTGAAGGTTTCTAAGACTTGGCTAGAAAAGAATCCATTTATTCAATTTGGACTCAACAAGGAAGCTTCCGACTGGAAAAAAATTGAATGGAAGTATGAAATAGAGCTTTACTAGATTGTACCTTTCGCATTACTCACTCTCGTATTTGTGTACCTTGTGAGAGATGTTTTTTGCGCAATGATACTCTTATAAAATTTAGCGACTTTTTTCGCTAAGACATCAGCTCCCCATTTCTCTTTCGCATATTGCCTACCCTTCTCTCCAATATTTTCGCGTTTTAATGGGTCAGATAAAAGCACACTCACTTTATCTGCAAAATCATGGGTATCATCCTTTGCGATCAACACTCCCTCGCCCTCGATAAGTATGGACTTAGTTCCAAGCTCCGCTAAAGCAACTACAGGTGTTGCTTGGGCCATAGCTTCTAAAAGGACTAAGCCTTGGGTCTCACTCTTAGATGCGAAAACGAATACATCGGCTGCTTTGTAACAAGCAATAAGCTCATGACTTCGATCTAGGTATCCAATCATCTTTACTTTATTTGAAAGACCAAATTTTGCAATAGACGCTTTAATGGATTCTTCTGCTGGACCCTCACCTGTAATCACTAATAAAGCATCAGGATGCTTTTGAATTAAATTCGCATGCATGTGAAGCAGGAATTCAATATTTTTTTCATGAGCTACGCGGCCAACAAATAAAAGCATCGCTTGTGTTAATGGGATATCGTGACTGATTCGAAAAGACTCTCCGTCTACCTTGCTAAAACTTGTTTCATCTAAACCTGTCGCCACCACCTCCGCAGATGTCTTAATACCGTATTCTTTTAATACATCTAACATAGGCCTTGAGGGTGAGATAATGCCGTCAACCGCATTGCATTGTCTTCTGGATATGGTTCTTGCAAGCTTTCTGGAAATAAATTGTGGAATAAAAGGTAAATAATGATGCAAATAATCCTCAAAGAATGTGTGGTAAGTTTCCACAACAGGGATATCTAATTTTTTTCCGAAATGAATACCCACATAGTGCGCAGTAAATGGGGTATGGATATGGATCACATCAAAATGTCTTTCTTCAACCCATGGCAATAACGCTTTCAATTTTCCATAGTTCATTAAACGATCTTCGGGATCAAAATAAATCTTATGGGACGGCACTCTTTTAACCCAGTCTAATTCTCTGTCGTCAGCTCCATAAGATGGCGCAATTAAAGTGACTTGATGGCCTAGGACTTTAAGCTCATTTGCAAATGTATTGATAGAAGTAGAAACCCCGTTCACACGAGGAAAGAAAACGTCGGAGATAAAAAGTATATTCATTTAGATAATATAAAAAGAAATGATTGAAATAAGGATGCCAATTAAGCCCCCCACTAAAACATCACTTGGATAATGAAGGCCTAGAATAGGTCTCGACAATCCAATCAAAATCGTGACTGGGATGAGTGCGGTTGCCAACATTGGGTAATAATAAATAGCGACCATGGAGAATATCACGGCGTGTAATGTGTGTCCTGATGGAAAACTAAACTGATCCAAGGGCACACTTCTTAATGAGATTTGCTGATGCACATTAAAAGGACGTGGACGGAGTGTTCTGACTTTTAGCCATTTATAGGTCAATGTACCTACTAATCCTGTGATTGCCATATGAAAAACGGGTAGCAATGCTTGAGCCTTATCTATACATAACATAATTGCCATCAGGCTATACCAAAAAACACCGTCGCCTAAACGGCTCACTGCTTTAAAGAAATTTCTAATAAGGATGTTATGACTGGTTCTATTGAATATGATACATAAATGACTGTCCACGTGATGGAATTGATTCATATACAAACGAAGCTTATTGGGCATAGCACTTATCCGTAATAGATATTGTGCCAAGATTAATATTTAATTATGAAATTTTTATGACAGATTTTGAGATAAATTTTGACGAATCATTTCGTGTGCATAACTCGCTAATTCTTTTCGATTGAATCTCGGTCTAATGGGTTGAAGTATCTCAACGACGGCTTTAATATCTTTTTCCTGCTTAATACTGACAATGGAATCCACGAGGGACATGTCATCCACAAATGCGACTTTGTCTGTATACATATTGTTCTGCTCATATCTTAAACAAAGAGGGAGTATGCTTTTATGAGTGTCAATGGATGCCTGAAATAAATTACTTTTGAAAGGCAATAAATAGCGTCCATTTGTCGAAGTGCCCTCAGGGAAAATACATACAGAGCGTTTAATTAAACGTCTCTTGATTTTTTTTAATGCCTTTTTAATGTCTGAGACCTTATCCCGCTTGATAAATATCGTACCTGTCATCTGTGCTACCCAGCCAAACAGTGGCCACGATGCCACATCTGACTTCGCAACAAATATCGATGGCTTGATGGATTGAATCACAATAATATCCATCCACGAAATATGATTCGCTACCATTAAATATTTTTTTTGATTCACGAGATAATCTTCTAGCCCCCTTATTTCAACTTTAACTTGAAAAATGCTTAGGAGTTTTTTGCACCAAAACTGAATAATGCGCTCTTGTTGTTTTTTAGGTGAGATAAGAATGATGAAGCATAAGGGGATCACTAGCAGAATATGTAGAATTATCTTGAAAGTTTTCATGACACTATATTAATCATCTTCTATGTCATATTTGTGACACTGTTTTGTCACGAAACTTTCATACTTGTCCTATTAAATACGCACATATGAAACGATATCGTGCGATCTGGATTTCCGATGTTCACCTTGGCACCACAGAATGTAAAGCCGAATATCTCCTCGACTTCCTTAAAAACAATACTGCAGAAACGATCTACTTAGTGGGTGACATTATCGATGGCTGGGCGCTGAAAAAACGCTGGTACTGGCCTCAAAAACATAATGACGTCATTCAAAAACTTCTTCGCAAAGCCAGAAAAGGGTCTAAGGTTATCTATATACCAGGTAACCATGATGAGTTAGGTCGTCAATTTATTAATATGACCTTCGGTGATATTGAAATAAAGAATGACCTTATTCACACAACCCTTCAAGGCAAAAGATTATGGGTGACACACGGCGATCTATTTGACAATATTATCTCGTGTGCTAAATGGCTATCATTTGTCGGCGACACTCTTTATTACGTCATATTAAGAATCAATCATTTCTCTAACACCCTAAGGCATAAGTACGGATTTCATTACTGGTCATTTTCTTCTTACATCAAGAATTCAATTAAGAACGTTGTGAAATACGTTGAAAATTTTGAAGAGCTTATGGCACGAGAAGCCAAAAGAAAAAAATGTGACGGTGTCATTTGTGGCCATATTCATAAAGCAGCCATAAAAAAAATTGAGGGTATTGACTACTATAACGATGGTGATTGGGTGGAGAGTCTCACAGCGCTTGTAGAAACGAAGAAGGGCAAGTTAAAACTCGTCGATTGGCATCAGCATTCATTGTCATAAAAAATTAAACCTAGCTTCACATAAATGAAATATTTCAATTCTAAAGTGGTACAAACTTTATAAAGGGCTTTTTAATGAGTGAATTAATTCTAGACCCAACCCTAATAAGCGAACTAGGTTCGCAAGATCAAAAATCTTTAAATGCACTCCAAAAGAATCCAATTCAAATCTCATGGGCAAAAGATGAAAATGAGGTGAGGGAGGCGCAACAATTAAGATACAAAGTTTTTGCAGAAGAAATGGGTGCGCACTTAACAGCTAGCCATGAAAAAATAGATCAAGACATCCTTGATCAATACTGTGACCACCTTCTGATTCGAGATGCCGAAACACTTAAAGTCATCGGCACATATCGCGTCCTTCCTCCGCACAAAGCTAAAGAGGCTGGATTTTATTACTCAGACCTTGAATTTAATTTAGACAGACTCATGCATCTCTCAGACAAGATGGTAGAAGTCGGACGCTCTTGTGTGCACAAAGACTACAGAACAGGTGGCGTCATCATGGCTCTCTGGAGTGGTCTTGCTGAATACATGAAAAAAAATGGTTACGAGGTTATGATTGGTTGTGCAAGTGTGCCCATGGGAGATGGGGGTCATTACGCAGCGAGTCTTGCCAAAAAAATTAATGCATCACACTTATCGGCTCTAGAGTATCGCGTCACACCCAAGCTTCCTCTACCAATCCATGAGCTAGATCAAGATCTTGATGTGGAGCCTCCTGCTCTACTAAAAGGGTACTTAAGGGTCGGGGCAAAAGTGTGTGGTGATCCAGCATGGGATCCTGACTTTAATACCGCAGACTTTTTAACTATGTTCTTTTTAAAAGATATTAATCCTCGTTACGCTAAACATTTCTTAGTGTGAAGCTCATACAATTAATTTTTTTATTCTTTGTCACAGCACTCCTAGCAGGATGTCCAGCCGCGATCATTGGCGGAGGTGCTGTTGCTATTGACACCACGGCCGACCGAAGAACGCATGGCATCATTCTTGAGGACTCTAATATTGAGCTTAAAGCCTTTACCCTCATACAAAAAATCGAAGGCGATATTCACACCAACGTGACAAGTTATAACGGTCATGTCCTTGTAGTGGGTCAGGTGCCTAATGAGGGTATTAAGAATCAGATTGGCTCATCTATTAACTCACTCCCCAATGTGAAGTCATTAACAAATGAATTGACAGTAGGTCCTGTGGCATCCATCGCAACTCGAGCACAAGACACCCTTATCACCTCAAATGTGAAGGCCAGATTTTTTAAAGAAAATAAAGTCTCACCGTTCTTTGTAAAAGTAGTGACTGAATACAAAACCGTCTACCTCATGGGTATCTTAACCGAGGCGGAGGCAATGGAGGCAGAGAGCATCGCTAAGAATACGAGCCAGGTTGGCAAGGTTGTTAAACTGTTTGAAATTATTCCGAGTAAGAAATAATCAGCCTCTTAATAGATGGCTGTGAAGAATTCTCACGCATGCGTTCCACGACCACCGATCTTTTAAATAACGACTGATTTTATTTCGGTCAAGTTTCAAACACTGCCTAATATTTAACTCTAAATCATTACCGAGATATCCTGTTTTGCCATGCTCTACAATGTCGACAGGTCCTGTGACTTTAAAAGCAGCGACAGGGAGATCGTTCATCAATGCCTCAATCATCACGATACCAAATGTGTCGGTCTTACTCGGAAAACAAAAGACATCATGCGCTTTATATGTATCCGCTAACTCACGACCAAAACGATAACCAAGAAAGTTGACCTTGGTATATTTTTTCTTGTAGGCTTTTAATCGGGGTCCCTCTCCCACAATCGTGATTGAAAATTTATCCTGCAACTTACATAGCACCTCAAGATTTTTTTCTCGGCTTACGCGACCCACATATAAGATACGTGGGTTTTTATGTTTAGTCGTCTTTTTTTGGCTGATGAGTTCACTTGAGACACCCCTTGTCCACACATGCACATGATTAAATCCTCTTCGCTCCAATTCCTTCTTGGACGAAAGTGAGGGCGTTAGAATTGCCTTGCTATCATTATGAAAAATTTTTAAGTATCCGTAAGTCATTGCGCAAGGAATGCGCGCTAGCTTCCAAAGGTACTCAGGAAATTTTGTATGGTAGCCCGTCGTGTAGGGAATTTTATGAAGCTTACAGTAAATCCTTGCAGCTAGTCCAATGGGTCCTTCTGTTCCAATATGAATATGTGTAGGCCTTATATGCTTTATTTTTTGGTAGGCCCTGAAAGGTTCGGTGCAGATTTGAACCTCAGGGTAAACACGGAAGGTTGTCCAGTTAAACATCCCGGGGTGAACAATCACAGTCTCTACCTCTGAGAACTTGAGGATATTTTTGTAGGTGGTGGATACACCATTCACCTGGTCAAAGGAGTCTGTGGCGATAAGTATTTTAGGCACAAGGGATTCTTACAAATCCATATGTCATTATTGTTACAAAAATAAAAGTTGATGTTAGAAAATAGAATTAATCTAAAGGGGCTTAAATGGTTTTATGAAAATTAAATATGGGTCAAGTATGTGACACATTTATGACTGTCGCGCGACTCCCCTTTTTATGCTAACTTTTTATCTGTAATCAATCATTAGGGAGTGACACATGTTTAAAGAACAAAATATCAATGCTCTGATCGGAATTCTTTGGGGTCTCGCTGTTTACTTTAACCTTCATAGCCTTGATCCTAATGCGCTCAATGTCTTTGCCATCTGGGCAGTCTCTATAAACCGTCTCTTTCATCACTTCAATAGGGGCAAGAAGAAAAAGAAGTAAATCAATCTTCTTTTTAAAATAACTATGAAAAGCCCATACAAAGGTAAGACAGGTATTCGTCGACTCATCAATGCATTTAGCTATTCGATCTCTGGCACATTTGCAGCATTCAAGCATGAGGATGCCTTTAGGCAAGAAGTCTTTCTAAGTTTGATTCTGATCCCTCTCGCCATTTACTTAGGTGAGAGTGCAATCGAGCAGGGTCTTATGATCAGTAGCGTCTTACTGATTATTATCGTGGAGCTTCTCAACTCATCGATTGAGGCGACAGTGGATCGAATTTCAGTTAAACGTCACAAGCTTGCGAAGCGCGCTAAGGATATTGGAAGTGCGGCTGTTTTTTTTAGTCTTATCAATGCGGCTGTGATTTGGTTCTTGATTCTGGTGAAATAAAAAGTATTTTTACCTTAAATTTTTTAAGGTAAAAAGGGGAGTGAGATTAATCTGAGCCCAATCGATATGTTCTGATCCTCACCCAGATGATTAAAGCGATTGCCGTATGTTGTATCAATCTGCACACGATCCTTCTCAATCCAGTAACGTAAGCCAAATTGGAAGTAGCTGTATCTTGTGGACTGATTAAAAAGTTCAGTGATGAGTTCAACCTTGTTACTGTATTTATACTCTGTTGAAAACCCCCAGTTCATTTGTTGCCTGTGCTCATCCGCTAATTGTGTTACACCAAGATTCGTGTGAAGCACCAAAAGTTCTGAAAACTGATAACTAATAGGCACGTTTAAGTACCAATCCTGAACAATTTTTTTATTGATACGTTTAGGGTCACGTCCATTGCCAAGCGTTATTCCGAATGCAAGAGGGCTCTCCTCTAGAGTTCTTATGAGGGATTTTATTTGGTAGGTCTCATTCGCGAAGTAAGTTTCACCATTCATTCGCTCATAGCTACCACCAATGGTGACCTCAGCGTTGGTGCCAATATTACACGCAGGGTAGGCCCAGAATTCCTTGACCTCTTTTGTGTCCTTATACCACGTCTCTAGCTGACAGGCTTTGGCCTCCACAATTCGAGCATCGTCCGTCATCATGGGACGTGCTGCATACACTGCTTTTACATTTAAAAGAAAAATTAAAATAAAGACGCGTAAATAAAAACTAGGCCTCAATCTATTTAGGTCCTGAAATTAAATAGAGCTGGCCATATTCAACCAATTCAGGATCATCGTGCTTTTTATGAATTTGTAGCGTACCTAAGAAATATCGCTCTGACTTTTTATACCAAGGGGCATGAGTCACATGTCTTGTAATATCGATAATGCCCGAGTGCTCCTCATCCATCGTCAGGAAATTGGGATGATTCTTATCCTGAAAATATTCCGGCTTCGCCTCGAAAATCTTTTGTGCTATTTTAGTTGTTGGATCGAACTCCCAAATAGATGCCAGATGCTCGTGGTCACCCGAGTCTTCATTGATTAAAATCTTTCCATTGTCTGAGACTGTTAAGTTATCAAACATCTGAGCACCTATATCGCGTGCTTTTAATATCGCTTCGATATGGCCACCCTCTTCCGGGTGTTGGATGTCATGAAATGTAAGTTTGATGATCTCACTATCACCATCAATTTTGTCCGTAGTCGTAAAGTAGAACACATTAGCATTTAATGTATCCCAAGCCCCATCCTCTGGGCGCTTGAATTTAGTTAAGTTTAAATCTGTTCCTTTTTTTTCTAGGTCGACACCTGAGAGATTCGATACATCATCAAGATCTACAATCTCAAACTTATCACCATTTGTTTTGATGCCAAATAATTTTCCATGCATGAGCCCAGCTTTTTCAACTGGATTGCCTTGGGATTGTTTATTGCCAATATAGAGATAAATCTGCCCCTCTTTGTTATCATCCATGCCCATCACGATCGTCTTATCTTTTGTTCTTGGGTGTGCAACGACATTCTCCCAAGAAAACTTTCCTAAGTATGGCAACTCGTAAGACGTCCCCTTTTCTTTACCACTAATAATATGCGCGAATGCACGACCACCCTCGCGATCTTCTTCGCCACTCATAAATATCCGACCATCAAATCCTTTTTGATTTTTTGAGTTATAGAAGGCTGATTTTTCTGGCAGGTCAGCAGAACAAAGGCGGTTTATATTTTCATTGAAAGACACTTCAAATATTTTTTTATCACGATTCCAAGTCATTACATTTTTTATTAAGTCTTCACCTGATATTACGGTTAGTGAATTTAAATCAAGCATCCATTGAGATACAAAAGCTCCCTTGCCTCCATGAGATCTCACAATACCTTTGTCATTTGCAATTTCATGATTCATGTATATCTTAATTTTTGAATTATTTTCTTTTGTCACACCTAGCCCATCTGGAATACCTACTAAACGGTAGTGATTATTTTTTGTTGCAGACCCTACATTAATTAAAGGTTTAATATTCCATCCTTGAATTTTAGAAAGGATGAGAGAATTTTGATCAAGGTCGAATGCTAATGCTTGGGATAAGTAAGCCAAGAAAAATATAGGTGTACATAATTTAAAGAACATTTTAGCTATTAATTCCATTGATTGCCCTTTTGTATGTCTTATGCCAATTGTCTGACATTTCTGTATCTTGATAATCCTTAAAGCAAGGCGTGCCCAAAGTGTAATGTATGAGTTTAGCGTTTCT
>VFQT010000924.1_pt1 | contig 38907 bp, 35 predicted proteins | sample 3512381 | NCBI WGS metagenome assembly VFQT01 (sample SAMN10412376, study PRJNA504923) | tailings metagenome | isolation source: Relicate 2 Philex TSF3 active mining site | place: Philippines: Tuba, Benguet | collected 2017-08-29 | reverse complement strand
ATTTCTTTGTCACCATCCGCAGCGGCTCGGCTAAAGAGTGGAAATCCAACGGGGGTAACGGTGGCATCGGATGGAAAGACAGCCTACGTTGCGCTCTCAGCAATGAATGCTGTAGCCGTTGTCGATGTTGAGAAAAGCCGTGTATCCGGTTACATACCCGCAGGATGGCAGCCATCCGATGTGACACTTGGCTCCGATCGACTATTCATTAGTAATGCAAAAGGCGATCGGAACAACTGGGCAAATGGTTCTCCAAAACAGTACATCCAGGTTCTCCTCGAAGGTACGATTCAGTCACTTCCACTGGCATCGATTCCCGGGCAGCTAGGCCGGTGGTCTCAGATTGTTGCGGTCAACAATCGGTTTGAACGACTTTCGAAACAGGTCGCGGCCTTCTCAAATCCTGGCATTGAACATGTCATTTACATCATCAAGGAAAACCGAACCTACGATCAGGTCCTGTCCGATATTCCCCGTGGCAATAGGGATGAGAGTTTGTTGATGTTTGGTCGCGATGTAACACCGAATCAACATGCCCTAGCGGAACGATTTGTGCTCTTGGACAATTTTTACTGCGCGGCTGAAGTTTCCGGTAATGGTTGGAATTATTCTGTCGGTTCGTTGGCTAACCCGTACATCGAGAGAAATGTCGCCTATGGATACAACGGCCATGAGCGCCCCTACGACTACGAAGGAACGAACAATGGAATTCCAGCTGATCGCTTCGGGATTACCGATGTTGGTCGTCCGAGTGGAGGATACATTTGGGATAAAGCAATTGCGCATAAGGTGTCGCTCCGCAATTACGGTTTCTACACCGATGACGTAGAACTCCCGCGCAAAACGGCCGAAGAGGGAGCCGAAGGACAGTCGAACTCACCGGTGAAGAAAGCCCTGATAGACGTTACGCATACAGGCTACCGGCAATATGACTTGTCCTTTGCAGACAGCGAAGCCCGCGTAAAGCATGGTTTGCCTCCTGCGCCAAAACAGATGGCTACGTTTGGGTCTGATAAGGATCCGAGCAGGTTTACAACATGGAAAAAAGACTTTGACCGACTTGTCGCAGCGAACAAGGTTCCAAAGCTCATGCTCGTGCGATTTGGCAACGATCACACTGCGGGAGCAAGTGTAGGCATGCCATCTCCGAGAGCGATGGTTGCAGATAATGACTTTGCGGTTGGTCAGCTTGTGGAAGCAATTTCAAAGTCACCCATTTGGAAGAAGTGTGCGATTTTTGTGATTGAGGATGATGCACAAAATGGGTATGACCACGTGGATGCACACCGGTCCACAGCGTACGTTATCTCGCCATTTATCCGTAAAGGGACACTGGACTCATCGTTTTACAACACAGACTCTGTGCTCAGAACTATCGGTTTGTTGCATGGTATGAGTCCAATGACAATTATGGATGCAACAGCATCGCCATTTACGTTTTTTGGTGCTCAACCGAGCAATGATGAGACCTTTACGGCAATTCTTCCAAATAAAGACATCATCGGTGAGGTAAATACAAAGCGAAGCGCGGATGCAGTCCTAAGTGCAAAGATTCCACTCACTAGCGAAGAGAGTGAAATTGACGAGCACCTCAACGGAATCCTTTGGCGCTCTCGCTTCGGGACAAGTCGCCCTGAGCCACGGCGTGTGCACAAGTTTGCTGCATCACCAGTGATCGAGCGATAGTATTTCAGCCTCTACATCTGTCGGAGAAATACCGTGCGTGATAGACTTCGCACCGGAGTGGTTCGGGTGGTCGCAGGTGAAAGCCTGAGGAAAGTCCGGGCTGCGCAGGGCAGGATGCTGGCTAACGGCCAGGCGGGGTAACCCGACGGAAAGTGCAACAGAAAGATACCGCCATCTGATGATGGTAAGGGTGAAATGGTGCGGTAAGAGCGCACCGGAGTGGCGGAGACGTCACTGCCCGGCAAACCCCATCCGCAGCAAGGTTCGAACAGGAGAAGATGACGTTGCCCGCCGATTCTCCGGGTAGAACCGCATGAGCCATCAGGCAACTGCTGGCCTAGAGAGATGACCACACAAAGACAGAACCCGGCTTACAGAGCCACTCCAATCTACCTAGGAATACCATCCCCATGAGCTTTTTCCATCACGTATATTTCTACCCAACCGAGTCTCCAAACCCGACTGATCAATCGGAGCTTATCGGATTGTGCCAATCGCTCCTGTCCACGATTCCAGGTGTCACATCGTTCGCACTTGGTACACCTGCAGGCACAGACCGACCAGTTGTCGATAATGACTACATCGTTGCATTACTTCTTGAGTTTCCGGATGCAGCTGCTGAGAAGGAATATCAGGTTCATCCGCAACACGTACAGTTTGTTTCTGAAAGCCGACGACTGTGGAGCACTGTAAAGGTCTTTGACAGCAACGGAGTGTAGGTATGCTGACACGATTGCCCGCTCTGGAACGTGGTGCAAAAGTCTGGGCAATTGCGGATTCGCACTTAAGCTTTGAGCGTCCGGACCGGGACATGACCCGCTTTGGAGATGAATGGATTGATCATGCGGAGCAACTTCGTTCTGCCTGTTGTTCAAACATTTCAGAGCGGGATGTTCTTCTCATAGCTGGCGACTTGTCATGGGCAAGAAAACGATCGGAAGTCGGTAAGGACTTGGAGTTCCTCGCAAACCTTCCTGGGACAAAGATTGTCATTCGTGGTAATCATGACCACTGGTGGAGGGCGAAGCAACCGATTGATTTCCCAGGCTTGCTCGAGCCTCCCATTATCTTTGGAAACTCTGAGGTTGCTGTAGTAGGCACACGTGGTTGGCAAACACAGCGGCTACCCAGTCCCGATCACGATACCAAGATGTTAGCTCGCGAACATAGTCTACTGTGCAAACAGTTAAATCTGGTCACTGATTGCGCTTTCAAAATCGTCATGACACATTATCCGGCGCAACCTTTTGTCAGCACGCTAAGAGAACATCAGGTGGACTCTGTTGTATTCGGTCACGTCCACCTTAGGTCGCTACCTGAGGATGAGATCTTTGCAGTGGAAAACGAGTTGGTAGATGGTGTGCGAATGCGCTGCGTCGCAGGCGACCGCCTGAGCTTTGTACCGGCTTTAATTTATCCAGCTTCTGACACCGTGTAGGAACTCTGTCAGGAATTTCCTACACGGCTATCAACAGATTACTTGGCAGTTTCCTTCAACCACTTAGCAAACGATGAGACATCTTTTGCGGTCGTATAGTCCGTGGTTCCTAGGACCTTACCGGATGCATCCAATACCGCATACCTTGGTAATGTCGCGTCTTTGAAGGTATCAAGCTGGTACTTCGCATTTGCCGCTGCCTCGTCAGCCGTTGCAGAAACACCAGGATCTGTGAAAAGGCGAACACGAACCATTTTGTCCAACAGTGGCTTAACATCGGGTTCCGGCATGACATGCTCTTCGACATCGCGGCAGTTTGTACATGTATGCCCGGTGATGTCGACAAAGATTAGCTGCCCAGTCGCTTCAGCAACAGACTTTCCTGCTGCAAGTGTTGGGAGAAAAGTCAAATCTGTCGCTGACTTTAGTGGTGGTGGAAGGAACTGCCCAATAAATCGTACGACTGGCCGACCAGATACACCATAGAGACAATACAGTCCTGAGACGATAAACAATGCTGCCCATGAACCACGTGCCTTGGTGACCTTCCCCACGGGTGTATTGAAGCCAATATTTAAACTGCCGAGGAGCCAAAGTCCCCCGGCGATCAAGATAAGACTGGTGAGGGCCAGATAAGCTGGACGGGTCAGGAGTTGCCAATTCCAGTAGATGTCCGCAGTCGAAAGAAACTTGAGTGCTGCTGCAAGCTCGAGAAAACCCATCGCCCCTTTCAGGGTTGTGAGCCACGCCCCACTTTTTGGGAGCCTTGCTAAAAGCCCTGGGAACAGCGAAAGTAGCACAAAAGGTAATGCCAAAGCCGTACTAAATACCAACATGCCAACAATCGGCTTGATGAAAGCAGCGGCTCCCGTTGCATTGGCAGCAAGCACTAGCAAGCTCCCCACAATGGGCGCAGTACACGTAAATGCCGAAACTACGAATGTCAGTCCCATCCCAAGGATTCCAAGGGTTGAACCATTCCTTGATGCGCTTAATTGCTGTACTTTTGCCGGAAGGCGAATTTCGGTGACTTCGAGTAACGCCAAACCAAATATCACAAACAGTCCAGTAAAGACGAGATTGACCCATGGGTTAATTGCAAAGTCACGTGCAGCCGTACCGCCCGCGACAACCGAAAGCACGACACCTAGTCCCGTAAAGCAGGTGATAATTCCCAGAGCATAAAGTATCGAGTACTTCAAAATACTCGGTGAGGGTCCGGAAGCTTTCGCATCCTGTGTGGCAAGCTTTGTAAAAAATGCGAGAGTGACGGGAATCAGTGGAAAGACACAGGGTGTAAGCAGTGTAACCAAACCAGCCACAAACGCGGTAGCAAGAAACGGTATCCAATCCTGTTGCTGGCCAGATTGGGAAGAAGCGACTGCGGAAGCCGTGGAAAGTTGCTTTACAATTTCCTCAGGCGATGATCCAGGTCGCACGTCCCCTGCTTCTACGGCAATCGAAATAGGCAGAGTTTGCGTCTTCGGTGGTAGGCATCCACGGTCATCACACGCCTGACTTCGAACCTTTATTGAACCAGCAAGCGTTCCGGGTGTGGCAGACTCTGAAACTGCAAGCGCAGCTTCAAATGTAGCAGTCCCCTCATGGATGCCGACATCTTTGCTGAAACCCTTGTCAAACTTAGACTTTGGTGCCGATTCACCGGGTGTACCAGCTATCGACAATATGCCCTTCTCTGACACATCATCGGCAGATACCGTCGTCGCCAGCGGTGCAGGATCAGGTAGTTGAACCGTTGAGTAGATGTGATATGGGGCATCGATGACAGCCTTTATGCGGATTTTCGTCGCTTCACCAGGATGCAATGCTCCTCCGTCGCGTTCCAAAGTGAGGTGGACCGGGTTAGTTTGCGCTACGACGATCTGTGTCGCACTGACAAAGAAAACACCTACGAGGAAACGAAGGAGCAAGCGTATGTTCATATCTACTTAACTTCTACTATGGACATTAATGAGACTGTAGATGGAGGCAGACAAGATGAATCATCACAACCCTGCGACCTTAATCTGAGTTTCAGAACTGACTTGCTTGCCTTGACTGCAGGCGCAACGAGCTTTACGGTGACATCAACTTTTCCACTCATGATGTACACCCCCATAGCGTCCTTGTGCGCTTCTGGCCACGTAATGGATGCAATCTTGTATGCACTGCCATCCTCAAGGGTAATCGTTGTCGGAATCGCGTTTTCATCTCCTGGTTTTGGAGCATACACGTGAAAACCGGGCTTGACGGAAAATGTGACTGCAACCGTAAACTCTGAACCCTTTTTTACAGACTTGGGTGCAGTCGCTTTGGCTTCTGTCAAAAAGGCAGGCAACACCTGTGTCGGGAGACTGGCAAAGGAGCAACTCATCGTAGAAACAATGGCTGCAGCAGGCATCAAAATCATTGTGCTTCCTCTAAATGCGTGAGCACTGCTTTACAAAAAACGCATGTAAAGCAGTGCTCGACCTTTGAAATTAGTCGACTGAGATTCCAGCTTTTTTCAGGGCTTCTTCAACCCGTTTATCGCTGTCGCCGCCGAATCCAACGATGCCTTCTACAACCTTTCCATCCGCACCGATAACAAAGGTACTAGGAATTCCGGAGACACCGTACTTTGCCGATGCAATGGACTTCGCATTATCCTTTGCTGCAGCATCGAAGAGCAGCGGGAACGTGAACTTGCTCTTATTTTCCGGTACCCATTTGTCGTAAGCAGATTTGTCATCCCAGACACAAACCGCCAGCACAACGACATTCTTGGACTGGACCTTCTTCCACACTTCTTCAAGATGTGGCATTGAGCGCATACACGGTCCGCACCAAGTAGCCCAGAAGTCAAGAATAACCACTTTGCCCTTATAATCAGCGAGCTTCACTTCTGCCCCTTCCGGGGTTGTTACGACAAAGTCTGGTGCATCTTTGCCATTGGCAAGGATTGGCGGACGCTGTGGAGCTGCAGGAGCCTTCTTTGCAACGCGCGTCGTGGGTTCAACAGAGAGTGTCGAGCCATCGTTAGATGCATTAGCAACATAAGTCTTGCCGGTGACCTCAAAAGGCATCCTGATGTCAACTTGCTGCTTTTTGCCATCTGCTTCGAGTATCAACCACACCGGGCGTCCGGACTTTACATTTCCTGGAAGCGGTTGGTCCTTATCATCAACGGACTTAGCATAGAGACCATCGGTATCGTTTTCGATGAGTGTTGCTTTGTACGTCGTCCCGCCGATGAGCACATCGCCCGTGCGTCCTCCGGTACGGTACATCAACAGAGCATCCAGAGACGGACTTACAATGCGATATAGGCTGATACCAGTATCGACAGACTTTCGACCGCGCCCCTCGTAGCTTGCCCTGACAGTCTTCTCGATTGGTCCGTAAAGAGTCCGGCCGTTACCTTGATCTGTCTTCTTAGACCAGGCGGAATCTCCGTCATTAGTCAGGTCACCGTCTCCGTTTGAATCCACATAAATTCGGAAGTCTCCACCTGCAGGTTCATCAAGCACGACAGCAATGCTCGACTTTTTGCTATCCCCTGCCTTGATAACGCCGTAGCGCGCCGTTCCTGTGTAGACGGGCTCCTTCTTTACGGATTCTGGCTTGATCGATGTCAGGTCAATACGGATAGGCATGTAACCGACGCGCGCGCTAGCAGTCGCCTTGGCATCGTAATTCAATTTGGCAGTCGCCTGCTGAGCTTGAGTTGTCCCAAGCATCGCCAGTGTGGCAAGCATTCCAATGGATATCATTATCGTTCATTCCCCTCTTGGTAATCAGCGCTCATCACGGGTATCAAGCCATACGGTCAACAGTAGTACAGGCAATGATTCTTCCGGAGTTTCCTCTGCTGGAGCATACATATGAATTTCAGTACTCCAGAAAGTAGCGGCATCTCCCTCGCCTAGCGTATAGGTTTGCCCTCCAACCGTCAACAGTGCAGTTCCCCGTAAACAGAAAATGAACTCTTCGCCAGGATGATTAACAGGTGCAGTTCGGTCATACAACTCTAATAAGGCGCTGTTGATACGACCATCCGGGAGTCTGCACTCAAGGGATGTAAGCAATGCAGTTTCATCGGCTGCAAGCTGTGACCGACCTTCATTGGACCTGCTGTGGACAGCAATCGTTGTTTCGTCATGTGAATCATGTCGTGTTAGCTGTGCGATATGAATACCAAGAGCCTCACAGACTCGATTCAACGTTGTGTACGAAGGAGTCAGCCCCTTTTCAAGCCGAAGAATTGTGTTTTTGTTGACCCCGGCTTTGTCGGCTACATCCCGAACAGAGAGATTCATCCGCATACGAATCCTCTGTATCCTCGCACCGAGGGTTACAGGATCGGGTGCTAATCCACCATTGCCTGTTTCAGGTCGTTTATCACCAAGCATGGATCCTCCAAACCTACTGCAACACGAATAAGATTAGGGCAAAGCTGCCCCAGAGCTGAATGACCACCATCGCACCGCAACATGCTGGCAGGATGTGCGACCAGCGTCATCGGCTCACCAAGCGATAGCGCGATACTGCAATGCTGCAATCGTCCAAGTATCCCATCGACATCACCGGCATAGTGGAAACTCAGCAGTCCACCAATGCCGCCGGGATGCTCAGCGGCTGCCGATGCATACTGTTCGGAACTTATGTCTCCAGGGAAGTTCACAGCCGTGACCATCGGATGACTACGAAGAATTGCTGCGATGACACGGGCATTTTCGCAGTGGCGTGCAAATCGCATTTCAAGGGTTGAGAGACCTCTGTGAACAAGCCAGGCAGCATCTGCAGAGAGTGTTCCTCCCAGAAGTATCCGCCAAGGCTCAATCTTTTCGATCCACATTGTAGATGTACAAATGGCACCAGCCAGGACATCACCGTGCCCGCCCATGTACTTCGTAGCGGAGTGCACGACAATGTCGACGCCCATCGCAAGCGGATTACATCCAATCGGTGTGCACAGCGTGTTGTCCGCAACAGATGTAATTCCAAGCTTTTTTGCCGATGCTGCCAATGTACGCATCGGAAGAACATCGAGCGTCGGATTGGCCGGACTCTCTAACCACAGGACGTCTCCAGCCTTACATTCTCGGTTGTTTAGCGCATCTGGTGAAGTCAAATCGATGGGTTCGTGAATGATTCCCCACTGGTCCGCCATGCGACTAATAAGCTTCAGTGTCCCGGAATATGCTACTCTGTGCGTAAAGATGCGCGCCCCTGGCCGACACAACGTCATGAGTACCGCCGAAATGGCTGCCATTCCACTTGATGTAACCCGACATTCTTCAGCGTGTTCGAGGGATGCAATATCGTGTTCGAGTGCAAGTGCGGTTGGATGCGAGCAGCGGGCATATCTCTGCCGGTCATCTCCCGGGATATGCGTGAATGACACGCTGCGGTCGATAGCCAGCGTCAATCCTTTCAGTACAGCTTGGCCACTAGTCGTCGGTTGCATTGGTGTACTCTACCAAACAAATGTAGACAGTCCCAATTTTGGTATGACCCATATTCTATTGAATTCAGAGGTCGGTTAACGCTAGAATCATCCGGCGATGTTGCCGCATCGGGCGTTGCCACTACACCTTAGATTTTTCATTGAGGAAGACCTGTCCGAATGAGTACGACTGAAACGAATCAGCCACAAGTTGCACGTGGACTAGAAGGCATTGTTGCCGCAGCGACCAATATCGCAGAAGTGGATGGCCAAAACGGTAAGCTCACGCTGCGTGGCTATGACATCAGCGAGCTCTCAGGCAACGTAATCTTCGAAGAAGTTGCCTACCTGCTATGGCACGGCAAACTCCCTAACCAGTCGGAACTCGATTCATTGCTCTCCACGATGTCTGCGGCACGTGAACTCCCGGTTGAGGTTGTTGATTGCCTTAAAACAATCGGCAGCAAAGCCACAGGCATGGACATTGTGCGAATCGGGGCATCGATGCTGTCCATAGGCGATGATGATCTTGGGTCTCTCGATCTCGAGGTCAACAAGAAACGTGCTGCGCGCCTCCAGGCTCAAATGCCTGCGATCGTGGCACATGCATACCGAATCAGTCAGGGACTTGAAATCGTACATCCAAAACCTGAACATAACCTCGCAGCCGGTTTTCTTTACATGCTTGAGGGAGTGGAGCCTTCGCAGGCTCGCGTGGATGCACTGAACGCATACCTTGTAGCTGTTGCAGAGCACGGACTTAACGCTTCTACCTTTACGGGACGTGTGATTCTAAGTACAGACTCCGATATGGTTTCGGCACTTACGGGTGCTATCGGTGCACTGAAGGGCTCCAAGCACGGTGGCGTTCCTGGTCCGGTCCTCAAAATGCTGCAGGAAATTGGTGAACCAGAGAATGCCGAGGCATTTATTCGAAACGAAATGTTGAGTGGTCGCCGGATTATGGGATTTGGACACCGTGTTTACAAAGTCCGTGACCCACGCGCAGCACTACTTTCGACTGCAGCAGAGCGCATGGCTGAACTTACAGGTGATGATCACTTGCTACGCCTGACGAAGGCGGTAGAAGATACAACCGTTAAGGTGCTCGCAGAACTAAAGCCGGGGCGAGATTTATACGCCAACGTGGAGTTGTTCGCAGCTCTTATCTTGCACGCGGTTGGCGTTCCAAGTGAACTCTTCACGCCAATCTTTGCCATTGGCCGCACCAGCGGCTGGACGGCTCACATGCTCGATCAAATCGAAGATGCGCGCTTGATTCGACCTGCATCAATCTATGTCGGTCCGCGAGATTATAAGTTCGTTCCTATCGAAGAGCGTGCATAGACTTTAGTCAGCACGACCGGGGTTAGCTTGTGAAGGCGACCCCGGTCTTTTTGTATCCGGATGATCAAATGAACACTGCGCGTATTACACACAACCGTCATGGCAGAGCACTCACGTTCTCGTTGTCCAACGGTTTGGTGTCACGATCAATTTTCTGCACCAAGACTATGGCAACTTTGTCAATCAGTCGTCGCTCTCACCAAGACATCAGTGACAGTGTTGAGCTCATTCGCGCTACATCCCGGGAATGTATGTTGACGATAAATGGGCAAAAGTATGCTGTCGGCGGGGCTGCAGGTCAGAAGGATCTTGCCTTTCTTCGTGACGACGAGATTGAATCCCTGACTCCATTCTCAGATGATGCGTCATTCATGGGCGCACGGATTGAGAAGTATGTACATCCGGTTTCAGCCCCAAACTCGCCAGCGAAAAAAGGTATGTCCCTCGTGGGTACATTTGAGCTCACTAAAGGGTCAGTACGAGGCGTTCTTGTCAAGGTACGTCATACGGTTTTTGACGATTTACCCGTACTCGAGAAGCAGGTAGAAGTCACAAACACCACAAGTGCTTCGATTCGTCTTAACACGATTGACTTCGAAGAACTTTCCACAGTGGAGCCAGATTCAGTCGTTGATCCGACTAGTCTTTGGGAACGGCAGTCAATAACTGTACTGTCGGATTTTATGTTTCACGGAATGTCCATATCCTCAGGAAATCAGATTGCAACATGGACAACTGATGATGCATACACTACTCAGGTCAACTATGAGCTCAAGACCCCTTGCAAGCTCAAGTGCTCTCTGCCTAACGGACCAGATTTGGATCTTGCGCCCGGAGAAACATTTGTCTCTCCCCGATGCATACTCGTCTGTCATGCATCCACAGAACGTGAGTTACGCGGCAAGGATATCAGGGCAACCTGGAAGGGATTGGCTCCTTGGACCAGTGACAATCCCTTAATGCTTCACTTGACATCGACGGATGAAAAGACTGTCCGTACAGCGATTGATCAGTGTGCTGAGTGTGGTTTTGAGATGGTTATTTTCTCATTTGGCTCAGGTCTAAACATGGAGGACATCAGCCAAGCCAACATCAGCAAGTTCAGGTCCTTCGCTGACTATGCTCACTCCAAGGGAATCCGGATTGGTGGATATAGCCTCCTGGCAAGTCGGAGTGTTTCTCCTGAAGACGATGTAATCAACCCGGAGACAGGACGTACTGGTGGAACAATTTTTGGCAATTCCCCATGTCTATGTTCCAAGTGGGGACTTGATTACTTCAGGCGTATCAAGACATTCCTTAAGGACACCCGCTTCGATCTTTTGGAACATGATGGAAGTTATCCAGGTGACGTCTGTGCATCCACCAAACATCCCGGTCATCGAGGAACAGCCGATTCACAATGGCGTCAATTCGAGCTCATCAGAGACCTGTATCTATGGTGCCGTAAGCAGGGCATTTTTCTGAATGTTCCCGATACATACTTCCTCTGTGGGTCTAACAAAGTCGGAATGGGATACCGTGAAACAAACTGGTCATTACCCCGATCACTGCAACACATACACAGTCGACAAAATATGTTTGACGGCACATGGGAAAAGCGTCCATCCATGGGGTGGATGTTTGTACCGCTCGTTCAGTACCATGGAGGTGGTGCCGAAGCGACAATAGAGCCACTGCGTGACCATTTGGATGATTACAAGCGCCATTTGGACAGCTGTCTCGGTTATGGCGTGCAGGCGTGCTATCGTGGTCCCAGACTCTATGACTCACCGGAAACAAAAGCGATGGTGATCAGGACGGTTAAGAAGTACAAGAAGTACCGTCGTTTGCTTGAAGGAGATATCACTCACTTACGTCGGCCGGACGGTCGAAACATTGACGCGATCCTTCACACCGATGATGACCACACAGGCAGAATGATGCTGGTAGCGTTCAATCCTGTCTCAAAGAGACAGGCAACAACGATCAGTTTGCCATCAACATTGTCGCCGTACAAGCCCATACGGGTTATCGACACAGACTCTGGAGCGACATCAACGCTGCGGCCCGAGACGAGCGGTCGATTTGAGATTACGATTAGCGTTGATGGCGGCGCGATGCGAATGTTGGAGTTAGTGCAGTGAATCAGTTTACTGAAGACGTTCTTGGATGTAAGGTTCCGCTGCTCTTAGCCCCTCTTGCACATCTGGCTTCGTATGAGCTTATTGCGGCAATAACGAATGCAGGCGGTCTTGGTACATTCCCTCTTCATCGACTTAAACCGGAGCAAACCGACCACGCTCTCACACAAATCCGACTGCTCACCGATGGACCAGTGATGGTGTCCTTTACGGGTGAATGGGAACGGGATGAAAATCTTGATGTTCTTCTACAACATCACGTGACCGTTGCAATGGTCTTTTGGTGGAATGGTCCTCGTTTGATTCACCGGTTGCAATCAAAGGGCATAAAAGTCGGCTGGCAGGTTGGGACTGACGAGCAGCTGACTGAGGCAACGAGCCGAAGGGCCGATTTCATCATCGCCCAAGGCTTGGAAGCCGGTGGGCCTGTACGCTCTCCCTATCATTTGTCGGACTTGCTTCACTTGATTGAGGGAAGAACGACGACTCCTATCATCGCCACAGGCGGTATCAACACTCCAGACCGAGCCGCTACTATTGTTCCTCAACGGGCTGTCGGTGTAATGCTGGGAACGCGTTTTTGTGCGTCTCACGAGGCAAACAACTCTTCTGAAGATAAAGAACTTTTATGTACATCGGATAGTGACTCCGTCGTCCTCGATACATCACTGCGCGGGGACTGGCCCTGCGCTTTTCGACGAAGGCTGACGTCCGGGGGCGATCAGGATATCCCAGAACGCTATGCCAACATAAATGTTGGAGAAATTCAATCTATTCTGTCCGCTAAGCAGATTGTGGATTCATTTGCTAAAGTTCTGGCTCGATAATGGCAGTTACCCCGGTAACGTTGCCTGCAACAAAGCAGAGTCGGTAAGATAAGTTATGCAGACGGCAGAGGTGGTCCAAGGTGTTCTTCCGACGATGGGACGCCCCTCGCTTGTACTTCCATCTGTGACTTTGGAGGCATTTGAAGGACCACTTGATTTGTTGCTCCACCTCGTTCGCGATGGACGAATGGACATCTTCAACCTCCCTATTTCCGAGCTATGTGACCAGTACATCGCAGTTATCAGGTCCTACGACGAACTGAATTTGCATGTTGCAGGTGAGTTTCTTGTGATGGCAGCAACGCTGATCGAGATCAAGTCACGGATGCTATTGCCGAAGCCACCATCTGATCCTCCTGCTGATGATGACGGAACCGGACCAGACCCACGTATGGAGTTGGTTCAGCGTCTACTGGAGTACGCAAAGTATCAGGAACTGTCCGAGTGGATGCAAACGGTTGAAGGTGAACGGCGAAATGTGTTTTTTCGAGCCCCCTCTCCTTTGGCACCCGAATACCGCGTACCGCCACAGTTCGGTGAACTAAGCGCTGAACAATTGGTCGCGGCGATGCAACGTGTTCTTGATGCGATGGGTGCGGGTGAGAGGCAGGTAACCAGTGTAAGGCGCCACCGACTAACCGTTAGGTTGACAATGCGAATCCTTATGACACGCATCACGGAAGCTGGTGAAAAGGGCGTAGATTTACTCGAGATGATTGCTGAAGCAGGGAATGGACTTCTGGGAGTAATTATGGTCTTCCTGAGCCTGCTCGAACTATTGCGATCGGGCACAATCGCGGTCGCGCAAGACGAATTCTGCGGTGAAATCCGTGCTTTTTTCATCCCTGAAGCTCTAAGAATTGACTGGTCATCGGAAGCCGAGGCCGACAACAATGCGTAGTCTCCTTGGCATGGTTGAGGCACTACTTTTTGTCTCAGGAGATCCACTGACAATAAAGGATTTAGTCAAGGCGACAGAATGGGACGAGGATGCAATAACGGCAGCACTGTATGAGCTCCAGAGAAACTATGCTGGATCAGACGGTGGATTACAGTGTTCCGAAGTGGCAAATGGCTGGCAAATAACAACTAAGCCGGATTACGCTCCCATCGTTGGTAAGCTGCTGGCACCTAATGCCAACCGGCTGTCCAAAGCCGCTCTTGAAGTCGTTACGATTATTGCATATCGCCAGCCGTGCACAAGCGCAGATATCGAAGCGATTCGAGGCGTATCCAGCGATGGAGTGTTGAAGACATTGGTCGAACGCGAACTCGTTGCCGATGTCGGCCGAAGACAAACGCCTGGCCGACCAATTTTATATGGAACTACCGATGCATTCCTGCATTACTTTGGTTTGGCGTCTATAGATGCACTGCCCCCGTTACCTGATGACCCTGATGCCGACGTCGCTGCAGCTACGGAAACGGCCGTTGTAAAAGCTGGCGGACTCGACCTATGAGATTTAGACTTGTCACTTACCTTGCCATAGCATTTCTGTTTACTGCAGTTGCACCGCCATCGATGGCAAAGAGAAGCCAAACCCGCCGAAGAACGCTTGTGGCCAGCTATAACCCAATGGACCTTAAGCAGTACCCAAAGACGGCGAGCAAGAGCGTTGCTGTTTTTGATGCTGACACGGGCCAGCTGCTGTGGCAAATCAACGGCGATAAGCGTTGCTATCCTGCCAGCACAACAAAGATTTTGACTGGACTCCTCTTTGCTGAAACGACCCCTGCCGATACAGTTGTCCAATGTAAAAACAAGCAGATAGCTTCCGTAGGCGAGAGTAGCCTAAACATTAAGTTCAACGAATCGTTTGTCGCCGAAGATCTGTTGCGCGGATTTCTCCTTAAGAGTGCTAACGATGCTGGCGTTGTGATCGCCGAACACATTGATGGCTCAACCGCTAAGTTCGCAGCACGAATGAATGACCGTGCAAAGCAAGCTGGAGCTAAAAACTCTCACTTTGTGAACCCACACGGTCTCCATAATCCCGACCACTACACAACTGCCGTGGATTTGGGGCGCATTGCGATAGATGCTCTGAAGAATCCCCGATTTGCTGCGATGGTTGAGAAACCATCGGCTATTATTCAGTCTTCCAACCGCCCGGCAATCCGGGTAACCAGCCGGGCAAAGTCGCTTTACTATGATCGATTTTTAGGAGCTGATGGCATTAAAACCGGGTACACCCGCCCGGCCGGTAACTGTTTTGTTGGATCAGCGACTCGCGATGGTCGCAGATTGATTTCGGTTGTTATGGGTGCGCCAGAATCCGCATGCAAAGAGACTATCCCGATTCTGTCCTGGGCTTTCAGGCGATTTGAACGACAGATTTGTCTTGCTGCCGAGAGTGCGGTCAGTGTTACGATGGCTGACGGTCGAACGGTTAAGGCACATACCTTAGAGCCTATCAAGCGCTCGGTTGATAAGTTTTCACCTAACAAGCCACTTGAACGTCGAATAGTCCTGTCACACGGAACTGGTTCGATAAAGAAAGGCGATGTTATTGGCACGCTATACATGTCCGAAAACGGGCATGAGCTTGGGACAACCAAGTTGGTCAGCGATATGGAATCAACGGTTTCAGGAAACGTTTTCGGACCGATGGGTTTGTTCGGAGGCAGTATCTGCCTCGTGCTGGTAGCATGGCAACGTGGAAGAAGAATCGCGCGGAGAACGTCTCCAAAAGGCTTTGGCAGCAGCAGGCGTTAGTTCGCGGCGTAATGCAGAAGTCCTCATAACATCCGGCCGTGTCAAAGTGAACGGCATCGTGGTGACCCAGCTAGGCTCAACCGTTTCCGATGATGATGTAATTCTGGTTGACAATAAGCAAATCGCCCGCAAGCCCAGGCTGTACTACATTGCTCTGAATAAGCCAGCAGGCGTTGTGTCTACGGTACATGACAGACATGCCGAAACGACAGTAGTTGACCTTGTCGATATTCCGAATGCGCGACTAGTGCCCTGCGGACGGCTTGACATGGACAGCGAAGGCTTGATTCTGCTATCAAATGATGGAGACTTTGTTCACAAAGTGACTCATCCAAGTCAAAGTCTCGGTAAGACTTATCACGTCACCGTATTTGGCGGGCCAGAACCATCGACATTGCGTCGCCTGGCAAACGGCTTGACACTGGACGACGATACACGCCCTACCGCTCCCGCTGAAGTTACCGTCATTCGTCGCCGTCCAACGGTGATTGAAATGGTCCTGCACGAAGGACGAAATCGTCAGATCAGACGCATGATGGATACGGTGGGCCACCCTGTCGAAAGATTGGTTCGTGTCAAAGTAGGTCCCATCACCCTTGGAGATTTACGACCAGGCGAGTGGCGATACCTAGACCGTACCGAAGTCGGATCAATCCTTAAAGACACAGCCACCAAGCTGAGTGGGACAAACACCAGTGCACGTGGTGGAGATAACGCGCGTACATCAGGAAGCACCACGTCGCGTTCTCCAAGGTCACGCGGAAGAGGTGATTATGAAGCTCGTAATCGCAGTCGTACACGATAGAGATAGAACCAAATTAACGGATGCACTTTTACGGGAAGGCTTTCAGTTCACCCGGCTCGGATCATCCGGTGGATTCCTCAAAGAAGGTAATGTGACGCTCTTGATTGGGTGTGCCGACGCAGATGTAAACCGCGTTTTTGGATTGCTACGAGATTGCACACGAAAGAGAAAACAGTACATTAGTGTGCTTCCCCCTGATGCCGGACCTGCAGGGACCATTCTTCCATCCCCTGTAGAGGTAGAAGTCGGTGGCGCAGTGGCGTTTGTCATGCCTATCGAAAGGTTTGAGACGTTCTAAACATGTTCGCTGGAGCGCTGTTTGCATAATGTTTTACGGAAATTTGAAGACAGTTTCCATGCTCAATCGCTTGATTGAGGCCAACTCACTGCCGCAATCTGTCCTCCTAACGGGACCAACGGGTGTTGGTAAAGCGACATTGGCTATCCAGCTGTCAATGTATCTGTTGTGCAACCACCGAACCGAAGGAGCCGCCTGCGGACAATGCGCATCCTGTACTCGGATCGCATCCAATGAACATCCCGAAGTCGCAATAATCGAACCTGATGGCGATATCACCAAAATCTGGCAACTCTGGACACGATCCGGCCACGCTCCCGGTGCATTGGATTCATTGTCCTACCGTCCGGTTCTCGGAAAATGGAGAATCGTCATCATTACGGCAGCCCATACGCTCAATGATGAATCTGCGAACTCGATTTTGAAGGTACTGGAAGAACCGCCCGGATACGTCCAGTTCTTTCTTTGTAGTCCGAGTCAGTCTGCAGTACTGCCAACAATTTCAAGTCGGTGTTTCTCTGTACCCATTCCACCTATCCAGACCCAGTCAATTGTTTCGATGTTAACAAACGATTATGGTGTCAACGAGACCGTGGCAGTTGACGTTGCAAAGAGTTCCGCAGGCTGCCCGGGACGTGCCATTCGTGCCATTGACGATAGTGATATCAAGGACGTACGCGATCGTGCATCGGTCTGGGTAACCGATTTCCTTCAGAGTAATCGCCTTCAGGTTTACTTCTATGCTGAATCCTTGCGGAATATCGTTCCAAAATCGACACCTGAGGCAAACGTACGTCAGCTAGTTACTAAAGGACTAATTGCCGTCGCGGAAGCCTTTGGTAAGCAATTAAATACGGGAACTTACCGCTTAAGTGCGGTGATGGAGTGTATTGACCTAACCATGTCAGCAGCACACACTGTTCAACGGAATGGTAATCCTCAAGTCGTTACAGAGGCTCTTGTTTCCAAGTTATCCAGAGTGTGTCACAGAACATGATGCGCTTTCTTGTACCCGGTCTATCATTAAGCGCCGACGTCGTCAGTGTCCCAGCTGAGGTTTGCCACCATGCTTTTCGTGTTAGACGCCTTCGCGTCGGTGAGACGTTTGTCTTAAATAATGGTCTGGGTGAAAGTTCACTTGCCGTTATTGATGAATGGTCATTTGGCAACGGACTTGCCCGCATCGTTGGCAAGCTGGAGATCAAGACAGAACTACCGCTGGATATCGTCGTGTGTCAGGCACTTCCAAAGTCTCCAGAACGCATCGAACAGGTTTTGCAACACGGAACAGAGCTGGGTGCCGCCGCGTTTCACGTGTTTGCCGGCGATCGCAGCGTTGCACGACTTGAAACAAAAGAGAAGGTTGCAAAACGGCTTGACCGCTGGAGCAGCATTATTAGGTCTGCAGCCGAGCAGAGTGGACGTGCATTTTTACCGGCAATTTTTTGGCACGCAAACATTACGGATGCCATAGCATGTGTTGATTTTCCCCTGCTTGTGCTACACGAAGAGGCTGACATTTCACTTCGTACTGTCGTTAAGTCTGCGATCGCATCATCTAATGGCTTAGCCTTGATCGTCGGTCCGGAAGGCGGTCTGTCACCAGCGGAGGTGGATGCTTGTAAGCGTAAGGCCGGCATAGCCATATCTCTTGGAGCACGAATCCTGCGTACCGAAACCGCAGCGCTAGCAGCAATAGCGCAGCTTTCATTCGCATTTGAGAGTGAACAAGAAGACAGTTGAGCCCTGTAGATATTCTTTACGTTGTATTGGGACCAATCTTTTTGTTGGTCATTGGTGGTGCATTCGTCCAGCTGCGAACCCCGATTGACATCAAGCCGCTTGCAACTCTTCAAATTAGGGTACTGGTGCCAGCTTTTCTTTTGGTTCGGCTGTCTGAAAGCTCGCTTAGTTGGGACGGAGTTTGGAAGGTTGCACTGGGAATCGCAGTCATCAAAGTTATCATGGCTGCCATTGTTATGTTCGGAGCAAGTCTCGCGAAACTCTCACGAGAAACAACCTTTGTCCTATTGATTACAACGTGTGTATTCAACGCTGGTAACTTTGGCATCCCTGTCGCAGAGCGAACATTCGGATCAAGTGGAGCCGCTGTCGAGGCAGTCGTCGTGTTAATGTCAAATTTCAGCCTTTGGGGCATTGGTTACGCAGTTATGTCGGCGCAGTCATCACCGGGACTCTCCTGGGTCAAGCACTACTTTAGCCTTCCAATGCCATATGCCTTTATCCTGGCGTTACTCATCAAGGCTACCGGGCTGCATCTGCCAGAGCCTATTTGGTCACCAATCAGATGGTGTGCCGATGCCGTCGTTCCGGTTGCTCTGCTAACCCTCGGGATGCAGCTGGCTAAGCAAGCGCGCTGGCCAAACCTGCAGTTCGTGTCTGTTGCTGTGGTGGCAAAGCTTGTTGTCATGCCTGTGATTGCTTGTGGTGTATGTATCGCATTAGGACATTGGTCATGGCCCGGCGCACAGATAGTTTTGGCAGCATCAAGCCCATCAGCAGTAAATGCAGTCCTCCTTGCTGTAGACCAAAATGCAGACGTGGAACGAACTACGGACATCGTGTTTTGGACGACCGCACTTGCATCTGCTACAGTACCAATCATCATTTGGCTGCTTTACTGGTTCAATGGACAACAGCTTCCTAGAGCGTGGAATTAATTAACTATGGTTCGGATAAAAATGTGCGGGATGACAACGCCCCAAGACGCAGCCGCGGCGGCAGAAGCGGGAGCTTCATCCATCGGCATCATCGCATTTGAAAGCAGCCCACGATATCTTCCACCATCAGGAGTAGCCGCAATTCGGCGTGTATTGCCTCCTTGGGTAAATATCACTGTTGTTGCGCCAGACGTAGATATTGCTTCAAAATACGATGCCGATGTCTGGCAGCTATACAAAATGCCACAGCAGGATCCTGGAGTACCAATCATCTATGCTCTGCGCGTCGCCCCAACATCACAAGTTGAAGCATTAGTGAACGCTCCTGATATGGCACGAGCACTTCTCTTTGATGCCTACCACCCAAACCTGATGGGCGGCTCGGGAAGCGTCATCGATGACTCCATCGCATCGAGACTCTTCTCTGAAACCTGCAGAGTGCCGCGCATCCTCGCAGGAGGATTGACACCAGAAAATGTTGGTCCCGCCGTTCAGAAGTTTTCTCCGTGGGCAGTGGATGTTTCCTCCGGTATCGAATCCGCTCCCGGGGTCAAGTGTCACTCAAAGATACTGGCGTTTGCAAAGGCAGCCTTTGGTAATGCCCGCTGCTAAGCTGGTTCCCGATGATCGGCTATCGACTTACCTGTCAGTCTTCGGTTTGATGCCTTCACGTTCGATGAATGGGTTGTCCGATGGCGCCGTAACATCGCTGGGTTCAGGCGAAACAACTTTGTTTGACTTACCTTTGACGTACCGCGTATCCCGGTCCTGATTGGCAACAAGAAAGTCATGGATACCGTTCGCCACAGCAACACCAATAGCTTGCTGCGTTGCTGGAGTTGCAAGTGCAGCAGCATCAGATGCATTACTCATAAATCCAGCCTCAACCAAGACGCCAGCGCTTGAACTAAGCCGTAGCACCGCAAAACCATCATTTTTGTAAACAGTCTTATCAGAACGGATTCCTAGTTTTTTGATCGCACCTACTTCAACTCCCAATCGATCAGAAATCTTCGACGCAAGGTCCATGCACGGTTGAGAGTCCATATGATAGAAGACGAGGCTTCCGTTAACGGCCGAACTTCTTACTGCATCATTACAATGAATGGACACAAACGCATCTGCATCAACCCTGTTACTGATAGCCGGACGTTCCTTTAGTCCTGGGTCAACATCATTGTCGCGTGTGATGACAACGTTAGCCCCAAGAGCATCAAGTCTCGAAGCTGTCGCTATGGCAATCGGAAGCGTATTATGCTTTTCGAGACGCCCATCGACTCCTTTTGTCCCGGTGCTACCGTTTCCACCGTGGCCTGGATCCACAAGAATCGTTCTACCGGCGAGCGGCAAACTTGTTTCGCCAACCTGTTCACGCAGCGAAACTTTCAGCCGTCCCTTTGGGTCTACGCTAACCATAAATCGGGTTGCCTGATTCAGTGTAACCGTCAAGCGCCCGCCCCATCCCAGACCAGTCTTCCACTCACATGCGCCCAGCAACGCGTTGTCAATCTTTGTGAACAATTCTGCCATCATTGCATTTGAATCATCAACATTAAGATCGAGGATGAACTGGTTTCCTACAATCACCGGACGAAACCACGGTAACTTTTGAGATTCGATGACAAAGTCTATGCCATGCGGACTTGCGATTGCCTCGGCACGTGTAACAGTGGTGACAAATGGTGCAGTCGTAAGCGGTAATGCAGCGGACCGAAAAACCGGAGCCGGTACAGACTTTGGTGCCACAGTGACGGCGGCAGGTAAAGGTTCCGCTGCAACTGCTGTAACAATCCATTCGGCGGCACTCTCCCCCTGTAGCAACCTGAACTTGTCAACCTCCTGCGACTCAATAACGACGCGTGCTATATTGTCCTGAAACTGTCCTACACGCACATTTTGGTAGGTTGCACCTGCCGGAACTTCCGGTCGGGCAACATCGTTGATTGCAGCTCCCGGGATATCGATGATTATCTTTCCAGATGCTTTGTCGCGGACAAGGTTTGGACGAATCGGAATGTGGGATGTGATTCTGATCGAATCCTTTTCTGCGAATACCGCTGAAACGGATGTTTGCAATCGCACTAAGGGGAGTTTTGGATCGACTAAGATGCGTGATTTCGTGGCACTCGCGATGTCAGAGAGGCGCACCATTCCATCCCACGGGTGTCCAGGAGCCGATGTTTTCTCTAACCGAACTGTTCCGATTCCCTCAGCCGTGACTTCGATCGCGCCAGACTGGTCCAGTTCCGTTATACCCAGCCCTAAAATGTCCAACGACTGGTGATCGACATAGATTGTTCCATCTGTACTTCGCCATGCTGAAGAAACATCACCGACGGGCATCAACATCCCACGGGGAGACAGTATTTGAAAAGGCCGTACAGTGGTTGTCAGTCTTGTAGAGCGACCGGAACGACTTGGCGGCGCAGGCTTTGCCTTGGTCTGCTGTAATGCTGGAGAACTGCGAAGAAAAACCAACGGTAATACAGCTAATACACCAAGAACGTCCATGCTGTATCTTCACTCAAGTATTCTCATTCGACAAGTCAAAAAAACGAAAATCCGGACCTCATATGGAAGTCCGGATCGATAGTGGAGGCGCGGGGACTCGAACCCCGGTCCGAAGCCAGAGCAGCACAGACGTCTACGAGCGTGTCAAGCATTTTATTGTCGTCTGATGATCGCCCACTTGCAGGCTATCAATCATCCCAAGCCCCGTTTACTTCCCCCAGTGATCGGCGCACTACACTGATAGGTATCCGAGTAAGTTATCGCCCGCAACAGTCCCCTCGGAACGGACAGTCTTGGACGGCTTAATGTATTAGATTAAGCAAGCACGCAACTTGCGTTGCGGGCGGTTGCAAAGTTGTTTTTTGCATTTGTTTTTTTGCCGGTATTAACGAGGCCTCCGGCGCCTCGGCTCGCAATCTGACCCAACTGTACCCCGTCTACTCCAATCGCCCCCCTTTAGTAACGACACTCAATATATCGTACGCGTGTTCAGTTTTGTGACGTTCCACCAATACAATGATTTACTCGTCCCCCGGCAAATCCTGCACATATAGAGCACCAACCTATGCATCCTTGGGATTATGCACTGATGCCGCGATGCCTTTCTAAATATTGCATTGTTGCAGCATGAAAGTCACAGGCATCCTTAGAAGAACACGATTCCTGAACGTCCAAACCACTACGCCATTCCTCACCGGCAGCCATCATAGCAACACGGGACCAAACATCTACGACGGCATCACGGCAATAGCCCCCACCACCAAGAATCACGATTGGGATACTCCCGAATGACATTAGTAGCTTATGGACCGTATCCAACCACTCCCAACGGGTCATGACCAAATGACCAAGCGGATCTTCTGCGAGAGCATCAGCTCCGAGCTGAAGCACAATCGCATCCGGCTTGAACAGATCTCTGACTTGTCCGGTGACGGCCTGAACCGCCGTACACCAGACATCGCCACCAGTGTTTGGCGAAAAAGGAACATTCCAAACACTGTCCACAGCACTGCCTATTCCACGGTCCTGGACATTTCCTGTTCCAGGAAACAGCCAAGCACCACTTTCGTGAAAACTAAGTGTCAGAACATTGGGATCAGAACGAAACAGCGCTTCGACCCCATCCCCATGATGAACATCAATATCGAGATACATTACACGTTGGTGCCCGTATGCCTTCAGAGCATTGATTGCGACAGCAATGTCTGACAGGATACAAAAGCCACTTGCATGATCAACATGTGCGTGATGTAGACCACCTGCAAAGTTGATAGCCCTGGAATATTGTTTGCCTGACACAAGTTGAGCGCAGTCCAGTGAGCCCCCACAATACAACAGTCCATTTTCCCACATTCCTGTAAATGCAGGTGTATCGCCGGGACCCAATCCGTAGCGGGATAGTGGAAGGTTTCTATCACCAGCCGATGCCAACTTTACGACTTGAATATAGTCAGGTGAGTGGATTGCAAGCACATCAGATTCCATGCAGGGAGTTGGCACATGCAAATCCATAGCACGGTCAAAACATCCCTGATGCCTCAGCACGGCGCAAATGTCTACTAGCCTTGACTGCTGCAGGGGATGGCGCGGTCCGAGGTCATAACAGGCATACAGATCAGAATGAATGTACGCTGTCTTTATCATCTATGTGATACTACCCGGAACATACAAGGACGTTCGAAAGTACAATCAGCCATGGATCAAACTTTAAATGCGTTTGCAATGGCGCAACAGCAGCTTCACGCAGTGGCTGATCTGATGGGACTCGAGTCTGATGTCACATCTGTTCTACAAATGCCAAAGCGTGAACTAACGGTTCACTTTCCGGTTCGAATGCGGGATGGCAACATCCAGACCTTCACTGGCTACCGGGTTCACCATAATCTGACACGTGGCCCTGCTAAAGGTGGCATTCGCTATCATCCCGCCACTGATATCGACGAGGTTCGCGCGCTGGCATTTTGGATGACAATCAAGTGCGCTGTGGTGAATATTCCGTTTGGAGGCGCAAAAGGTGGTGTTGTATGCGATCCAACCAAGTTAAACACAGATGAACTTGAACGTCTCACCAGACGCTACACATCGGAAATTGCCATTCTGCTGGGTCCGGATAAGGATATTCCCGCTCCTGATATGGGAACCAATGGTCAAACTATGGCTTGGATTCTCGATACTTACTCGGCCTTGAAAGGCACCACTGTACCTGCGGTTGTGACCGGGAAGCCGATAGCCGTAGGAGGCTCTGAAGGGCGTGTCGAAGCAACAGGACGTGGTGTGGTCACGATTACGCGTGAAGTATTGCGGTCACTCAATATGCAGCTTCCTGGTGCAACCATCGCGGTTCAAGGCTACGGAAATGTTGGATCAGCCGCGGCGGTCTTGTTTCACTTAAGCGGAGCAAAAGTCGAGGCCGTATCAGATGTCAATGGAGCGATTTATCGTAAAGGTGGGATCGACATTATCGCGTTGCAGGACTACGTTCGTATAAACAAATCCGTCGTTGGGTTCCCGGATGCCGAGCCGATTCCCGCTGACGACGTACTGACGATGCAAGTGGATGTTCTGGTACCTGCGGCGCTCCAACATGTGCTTACCGCTGATAATGCAAACCAGGTGAAAGCCAAGGTGGTTGTGGAAGGAGCAAACGGTCCAACAACTCCTGATGCTGATGTTATATTGCGGAATAAAGGTGTAACAGTAGTCCCTGATGTACTGGCCAATGCTGGGGGCGTCACGGTGAGTTACTTTGAGTGGGTCCAGGGTCTTCAGAACTTCTTTTGGACGGAGAGCGAGGTTAATACTCGCCTCGAACAAATTCTTATCAGGGCGTATCAGCAGGTTCACCGCGCAGCGCAGCATCACAAGGTCGACTTACGTATGGGTGCATACATCGTCGGTGTCGGTCGGGTTGCCGAAGCTATAAAGTCAATGGGTATCTACCCTTAGAAAGTTACACTATGTCAATTATCCATCGACCTTTCGGAGCCACCGGAGAGACCCTTTCGATCATAGGTATTGGAGGTGTTACCGTCGTTGGTCATGACTCAGCAGCGTCAATCAGGTTGTTTGATGAAGCATTGGATGCTGGAGTCAATTACGCCGATGTCGCACCCAGTTACGGTGTGGATCAGGAAACTGAGAAACGATTTGGTGATGCACTGGTAGGTCGACGGGATCGTGTGTTTCTTGCGTGTAAGACAGGTGAGCGCGGAGCAGAAGGTGCTCGCGTTGAGCTTGAGCGCAGCCTTCAACACTTGAAAACAGATCGGATTGATCTTTATCAACTCCATGCGATAACGAGTGTGGATGAAGTCGAACGGGCATTTGCTCATGATGGCGCGATGAAGACTATTGTGCGTGCACAGCAAGAAGGCAAAATTCGCCACATTGGCTTTAGCGCCCATTCAGTGGAAGCAGCACTGAGAGCCCTCGAGCTGTTTCCATTTATGAGTGCTTTGTTCCCCGTCAACTTCGTAACAACGTATGCTGGGAACTTTGGCCTTCAGATTATTGATGCATGCAAAGGTAAGGGCGCAGCCCGCCTCGCTCTCAAGGCGATGGCAATGACGCATTGGAAGGACGGTGAGCACCGTCACTTTCCCAATTGTTGGTACTCGCCCATATCTGACGAGAGATTGTCTGAACTAGCACTTCGCTGGACACTATCGCAGGATGTAACCGCTGCAGTTCCACCTGGGGATCCGATTCTCTTCCGTCGGGCATTGACCTATGCACAACGCTTCAGTCCTGTTTCCAAAGATGAGGTTGAGGAGCTGAAGCAAGTAGCTATGCAACAAGTTCCTATATTTTCGTACTAACCAAGTAGATTCGGGGAGTCCATGTAGACTCCCCGATCAAATAACATCTATCGGATTGGTCGTATACCCCTAACCTGTTCCGGTGCCGCCATCCGAAGACCCGCCACCAAACCAAGACCAGCGGTTGTACTTCTCCACACTGCCATCTGCATAGCGGATAACAACATTCCCTTCCGCATCCCATGTGATAGTGGCGGGCAGTAATGGGTCATTACCTTCGATGCGTGCCTTTCCGCTGCCATCGGCATAGAATTCGAATGTTGATTTGTATCCATCACTGGTTTCGATCAACGATGAACCAGAGCCATCCATACGATAGGTTCCGGTGTACTTTGACCATTCGCCTGAAGCGAGCGTTGTACTTGAGCTGTATGTGTAGTCACCTGTCGCTACGTATGTACTGAATCCCTTATCGACCGTTCCATCGCTGGATCGACTCTCATAATTGGACCGAAACGTACCATCCGCTTCCGATTCTGTGACGTATTCACCAGATGCGACAGCGAGCGGACCTTTATCGAATCGATAACGATGTGAGAATACGATTGGGAAGATGGTCCAATCGGTAGGCATAACCGACTCAGCAAATCCAGCAGGCTGTGACTTAGCTTCATCGATGTACATATCTTGCCGGTAAAGTTCCGGCGTCATCTTTACATCAACCCACAGCTGTAACCATTCGTCATAGTAAAAGTACGAATAGTTCGAGTCATCAGGCGGAAGAAACTGCCGCGTCCGACCAGATAGGCCCACTCCGCCGATATTTCGGAAGTACATATCAAGACGAGGCGCTGCGATATTCCCTTCCCCACCGGCGACACCTCCACCGAGGTTCATCGACAATGACGGAGCGTTTCCACTGGTTTGTCCATCAGCACCGAGCATGGACTTAATGATTGACTTTGCCTTTGCCCGGGTGCCTCCGTTGGATGGATACGGCATAACACCACCACCGCAACCCTGCAGAACGAATGGCAACAGCAATGAACCAAAAATCAACGTTTTTCGCTTCATTTCAAGCCCCTCTTGTACGATAAAACAACTAAACCCGTCAAACTACACCCAAACTACATAAACCATATTCAACTGAATCGACCAATGCCTCCCACGAAGCCTCGATTATATTCGTTGATACACCAACTGTATTATACGTATGACCGTGATGATCGGTCGACTCAATGATTGCCCGTACTCGCGCAGCGGTTCCCTCACCGGATGTAACTACACGAACCTTGAAGTCGGTTAGGCTAATGTTTGCCAGCTGTGGGTACGCATCTAGCAGCGCTTTACGCAACGCCCCATCCAGTGCATGAACCGGGCCATCGCCGTCCGCAACTGTCAGATACTCCTTATCACCGACACGAACACGGAGTGTTGCCTCTGTAATCGGATTTTGATCAGAATGCCTTTTTTCAACCAGTACACGGTATCCAATCAAGTCGAAGAACTTTTGGTATTGCCCAGTTTCCTTACGAACGATTAGTTCAAACGATGCCTCAGCCCCTTCAAATGCATAGCCTGCAGCTTCCTGCTCGGTGACAGTATCCAAAACCGCGCGGACTTCTTTGGAATTCTTGTCTAAGGTCAATCCCATTGTGGCTGCATGTTGCACTACGGTAGCTTTTCCAGATTGCTCAGAGATCGGCAACCTTCTTACGTTTCCGACAACATCTGGACTAACGTGTTCATATGCCGATGCATGCTTTGAAATGCCATCAACGTGAAGACCAGCCTTGTGTGTAAATGCATTTCTACCAACGTAAGCAGCACGGGCATTTGGAGAAAGATTGGCTGTTTCGTCCACAAACGCGGACATAGACGTTAAATCTTGTAGGGTATGGTCTCTACCAACCCTATAGCCAAGTTTTAGGGTGAGGTTAGCCACTACAGGAATGAGATTCGCATTCCCTGTACGTTCTCCCAGACCATTAATCGTTCCCTGCACATGACGACAGCCTGCCATCACTGCTGCAAGCGCATTCGCCGTTCCGCAGTCTCCATCGTTATGAGGGTGCATTCCAATCATCGTGGCAGGAAATGTCGAGACGATGTCTGCGATAATCTCACTAATCTGGTGCGGAAGCATCCCGCCATTTGTGTCACACGGAACGATTACATCAACACCGGCCCGAACGGCCTCGGCAAGTACCTCTTTGGTATAGTCCGGATTCAAGACATAGCCATCAAAAAAGTGCTCAGCATCAAGGATGACTTTCTTGCCTTGCTCCTTAAGATAGTGGACAGAATCAAACACCATCCGAAGATTTTCACCTCTGGGAACGCGCAAAATCTCATCAACCTGCCAGGCACTTGACTTCGCCACTATTGTTACCACTGGTGTTTGTGCTTCAAGGACAGCTCTAAGGAGAGAATCTGTTTCAACATCGCTATTTGCCTTTCGAGTAGCCCCGAAGGCAGCGAGAGCAACATCCCCTAGATCAATGTCACGCATGCGTGCAAAGAACTCAGTGTCTTTTGGCACAGCTCCAGGCCAGCCACCCTCGATGTAGTCAACTCCGAAGGATGCAAGGCGTTTGGCTATGCGGATTTTGTCTTCGACAGAAAACGACACCCCGTCCATCTGAGAACCATCCCGCAGTGTCGTATCGTAAATTTCTACGCGTTCCATTACTCAGCCATTACCTCTTTTGACCTTGAAGCCACTCGAAGTTCACTCCAATTAGCAGCCATTACCCAATCTCTGTACTCACCGTCACCACATTGATAGACAGTCTCGTCGACCTTTTTCAGTCCTAAGCGCTGGTAAAAACGTGATGCACGCTCATTGTGCGGATAATGCGTCAACATTACACCGTCTGCACCGGCCGCCACTCCTAATTCCATCATCTGGTCCCATAGCGCACTTCCAATTCCGGTTCCTTGGAATGCTGAGCGAAGGTAAAGTTTCTCGAGCTTGTAGTAACGAGGAGTGCTTTGACAATCTGGAATATATCCGATGGCATAACCAACCAATTCCGTTTCATCGCGAACTACCAGAATATCAGCATTGCCGTCACGACCAAACATGTCAATCATGTGCTTTGCATGTCCATCCAATAGATGTTGACGAATATGGTCTTCATGAACCAAGCCTGTCCAAGTTTCAACGAAAGTCGTTTCGACAAGCTGTTCAAGACTTGCGAAGTCTGTATCCCGGACGCGTCCAATTGTCGGCACTTAGAAGTTCTGTCCTAATGACACATACGTTTGCAGTCTTCTACCAACCGCAAAGTCAAGCCGAATCGGACCAAACGGAGTTGAGAATCTAAGTCCAGCACCAACTCCTGTCTTGAAATCACCGGCAGAAATGGAAGACCCCGTTGATGCGCCTCCGTAGTCGACAAACACTGCTCCAGTCACACTTTCGGATACAGGTACACGGATCTCAGCCGTTTGCACAAACATCGATGAGCCTCGCAACGAGTAAAGGTCGTAACCTCTCATCACATCGAAACCACCCAAGTAAAACTGTTCCGTGAGTGGAACGGCTCCCGTTGCAACACCGACCATTGTTCTGGATGCGAGTGTTAGTCCAGGCTTCTGGGATTGCTTCCGGCCGGTAAGCCTATGATAAGTTCGAAAATCAAGTTCGGACTTTCCGAATGTCTTTGTTCCGCCTAGCAACGTTCCTGCTTGCTCCGTAGAAACTCGCCAGTTTGAACCAGACTGCGGGTTAGTCAAGTTATCACGGGAATCCGCACCAACTTGAAAACGGATTGCACCAACAGTACCTACACTGGCAATCAATTCGTCTTGAGTTGCCCCTAGCGACGGCGGCGCTGCAGCCATACTTACATCATCCCGCCGTAATCCGACCCACACGTCATTCCGGGCAACCCGACGACCGAACTGTACATTGGCTCCTTTGCGTTGCTCATAGTTTCGCAACGTTTCAACGTTGTTCGAAAACGTTGGAAGGAACAACGTGTTTTGGTCATAAATCGAAATATCGGTGCCAGTTGATTTGGCATTGCCAACAGGATGTTTTAGGCCAAGAGAAAATGCCTGCCGTGCAGGCTGTTGCACGAAGTTACCGGCATTATCAATGGTGAGATTTGACCATCGTTGCCAATTGAGGTTTGCCTGGTTCAGTGTGCCAAGGAGATTATTCTCAGTCAGGGATACGAAACCGGTAAAGCCTGTAAAGTCGCCGTAGCCCACCGTGGCAGCAACATTGCCGGTCTGCGTATCTTTGAGAGTAACCCTGACATCCACGCTGCCCAGCTCACTCGATTGGGCATCTTCATCTACAATTGGAGCGATCTGTACATCCGCAAAGGCTCCTAATCGTGCCAGGCGAGCCCGATCACTTTGACTCGTAGGCAAGTGGTATGGTTTACCAACTTGTAAGTCGAGATACCTCGTTACATGATATGCATTCGTTTTCTTGCTACCAGAAACAACGATCTTCCGGATACGACCCTCCACGACGGAAACGACCCAAGTACCGCCAACCTGTTCGACATCGGAAACCACAGCCAACGGGTATCCCTGAGCTTTGTATTCATCCTGAATGGTGGCTACAACGCTCTGCCTCGTCATCGACGACAGACGATTCAGCTTGCCAATCAGGCGAGAAACCGGGAACACAGATACGCCGCGGATATCAAATGACTCCGCTTGGCTTTGTGCACTTGCATGAGCAACGACCATGGGGCAGATCAAAGGCATGTGTCAACCTCGTAAACAAAACAAGCGTGGCCTCCGAACGGAGACCACGCTTGCAACATCTAACCCCGTCCGTTAGCGATTGATCGCACCTACCAGGAAAGCGGTGGCAATCCAAGCAATCGCAATGATGCGAGTGTAATTGGACATGATGTCATCAAAACCCGCTTTACCGCGGAACGAACCGCCGGGCGTGTTTTGTACACCGGAGCCAAAACCTTCACTTTTAGGGTTTTGAACGACTACCACGAAAATAAGGGCAACCGACAAAAGGAAAAGTACAATCGTCAATAACGTAACGAGAATCGACATAACTAACTGGCGTCTCCGTCAGACTTCTTGTCTTCAGGCTTCTCTTCGTCAATCACCGACTTCTTGAACTCACGAATACCTTCGCCAAGTCCCTTCGCCAGTTGGGGAATCTTTGTACCGCCAAACAGAACCAAGAAGACAACCGCAGCGATTGCCCAACCTTCCCATCCTGTCCAATATGCTACTGTCATTACCGTAATCCTCCGCACTTACGTGCTGTAGTCCTATGCTACCTCATCCGATGTCGAGTCCGCCTTACCTTCAGCTGCGATTACTGGTGAATCTTCTACGTCCACCAACTCATCAGAACTTACAGAAATGTCGCAAGCTTCCGCAGGCGACTCACTTGCAAGTGAATCATCCGTGCTGTCTGCAACCATGACAGGCTGTTCCCCATCTCCTGATTGCAGCTCAAAACTATCACCTTCGACCGAACCATCGGTAACCACATCAAGTGCGACAACCTCAGACTCCGCATCGGTTTCCGAAGCAATTAGTGTGCCATCCTCGGAATATGCATTACCGGAAATCTCAAGGGTCTTCGATGGCGGAGCAGGCTCAAGTTGAAGCTCACCATCATGAGAGTACGCATGCGATTCACTGAGTCCGTATTGGTCCATCGGCTCGTGATAACTGGATGAATCCGTGTAGTTTGAATACGAACCATAGTTGTAGTTCGTGTCCATCGAAATGTGCTGGTCCAGATCGAGAGCCTTGGTCATGTCCCCGGACATTTTCTTCAGCTCTCGCATGGCTTGCCCTATTTGGCGACCAATTTCAGGGAGCTTTTGTGGACCGAAAACCAGCAAAGCGATGACCATAACGATGATCAGTGTCTGTGTACCAATAATGCCTAAAACCATATTTGTTAACTCGAATACGCATATTATCGTGGAATCGTTCCCACAACCCATCCGGGATTGTCGGCTTGACACTTTCATTTAAGTATAGTAACATCCTACCGCTATCCGCCCAGATGGTGAAATGGTAGACACGCTGGTTTCAGGTACCAGTGCCGCAAGGCGTGCGAGTTCGACTCTCGCTTTGGGCATCAACGGCGTCGGGAACGGCGCCGTTTTTTCGTTTTCGGACGGCTCTCGCTCTCTGTCGCAGACTCTACCTGAGTCGATGACTTAGCGTTGTCAAATGCCTTCTTAGTCGATTCATCCATCGCTTGGTTAAGCTCGCCTCTGACGACGAGTGCATGAGGCACCTCACGGCTGGGTAACGATTCACTAGAATGGCCTGTGGCCATGATTTTGCCATTGTAGACAATCGATGTGCTAAATCCGCTGTCCATTAGAAAGGCTTCCTGTAAGCCTGCTGCCGCAGCCCCACGCGCCATCGCGGACGTTGTGATTACGTTTTGTGTGGCTCCAAAAACGAGAGTCCCATCCGCCTTCCATCCAAAAAATGCCCGCTTGCGGGGATCATTGAAGTCGCTGGCAGCTGCAGTCGATATCTCACTCCTCGACCGTGCCTCTCCGTTATGCACAATCCACGCACCAGCTAAAAAACAATCCGTGAAATCTGAGTAGAGTTGGCGCACTCCAACTTCACTGTTGAGAGCCTCTGCACTAAACGGTGCAACGACAATACGCTTGTCACTCCAGGCAATTAACGGTCTTCCAACCAGTTTTTCAAGCCTCCTGAGGTCTCGATCTTCAAAGAACGTTCCCTCGTTCCGCGAGAGAAACGGACCTATCATGGCGTTATCCGTACCCCGAAGCGCCGCATTTACGAAGAAAGTACCGTTCATGCCGGCTTTACCTTCGTGCTTCTCAACATAGGCACCAACAGATTTTCGTCCACCACTCGGGTCACGAACCGATATAGGTATTCCTCCAGAAACAAAGACCAATGCGACACCATCAAACTCTCCGGCAGTGAGTGTTATAGGCGCGTCGTTAATGTCCGTCGCCAGAACAGCCGCAGGCACATTTTGTGCGCGTTCAAGAGCTTGTTCGAAGGCCTGTTTGTACTTTGTTTGAATCGTCCGCTGAATCTCAAGTACGCCGGGCGATTCTTCAGCAGGACCATTCTTCATTGTAAACGACATCGTGTAACCAGCAGCCTTGGCTAAAGCTACCGTTTGCGCATCGGCACTGCCGACAGGATAAGCAAGGAACGGGACGGGATGCCCCAGCTTTTCCTCCAGCAAGTTTTTTGAGTCGACGAGCTCACGCTCCTGAACATCAACAGGCAGAGACTTAAGATCCCCTGGATGTGAACATGTGTGTCCACCAATTTCTACGAGTCCGGAAGCATCCAATTCCTTTAGTTGCTCCCATGACATCTTTGGATGGCTTCCTGATTTGTTGCCAACGAAATCTGTGTGCACAAACATCCCGCTCGGAATATTGCGTGCCTTCAGAATAGGCCAGGCATTCTCGTAAAAGCCCTGATAGTTGTCATCAAAGGTCAAAACAACCGAGCGGTCAGGGACTTCCTTGCCTGTAACTAAATGCTCGTGCAGGTCCTTGAGTGATAGGTAGTGAGCACCCTGTTGCTCAAAGTAATCCAAAATTTCATTGAACTCGGAAACCGTGGAATCGAAGTAAACTCCTCCCTTACCCCGCTCAAGTACAACGTCGTGAAACATCAATACCGTCACTCTTGAAGAAAGTGCCTTCGGATGCAGCGGTGCGAAGGTCGTCGAATCGTATTTTGGCTGCGGAGGGGTTTCCTCGGATGACGCAGGTAATGGAGTGATGGATTTTTCCGGCTGTTGCTGAGCACGAAGTTTGCTCGTACAGCCGGACAACATCAATGAAACAATTACGAGATACAACAGATCTCGGATCAGGAATCTTTGCACAAAATTAGTTTATGCCAATTAGTCGCAGCTCCAACCTGAAACGGAGAACTTTTTCGTAGCTTCCGGATTACAGACAGTCTCATCAAACTGACCGGCAGCGACTAAGAACTTAGCGTGGCCATCGGCAAAAATGACAGTGCCGCCCTGCGAGTGCCACTGCTTGTAATAGTATGGAAAGTACTCGTACTTGGAGCCATCTCTGTCAAACGGAGGTGCGAACCATGGGAGCATTTCATCTCGCATGATTCTGGTCGATGCCGGTTCGACAAATTGGGCCAAAGTGACAACCGCGTTTCGTGTTTCCACGATATTGTTCTGCACACTGAAACCCGCGACAGTGCTGAACGTACAGCGTGTAAACCGGTAGCTTGAACCGTAGCAATCCCAATAGGACTGCCCCTTACCAGGGATATCTGAACATCCACCGTATTCAACTGTACTCGGAGACCCTGATGGCACAGGACCACCTGTGTCGTCAGGGCATTTGAACACACCGGTACTCTTCACGTACGGAAACAGAGCGACCTCTACCCCGAGATGGCCTGCCACATTGGCAGGAGGCTGTGTATTGTACGCATGAAAGATTGGCATTCCCTCATCGTAGTCCTGCGCATACATCATGACTGACAGACCTACTTGCCGGGCATTTGACACGCAGGTCGCCTGCCTTGCTTTCGCTCTTGCTTGGGCAAAAACAGGGAATAAGATGGCTGCAAGAATCGCGATAATGGCGATTACAACGAGCAGCTCTATCAGCGTAAAGGCACGTTTCATGGTTCCTCCCGCCGACGGCAGGAGACATCCAGCCCAAAACGACTAGCGCTTCCCTCCGCCGGTACTAACCGGATCAGGTATTTGGGGTCGGCTCTTCGCCCTCTCAGCACCGCATTCGGTGCTCCCCCAGCGCTGTTGTTGTACCACTTTTATGACTGAAAAAGATACAACTGGCAACTGCAACCCCAGTTATGATTTGTTTCCTCGCAACCATGTTCGGATAATGACTTACCGCAACATCCGCATTACGAAAGTGCTAATGCCACGTAGGCAATCACAACTGACGTTTCTGTCACTAGATGATCCGGTTCAGTAACCCAAAGATCGAGACATTCGCAGACTTTGGAATGAGGTCACGCCACGTGATAAGCGTTCAGTGTTCCTTTATCAATAGCGACCGCATCAGAATATGAATGTGTAATGAGTCATCCATACCAAGGCATCGCAGACGAGGCCGCCAATCTTCCATCTAAAGTCCTGCATCCCGACAAAGACCAGTCATTACAAGGCAAAGCCTACTAAGCTACCCATTGCACTTCACTCGTTCACACAATGGTAAGCGTAGCCGGTCTACGTGAGCTTAACGTCAGCCCAAGGCTCATTCGAGTTGTGTTTTTGGATATTGTCCGCAAACCCATCGCGACCGGTTATCCGGAATTTACTGAAGTGCTGGTTCATGAATGACCTAGCCGCTGCAAGTGCATCAGATTCACGCAACTTTGGCTCGACGTTTATGGTCTCACGCGGATCATTCTTCATGTCAAAGGCCTCATCAAAGAGACCCTGACCTTTACGAACAATCAGTTTGAGATTAGGGGTTCTTACCATTCTTGCATTACCGTATTCACAAATGGCAATTTCCCGCTGTGGTTCTGACGTTCCATTAAGGTATGGCAACAAAGATACACCAGGATACGAAACGGTACCACGCCTGAGGTTTACACCAGCCAAATCTAAAATGGTCTCGAACTGGTCACAGTGATTGACCCACGAATTGCTCTTACGTCCACCAGCCGAGGAAGCTGGCATACGCCAAACACACGGGACACGAATCGATTCGTCATAGAAATTTTGTGGGACGGTTCCATTGCCCTTGAAGTACAAACCATGATGACCATTCATATGGCCATGGTCCCCGGTATATAACACGGCCGTTTGATTGGCTGATCCGATGGCTGTCAGGTGGTCAAGTACACGTCCAAGACAGTTATCAATTGTCTCAACCGCTGCCGCGTACTGAGCCATTCTACGTGCGTGTTCCGCTGGTAGTGGCATCTTTCCCGGCAACCTTGTGGCTGAACCAGAATATCGTTCGACCTTTACAGAACTGACGGGGTTCTTTGTGTAATGGTCGACCAAATGCTGTGGATGATCCGTGAATGGAGAGTGTGTATCAGTCAAACCTACGAAGAGAAAGACGGGTCGTTTGTCTGATGTGTCACTAAGAAAATCTATGGCCCGTGATGTTAGGAAGTCCGACCGCTGACCAATATATGTAACGTCACGTCCATTGTCGTTAAATTTACATTGCCCACGATGTGGATATTGATCTTTGTTTTCGCCTACATAGAAGTCGAAGCCAGGTTGATGTACCCATGATTGCCCACAGTGCCACTTGCCAACAAACCCTGTGCGGTATCCTGCATCTCGCAAAAGCGTAGCCAGTGTTGGGGTTTCTTCGGGAAGCCACTTCTTTGGATATGACTTTTCATCAATCCAATCATGAATGCCGTGTTGACTTGGATAGAGTCCTGTCCAGAAAGACGCACGCGCAGGACTGCAGACAGGGCTTGGGGTATAGGCGTTTGGAAAGTAGATACCATGCTGGACCAATGAATCCAGTGCTGGTGTCCGAATTTCAGGCGTACCAAAACAGTTCGCAGCCCAAGGACCATGGTCATCGGTCAGGAAAACAATGATGTTCGGTTTCATAACAAAGTTCTGTCAGCTGTCAAAAGCTGGTACCGGAGTCATGCCAATAGTTGCCAGCAGACGAATGCCATATTCAAGGGCACCATCCCCGAAGTCATATTTCGGCGTGTGAAGGTGATAAGGGCAATCGGTCCCTAGCCGCAACATTGCCCCTGGAACATGCTCCAGGTAATGTGCAAAGTCCTCTGCACCCATGGTAGGTTCATCCAGCCACTTGACGGTTCCTCCAACGGCTGGGTGTGTAACGTACTCTGCAATGTGATTGGTAACAGAATCGTTGTTAACAACCGGCGGAGTACCGATCTTCCATTTGACTGACACTGTAACCCCATGTGCGCGACCAACGGCCTCAACGACATGATCAATGCGCGACATCAAAGACGTGCGGGTATCGTGTCTCAATGTTCGTAACGTTCCAGCGATGGTCGCCGTATCCGGGATAATGTTTCTAGCGGTTCCAGCATGGAACATCGTGACAGAAACCACCGCACTATCAACAGGACTGATGTTCCGGCTTACTAACTGTTGCAGGTCAACGACCATCGTAGCGGCGGCTAATATGGGATCTTTTGCCAGGTGTGGATATGCGGCGTGAGCACCGTGGCCGGTAATCGTAACTTCAAACGTATCGGATGAAGCCATCGCAGGGCCATGTTTGAGTCCTATCGTCCCTACGGACAAATCGGGCCATCCATGAGACATCACGATGGCATCTACACCATCGAGTCCCCCACCGTTTATGACCGATATCGCTCCGGAAACAGTTTCCTCAGCCGGTTGAAAGAGGCACCGGACACGACCGGCAAAATGTTCCCTCTGGCGCTGCAATGTCAGCGCAACACCGACAAGAGTAGCCGAGTGTCCATCATGGCCGCACGCATGCATCACACCCGGAACTTGACTGGCATAGGAAACATCGGATGTCTCCTGAATCGGTAGCGCATCCATATCAGCCCGGATTGCCCAGCAACTGCCTCCAGGTTGACCTTCGATAGTACACATTAGCCCGTGCATACCACCAAGGTCAGAAACAACAGCTATACCGTGTTCTTCAAGGATCGCTCTGATCCGACGGGCTGTGAGGTGTTCATCACCGGACAACTCAGGGTTGCGATGTAACTCATGTCGCAACTCTGTCGCAACCGGCAGCGCGAGCGCCACAGCCTCGTCGAATGTCATATTAAGACCCCGGACGGCGAATCATCTGACGTAATTCAGTCAGGTTTCCGGCGGCATGCATCGCGTCTTCTTCATTGATAATGCCTGCTTTGAAGTACCTGGCCAGACATTGGTTCATTGTCTGCATTCCCCAGAAGCCTCCCTCCTGGATCGCCGTGTAGATGTTACCGGCACGCCCTTCTTCTATCAGTTTAGAAACTGTCGGTGTAACAACCATGATTTCAACTGCGGCGACACGGCCAGCTGTATCCTGACGCGGCAGGAGCTTTTGTGAAAGAATGCCGCGGAGTGTGTTCGCAAGTCGCAGACACAGGAGTCCCTTTTCATGTGGTGGGAACAAGTGCATCAGACGGTCAAGCGTTTCCGATGCGCTGGATGTGTGAAGCGTTCCGAAAACCAAGTGCCCCGTTTCAGCCGCCTGCAATGCAACAGACACGGTTTCAACATCACGGATTTCGCCAATAAGGATGATGTCGGGGTTTTGTCGAACGACATACTTTAGTGCGTCCGAGAAGGATTCTGTGTCAATGCCAACTTCACGTTGGGAAATAATCGACTTGATATCAGGATGAACAAATTCAATCGGGTCTTCAACCGTAATGATGTTTTTGGCTTGCTCGTTATTGACTTTATTGATCATCGCAGCGAGCGTTGTCGACTTACCTGATCCTGTCGGTCCCGTAACGAGAACCAATCCGGACCGGTTTTTCGTCATTTCACCTACAGCAGGCGCCATTCCCAGCATGTCAAGCGTGTAGATCTTGAGCGGAACAAGGCGCAAAACCATTCCAACGCTGTTTCGCTGTTTGTGAATGTTACATCGGACGCGCGTTACTTCAGGAATTTCGATGGCAAGGTCAAGCTCCGGATAGTGCTCAAACTGCATGATCTGTTCATGCGTCATGACAGAATAAGCCATCTTGCGCGTATCTTCTGGTGACAAAATTGGCTGATCTTCGACCGCCGCGATGCGACCATGGAGGCGCCAGTTCGGTGGTGCACCTGCTTTGATAAAAATATCCGAAGCTTTTCGCTCTGCCGCTAATCGAATCAAATCATGAACAGTCAACATGACGCTTGGTCTCAACCTTCCAAATTTATCTACCGACGTTTTGCCTGACGATCATCATAACCGTCACACCACCAACTACTGCTAAACCAGCTACAACCCAAATTAGTCCATATGACGCCTTGCGCTGTGGTTTGGTTCTGGCGATTGCTTCATCCTGCTCCGGAATCACAAAATCCGTAATCGGACGCTTGCGAATATTCGCCACAAATGTAAAGGCTCCCTGCTGACCATACACATCAATGGCAAGATTCTCATTCTGAAAGTGCCGTGCCTTTGCGTAGACAAAACTCTGTTCTACAAGAAACGTCACTTGAATACGATCAAATTGGTCAAGTGCAGCAATCAACTTTTCAGGAAAAAAAGCTCCGTTTTGCCGTCCGACCAGCTCTGATTTCGTCTCAAACGTAGCCGAGGTCATTAGTGGCTCTTTGGCGACTTTCGCCCCCGGCTCATGTTCAAGCCGACTCGTTTCAA
>VFQT010000923.1_pt1 | contig 39014 bp, 32 predicted proteins | sample 3512381 | NCBI WGS metagenome assembly VFQT01 (sample SAMN10412376, study PRJNA504923) | tailings metagenome | isolation source: Relicate 2 Philex TSF3 active mining site | place: Philippines: Tuba, Benguet | collected 2017-08-29 | reverse complement strand
TAAAAATATTCCTATAGAATTCTTTCAAACCATTGGGGAGTAGCCAGCTCACATTTGTGAGTCTCATATATCGTCAATACGACGTAATACGTCCGGTATATGAGGGGAATGGGTTCTTGGCGAGACCAACTTTTAAGAGGGTGTTCCCGTGGATTTTTTATCTCTAAATGCAGTCTGGGCAGTTCTTGCCATTATTTTGATTGATCTTGTTTTAGCTGGCGACAATGCCCTAGTTATAGGCATGGCTGCGAATCGTTTGCCACCTGATTTGCGTAAAAAAGCTATTTTCTGGGGCACTTTTGGTGCTATCGCAATTCGTTTCGTTTCTGTTGCAATCATCACCTACCTAATGATGATTCCTGGGCTTAGATGCAATCATCACCTACCTAATGATGATTCCTGGGCTTAGATTGGTTGGTGGCGTTGCATTGGTTTGGATCGGTTGGAAGCTAGCATTCCAAGAGAATCATGAAGACGTTAAAGCAGCGGATACATTCTGGTCCGCAATTAGCACGATAGTGATCGCAGATGCAGTGATGGGCATTGATAATGCATTAGGTATTGCAGCGGCTGCTAATGGCAATTGGTGGTTCATTATCATGGGCTTATTAATTAGCATCCCAGTGGTAATTTTTGGTTCTAGTATGGTTACAAAAATACTAGATCGTTGGCCTAATGCGGTATTTGTTGGCAGCTTTGTTCTATTCGCTGTAGCAGTTCAAATGGTAATTAAAGAACCATTATTTGAATCTACCTTAAGTTCAGTAGATACGTGGCTATTGAAATTATTACCATGGACATTTGCTATTGGTGCTACTGCTGTTCAATTTAATTTATCAAAGAAAACGAATAAAGGTATGACAACCGCTATTCAATAAAGTAATTACATTCCAAATGGCAAAAAAGAAAAAGCGGGCACTGCCCGCTTTTTTAATGTCTCAATGTTGGCTACTTAAACTTGAGCGCCAAAGTTTGGATCATCACTATTGCCAGCGTTAGGGTTGGTTTTTGTTTCTGGAGTTAACAAGTCTTCACGTTTAATTCCAAACCACATAGCAAGAGCAGCAGCCACGAAAACAGATGAGTAGATGCCAAACAAAATACCAATTGTTAGGGCCAGTGCAAAGTAGTACAGAGTAGGACCGCCAAATAGAAGCATCGCAAGAACCATCATTTGTGTGCTGCCGTGAGTGATGATTGTGCGGCTAGTAGTGCTGGTGATAGCGTTATCAATAATTGCAGCAACTTCCATCTTTCTGTATTTGCGGAAGTTTTCTCTGATACGGTCAAAAATAACGACTGATTCATTAACTGAGTAACCTAAGACTGCCAAAACAGCCGCTAAAACAGATAGTGAAAATTCCCATTGAAAAAGTGCGAAGAATCCCAGAATGATTACAACGTCATGTAAGTTAGCCAAGATACCGGCAAGAGCAAATTTCCACTCAAAGCGAATGGATAAATAAATAACGATACCGAGGACAACAAATAGGAGTGCTAGTAAGCCATCTGTTGCTAATTCTTTACCAACTTGCGGACCAACAAATTCAACGCGCTTTAATTTAACGTCGTCTTGAGAGGCTTTTAAGGTTGTTAATACTTGATCACTTTGTTGTGCTGATGAAATAACTTGGCCATCAGCCCCTTTTTGTAGGGGCAAACGGATTAAAACGTCTTTAGAGCTACCAAAGTTTTGAACTTGAACATCTTGATAGCCCAATTTAGTTAAATCGTCTCTGATTGAATTTAATGGAGCAGCTTGTGTATAGCTAACTTCCATCACAGTGCCGCCTGTGAATTCGACTGATAGATGCAAACCTTTGGTGCTCAAGAAAAAGATTGCGGCAACAAATGTTAACGCTGATATGACATTCAGCACCAATGCATGGCGCATAAAGGGAATGTCACGACGGATACGGAAAAATTCCATGGCTAATATTCCTTTTATTCAGTTGGGCGCCAAACTTGGCCAATAGATAGTTTTTCGAGTTTCTTTTTGCGGCCATACCAAAGATTAGCAAGGCCTCTAGCAAAGAAAACAGCAGAGAACATAGAAGTCAAAATGCCCAAGCTATGAACTACCGCAAAGCCTCTGACTGGGCCTGAGCCAAATGCAAGCAACGCAACACCAGCAATTAGTGTGGTGATGTTTGAGTCAAGAATAGTTCCCCATGCTTTTTCAAAGCCCGTAGCAATCGCTGCTTGTGGGCTAGCTCCTGAGCGTAGTTCTTCACGTATACGTTCATTGATTAAAACGTTTGAGTCAATTGCCATACCTAAAGCTAACGCCATAGCTGCAATACCAGGCAAAGTTAAAGTGGCTTGCAACATAGAGAGAATAGCCACTAGTAGAAATAAATTAACTGCTAGCGCGATGACTGAGAATGCCCCAAAAAGTAGGTAGTAGGCAATCATGAAGATTGCGATAGCGCAAAATCCGTAAATAACTGAATTGAAACCTTTGGCGATATTGTCAGCGCCCAAACTTGGGCCAATTGTTCTTTCTTCAATGATTTCCATGGGCGCTGCAAGTGAGCCTGCACGTAGCAATAATGCTAAGTCATTCGCACTTTCAGTACTTGGTTGACCAGTAATTTGGAATTTTGATCCAAATTCACTTTGAATAGTCGCAACTGTCAAAACTTCTCCGCGACCTTTTTCAAACAAGATCATACCCATTGGTTTACCAATGTTTTCACGTGTAACTTCTTGCATTACGCGGCCACCAGCAGAATCTAAGGTGATGTTCACAGATGGACGTTGATTGTTATCAAAGCCTGCAGATGCGCTAGTAATTCTGTCGCCACTAAATATCACTGATTTTTTAAAAACGACTTGGCGACCATCACCAGTTTTGAAAACATCAGATCCTGGAGGGGGTAATTCGCCAGATAGAAGGTATGTCTTAACTGGATCAGCCAAGCGAGACTCTAGAGTTGCGGTTCTACCAATGATGTCTTTTGCCCTAGCTGTATCCTGTACGCCAGGTAGTTGAACGATGATGCGATCTTGACCTTGTTGCTGAATAACTGGTTCTGCTACGCCTAATTCGTTGACGCGATTATGTAAGGTGGTGATGTTCTGTTTAACCGCATTTTCTTGAACTTCTTTGATAGCAGAAGCTTTAAATTCGCCTACTAATTTAAAACCATCCGCTGATTTTTGTGAGTTGAACTCTAGGTCAGGGATGTTTTTGTTGATTAGTAATCTTGCTGCAAGTGCCTCATCTTCTTTGGCGAACTTGATAATGATTGAATCATTTTGACGTTCTACGCCAGAGTGACGAATTGATTTTTCACGTAGTTGTGATCTTGCATCGGCGCTTAGGCTCTCAATTTTCTTTTGTAGTGCGCCACGCATATCAACTTGAAGTAAGAAGTGCACGCCACCTCTTAAGTCTAGGCCTAGATACATCGGCATGGCGCCCATAGAACTTAACCATGCTGGCGTATTAGAAATTAAATTCAATGCAATGACATAACTTGGATCGTTGCTGTCAGGATTGAGTGCTTTTTGTAAAGTGTCTTTTACTTTTAATTGATTATCGGTGCTATCTAAGCGGATTTTGATAGTGCCGTTAGCGCCAATTCTTTCAAATTGAATGCCTTTGGGCTGGATTTGCGCATTACTCAAAATTTGAGTAATGCGTTCTTGTGTGCCCAAATCAATTTTGACAGTCACTTTACCCGCTGAAACTTGTACAGCTGGTGCCTCCCCAAAGAAATTAGGAAGGGTATAAATAGCCCCAATTAAGAGAGCTACAGCAATTACTAGGTATTTCCACAGCGGGTAACGATTCATGCCAAATCTTTCTTAGATAGCTTTGATAGTGCCTTTAGGCAAAACAGCCGTCACAGCGCTTTTTTGCATTTTTACTTCTGTGCCTGGGAGTAGTTCAACTGTCACATAGGGATCTTTAAGACTTGTTACTTTGCCCATTAGGCCACCAACAGTTACCACTTCATCGCCAACAGCCAAAGCTTCAAGCATATTTCTAAGTTCTTTTTGGCGCTTCATTTGTGGACGAATCATGACAAAGTACAACACTGCAAACATCAGAATTAATGGCAAAAAGCCCATAATGCCGCCACTTTCCGCTCCAGCGGCTTGCGCATACGCGTTGCTAATAAACATGTTATTTCCTCCAATTAGAAACTGTGATTTTACCCTGTAGTCTCTAGCACGCCTACGGCACGATTTTGGTGAAATTCCTTAATAAATTCAGGGAATTGATCCTGATCTAAGGCGTCACGTATTTCAGACATTAAATTCAGGTAGTAGTGGATGTTGTGAATCGTATTTAATTGCGACCCTAAAATCTCATTGGCTTTTTGTAAATGATGCAAATATGACCTAGAGAAGTTGCGACATGTATAGCAGGTGCAAGTTGGATCTAATGGTCTGGTATCAGTTTTAAATGAGGCATTTCTGAGCTTTAAGTCACCAAAACGCGTAAACAGCCAACCGTTTCTGGCGTTGCGTGTTGGCATGACGCAGTCAAACATATCAATACCTTGGCTAACTCCTAGTACCAAATCCTCTGGTGTGCCCACGCCCATGAGATAGTGAGGCTTGTTTTCAGGAAGTTTGGGTCCAATATGACTAAGAATTCTTTCAAATTCTGGCTTTGGTTCTCCAACAGATAGACCGCCAATGGCAATACCGTCGAAATCTTGTTGTGAAACCCCGTCTAGTGACACATCTCTTAAATGCTCAAACATCCCGCCTTGAACAATCCCAAAAAGCGCATTACCAGTATCAAGATCACTAAAACGTTTGATTGATCTTTCTCCCCAGCGAAGTGATAGCTCTAGTGAGTTTTTAACGGTTTTTTCATCGGTTGGAATGCCGTTTGTTTCGTAGGGAGTACATTCATCAAACTGCATTGCAATATCGCTATTGAGCTCTGCCTGAATTTCCATGGAGATTTCAGGAGACATAAATAACTTATCGCCATTAACGGGTGAGGCAAATGCCACACCTTCTTCAGTGATTTTTCGGAGTGCTCCTAAGCTAAATACTTGGAATCCGCCAGAGTCAGTAAGAATTGGCTTTTTCCATCCCATGAAGTCATGCAAGCCTTGATGTTGATTAATGACCTCAAGGCCAGGTCTAAGCCACAGGTGAAAGGTGTTTCCTAGAATAATCTGTGCTTGAGCTTCTTCTAGATCTCTTGGCGTCATACCTTTGACAGTGCCGTAGGTCCCCACTGGCATAAAGATAGGTGTTTGTACTTTGCCATGCGGCAAACTCACTTCACCTCTACGGGCATGTGTGCGACTATCTTTTTTAATGAGTGTGAAGTTAAGTGGTTTCATTGACGAGTTAAAAACATGGCATCGCCATAACTAAAGAAGCGATATTGTTGTGTAATGGCATGATCATAAGCTTTTCTGATGGGTTCAACCCCGGCAAAAGCGCTAACAAGCATTAATAAAGTAGAGCAGGGTAAATGAAAGTTGGTGATTAGCTTATCAATCACTTTAAATGTGTAACCTGGCGTAATAAATAATCTGGTCTCACCTTCAGTGATGCCGAGCTCTGCACTAGATTCTAGGGCTCTGAGGCTGGTGGTCCCTACAGCAATGATGTTGCCGCCTAGGCGCTTGGCGTTATCAATCGCCGTTTGAGTTTCTTTGGGGATTGAGAACCATTCGCTGTGCATTTTGTGCTCGGATAAATCTTCTGTGCGAACAGGAGTAAATGTGCCTGCACCAACATGCAGTGTGATTGTTGCGTATTGAGTTCCTTTGGCTTTGATTTTTTCAAGTAAGTGCTCATCAAAGTGCAGGCCTGCTGTGGGTGCTGCTACTGCGCCTGGATTTTTTGCCACAACTGTTTGGTATCTCTGTTGGTCATCAGAGTTCGCTTGATGTGTGATGTAAGGAGGTAATGGCAGTTGACCGTATTTCTCAAGAAGAGGAATGCAGGCAGATGAAAATTCCACTTCGTAAAAAGGACTGTTGAGGTCTTGTCGACCAATGACTTTGATGGAAAAACCATCATCTGCATGGCCAATCAATATTTGATTGCCAGGTTTAGGTGGCTTTGATGCTCTGATTTGAACTATTGCTTTGTTTGTATCAATGATTCTTTCTAGGAGAACCTCAACAGCTCCGCCACTTTCTTTTTTACCAAAAAGTCGAGCCGGAATCACTTTGGTATCGTTAAAAATGAGTAAATCATTCGGTTTAAGAAGTTCAAGAAGGTCAGTAAACTGTTTATCTTCTATGATTGGTTCTTGATTAATAGTTTGATTAAGTACTAACAACCTGCTTGAGCTTCTGTCTGGCAGGGGGTGTTGAGCAATTAACTCAGGTGGCAAGTTGTAGTTAAAGTCAGAAAGACGCATTACAGTCCCATAGGAACATTACTAATTTAATTAATGACCGGCAAAACCAATTCATCCCCTCTTGATAAGCTAGGCTTGCGCTCCAGTTTGGATTGTGCGCTCCATATACCTATTCGTTATGAAGATGAAACCAAATTATCAACCATTGCTGAGGCAGTTGGCTCATTTGGTGGTTTGACCTACCAAGTTCAGGGGTATGTGATTCGCCAAGAGGTGATGTTTCGTCCGCGTCGTCAATTGCTAGTTCAAATTAGAGATGATGATGGGCAAGAGTTGTTTTTACGTTGGTTGAACTTTTACCCGAGTCAGCAAAAGCAAATGTCGATGGGGACTCACTTGCGTGTAAGGGGTGAGGTGCGTGATGGGTATTATGGCCCGGAGATGGTTCACCCAGTAGTTAAAGCAGTGACGCCTGATGCACCGCTCCCGTCTACATTGACCCCTGTTTACTCTACTGTGGCAGGAGTTAGTCAAACAGTCATTCGCAAGGCGATTGCGAAAGCAATTCAAGATCCGGGTTTGCAAACCAGCTTAAAAGAATTTTTACCAAATGAGCTAATTGCAAAGACTTTTCCTGGCTTAACGATTCCTACATTGATTTCAGCTTTACACACTTTGCATCAGCCAAGCAAATCTGATGATTTGGAGTCTATACAAAATAGAACACATCCTGCTTGGCGTCGCGTGCAACTCGAAGAGTTATTGGCTCAACAGATATCGTTGCAGCAGGCAAGACAAAAACGTTTAAAGAGGCAAGCAGTATCAATGAGTCCGGCGCCACTTGAGCGTGGCGTTTTGAATCAATTTATCAAATCTTTGCCATTTGATTTAACCGGAGCTCAGAAAAAAGTTTGGCAGGAAATTATTCAAGATTTGAGTCGTGCCTATCCCATGAATCGTTTGTTGCAAGGTGATGTGGGGAGTGGCAAGACTGTGATTGCTGCATTAGCAGCTTTGCATGCTATTGATCATGGCTGCCAGGCTGCCATCATGGCCCCCACAGAAATATTAGCCGAGCAACACTATCGTAAATTGAAGCTCTGGTTGGAGCCTTTGGGTGTGAAGATTGCATGGTTAACTGGATCGCTTAGGGCAAAGGAAAAGAGGGAAGCACAAGAGCAAATTGCTAGTGGTAGTGCACACTTGGTTATTGGCACTCATGCCTTAATTCAGGAGGGTGTTGAATTTGCCAAGCTTGGGTTTGCTGTGATTGATGAGCAACATCGTTTTGGGGTCAAGCAGCGTTTGCAATTGCAGCAAAAAATTGATGATGTTGAAGTTCACTGTCATCAATTAATGATGTCGGCTACACCAATCCCTAGAACTTTGGCCATGACTTTTTATGCAGATTTAGAAGTATCGGTCATTGATGAGTTGCCGCCAGGAAGAAGTCCTATTGTGACAAAGTTAGTTAAAAATGAGAGGCGCCAGGAGGTTGTTAGTGGCTTGTTAGCAGAATTAGCTAAAGGCAGGCAGGTATATTGGGTATGCCCGCTCATTGAAGAATCGGACACCTTGCAACTCAAGACAGCTGTCGAAACACATGAGGCTTTGGTAAAAGCATTGCCAAACGTCAAAATTGGTTTAGTACATGGAAGGTTGAAGTCTCAAGAAAAAAACTCAGTGATGCAAAGTTTCGTTTCTGGCGATATTCAAATTCTAGTGGCCACAACAGTCATAGAAGTTGGTGTTGATGTTCCTAATGCCTCATTAATGGTTATTGAGCATGCTGAGAGATTTGGTTATGCGCAATTGCACCAGTTACGAGGTCGAGTTGGGCGTGGATCAGCTGAATCTGTTTGTATCTTGTTATATGGCCAAGAGTTGTCGCTAGCTGCAAAAGAGCGATTGCAAACTCTTAAAGAAACCCAAGATGGATTTTTAATTGCTGAACGAGATTTAGCCTTGCGAGGGCCTGGAGAATTGTTGGGTTCTAAACAGTCGGGCGATGCCATGTTGCGGTTTATTGATTTACAAAAAGAGCAGTGGCTCATAGAAAAAACACAGCAACTTTCTGTGGCTTTGCTATCGAATTACCCAGAGATTGCCGAGCAGCATCTATCAAGATGGTTAGGTAGTCGAGCTGAATATCTAAAAGCTTGATATCCTCTCAATATGACATTAACTGAACTACGTTATATCGTGGCTGTAGCTAGGGAGCGGCACTTTGGTCGAGCTGCTGATGCTTGCTTTGTATCCCAGCCTACCTTATCGGTTGCAATTAAAAAGCTTGAGGACGAACTCAATATTCAAATCTTTGAGCGATCCGGCGCTGAGTTGGCGATTACTCCGCTGGGGCAGAGCATTATTCATCAGGCTCAAAAGGTGCTGGAAGAGGCCCAAGTAATCAAGCATTTGGCTCAGCATGGCCAAGATCCTTTATCAGGCCCTGTGCGTTTGGGCAGCATTTACACGATTGCTCCTTATTTGCTACCCAAGTTAATTGCTAACAGCAGAAGCTTGTTGCCACAAATGCCTTTGTACTTGCAAGAAAACTTCACTGTGAAACTATTGGAGCTTTTAAAGCAGGGCGATATAGATGCTGCAGTTCTCGCCGAACCCTTTCCGAAAGGTGGGCTAGAAGTATTGCCTTTGTATGATGAAGGTTTTATGGTCGCTGTTCCTCAAGGTCACCCTTGGGAAAGTCTTGCAATGATTCAGCATGCTGATTTGCAGTCGCAAACGACTCTACTATTAGGCCAAGGGCATTGCTTTAGAGATCAAGTGCTAGATATTTGTCCTGACATGCAAAGATATCAAAAAGAGGGCGAGCTAAGTAGCTTTGAAGGATCCTCATTAGAGACTATCAGGCAGATGGTTGCCGGTGGGATTGGAATTACTATTTTGCCAATTACTTCAATTGTCGATCAGAACAGTCCGAATAGTTTGATTAAATATATTCCATTTGCTAACCCCATACCAAAGCGTCGTGTTGTTTTGGCGTGGCGTAAAAGCTATGCAAGAACTGCTGCGATGCATGCATTGGCTGATGCCATTAAATCTTGTGGTTTGGCGGGGGTTGAATACCTGTAATGGCTTCAAAGTTTTCAGACTATTTAGCGCTTATTCGTTTTGACAAACCAATTGGCACATTGTTGGTTCTGTGGCCAACATTGTGGGGTTTATGGATGGCGTCTAATGGGCATCCTCAATTGGTTCATCTGCTTATTTTTTCAATGGGTTGCTTTTTAATGCGTAGTGCAGGTTGCGCTATTAATGACTATGCAGATAGAGACTTTGATAAGCATGTTTCTAGAACTAAAGATAGGCCTGTTACAGCGGGTCGAGTGAGCCCCAAAGAAGCTTTATTGGTTGCTGCATTCTTGGCGCTAATTTCATTTTTACTAATTCTGCCACTTAACTTATTTACCAAGCTTTTATCGATCCCTGCTGTTTTGATTGCAGCAATTTACCCATTTACAAAAAGATTTTTTTCAATTCCTCAAGCAATACTAGGAATCGCCTTTTCCTTCGGAATACCGATGTCATACGCAGCGGTGCAAAATAGTATTCCTGTTGATGCTTGGTTATTAGTAATTGCTAATATTGCGTGGGCCATAGCCTATGACACAGCATATGCCATGGTTGATAGAGAGGATGACTTAACCATTGGCATAAAAACGTCCGCTATTACTTTTGGTAAGCATGATGTTTTGGTGATGATGATTTGTTATGCAATCACTATGACAAGTTTTGCTTGGATTGCACTGCGACATGATTTGTCGAGTTTATTTTGGGTTTTTTGGGGGCTGGGTTTAGGGTTGATTGCGTATTACTATCAGCTAGTGTCTACGCGAACCCCTCAGCAATGCTTTTTGGCGTTTAAAAGAAATAACTGGTTAGGGGCTACTTTATTTTTAGCCTTGGCTTTTTCTTAAGTTACTGACGGCTAAACTCATCACCCATTTCAGCACCACGAGCACTTGCAGCTTTAATAGCTTTAGCCATAATTTCTGCCCAAGACTCTTTTTCAAGAACCTGCAAAGCCGCATAAGTTGTGCCACCTTTAGAGGTGACTTTTTCGCGCAATACTGATGGTGGTTCTGAGGATTGGGCAGCTAAACTTGCTGCACCTTGAACGGTTTGTATAGCTAGTAAACGCGCTTGATCAGGTGTTAGTCCTTGAGCAATACCAGCGTTTTCTAAAGCCTCTAAAAAAGCAAAAACATATGCAGGGCCGCTACCTGATACAGCGGTGATGTCATCCATCTGTTTTTCGTTATCAACCCATACAACTTTGCCAACGGCCTGACAGATATTTTCAGCTAATTCTTTATCGTTCTTCGCAGTATTGGCATTTGTATATAAGCCAGTCATGCCTTGGCTAATTAATGCAGGTGTATTAGGCATAGCCCTTACTAATCTTGTATGACCTAGCCATGCTGCCATATCAGATGTTCTAATTCCTGCTGCCACACTTAGGCACAGAGGTTTTGTGTTGAAAGTGCTGAGTACTTCAGCAAGTTCTAGTGATGCCTCTTTGAACTGTTGTGGCTTAACAGCCATCACAATGACGTCAGATGATTCGATGTGTGCTGCTAATTTTTTAATATTTTGTGCAGTAATAACTGATAGCTCAGACTCTAGACGTTGACGGGTTTGATCATAAGGGTCAGCAACAAAAATATTTTTTGCAGCAACCCCTTTTTTAATTAATCCGCCTATTAGTGCGCTAGCCATATTGCCGCCACCAATAAAACTAATTTTTAGAGTTGATAAGTTATTCATAAATAGGTTCTCTTGCCAAAAATTGCCGTGCCAACACGTACCATCGTACTACCTTCTGCTATCGCAGCTTCAATATCTGAAGACATGCCCATAGAGAGGGTATCTAGTTGCATTTTAGATTGATCAAGCTCTTTGCTTGATTTCAAAATCTCAAGGAGTTGGCGCAGCTCGTGATGAGCCTGCCAGGGTATCTAGTTGCATTTTAGATTGATCAAGTTCCTCGCTTGACTTCAAAAGCTCAAGGAGTTGGCGCAGCTCGTGATGAGCCTGCCTTTGTTGGGTCACATCATCTGTGGGCTCTGGAATGCTCATGAGCCCTCTTAGTAAAAGATTTGGTAGCCCAGATATATGCTTACAAAGCTCAACTAGGTCATGAGCCTGCACTCCGCTTTTACTTGATTCGCCACTGATATTAACTTGTATGCACACATTTAATCGCTGTAAGTTCGAGGGCCTTTGATCATTTAATCTCTGAGCAATTTTTAGGCGGTCGATGCTATGGACCCAGTCAAAGTTCTCGGCAACATCGCGAGATTTATTGCTTTGTAGTGGGCCAATAAAATGCCATTTAATTTCAGCGCGTAAATCTTGAAGTGATGCAATTTTTGCCACACCTTCTTGGACATAGTTTTCCCCAAAGGCACGCTGCCCGCTTTCAAAACAAGTTCTTACATCTTCTGCAGGAAATGTTTTTGAAACAGCTAAAAGTTGAATATCTTCTGGCGAGCGACCACAAGCCATGGCGGCTTGAGTGATACGCTCTTTAATATTCTCTAAGTTAGCTTTTATGAAGGACATATCCCTCATTTTGCTCTATTAATGAATCAATCAGTTCAATCCAGTGTTCAACTGTTGTATTTTCATTTTGTAAATGTGTAATGCACCCAATATTTGCTGACACAATTCGATCTGCCTCATGCTCAGAAACAGCTTTTTGAAGATGATTTAATTTTTGTTGTTTGAGCTGTTTGGATAAATCAGCCTGCAAGATTGAGTAGGTTCCAGCTGAGCCGCAACATAGATGGCTATCTTGGCAGGTGTTTGTGGCGATACCTAATTGCCCAAGCATACTTTCTAGCTGCCCCTTAATTTTTTGACCATGTTGCAAAGTGCAAGGAGGGTGATAGACCACACCTTTCTTAGACTTGTCACCAATTAGCTGTTTTAAAGACTGTGTGTGGCTTGGCAGTATCTCAATCAGATCTTTGCAAAGATCTGATATCACTTTGGCTTTTTCGGCGTAGAGAGGATCGTCGCGCAATATATGACCGTATTCTTTAACGGTGACACCGCAACCAGATGCGTTCATGATTAGTGCTTCAACTTTATGGCCATTGCATTCAGGTGCTTCACCTGTTACGTAAGGCCACCAAGCATCAATATTCCTGCGCATATCAGCTAGACCAGCTTCTTGCTCATTGAGGTGATATTTTAGTGCGCCACAACATCCTGCTTTGGCTGCAACTAGAACATCAATACCTAAATGACTCATCACTCGAGCTGTAGCGTTATTGATGTTAGGCAGCATGCCAGGCTGAACGCAGCCCTCTAACATTAACATCTTGGTGTGATGAAGATTGTTAGCAGGGCGAATACCTGGTTTTTTGCCGCTTGGTATTTTTTGTTGAATGACCTTTGGTAATAGTGGCTTAACAATTCTGCCAACTCGCATGCCATTTTCAAAGAGAGTTTTATTGGTTAGACCAAAGGCTAATGCTTTGCGTAAAAGACGCTCCACAAGAGGTCTTGGATTAGTTTGTTCTTCGGCCCATTTACGACCAATATCAATCAGGTGTCCGTAATCCACGCCACTTGGACATGTGCTTTCGCAGTTTCGGCAGGTTAGACAACGATCTAGGTGTTCTCGTGTTTTTTCAGTTGCAGGTCTGCCTTCTGCAATTTGTTTAATTAGGTAGATTCGGCCTCGTGGCCCATCTAATTCATCGCCAAGTATTTGATATGTTGGACAGGTTGCTGTACAAAACCCACAGTGAACACATTTATTCAAAATGCTCTGGGCCATCACGCCATCTGGAGTCCCAGCAAATTGAGGAGCTAATTCTGTTTGCATATTAAGCCAACCTTCCTGTAGCAAAAATGCCATGTGGATCGAAGGCTTTTTTAAGACGATCTTGTACCGGTACCAGGGCTTTTGTTAATGGGTTGTCATTAAGTGAACTAAGCATTGCGATATCTTTTTCACTTGACCTAAATATGCTTGCATGTCCGTGCGCTTTAGCTGCTATTGCCTTTGCTGTTGCTGCATCTAATTTACCCTGCCACCAGCGCTGTCCACCGTGCCACTCAATGAGGGTAGACCCAGCAAGCGCGAGAGGTTTAGATGTAGGCGCGACCGCAAACCTCCACAATGGCGAGGCTTCGTCGTTGCTTGATTTAAACCAATCTGATTGCTGCTCTTTAAGAGCTGACCAGAACTTTTTGGCTTCTTCAGGCTCAAGTAATTGCATACCAAAGTTTTTCTTAAAAGAGCTAGTGGCTGACTCAACAGCAGCTTTGGCACCACTTAACCGAATGTGTAAAACCCCATTTTGTTCACCCTGCCAGCAACTGGCATTGATTGGCCAAGGTTGGCTGGCCAATAAATTCATGGTGTACAAAGCTTTATCTTGGTCAATTTCTAATCGAAGCGTAGCTGTGGCCACTGGCTTAGGTAAAACTTTAATGGAGACGTCTAGTAATAATGCCAAGGTGCCTAGTGATCCAGGCATCAATCTTGAGACATCATATCCAGCAACGTTTTTCATAACAGTTCCGCCAAAGTTCATCACTTGACCTTGACCATCCATGATCTTTGCGCCTAATACAAAGTCTCTCAAACTTCCGGCGCTAACTCTTCCTGGGCCAGCAAGCCCTGAACAAACCATGCCGCCGATGGTGGCATTTTCACCAAAGTAAGGGGGGTCAAATGCGAATTGTTGATTTTTTTCATCAAGAGCTAACTCAACCTCTTTGATGGATGTGCCAGATTTAACAGTGATTACTAATTCATCAGGTTGGTAATTAACGATTCCTTGGTAGCCTTTTGTTGATAAGGTACTTCCCTTTAATTCCGCACCAAACCAATCCTTGGTTCCTGACCCTGTGATTCTGAGTAAACCTTTTGATTCGATAGTGTTATGAATAATCTCTTGCGTATCTTGAATAAATGAGTGACTCATTAGAAACGCTCCAATTCTGGATGAGGTAGCGCACCGCCTGTGATGCGCATGCGACCATATTCGGCGCAGCGATTAAGAGTTGGGATTGCTTTATCAGGGTTTAAAAGTTTCTTTGGATCAAACGCCGCTTTTACTCCCCAAAAGAGCTCTCTTTCTGATTCGCTAAATTGAACGCACATGGAGTTAATCTTTTCGATGCCCACACCATGCTCGCCTGTGATTGTTCCGCCAAGCTCTACACATGTTTCCAAAATGTCACTGCCGAATGCCTCAGCACGATGCCATTCATCCTCATCTGAGCCATTAAACAAAATCAGTGGGTGCATGTTGCCATCACCAGCATGAAAAACATTCATACAACGCAGTTGATATTTTTTTTCCATATCTTGAATGCGCTTGAGTAGGGTGGCGATATGCTGACGCGGAATCGTGCCATCCATGCAGTAGTAGTCTGCAGAGATTCGGCCTGCAGCGGGGAACGCATTTTTGCGACCACTCCAAAACTTAAGACGTTCAGCTTCACTTTGTGACACCTGTATTCTGATGGCACCGCTATTTTTTAGAACTTCTGTCATTCTTTCGATTTCTTCAGCCACCTCTTCCGGCGTGCCATCAGATTCGCATAGAAGAATAGCCTCAGCATTGATGTCATATCCTGCGTGCACAAACTCCTCAACAGCTCTAGTGGCCGCCTTATCCATCATTTCTAAGCCCGCAGGTATGATGCCCGCGGCAACGATGGCTGCAACTGCGTTGCCGCCTTTCTCAACATCATCAAAACTAGCCATGATGACTTGAGCCAGTTGAGGTTTGGGCACCAGTTTGACCACTACCTCCGTAATCACTGCGAGCATGCCTTCGCTACCCACCAAAATTGACATTAAATCTAATCCCGGAGCATCTGGAGCGAGACTACCGAACTCAACTACCTCTCCAGAAATTAAGATGGCTCGGACTTTTAATATGTTGTGAAGTGTGAGGCCATATTTAAGACAGTGAACCCCGCCGGAGTTTTCGCTAACGTTACCGCCAATCGAGCAGGCAATTTGTGATGATGGATCTGGCGCGTAGTACAAGCCATGATGAGCCACTGCTTCAGAAATCGCTAAATTTCTAACGCCAGGTTGAACAACAGCCGTTCTAGCAATAGGGTCTATGTGCAATATTTTTTTAAATTTTGCCAACGATAGGACCAATCCTTGGGCAATTGGCATTGCTCCACCAGATAAACCAGTTCCTGCCCCTCTTGGAACGATAGGAACCTCCAAATTTTGACAAACTTTAATGACTGCAACTGCCTGGGCCTCTGTTTCTGGGAGGGCAACAGCTAAAGGCATTTGACGGTAAGCCGCCAAACCATCACATTCATAAGGAATCGTATCTTCTGGCTCCCAAAGTAGGGCGTGCTCTGGCAAAAGTGGCTTTAAAGCCTTGACTAGCTGAGCTTGCCGGTTTTTTATTTGGGCAATTGGATTATCAGTGAGTGTGTTCATGAGTCTCTATTTTCTTGTGGTTTAACTCTATTCTAGCTATTTCCCTATAATCAGTCTTATGGGCAATCGATTAACGCAAATAGCGACTAGAACTGGCGATTCCGGAACCACTGGTTTGGGGGATGGTCAACGTGTAGATAAAGATCATCTACGTATCTGCGCTATGGGAGACGTTGATGAGCTTAATTCTGAAATTGGGGTATTGATTACTGAAGATATCCCAAAGAACATTGCCGTAGAGTTCAGGGATATTTTTTCTGCCATTCAGCATGACTTATTTGATTTGGGTGGGGAGTTATGTATTCCCAACTACACCTTATTGAAAGAGGAGCAGGTGGCTCAGCTAGATATCTGGCTTAAAAAATACAATGCCATTTTGCCAAGATTAGAAGAGTTCATTTTGCCTGGTGGTACCCGTGCTGCTGCCCAAGCGCATGTCTGCCGAACTGTGTGTCGCCGTGCGGAGAGATCTATCGTGAAGCTAGGACGTCATGAACCTATTCATGACACGCCTCGCCAATACGTCAATAGATTATCTGATTTGCTATTTGTTTTGGCCCGCGTCTTAAACAAAGAGGCAGGTGGTGCTGATGTTTTATGGCATCACAAAAAAGACCCCGAAGGGTCTTAGTTGTCATAGCTTATTTGCTTACTTCTTTTTTCTGCGCTGTCTTACACCTTCAGCAAGAATTTCTAGAACATTCAAAGAGTCATCCCAGCCAATACATGCATCAGTAATACTTGTTGCATATTTAAGGTCATTTGGGTTGTCTTTGCCAGGTGTGAACTTCTGTGCACCTGCGCACAAGTGACTTTCCACCATAACGCCAAAAATTTGCGTTGAACCACCAGCTAACTGACCTGCAATATCTTTTGATACTTCGATTTGACGCTCATGCTGCTTGCTTGAGTTAGCGTGTGAACAGTCCACCATCAATGTACCTGGTAGTTTTGCTGCCTCAAGTTCAGTGCAAGCTTTAGCAACACTCTCTGCATCATAGTTGGTGGTTTTGCCACCACGCAAGATAACGTGACAGTCTTCATTACCTTTTGTTTCAACAATAGCCACTTGGCCATTCTTGTGAACTGATAAGAAATGATGAGGTCTGCTTGCTGATTGGATGGCATCAGTAGCAATTTTGATGTTGCCGTCTGTGCCATTCTTAAATCCGATTGGTGCTGAGATACCAGAGGCCAATTCACGGTGGATTTGGCTTTCTGTTGTTCTTGCACCAATAGCGCCCCAAGAAATTAAGTCGCCAATGTATTGCGGAGAAATAACATCAAGGAACTCGCTACCTGCTGGCATACCCATGCGGTTAATTTCAATTAACAAATGACGTGCAATTCGAAGGCCTTCATCAATCCTGTAGCTCTCATCTAGGTATGGGTCGTTGATCAAGCCTTTCCAGCCAACAGTTGTGCGTGGTTTTTCGAAGTACACACGCATAACAATTTCTAGTTCGCCTTCATACTTCTTTCTTTGCTCTAGGAGTTTGTTGGCGTAGTCAATCGCTGCGCTTGGGTCGTGGATAGAGCAAGGGCCAATGATGACCAATAGTCGATCATCTTTACCGTGCATGATTTCACGTATTTTCTTACGCGTTTTGTTGATTAACTTTTCAACAGATGTGCCCTGAATTGGGAAAAAGCGGATCAAATGCTCAGGTGGCGGCAACACCGTAATATTTTGGATGCGCGCATCATCAGTCTCAGATGTTTTGTCGACGCTGGCATACCAGCTATCTCGATTGCTAAGAGCTTTATCAACCATTTCATTAACTCCTTTTTGCTATTTCTAAATTCATATATGTGTAAAAAAAAACCGCCGTTTGCGTCGGCGGTTATTTTGAGTGCTTGAAATTTACGCTTGAATTTCCGCCTCTCGACCGCCTAGGGCTGAGAACCAAAAGTAAAAGAAGTAAAAGTTATTTGCAGACATGTGGTTAATGTAGCACAGTTTTTGTGGTTTTCGCTATTGGGCAGTGCCACCGACGGTCATATTGTCGATTCTGAGGGTTGGTTGGCCGACTCCTACGGGGACACTTTGACCATCTTTTCCGCAAACTCCAATACCGCTATCTAGGTCCATGTCATTACCAATCATGCTGATATCTTTGAGTGATTCAGGGCCATTTCCGATAATCGTTGCGCCTTTGACGGGGTATTGAATTTTGCCGTTCTCGACCCAGTAAGCCTCTGATGCTGAAAACACAAACTTACCGCTGGTGATATCGACTTGCCCGCCACCAAAATTCACGGCGTACAAGCCTTTTTTAATACTCGCAACGATTTCATTAGGGTCATCTTTGCCGCCGAGCATATAGGTATTTGTCATACGAGGCATTGGTAGAGATGCATAGCTTTCGCGTCTTGCATTGCCTGTGACTGGCATTTTCATGAGGCGAGCATTGAGGCTGTCTTGTATATATCCTTTTAGGATGCCATCTTCAATGAGTGTTGTGCATTGCGTTGGGTTGCCTTCATCATCAACTGACAGTGAGCCGCGACGTCCTGCAATCGTGCCATCATCAACAACTGTGACACCTTTGGCGGCGACCCTTTGACCAATTTTTCCAGAGAAGGCGGATGATCCCTTGCGGTTAAAGTCTCCTTCGAGGCCATGACCAATTGCTTCGTGTAGAAGCACTCCTGGCCAACCAGGACCTAACACGACAGTCATGGGGCCTGCTGGAGCTGGCCTTGACTCTAAATTAACTAGTGCGGATCTAACGGCTTCATTGATCCAGTGATCAATTTTCTCAGTCACAAAAAAGTGATAATCAAATCTGCCACCACCCCCTGATGATCCGACTTCACGGCGACCATTTTGTTCGGCAATTACCGTGATTGATACGCGGACCAGGGGTCTGATATCTGCAGCTAGAACACCATTAGCGCGCGCCACAAGAACCACATCAAATTCGCCAGCAAGTCCAGCCATCACTTGAACAATGCGGGGATCTTTGGCTTTTGCCTTTCTTTCAATATCCTCTAGTAAGGCAATTTTTGCTTTTGCATCAAGGCTATCTAAAGGGTTGAGTGATTGGTAAAGGGCGTGAGTTGCTGGCGTTGCCCACTTTGGGCTGATATAAGCCTTATTGTTATTTGGGCCAATCACTCGTGTTGCTTCCGCCGCATTTTTTAATGCGGTGGCACTAATTTCATCAGAATATGCAAAAGCAGTTTTGTCATGGCTCACGGCTCTGACGCCCACGCCTTGATCAATGCTAAAGCTACCAGATTTGACGATACCCTCTTCAAGACTCCAAGCCTCGTTGTGAGTTCTTTGGAAATATAAATCAGCATCATCTAGATGGTGCTGATGCATGTGTGAAAGAGTTTTTTGTAAGTCTTGCTCTGTAATGCCGGCTGGAGCCAAAAGAATGTCTTTAGCAATTTTCAGTGCATCAGCTCTACTAAGCTGAAGGGGGTTTTCTAATGCTAAAGGTGAATTCATTGCTTAATTAGAGTGTGCGATGTTGAAGTGAGGGTAATTTTGCTCGAATTTCATGAATCGTGCTTTTTTCTAATTGCCCAATTACAAATCCTTGGCCATCTTTTAATTCCGACTTAATGTCACCCCAGGGGTCAATTAACATGCTTTGCCCCCATGTTGTTCGGCCATTTTCATGCCGACCACCTTGGGCGCTTGCTAAAACATAGCACTGATTTTCAATGGCTCTGGCTCTTAGCAAGATTTCCCAGTGAGATTTCCCGGTTGTATATGTAAATGCTGCGGAAAGAATGTGGCAGTCAACAATACCAATTTGGCGATAAAGTTCTGGAAATCTCAGGTCGTAACAGACAGTAACACCAAACTTCCAGGTTTCATCATTAACCTGAATTTCAAAACTTGTTGGTGTTGAGCCAGGCTCAATAGTGTTGGATTCTTGATACTCCTCTTCACCTTGCTTGAAGCCAAATAAATGAATTTTGTCGTATCTAGCAATAACTTTGCCTTGATGATCAAAAACCAAGCTAGTGTTTTTAACTTTATCGGGTTGCTCACTGGAAAGTGGAATGGTTCCAGCTACTAAATAGATTTGATGATCACGGGCAATTTGCTTTAGTCTGTCTTGTATAAGGCCAGAGCCAAAATCCTCACGAATCTTTACTTTATCGCCATCAGAGTGACCCATCAGGCAAAAATATTCGGGTAATACTGCTAAATCAGCACCAGCTGATTTAGCCTTGGCCACAAGTTGTTCTGCTATATCTAAGTTATTTTCAACAGAACTAGTTGAAACCATTTGAATGCTAGCAATACTTAATTGGCCTTTTTTATTCATGGACCTATTTTATTTCTTGTTGGGATTTTGTTGCTGACGAAGTAAAGATTTATCCCTGATTTCTTTAAGTTGTTTTTCATCGAGTGGATTGCCTTTGCTGTCTAAGGCGATAATTTGTGGGGTCGCCCATGTGCCTTGAACTAGGTAATCTAATTGAAATAGTTTGCTAACTTCGTCCGCTATTAGGTACTGACCAACTAGTGTGCTTAGACCAATAATTGGATTGATAAAGGTATATCCGAGTGACGCTGCGCCTGCGTTAAAGTTTGGCGATACAGTGACGCGCATATCTTGTGTTTCATTTAATAGATTCGCATAACCAGCTAGGCGGACATTTCCTTGAGGACCTTTCATGGTGAGGTCCTTAATATTTGCCACACCATTAGCAATAGTGCCCCTGGAGGTGATTCGGTCAAATGGAGTGCCTTGGGTCACAATTGGCTTTAATACTCCGCCAATGTCTAATGTGGCAATTCTAGTTAAGCCCTGAAAACTCAGTACTCCTAAGAGTCTGCCAAGCCCAGGATCAACTTGCAAGATAGTGCCTTTAATAATATCTAAAGATAGGTCGGCCTGTAATGTATGCAAGTCATATTTATACGGCGCATCAGCCCAGCTTAGTTGCCCAACTAATTTTCCAGAGCCATCATCAATTGCTTTCGGGAAGCCAAGCTTAGATAAAAGTTTTCCGGCGTTATCAATATCAAGGTCGAAATTAAGTTCTGTTCTGCCTGAATCAATTTTCTTAGCTTGTTTCGGAAGAATCCAGCGACCGGTAATTTTTACTTCAGCATCTTCGGTTTTTAAAGTTAGCTTCTCAATTTTCCAATCATTTTTGTCATTATTGGCTAGTAACTCGATTTTTCCATAAGGTTGCCCATTGAGGATGAACTGATCCGCTTGAATATCAAGAGCGGGTATTTTTTGGATACGTTGATTAATACTCTTTGTAATGGTTTCACCAGAACTTGAGTTTTCAATGGTAAGTTTTTGCAGTCGTGCAGTCAGTTTTCCTTGGGGTAGTCCTGAGGTAGATGAGCGCCATTGAACTAGTCCTATAGCTAAGGATGAGTTGACGCTAGCATGCCAAAGGTCTTCATCATGAGTCGCCAAGATACTAACGTTAGTCAGATCTCGATCAGCAACGATTAATTTTTTAATGTAGGCAGAGATAGCATCCAATTGCAGATTGGATTTCTTAGAGGTTTGATTTTTGGCATTATTCGGCTGATCTGGAAAATGTTTTTCTAACCAGTTTTGCCAAACAGCTGTGTCTAATGTATCGAGTACGACAGTGCTTGTGATGCCTTTGCTAGGTACGTATCCAGTTGCATTGATGCCAATGCCCATCCGCAAGTCTGATATTTCTTTAAGCGCAAAATTTGCATCAATTAATTTACCAATTTTCAGTTGTCCAATAATTTCAGAGTTGGTTTCAACTGCATGCTTATTGAGTAGAAGTTTTCCAGGTAAAACTTCTCCCAATTTTTTGTTAAACGGAGCGGGGAAGTTTGAACTAAAGTCTTTTAACTGTAAGCCCAAGTCAAGTTTGTAGCCATTTGAGGTAATGCCTAGAGTGCCGTCATACGAGGCGGTTCCATCAACGTGTTGCTGGAATAACTTAACTTGTTCGTTCGCATTGCTATTAAGTAGGTCAATGAGTTGGTTTACCTTTACTGAGCCATGAACTCTCATCGCCTCAGAACTCTTCCAAGGTAAGTTGCTGCCACTTTCAACAGAAATATTGCCACCTAGTAGATTTGCTTTGAGATTCTTACCTAAGATGCGCTCTTCCGAGAAAAATATTTCACCAGTAATTTCTTTAATCTCAATATTTTTATTGAAGATGGCTTGGTTTTTATCAAGTGCTACGCTGCCTTGAATAGTTGTTTTTGCAGTATTTGATAGGGGTAGTTCAATGTTAATTTTTAACTTCCCATTGCCTGAAAGGCTAATTTGCTCAGCAGCTTTTTGTAGCTTTAATCCAGGCGGGCTTTGTATGTAATATTTAAGTAGGTCTTCACTGCTGCCTGATGCTTCGCCATTAATATTCAGAACGGCTTTGCGGTCAACAATGTTTTGTATGGAGCCGTGTATATTTTGTAGTTGCACGCTTTCAAAAGACGCGGATTTGAAATCCAGTTGGAGTTGAGGTCCTTTGAAGCTAACCAACCCATTTACATTCGTGAAGTCAGCCCATTGACCCTCCGCTTTAAGATCGCTTGGAGAGGGCGAGTATCGAACATCTTTGATGGGTAAATTTAAATCAAATATGCCTGGATGTTGTGTATCAAAGGGGATGTGTTGAGGGTTGCCATTAATATTGATGGCACCATTAATCACTTGACCTGACTTAAGAGAGCTTCTAATGTAAGTGCGAGCATCCTTGGACATGGCAAGTGGGAAGTATTGGGTAATCTTATTTACCTCTGCTCGATTAATTTTCCCTTTGACATTGAGTAGCTCTGAAGATTTCTTGGTCGCGGGGCTATATTCAGCGTCAAAGTCTATGGCTAGATCGGAGTTTTCAAGATACATGCCTTTGGCAAGGTATTTGAATGTTTCATGATTCTTTTCCCATTCAATGCGACCTTCACCTCGATCAAAGCTTAAGTAATCATTTTCTAGTAAGCCTGGCAGTCTTAAAGAGGTATTTTTTCCAGAGATATTTAGCTTTCCACCTAGTTCGGTGGCATATATTTTGCCGTTGAGATTTGAGACGGATAGAAGACCAGGTTTTTCAGGCTTTAGGAATAAGTTAGAAAACTTAAATTCTAATTTGTAGTGAGACTTATTAAATCCTGGTAGGGTGATATCAAAAGGTAGCTTGCTAGTGTCAGCATTCCAGCTAGCATCTAGATCCTCTAACTGCCCATCTGGTTGATAGTGTTTAATAAAGTCACTAATGTCTTTAGGTAGAGGAAATTGCGCAGCTAATTGCTCCACCAAACCCAAATCAATTTGTGAGGCCTTGATTCCAGCATGTCTAATTGAATCAATATTTTTTGATTTATCCCAATACACAGTTATGTCATTAAGTTCTGTCGCTTTGGATGTTTTTTCTAGTTGCCATTTGAGCGAGGTGGTACTCAAAGACATTTTTTTACCTTGAGTGTCTTGCTTGATATCACTATTAAGGTTGTATATCTTTAATGGTTTAGAAATTCGATTCCATTCAAAATGTAATTGACTGGCTTGCAAGTTGGTTTCGCCACCATCTAGTGACCCGCTATCTAAATAAGCGTAACCATTACTACTAAATTTGCCATCTAAGACTTTTACTGAACTATCAAATAGTTGATTAATTTTTAGGAGGTTGACGTCGCTGATCTGCCAATCTACTCGACCATTCCAGTCTTCCCAATTGCCTGCGTTACCTAAAACATTGTGGCGAAATTTTGCAGTAATGTTTGCTAGATCTTTGTGCCATGGTGTTTTTATTGCTAGCTCTAGGCGGTGCTTATACCAAGTATTTTTGAGAACCAATGATTGAATCTCGATTTGGTGTTCTGCGCTTTGATGGAGTTGATCTAGCCAAATAATTTTTGCGTCATTAATGTTCAGGCTATCTTGCTCGAATAACCAGTTCGCTGATTTGTATCCGGCAGATTTTTTGTCTAACTTGATTCCACCTATATCCCAGTTGCCGTCTTGGCTTCGATGCGCATAAATGGTTGCATTATTAAAGTTAAGATCGTGGAAGTGCGGCTGAAAAGACCAAATACTCTCCCAAGAAACATTACCAGTAAGTTCTGGGATGGTCAGGCGAGGCTTGGAACTTTTTTCTAAGCGGTCATATATAGCAATATTTTTAATTGTGAATGACGGCCAAAGAAAATTCCAATCTGTTTTAATTTCCTCAATCTTTAATTGGGCGCCAATGTTTTGACTGACAAGATGCTCAAAGGTGGCTTTATGACTCTCAACTTGGGGCCATAAGAAGAATCTAACAGTAATGTGTGCGGCAATGAACAATATGCCAACAGCTAGGCTGACATATTTAAGCCTTTTTTTCCATGTGAGGAGTTGATTCGCGTCCAAGGAATGTTCGCGAACCTTTTTTAAGATGGTAGAAAGACTTAACCAAGACATTTTCGTAATTATGCTGTAGCCGAGAAGGTATTGATAGCGATAACATGATACCTATGACGATTAATGATTCCCGACTTTCGATTCTTTCCCAACATTCTGCATATGCAAGCCGTTGGCTAGCTGCGCAACCGCAATGGGCAGAGGATCTAGTTGGTGGAATAAATACCCCTATTAACTCGCTTGTTATCGAAAAACTGCTTGAGCCCGCTTGCCAAGTTTTAAGCCAAGAACCAATCAATTTAGAGGTTTTAGGCGCTCAGCTGAGGGTTTCAAGGCAGAAATTGATGCTTTTGTTGGCCTTGAGAGATCTGAGTGGGTTTGCTGATGTTTCTGAAGTAACTGAGGCCATGAGTTACTTTGCTGAAAGAGTGATTGCGATAGGTGTTAGTGCCTTGCACAAAGACATGTATCCCCTCGTAGGTCAGCCGCAATCCAAAGATGGACAGTTTTTGCCCCTGATTGTTGTTGGTATGGGTAAGTTGGGTGGAAAAGAGTTAAATGTCTCATCTGACATTGATTTGGTTTTCTTGTATGAGGAGGATGGAGATACTCAAGGTGGTGTGAAAAGTATTTCTCATCATGAGTGGTATGCCCGATTGGGTAAGAAGTTGATTGCCCTTTTGAGTGAACTCAAGTCTGAAGGATTTGTTTTTAGGGTTGATATGCGCTTACGACCTAATGGCGATTCAGGGCCGTTGGTGTGTAGCCTAGGAATGCTAGAAGAGTACTTCAGTGTTCAAGGTCGTGAGTGGGAACGTTATGCGTGGATTAAGGGGCGGATGATTTATCCGACAGAGCTTGATTTGGCTCATGCAACATCGCTAAAGGGTCTCCAGGATTTGGTAAGACCTTTTGTATATAGACGTTATTTGGATTTTGGCGTGATAGCTGCGATTAGAGAGTTGCACGCTCAAATTCAGCAAGAAGCGGAAAAAAGAAGCATTGCTCATCCTGAGAGAGCTGCTGACATCAAGCTGGGTCGTGGTGGCATCAGAGAGATTGAGTTTATGGCGCAAATGTTTCAGCTAGTGCGCGGTGGCCAAGATCCAGGCTTAAGAATCAAACCAACTTTAGAGGTCTTAAAAGCAGTTCATGAGCGCAATTACATCAGTGAGTCTGATCTTGTGCAGTTGACAGAGGCTTACCTTTATTTGAGAAAGTTAGAGCATCGTTTGCAGTATTGGGAAGATGCTCAAACTCACCATTTGCCTGGTGATGATGCATCACAAGAAAGAATTGCTTTATCAATGGGCCATCAAACTTTGGATGATTTTAGAAAAGCACTATCTTTGCATCGAGCCAATGTGGCTAATTTATTTGAAAACGCTTTTGTATTAAAGCAGCAGGGTTCGGAGCCTGAGTCTGGTGATGAAGCTTCGACTATTTGGTCGCCATCAACTGACTATGTGGAGCTATCTGAGAAGTGGGCTGCTTGGGCAGGTAGTGCTCGTCAGAGATCGTTATCAGATACTGCGCGCAGAAGATTTATCCAGTTGATGGCTCAATCTGCAGAGCATGTTCGTTTACAAGGTTGGGCACTAGAGCAGGCGGATCGTGTGATGGTGCGCATGATGAACCTGCTGGACTCAATTTCTAGACGCGCATCTTATTTAGCGTTGTTAGTTGAGTATCCGCATATTTTGGGTAGATTAATTGATTTAATGGCTGCATCAAAATGGGGTGCTGACTATTTAATCAAACACCCGCACTTGCTAGATGATCTACTGAATGGTTTTGGCCAATATTCGCCAGAAGATCATCCCAATGTTTATTGGACAAAGTTACGGTCTCAAATAAATGTTTTGTTAGATGATGCTGCACAGCATGGTGATCAAGCCGAGTTGGCCATGGACATTCTTAGGCAAACACATCACACCGAGACTTTTTTAACCTTATTGGCTGAATTAGGTATTGGTAGAGAGAAGCCCTTACCAATTGAGAAGGTTAGTGATCGTTTGTCAGCTTTAGCAGATTTGATATTGGGAATTACTCTGGAAAGGGTTTGGCCAATCGTTGCGAATAAGTATGGTTTAAATCCAAATACTCCACCAGCATTTGCTGTCATTGCCTACGGTAAGCTTGGTGGCAAAGAGTTGGGATATGCCTCTGATTTAGATATTGTGTTTTTATACGATGCACCAGATTCTGATCAAGGTGCTTCTGAGCGATATGCCATGTTTGCTAGAAGATTAATTGCATGGCTCACTGCATCAACTTCGGCAGGGGTTCTTTTTGAGATTGATACACGTTTAAGGCCAAATGGTGCTGCAGGCTTACTGGTGACAAGCATAGATGCATTTAAACGCTATCAATTGCGAGAAGGAGACAACTCTGCTTGGCTTTGGGAACATCAAGCTTTAACTCGCGCACGTTTTTGTGCTGGTGATGTGATGATTGGGAAAAGGTTTGAGGAGATCCGCTCCGAGGTTCTTGCGCAACCAAGAGATGAACAACTTTTAAAGCAAGAAATTCTCTCTATGCGTAAAAAAGTAAGTGATGGCCATCCGAATGATTCCGGAATGTTTGATATCAAGCATGATTCTGGGGGTATGGTTGATATTGAGTTCATCGTGCAATATTTGGTACTTCGTTTTAGTGCTGAGCATCCTAAGTTAGTGGGCAACTGGGGCAATATTGCGTTATTGGGTTATGCAGCAGAAGACCAGTTAATTCCTGAGGACTTAGCTCACTCTGTGGCAAATGCATACCGACTTTATCGTGAGTATCAGCATCGAATCCGTTTGGATGGCGCTGATAAAACTCGTATACACCCAGAGGCTATGGATTCATTATTGCAAGATGCCAGAGTGGCTGTCACAACACTATGGCAAAAGGTTTTACTGACCTAATAACTCTCTTGCGTGACGTCTGGTTGTGTCGGTGATCTCTGTACCGCCAAGCATGCGTGCAATCTCCTCAACACGTTCTTGGCGATTGAGGCTTGTGATGGAAGATGTGGTGGAATTGTTCGAACTTTGTTTTTCAACTTTCCAATGTTGATGACCTTGTGCAGCAACTTGCGCCAAATGAGTAACGCATAACACTTGGTGGGCCTGACCAAGTTCTTTGAGGCGCTTACCGACAGTCTCAGCAACAGCGCCACCAATACCTGAGTCAACCTCATCAAAAATCAAAGTTGGTATTTGACTAGCTTCTGAAGTGATTACGCTGATAGCTAGGCTAATGCGCGCGAGTTCGCCGCCTGACGCCACTTTTGACAATGGTTTTGGAGAAACGCCAGGATGACCTGCTACTAAAAATTCAATATTTTCTAGACCGTAAGCGTTGCCTTCAGCTAATGGCTCAATACCGATGACAAATTGACCGCCTGCCATAGATAGATCTTGCATAGCTTCAGTCACAAGCTTTTCTAATGTCTTGGCAGCTTTGGTTCTATTGAGACTCAATGACTTTGCGGCTTTGTTGTATTCGGCTTGGGTGGCAAGCAGATTCTTTTCAAGGGCTGCTAAGTCTTGAGAGTCCTTAATGGCATTAACTTTTTCTTTGATATCAAGCCAAATAGTTGGTAATTCTTCTGGGGTGACCTTGAATTTTTTTGCTGCGCTATGTAACGCTTTTAGGCGCTCTTCAACTTCGGCAAGCCTATCTGGATCAACGTCAATCTTTTGTAGGTAACGATTAAGGCTGTGCGTTGCCTCACTAATTTGTATTTGTGCTGACTCTAGTGAAATTTTTGCGTCTTCAAGATGGTTATCAAGCTTTGCTAAATCTTCGATTTCGGTAAAAGCTTTTCCCAAAAGCTCTTCAGCATTGCCTTCTTGCTCGCTTAGCATTGCTAGGGCATTTTGTGACCCCTCAATCAACTTGGCAGCATTGGCTAGTCGAGAATACTCAACATCAATTTCAGCCCATTCACCTGCTTTGGGTGCAAGTTGCTCTAGTTCTTCAAGTTGCCAAGATAGCCGTTCTTGTTCTTTTTGCAGGCTCTCACCAGCACTTTTCGCAAGTTCTAATTGTTTTTTGGCAGCTTGCCACTCTTGATAGAGACCTTTAACGGTCAGCACTTGCTCTTGCAGTTGAGCTTGATGGTCAAGGAGGTCTCGTTGTGCTCCGGTTTTTAGTAGTAATTGATGAGCATGTTGACCATGAATGTCGACTAAATGATTGCCTAATTCTTTTGTTTGATTAAGAGTGGCTATACCGCCATTGATGAACGCACGGCTGCGTCCAGATGAGTCAATGATTCTTTTGAGAATCAGAGTGGCGCCATCATCTTCTAAATTGAAACCTTGTTCATCTAGCCAGTTTGAAATCAGTTCTTTTAATGAGCCATCTAAAGAAAAAAGCGCTGAAATTTCAGCTTTATTTTTCCCTTCTCTGATTTGGCTAGGATCTGCTCTTTCACCAAGAACTAGTGATAGTGCATCTAATAGGATGGACTTACCTGCACCAGTTTCACCAGTTAAGACTGTGAAGCCATGGTCTAAATCTAAATCAAGTTCGTCAACAATGACGAAGTCACGAATATTTAGGCTGCGCAGCATATTTAAAACGATGATGGATATTCATTCCAGTGAAGCTTTTGTCGAAGTGCTTTGTAATCGCTATGATCAACTGGATGAAGAAGTGTGACTGTTTTGTTTGAGCGACCAATTTTTATTTGATCACCAATTTGAAGTTGAGTTAAAGATTGCATGTCAAAGTTCACGCTGACATCTTTGCCACCAATCAGCTCTATAACAATCGTTGCATCATTGGGCAAAACAATGGGGCGGTTAGATAGGGCGTGCGGTGCAATTGGAGCCAGTACCACCCCAGCTACAGATGGATGAAGGATTGGACCGCCCGCAGACATCGAGTAGGCGGTGGAGCCTGTGGGTGTTGCCACAATTAATCCATCTGAACGTTGGTTGTACATGAATTGATTATTGACGTGCACAGTTAACTCAAGCATTCCAGAAATTCCAGAGCGATTAACCACCACATCATTAAGGGCCAATCCTGAGCCAATGACTTCTTTATTACGTAACACCTCAGCTTCTAATAAATATCTGACGTCTGATTCGAAATGACCTTTGATCATTTCAGTTAAAACTAGCTCGACATCTTGAAGCGGTATGTCAGTCATGTAGCCCAAGGTGCCCATATTGATACCAATTAATGGAACATTTTGGCCTGCAATCTGTCGTGCAATCCCAAGCATCGTTCCGTCTCCACCCAAAACGACCACTAAGTCGATATTTGCGTGGAACTCGCTAGAAGGAATACTCGGAATTTGAGAAATCGTGGTGTTGGAGGCAGTTTCTGCTTCCAAAAAAACCTCGCAACCCAGATTTTTTAGGATATTTGCAAGGTTTAAGAGCATGTGCGCAAAGCCTTCGGCTTGGTATTTGCCTACCAAGGCGATTTTTTTAAAATGCTTTGCCGGTTTTGTCTTAAGATTTGACATGTTGTTGATTAAACCATAGCCCTAATAGCCCTACAATTAATAAATAATGGATGAACGTTCAAAAAGCCTCTTAAAAACACTGATTGAGCACTACATTGCCGACGGACAACCAGTTGGCTCTAGGGCTTTATCAAAGTTTTCCGGACTCGATTTATCGGCTGCGACTATCCGTAACGTCATGGCTGATTTAGAGGATATGGGGTTTGTGGCTAGCCCTCATACTTCAGCGGGGCGTATTCCAACCCCCAAAGGTTATCGACTCTTTGTGGACACCATGCTCACCGTGAAGCCGATTGAAGAAGTGGTGGCTCACGAAGCACAGGATGCCATTCAGGCTGATGCCCCACAGCGTGTTGTTACTGCCGCTGCCCAAGTTTTATCTAATTTGTCTAATTTTGCTGGGATTGTTTTAACTCCAAGACGCTCAGAAGTATTTAAGCAAATTGAATTTTTGCGCTTATCAGAAAAGAGGGTTTTGCTGATATTGGTAACGCCAGATGGTGACGTACAAAATAGAATCATTTTGACCGAGCGCGATTACAGCTCTTCAGAACTGGTAGAGGCAAGCAATTATTTGAATAGTCAATTTGCTGGGTTAAGTTTTTATGCCGTCAAAGAACGTTTAATGCAAGAGCTAGAGGGCTTGCGCTCAGGCATTGCCTCATTGATGGAGGCTGCACTGAAAGCTAGTTCTGAAAATATGACCGCTGATTCTGGGGTGGTGATTTCTGGTGAAAGACGTTTATTGAACGTTGGTGATTTATCTTCTGATATGCATAAGCTAAAGCAGCTTTTTGGAATGTTTGAAGAGAAAACTAGCTTGTTGCAATTGTTGGATGTGTCTTCTCAGGCAGATGGTGTGCAAGTGTTTATTGGTGGTGAGAGTGCTTTGGTTCCAATGGATGATATGGCGGTGATTACTGCCCCATACAGTGTTGATGGTCTAGTGGTTGGCACCTTGGGTGTGATTGGTCCAACTCGTATGGCATATGAACGCGTCATACCTATTGTTGATATCACGGCTAAACTACTTTCTAGTGCTTTAAGTAGCGGTATTCATAATAAGTGAAGGATTTTTAATGGCTATAGCTCGTCAAGCTTTGCGCACAGCAGTTCTGTTGGTGAATTTGGGAACTCCTGATGCCCCTACTGCTGCAGCTGTAAAGCCATATTTAAAACAATTCTTGTCGGACCCACGAGTTGTTGAGATTCCTAAATTAATTTGGTGGTGCATCCTTAATTTAATTATTCTGCCGATTCGCTCTGGTGCCTCCGCAAAAAAATACGCCAGCATTTGGTTAAATGGGTCTGATGGTGGCTCACCTTTATTGGTTTACTCAAAAAAACAATCTCAAGCTCTAGAGCAAAAATTCTTAGCCCAAGGCAAAGACGTTTTGGTGGATCTTGCTATGCGCTATGGCAACCCAAGTTTGGAGTCGGTACTAGATCGTTTGCAAAAAGCAGGGATGGAACGATTATTAGTATTGCCTTTGTATCCGCAATACTCAGCCACAACTACTGCATCAACATTTGATGAGATTTTTAGAATCATTAGCAAATGGCGTAATCAGCCAGAGTTGAGATTGGTTAAGCATTATCACGATCACCCTGAGTACATCAATGCACTGAAAGAACAGGTTGAGTCATATTGGCAAACAAATGGGCGCCCTGATTTTGCAGGTGGTGACAAATTATTATTTTCTTTTCATGGTGTGCCTAAACGCACCTTGGATAAAGGTGATCCATACCATTGCGAATGTCACAAGACAGGACGTTTACTGCGTGAGGCATTAGGTTTGACCTCAGAACAAGCCATGGTGACCTTTCAGTCACGTTTTGGTAAGGCTGAGTGGTTAAAGCCATACACCGCACCAACTGTTAAATCTCTTGGTGAAAATAAAACAAAGCGCTTAGACATTTTTTGCCCAGGATTTCCGGCGGACTGTTTGGAAACGCTTGAAGAAATTGCGATGGAAGTGCGTGATGACTTTTTGACTGCAGGTGGTGGTGAATATCACTACATTTCTTGTTTAAATACCAATCCGGCCTGGATATCTGGCTTAGCGGAAATTGCTGCGGATCATCTTGCTGGGTGGCCTCAGTTGCCAGAGTCGCCAGAGGCGTTGGCATTGAGTATTCAGCGAGCGACGGAATTGGCTGCAAAAAAATAATTTAGAACAAGGGCTTGAAACCCCTTGTTTTGTCCCTATATGAGCACTTATTGAACAAATAAGTGACTTATGACCCAAGATAATAATCAAGAAAAAACTCAAGAAATCAATGAGTTAGATAAATCTGCAGAGCAGGCTCCTGCAGCAGATGCCGCCCAAGAGCCAGCAGCACCTTTGACCCCGGAGGAAAAAATTACTGCTCTGGAAGCTCAAATCCAAGAGCATCAAGATCAGTTTTTGCGTGCTAAGGCAGAGGTTGAAAATGCCCGCAGGCGTTCAATGGAGGAAGTGGCAAAGGCTCATAAATTCGCAATTGAGGGTTTTGCTGAGAACTTATTGCCTGTATTGGATAGTCTTAATGCTGCTTTGACAGATAGCGGCTCTGACTCAGCCAAGATGAAAGAGGGTATTGAGTTAACTCTTAAGCAATTAATTTCTGCGCTGGAAAAAGGGCGTGTGATTGAAATTAATCCGATTGGAGAAAAGTTTGATCCACACCGTCACCAGGCTATTGCTATGGTGCCCCATGAGCAAGAGGCTAATACGGTTGTGACTGTATTGCAAAAAGGTTATTTGATTGCAGATCGTGTTTTGAGACCTGCATTAGTAACGGTTAGTCAGCCTAAGTAATTAGGGCTTGAAATAACCGAATGAATCCCCAAATTAAAGATATAAACAATTATTAGGAGTTAAGCATGGCAAAGATTATTGGTATTGACTTAGGTACAACAAACTCATGTGTGTCAGTTTTAGAGGGCAATACGCCAAAAGTAATTGAAAACGCAGAAGGTGCGCGCACAACCCCATCCATCATCGCTTACATGGAAGATGGTGAGATCTTGGTGGGTGCGCCTGCTAAGCGCCAATCTGTGACTAATCCTCGCAACACTTTGTATGCAGTAAAGCGTTTAATTGGTCGTAAATTCGAAGAAAAAGAAGTTCAAAAAGATATTGATTTGATGCCTTACACCATCGCAAAAGCCGATAACGGTGATGCATGGGTGGAAGTGCGCGGTAAAAAAATGGCGCCCCCACAAATTTCTGCAGAAGTTCTTCGCAAAATGAAGAAGACAGCTGAAGACTATTTGGGCGAGGAAGTGACTGAGGCAGTGATTACTGTTCCTGCTTACTTTAATGACAGTCAACGTCAAGCAACTAAGGACGCAGGCCGTATTGCTGGTTTAGATGTGAAGCGCATCATTAACGAACCAACGGCTGCTGCTTTAGCATTTGGTTTGGACAAGCAAGAAAAGGGCGACCGCAAGATTGCTGTGTATGACTTGGGCGGTGGTACTTTTGACGTATCAATCATTGAAATTGCAGACGTTGATGGTGAAAAGCAATTTGAAGTGTTGTCAACCAACGGTGACACATTCTTAGGTGGTGAAGACTTCGACCAACGCATCATTGATTACATCATTGATGAGTTCAAAAAAGAGCAAGGTGTTGATCTTTCAAAAGATGTTTTGGCTTTGCAGCGTCTGAAAGAAGCGGCTGAAAAGGCAAAGATTGAGTTGTCATCTAGCCAACAGTCAGACATCAATTTGCCATACATCACAGCCGATGCATCAGGTCCTAAGCACTTGAACATCAAGATGACTCGTGCAAAGTTGGAGTCATTGGTTGATGACTTGATTAGTCGCACAATTGATCCATGCCGCACAGCTATTAAGGATGCGGGTGTATCTGTTGGCGATATTCATGATGTGATTTTGGTTGGTGGTATGACTCGTATGCCTAAAGTGCAAGAAAAGGTAAAAGAGTTCTTTGGCCAAGAGCCACGTAAAGATGTGAACCCTGACGAAGCAGTAGCTGTTGGCGCGGCAATTCAAGGTGCAGTGTTATCTGGTGATCGTACAGACGTATTGTTGTTAGACGTAACACCTTTGTCATTGGGTATTGAGACATTAGGTGGCGTGATGACAAAGATGATTACTAAAAACACCACAATCCCAACAAAACATGCTCAAGTTTTCTCTACAGCAGAAGATAACCAACCTGCGGTAACGATCAAGGTATACCAAGGTGAGCGTGAAATGGCTGCTGCTAATAAAGTGTTGGGTGAGTTCAATTTGGAAGGTATTGCACCAGCAGCACGCGGCACTCCACAAATCGAAGTTTCGTTTGACATTGATGCTAACGGTATTTTGCATGTGGGTGCAAAAGACAAAGCAACTGGTAAAGAAAACAAAATCACTATTAAGGCTAACTCAGGTTTATCTGAGGAAGAGATCCAACGCATGGTTAAGGATGCGGAAGTTAATGCTGAAGAAGATCGCAAATTACGTGAGTTGGTTGACGCGCGCAATACAGCAGAAGCTTTGTGTCATTCAACTAAGAAAGCTTTGGAAGAGCATGGCGCATCTTTAGAAGCTGGCGAAAAAGAGAAGATTGAAGCTGCAATTAAAGATTTGGAAGAGGCTACAAAAGGCACTGACAAAGAAGTGATCGCTGCTAAGACTGAAGAGTTAGGTAAAGTTAGTCAAAAATTAGGCGAGAAAGTTTATGCTGCGATGGCTGAAAAAAATCAAGCAGCACAAGCTGGCGGTGATAATGCTAAGCCTAAAGACGACAATGTCGTTGATGCTGATTTCAAGGAAGTAAACGACAAGAAGTAAGGAATAGTTTTGGCTAACAAGCGCGACTTTTATGACATTCTGGGGGTAGCTCGGAATGCCACTGACGATGAGATTAAAAAAGCTTATCGGAAGTTGGCAATGAAATACCACCCAGACCGTAATCCTGATAGCAAAGAAGCTGAGGGTAAATTCAAAGAAGCCAAAGAGGCTTATGAGATGCTATCTGATCCTCAGAAGCGCGCTGCCTATGATCAATATGGTCATGCTGGAGTCGACCCCAATATGGGCGGCTTTGGTGGTGGCGGTCAAGGTTTTGGCGGTTTTTCTGATGCTTTTGGCGATATCTTCGGTGATATTTTTGGCGGCGGCGGTGCTCGCGGTGGTCGTGGAGGCCCACAGGTTTATCGTGGTGCTGATTTACGCTACAGCATGGAAATCACGCTTGAAGAAGCTGCTCATGGTCACGAAACACAAATTCGTGTTCCTAGTTGGTCCAACTGCGATAGTTGTGGTGGCGACGGTGCAGAGCCTGGCTCAAAAGTTGAAACTTGTACGACCTGTCATGGTGCTGGTCAAGTTAGAGTTGCGCAGGGCTTTTTCTCTATGCAGCAAACTTGCCCGCGTTGTAGTGGCTCTGGCAAACACATTCCTAAGCCTTGCAAAAAATGTCATGGCGCAGGAAAAATTAAATCTCAAAAAACTCTAGAAGTAAAAATTCCAGCTGGTATTGATGATGGCATGAGAATTCGTTCTTCTGGTAATGGCGAGCCTGGTGTTAATGGTGGTCCAAGTGGTGATTTGTATGTGGAAGTTCACATTAAAGAGCACCCAGTATTCCAGCGTGAAGGAGAGGACCTGCATTGCGAAATGCCGATTTCATTTATTGACGCAGCTTTGGGTGGTGAAATTGAAGTTCCTACTTTGTCTGGTAAGGCAAGCTTTGATGTGCCAGAGGGAACTCAAAGTGGTCGAGTATTCAGATTAAGATCAAAAGGAATTAAGAGTTTGAGAACTGCTTTGCCTGGTGATTTATATATTCACGTTCAGGTTGAGACGCCAGTGAAACTCAATGAGACTCAAAAAGATCTTTTAAGAAAGTTTGATGAGAGTCTTAAGTCTGGTGGTTCTAAGCACAGTCCTCAGCAAAAAGGCTGGTTAGACCGAGTAAAAGATTTTTTTAATTAATTTTTTACCAAATCATCAAGACTTAAAGCAATGTTCAGGACCGGGAAATTTCCCGGTTTTGACTTCTTGGATATAGCTTTTAAAAGCGCCCTCTATCGACTCTTGTCCCAACAAGAAGTTTTTAACAAACTTAGGACTTCTGCCTGGGAACGCCCCTAGCATGTCATGCATGACCAATACTTGACCAGAGCAATCTGGGCCGGCGCCAATGCCAATAGTTGGCAGTTTGATCGATGCTGTAGTTTTTTTGCCAAGTTCTGAAGGAATCGCTTCTAGTACTAAAAGTTGTGCGCCAGCTTTTTCAAGCGTTTGCGCATCCTTGACTAACACTTCTGCTGCTTCAGCAGATTTTCCTTGTACTTTGAATCCGCCTAAAGTGTGAACTGATTGAGGTAGTAGGCCTAAGTGTGCACATACTGGGACACTTCTTTCGACTAAAAATCGTACCGTTTCGGCAAGCCATGAGCCACCCTCTAGTTTGACCATGTGCGCGCCTGCTCTCATGAGTGATGCGGCATTTTCCATTGCTTGCTCAGGAGTTGAGTAGGTTCCAAATGGCATATCAGCAACTAGAAAAGCTGATTGATTACCTTTGGCTACGCAGCTAACGTGATAAACCATTTGTTCAATGGTGACTGGAATCGTGCTTGTTTGTCCTTGGATGATGTTGCCTAGTGAGTCGCCAACCAAAATCACATCAATCCCTGACTGATCCATAAGATTGGCAAAGCTTGCATCGTAGGCTGTTAGAACGGCAATCTTTTCACCTGCCTCACGCATTGCTTGAAGTTTTGAAATGGTGATTGGCGCTCGATTAGCAGCAGCTTCTTGTAGGTAACTCATAATTTTTTACAGTCTTTAAATATGTTGACTAGGGCAGTTGCAGCCTTTGACCTTTTCAATGCGTTGGTGTTCAACATTAGGAATATATTTCGTTAATTTACCAAATCCTGGTAGATCAATGTCTGGAGCGATCTCTAAGAGCGGGAGTAATACGAATGATCTCTCAATCATACGTGGATGTGGGATGGTTAGTCGATCATTACTAATCGACACATTGTCGTAGGCTAGTACATCAAGATCGATAGTTCTAGGTGCGTTGATATAAGGTCTTTCGCGACCAAAAGTGTTCTCTACTTTTTGACAAATGGCCAACAAGTCTTCTGGGGGTAATTCTGTCTCAAGGGAGATTACTGCGTTGATGAAGTCGGGGCCTTCTGCATCTACGGGAGCACTTTGGTACATACAACTGCGTGTGAGTACCCTTAGCTCAGGATTTTGAGCTAAACAAACTATGGCATCTTTGATGAGTTGTTTCGTATCACCAATATTGCCACCAAGACCAATAAAGGCCAGTGCCATGAAACTCCCTTTTCAATATAACCGTACTTTATCTTTTTTTTAATTATTTTGCTCGGCAGGGCTAGATTTTGCCACGCGTGATCGATTTCTTCTGCGACGCTTTTTAGCAGGATTACTGCTGGCCTCTTGGGTTTGTGATTTTGCTTGCAGCATAAGGTCTGCTCTTAGATTTTCATCACCTTGCCAGAAGTCAGTCCACCATTGGCCAATTTCTGCATCAGCTTGCCCTGTTTCGCAACGCAACAAAAGAAAATCGTAACCAGCTTTAAATTTCGGACTTTCAATGAGGCGATATGGGTAGCGACCAACTCGTTTCTCAAGGCGAGGTTGCATCGCCCAGATTTCACGCATATCTGCTTCATGGCGGCGTTGCATACCTAAGAAAGCTTTTTGTTGATTGAATATTTCATCAATGGCAGCGTGAAGTGCTGGGATGCTTGGCATACCGTTGCTCTCAAAATTAGCCCAAGCTTCTTGAACGTCATGCCAAAGTAATGTGGCAAATAAGAAGCCACCAGACACTGGTTTGCCAGCTTTGATGCGTGCATCAGTGTTTTGAAGTGACTTTTTGACAAATAGTGTGCGATCTTCATCTGACAATATGGCTTCAATCAGGGGCAAAATTTTGTGATGTAGACCAACTTTCTGCAAGCCTTCAATTGAAGCCCATGCATGCCCTGACATTAGTAATTTTAGAATTTCGTCAAACAGTCTTGAGCTAGGTACGTCCTGAATTAAATCACCCAAGACTTCAATGGGTTTGAGAGTATTTTCTTCAATTAAAAATCCTGTTTTGGCCGCGAAACGAATCGCCCTTAACATCCTCACCGGATCTTCTCTGTAGCGCTGACTCGGCTCTCCGATCATGCGAATAATCTTTGCCTGAATATCTTGCATACCTGAGTGGTAATCCAAAACTGTCTCGGTTTGTGGATCGTAGTACATGGCATTAATTGAAAAGTCTCTGCGGGTGGCGTCTTCGGCTTGGCTGCCCCAAACGTTGTCACGCAAAATACGACCATTAGCTGCTACATGAGCATCATCTGCTTGCACATGCGCTCTAAATGTTGACACCTCAATAATTTCTGGGCGCTCTTTGCCATAAAAAGTCACATGAACAATTTGAAAGCGTCTGCCAATTAATCTTGAGCGGCGAAATAGTTTTTGAACTTGCTCGGGCGTAGCATTGGTTGCCACGTCAAAATCTTTGGGAGCAATGCCTAAAAGCAAATCCCTGACTGCGCCACCCACGATATAAGCCTCGTAGCCAGCTTCTTGTAATACATGAGTCACTTTTACAGCATTTTTTGACAGCAACTCAGGGTCGATGTGGTGTGAGCGCTTGATGATTTTTTTGGGACTCAGTGTGTGCCCATGCTTCAAACCTTTTTGCTTAGGAGATTTGCTAAGGATTCTGTCTATAAAACGACGAATCATGCGAATAACTCCAAAATTGGCCAGTTATTTTCAAGCGCTTTAGAGCGAAGTGATTGATCTGGATTGGTGGGGATTGGCTGAGTTACTTTTTCCATGAGGGGTAAATCATTAATGGAGTCTGAGTAAAAGTAACTTTTTCCCAATGATGACCAAGATAATTTTTCTGAAGATAGCCAGCTTTCAACCCTGGTTACCTTACCTTCTCTAAAGTTTGGTGTGCCAGCAACTTTTCCGGAAAAATTGCCAGTATTTGGATCACCCAATACTTCTGGTTCTGTAGCAATCAGGTGTTTGATTCCAAATGCTTCAACAATAGGTCGAGTTACAAAACTGTTGGTAGCAGTTACAACGCAGCAAACATCATTTTGATCCTGATGTTTTTTAACTAAATTAAAGGCGCTTGAACGAAGATTAGGTTTGATCACTTCGTGCATGAACTGTGCATGCCATTCATTCAGTTGAGAGCGTGAGTGTTCTGAGAGTGGTTTTAGGGCGAAAGCCAAAAAAGCATAAATATCAAGGCGACCTGCTTTGTAGTCTGCATAAAAGCGTTCATTTTCAGCCGCGTAGTAGTTGGCATCTACAACACCAATTTTGACTAAAAAGCGGCCCCATTCATGATCGCTATCAATCGGCAGAAGGGTATGGTCTAAATCGAATAAGGCAAGTTGTGTCATTGCTTGTCATTATGCTCAATTTTTTTGAGCAAGCATTTCTTTTACTAATGGAAGAGT
>VFQT010000921.1_pt1 | contig 39039 bp, 37 predicted proteins | sample 3512381 | NCBI WGS metagenome assembly VFQT01 (sample SAMN10412376, study PRJNA504923) | tailings metagenome | isolation source: Relicate 2 Philex TSF3 active mining site | place: Philippines: Tuba, Benguet | collected 2017-08-29 | reverse complement strand
CGCCGGGCACATGGTCTTCATGGAAAAGGCCAGCGATGTGAACAACCTCATAAAGGCGCACATCGCTGGCTGATGACCAACGCTTTCAACAGCCGCTGACACGGCCAGGGAAAGGAGGGCCAAGATCACGGAAGCTTGAGACTTTCCGCGAGATGCGACGGCGCTGGAACGCCACCGCGTCTGCTGTTTGATCGACATAAGAATGAAAATCAATATGGGAGAAAACGCGCATGTTTTCGATTCCGAAGAATGCTGTCTACAAGCGCATCAGCCGCCGCAAGTTCATGGAATTGGGCGGCGGAGCGGCCACGGCCCTTGGCGTCGGGTCTATGACGCTGGGCCTTGGGTCGACCATCACCCGCAGCCGCGTTCAAGCTGCATCCTCCGATGATGCGAAGTGGAAGCAATACGCCGGCTCGAAGCTTGTCTTCATGTCCGAAAATACGCCGCCGTCCTTTGCCATCCGTGACAACATCAAGGCATTCACGGACCTCACGGGCATCGAAGTCACGATCCTGACAGACGATCTGCCCGTCGTGCAGCAAAAGGTCGGTATCGACCTGCGCGGTGGCAAATCCGACTACCACCTCAACTACGTTCAGGACAAGCCGATCGGCGCGCCTTTCGGCGAATTCTACGCCGACATGACGCCCATGTTCGGAGACAACACGCTCCCGCAGGACCCCGAGGGCTACGGCGACGACGCCTGGTTCGAGAACTTCCTTTCCGCCTGCGGCCGCTTCTATACCGAAGGCAAGATCATTGCTCTGCCCTATGATGCCGCCATCGCCTGCACTTTCTACCGGCAGGACCTGTTCGAGGCCAATTCGAAGGACTTCGAAGCGGAATATGGCTACCGGCTCGAATTCACCAAGGATTCGACGTGGCAAAACGTGATCGACATGGCCGCCTTCTTCAAGAAGGCAAAGGAAGCCGGCAAGGACGTTCCCTATGGATACGCCCAGCACCAGGGTTCCTTCGCCTGGACGACACAGCTGGACATTCAGCGCTTCCTCTTCGCCAACGGCCGCTGGATGGACTGGAACATCGACGACGTCTACGGCTCCAAGGAACCCGGCAAGACCAACTGGGGTGATGAGCACTCCATCGCAATGCTGACAAAGTTCAAGGAACTGGCGGACGTTTGCCATCCGGACAACCTGGCAAACGGCACGCTGGAGCTCAACACAGTCTATCAGGCCGGCAATATCGCGATGCAGACCCAGTATCACGAGTTCGCCGCCTCGATTGAGGACGAGAAGACCTCGCGCGCGGCTGGCGGCAAGACGGCCTATGCGCCGTGCCCGAAGGGCGATCCCAAGTGGATCAAGAACGGGGGTGAGGCGGTCAACGGCACGAACTGCGGCATCGGCGGCATCGGCATCAACGGCAATGCCCCTGAGGATCTCAAGCGCGCGGCCTATATCTTCGCCATCTGGTCTGTCTCCAAGGACAACCAGTTCAACGTGCTGAAGGGGCTGGGCGGCACGCCGACCCGCAAGTCCGTACTTGAGATCGAAGAGGTGAAGAAGGCACAGCAGCGCCCGACCACCATGCCAAACGCGCTGACCTTCGAACCGGTCTACAACTACGGCATCAAGAATCCGAACTTCGTGCTTGGGCCGAAGATTCCTAACGCCAATGAGTATCACTCGATTCTCGCCGGCGAAGTGCAGAAGTGCCTCTCGAACGAGCAGACGCCTGAAGAGGCGGCGAAGTCCATCCAGACTCAGCTCGACGAGCTCAACGGAGCGGGCTGAGCCCTTTTCCCACGACGAAACCAGAACCGGCGGCCAATCTCGGCCGCCGGAACGGAAGCTCTTACACTCGAGTGAAACCGATGACCGATGTCACAATACCTGCTGGTCCGGCAGGCGGAGCAGCGAGAGGCAGCTCAGGTATAGAACTCTTCCGTGTCCGCCACATTCCGGACAGCGTAGAATCGCGTCCGGTATCGCATCTTCCGGCGGAACCGCCCTCCATCAATCCGTCAGCGTCCAAGCGCTATTATTTCCTGCTCATGGCGCCGGCCATTCTCGTGCTTGCCTTCATCTCGATCTATCCGTTCTTCTGGATGATCTACATGAGCCTGCACGACGTCGACATCGGCAAGGTCGAGTGGAACAATTTCGAGAACTTCACCAAGCTCGTGAGCGACTCTCGGTTCCTCTTGGGCTGGTGGCTCCTCATCCAGTACAGTCTGCTGTGTCTGGCGCTGCAGATCGCCATCGGCGTGTTCCTTGCCGTGGCGCTCAACGGATCACGTTATGAGAAGGTGCTCGTCACCACGCTTCTGATGCCCATGATGATGGCACCGCTGGTCGCCGGCATGGTCTGGTACTTCCTCTATAATGGCACCTTCGGGTGGTATCACTGGCTGCTGCAGAGCTTGGGAATACTCGGGCCGAAGTCGATCCTCGCAAGTTCGAGCACTGCCATGATCGGCATCGTGCTGGTCGACGTCTGGCAGTGGACACCTCTCATCACTCTGATCACGCTCGCGGGCCTCAAGCGCGTGCCGCAGGACCAACTCGAAGCCAATATGGTGGACGGAGCATCGCCCTTCCGCAACTTCATCTCGGTGACCCTGCCCAATCTCTACCCCGTGCTGCTCATCGCCATCATGCTGCGCTTCATGGACAATTTCCGCTTCATCGACTCGATCCTCGTGCTCACGGGCGGCGGCCCCGGTAACGCTACGAAGATCCTGCCCGTCTACCTCTTCGAGGTGTCGTTCAAGTTCTTCAAGCTGGGGCGTGGTGCCGCGATCGCCCTCATCCTGCTCGTCGTCACCATAATCCTGGGAATGTTGCTGGTTCGCGTGTTCGATCGCCAGCAGCCGAAGAAGGTGTAAGCCATGGCCTCCCGTGACGTGATCCAGTTCGAAACGCCGCTTTCCAGGGCCTTCAAATGGTTCTCGGGCGTCTTCATCGCCTTCTACGTGGTGTGGACGGTGCTCCCGATTTTCGTGATGTTCGTCTCCTCCTTCAAGGACCTGCTGGAAGCCTTCAAGCTTCCAGCGGTGGGAGATTGGATGGGGGTGTCGGTGTTCTTTGAATTCACCCCGACCACGAAGCATTACTATGAACTCTTCGCGAACCTCGGCTTCTCCACCTATCTCTTCAATTCGCTTGCGGCGGCCGCGGGCTCGGCGGTCGTGTCGGTGGTCCTAGGCTCCATGGCCGCCTATTCGCTCTCCCGCATCGAATTCAAAGGCAAGAACGACCTGTTCTTCTGGATCATCTCGACCCGAATGGCGCCGGTCGTCGCCGTCATGGTGCCCCTCTACTGGATCTTCCGCGAACTCGATCTCGTCGGAACGCTTCCGGGGCTCATCCTCGCCTACACCACCTTCAACCTTCCCTTTGCGATCTGGATCCTCAAGGGCTTTTTCGACAACGTGCCCTATGCCATCGAGGAGGCGCAGATGGTGGATGGCGCAACCCGCATCCAGGCCTTCCGGGCGATCCTGCCTCTGGTGGCCCCCGGCATCGGCGCCTTCCTTGTACTGTGCATTCTCTTCGCCTGGAATGATTACCTCTTCGCGGCGATCATCGGCTCGGGCGGTGCCAAGACGCTTCCCGCCGCCACCCGCGAACTCGTGCAGCCGCAAAACATCCAGTGGGGACAGATCATGGCGGCAGGCGTGGTGACTACTTTGCCCATGATGTTCCTGGGCCTGGTCATTCGGAAATATCTCGTCACCGGCCTCACCATGGGCGCGGTCAAGGAATAGAAGGATCTCACAATGGCAAAAGTCTCTTTCCGAAACGTCTGGAAGAAGTACGGCATCCTTCCTGCCGTGAAGGACCTCAACATCGAATGCCCCGATGGCTCCTTCCTGTCGATTCTCGGTCCCTCAGGCTGCGGCAAGTCATCGACCATGCGCATGGTCGCAGGTCTCGAACACATCACTTCAGGGCAGATCCTCTTCGACGAGAAGCCCATCAATGCCCTTGCTCCCAAGGATCGGGACGTTGCAATGGTATTCGAAAACTATGCGCTTTACCCCCACAAGAGCGTTTTCGAGAACATGGCGAATCCCCTGAAGCTGCGCGGTCAGGATGCTGCGAAGATCAAGGAGCGGGTGATTGCGGCGGCAAAGCTCCTTGAGATCTCGCACCTCCTGGAGCGCCGGCCCCAAGAACTCTCAGGCGGCCAGAAGCAGCGTGTGGCCATCGGACGCGCCATCGTGCGAGAACCAAATCTGTTCCTGTTCGATGAGCCAATCGCGCATCTCGACGCCAAGCTCCGTGCCCACATGCGGGGCGAGATCAAGCATCTCCAGCGCACGCTGGGTACGACGATGATCTATGTGACGCATGATCAACTCGAGGCCATGTCCATGGCGGACACCATCGCCGTCATGCATGATGGGGAACTGCAACAGCTCGGCTCCCCGCGCGAGGTCTACAACAAGCCTGTAAATGCCTGGGTGGCCGGATTCGTCGGCGAGCCTGCGATGAATTTCGTGGATGTGGGGCTTCAGGACAAGGGCGGCCACACTCATTTCATTCATCCCAACTTCTCGATTCCCGTCACGCCCGAGCAGCAGCAGATCATCGCCAGGGGAGCACGTCCCAATGCGCTGCGCATGGGTGTGAGGCCGGATGCGCTGTCGATCTCCATGACGAAGCCGACAGAGGATCACATCACTGGGCGCATCTTCGTGACTGAGCTTCTGGGCGGTGACATGATTATCGACGTCGACCTTGAGGACAGTCGCATCCGCGTGAAGACCTCGACCGATTTCGACGGGCACGAAGGCCAGATCTGCTACATGACGGTCAATCGTGACAAATGGCACGCCTTCTCGAAAGAGAACGGCAAGGCCTTGTTCTGAAGGTTACGAAAGGAAAAAACATGGCTGATGCAAAGGAAGCGCTGGCTGCGGTGAACGGCCGGCTGATGGGGCTGTTCAAGGCCGAGAAGCAGACCATGATGGCCTTCAACGGCCTTGCAGTTGCGGCTACGCGCGAGGGTAAGGTTTCGCCTGCCATCAAGGAGTTGACGGCTGTGGCGATTGCGGTGGCCAAGGGCTGCGAGGATTGCATCGTCTATCACGCGGCGGCCGCCCGCAAGCACGGCGCAACCCGCGAAGAACTGGCCGAGATGCTTGCGGTTTCAGTGGAAATGGCCGGAGGGCCAGGCGCCGTTTACGCAGCCAAGGCCCTGGAGATATTCGATCAACTGGCTTGAAGCTTATTTCGCCAGGAACTTCGTTCCCGTCAGGACCGTCAGTGCGGACACTGACCCAGTCAGCACTGTGCCCCAGATCATGTCGATGATTGCAATCTTCGTGGTGAAGCCCTTCATCACAGCCAGATTTGTAAGATCATATGTGCCATAGGCGATAAGGCCCAGCAAGGCACCGTGGACCAGCGCCTGGAAGGCCGATTGTGCCTGATATGCGGGCCAGATGATCATGACCATCAGTCCGGTTACATAGAGCACATAGAACGCCCCGGCGGCGGCCATGTTCGGGGGCTGGCGCAGGATGCCGCCGATCTCCACCACATAGATACCTCGGCCCAGCCACAGCAGCCATACCATGTCTATGGCAAGAAAAAGAACCGCCGCGGCAATCCAGAGAATGATCCAGTGTGTCATCGCCCGCGTCCTCATTCGTGATGTTTCCAATACGGACGTGGACTGCGGGGGATCACATCAGGCGACAGCACGTGCAAGCGCGCACTGGGACCAGAGTTCGGAGAGAGCCGAAACGAGGTGGTCCATGTCAGCATCGCTGTGCAGGGGCGTGGGCGTGATGCGAAGACGTTCGGTTCCGCGTGGCACCGTGGGATAGTTGATCGGCTGGATGTAGATACCGTGCTGTTCGAGCAGGATATCGCTGATCCACTTGCACTTCTTGGCGTCACCCACCATGACGGGCACGATATGGCTGTCGTTCGCCTTGTAGGGAACGCCTGCGGCGTCCAGCTTGCGGCGCAGTTTCATCACGCGCTCCTTGTGGCGCATGCGCTCGATCTGTGAGGATTTGAGGTGACGGATGGAAGCTGCTGCACCCGCTGCCACAGCAGGGGGCAGGGCAGTGGTGAAGATGAAGCCTGAGGCGAAGCTCCGCACGAAGTCGCAAAGCGCCGCCGAACCCGCAATGTAGCCGCCAACGACGCCGAAGGCCTTGCCGAGGGTCCCTTCAATCACCGTCAGCCGGTCCATTATCCCCTCGCGCTCTGCGATTCCGCCACCGCGCGGGCCATACATGCCGACCGCATGGACCTCGTCGAGATAGGTCATCGCGCCATACTTGTCGGCCAGGTCGCAGATCTCCTTGATGGGGCCGATGTCCCCGTCCATCGAATAGACGGACTCGAACGCGATCAGCTTCGGCCGCCCCGGATCAGCCGCCCTGAGCAGACGCTCGAGGTCGGCCAGGTCATTGTGCTTGAAGATATGGCGTTCGGCGCGGCTGTGGCGGATGCCCTCGATCATCGAGGCATGGTTGCCGGCATCCGAGAAGACGATGCAGTTCGGGATGCAACTCGCCAGCGTGCCCAGCGCAGCCCAGTTCGAGACGTAGCCGGAGGTGAAGAGCAGGGCGCTCTCCTTGCCGTGCAGGTCGGCCAGTTCGCGCTCGAGTTCCACGTGATAGTGGTTCGTGCCGGAGATGTTGCGCGTGCCGCCGGCGCCCGCACCGCAACGGTCCAGGGCCTCGTGCATGGCCTCCAGCACCTTCGGGTTCTGGCCCATCCCGAGATAGTCGTTGGAGCACCAGACGGTGATCTCGCGCTCATTGGCCCCGTGGTGGGTGGCCTTCGGGAATTGCCCCGACTTCCGCTCGAGGTCAGCGAAGACCCGGTAGCGACCCTCGTTGCGGAGTGCGTCGAGTTCCGACTTGAAGAAGTTTTCGTAGTCCATCTGGTCTTCTCCGGAGGTCTGCCTGATGCCGTGTCTCAGGGCGTCAGGTTCGTTTTCAGGGCTGTATAGTCAAAAGCGGGTGGAATGGAGTTGCGCGATTTCGCCGCGTTCCTCCGTTGGGGCAGGCTCCAGCGCCACAGCTTCTCCACTGGAAGCGGCAGCATCAGCAGCCAGTGTTCAACGACGGCAAGGCTCGCCAAGGCCGCAAGCAGTGAGAACCCGGCCCGTTCCGCAGGGTCATCTGCCGAAAAAGCTTCCTGGAACAGCAGGACGGCGCCGATCGTCCCGGCCGTTACAGATAAAGGGAAGAGGAGGTTCATCGGCTTCCGGTTGAGAAAACCTTTCAGGATGGACATATGGGCCGGAACGAACTCCTCGCTGACGTTGCGGACACCGAGGAACACGTTCAACCTTGCGCTGAGGTGCATGCCCCAGAGCAGGAGGTAGGACCACAGGCCCCAGAGGTTTTCTGCCCCCCAGGTGAGCCCTGCGATGAGCGCCGCAACGACCACAATGGCGATCTCGTGCCAGAGATTTACCCCCAGCGCATGGCCAAAGTGCCGCCAACCGGAGCACCCCGCAGCGCAATGTTCCTTGCGGGGGCCCGTCACAAAGCCGGTGTAGAGGCTGAATTCCTGCCAGCCCCAAGCCAGAACCCCGGCCGTGAAGGCGGCATATGCGGCCCAGAGCCCGGCATCTGCCGCGGTACTCCAGATGACGTATAGGGAACATCCGAGGAGCACCGTCGCGCATGCCATGCTCCACTTGAAGGTCCTGACCGGCAACTGATCGAGATAGAAGATCAGCCCGGTCGAGAACCACCAGAGGCAGAGCGCATAGGCGATGGGCAGGGCATATTCCATCAGTGCTGCGTCACCACGTCGGGGCCAAGCGGACGTTGCCGGGCAGTTCGTTGGTCTTGGCCGGGATCATGTACAGGCGAAGCAGGGTCCAACCAGCCGCCGCTACCGTCCGCACCTTCCCCAGCTTTGCTGTCATGCCACCCTTTTTCTGCCATTCGGCAGCCCGGTCATTGATCTTCCTCAATTTGGCGAGGCCGGCGAAGAAGGCCGGATTGTCGATGTCGAGTTCCAAGGGGAACACTTGCCGCGAAATCTCGGAGGTGATCTTGAAGACCTTGTAGCCATAGTCGTCGGGATCGATCCCGAGCGCCGCATGGAAATGTGGCCTCTGGTGGTCTCGCACATACATGGTCGCGAAGACGGCAAGGAGGAAGAACTTCACCCATAGCTTGTTGAGGCCAGACAGCAGTTCCGGGTGCGCCCGCATGAGCAGCGCGAAGGCCTCGCCGTGGCGGAACTCATCGTTGCACCACTCTTCGAACCATTTGAAGATCGGATGGATGCGCTTTTCCGGATGGGCCTGCAGGTGCCGGAATATGGTGATGTAGCGGGCATAGCCGATCTTCTCGGAAAGATAGGTCGCGTAGAAGATGAACTTCGGCTTGAAGAAAGTGTATTTCTTGCTCTTGGTAAGGAAGCCCAGGTCTACGCCGATGTTGAAGTCCTTCAGCGTGTCGTTGATGAAACCGGCGTGTCGCCCCTCATCGCGTGCCATGAGCCGGAAAAGTTCGCACATATCCGGGTTGGAACCGCGCTTGCGCATCTCGGCATAGAGCACGCAGCCAGAGAATTCCGCGGTGAGCGAACTCACCAGGAAGTCCACGAACTCCTTCCTCAAGCCTTCCGGCATGTCCTCGAGGCTCACCTTGTCCCACTCGGCGTTGCGTCTGAAATGGTTCTTGTTGGGGTCGGACTGCATCTCGGCGATCAGCGCGTCCCACTCCTTCCGGACCGGCGTCACGTCGAGCGAATCGAGAGCCTTGTAATCGGTGGTGTAGAAGCGCGGGCTCAGCACCGTTGATTCCCGTGCCTTGGCCAGAGTGTCGGCAGGGCGGATGCCCAGTGTTTCGATGGTCATAGCTCTTCCCCCGAGAAGCTGAATTCCAGCAGTTCCATGAATTCCAGGTCGCCAGTCATCTTAACCCATTTTCGCTCGAGCCAGTTGGCCCGCGTGATGGTAACCTTGCGCCGCTCGGTGGCGGTTTCGCCATAGGCAACGATGATGGGTTTGCCGTGGACGAGCACTTCGTCGCCCGGCTCGACGGAAACCCCATCGTCCAGTTCCACATGCGCGGCAAGATTTTCGAAGGTATTGACCACGCGCACGGTGCACATCACCTCTTCACGCGCGGCGGGGGCGAAGGGATTCAGCATCAGCTCCGGTCTCCTGTTGATGGAAGGAATGCGGCAAAGACCCTGGCATTGGCCTGGCCATAGGCCGCGAGATCCAGCGTCACGCCGGACGCCGTGTCGGTCAGCATGAGCTGCCCGTTGCCCAGCCGTTCGAGGCGGTAGGCCTCGGAGATGGAGGACTCGCTCGTTCGGCGCAGGCGGTCAAGGCCCCGCAGCACCCCGGGAACGAAGCCTTCGCTGCCAGCCTTCGCAATCGTCTCCCCGGTCGCGGCATCGATCACGTCGATCTCTCCCGTGGCGTCGCGGTCGAAGCGCAGCAGGCGGCTCTCCGCGACCTCCGAGACGACAGCCTCCTGCTGCGGCGAGAACCCGGCAAGCCGTGCGCCCGTCACGAGTGCCAGCGCGGCAACGGCCATCCCGAAGGACAATACGAGCGGAAGTCTGGGAAGCGCCTTGTTCATCTCATGCCGCCACATGCTGCGGCGTGAGGGCCGGGGGAGCGACAGGGCTTACCGGGGTCTTCGCAGGCGTGGTCGCGGTACCCGTCAGAGTTGAGGCGAGGCACATCGCCACCTCGTCTGCGTGGGCAACGCAGCGGAGCGTCGGCTGCGGGTGACTGAAGTTGAAGGGCCGTGCATGTGGCCATAGCAGCAGATAGGCCACCCGTTCCTTTGCCGTCAGCTTCAGCGAAATGTCCCCCGATCCATTGGGGAACAGCCGGAGTGCCGCGCCGTCGATCTGGCGGAAGGGGAGGTTGATGGTTACCGGCAGCGCCATGCCGATCCGCATCACCAGCCGCTTGGATGTGATTGTGTAGACCGTGGTCCGCGCACTCAGATAGGCAAGCCCGGTGAGAAGAACTGCCGCCACCATTCCCATCGGAATGAGCCAGCTGAAAGGCCCAAGAACGCGCGCAAGCTCCTCGCCATTCCCGAGGCGCACGGCGGAAGACAGGGCCGCAAGTCCCGCGAAGTACCACAGCACTTTGCGCGCATGGAACGCGTGCACGGCGAGGTCCTGCCAGCGCGGCGAACCCTGCCACAGCAGGCGCTCACCCTCGGGCAGTACTTGCGGCAGCCCGCGTACTGGCTCGAAGTCGAAATCGTCGTGGTGTTCGCTCATACCAGTGGCTCGGCCCGTTCGGGTGTCGCGTAGAGGTGGCCGCCGGAGTAGAAGGCGCAGATCTTGTCTTCCTCCAGACGGGTGACGACATCCGGGTTGCGGATGGCCGGAACCTTCATGAACTGCCTCGAGGTGATGGACTTCACCTCCACGCGGTTCCGTGATGCCCAGATGCGGGACAGCGTGGTCGGCAGCAGCACATTGCGGGTATTGCCCGCCTTGTCGCTCACTTCGACTTCAAGATACCGCATGATGTATTCAGAGACATCCACCCATATGTCCTTCACGGTGCCTGCCTGCTTGCCGTCTGCGCCAATCACCGGCATGCCGCGCGGGTCGGGGTCTCGTTCCTCGACGTGCCAGCCAGTGGCCTTGCGGAGCGGCACGAGTTTCGGCGTGCCGTGCAAGGTAGCATCGGGAATGTCGAGGCGCTCCGCATAGGCCGCGGGGCCGACACCATCCACCATCGGATCACCGTCGGGCTCGAGCGGTGCGCCCGGCCACGGTCCGATGGGGGTCGCCTTCACCGGGCGGTCGTCATAGGGTTGGGCACGCGGGGCCTGTACGGTAGAGCCATCGGCCAGCAGATAGGTCTTGGGTGCGGGCACACGCGGCCAGCCCTGCACCGCGATGTTGGCGGAACGCTCTGACTCCAGTGGGTAGCCCTCGCGCTTGTCCTCGACGTGCAGGTAGATGATGACTCCGGCGAGGAAGGCCCAGAACACGTAGAGCACCACCTGTGCGACGTCGACATATTGGGTGAAGGCTGCAGACATGGGATTCTCCTTCGATCAGCCTGGGTACTGAGCCAGGCCGAAGCCCGGCTGTCTTGTTGTGTTTCGGCTGCCGCCGCGGACCATCGGCCCGATCACGGCAAGGGTTGCGAAAAGAAGCACGATCTCGATCTGGTAGACGACGAGGTAGCCTGCGGCCGGCCCAGCGAAGGCCTCGCCCAGGAAGCCGTTCGCCGCGAGTTGCGACACGCCATCGCGGAGCATGCCGCTGAAGCCGATGGCAAGCCCTGCCGCCGTCGCCTGGACGCCGCCCCAGGCGCCGAGCGCGAAGCCGCTCATGCCGCCGGAGCCGCTTGAGGCGAGGTCCATCGCCGCCGTGAGCATGCCCACAGAGAACAGCCCGCCGCCGAGGCCAATGAAGAAGGATCCCGTCTGGAAGAGGGGCGCCGCTTCGAGCACAGGTGCGAAGGTGACTGCGGCAAAGGCCGCGATCCCCGCAAGAATGCCAAGTGATGCCAAGCGATGAGGATCGCCGCCCCGGCCTAGCTGCCGGGCCGCAAGTGCGAAGCCTGACAGCGTGCCCGCAGCCAGTGTGGCGGTGAGCCATGTGGTCTGCCCCACGCTCATGCCGAAGACCTGCCCGCCGAAGGGCTCGAGAAGTATGTCCTGCATGCTGAAGGCAGCCGTTCCGAGCCCAACCGCCACGAGCAGCCGCTTGGCGCGTCCGGCCGCGCTGAAGATGCGCCATGCCTCGGCAAATGTCGTGCGTGGGGCGCTAGGGTCCGTCAGCTGTGGGTTCCGGGCCTCCTGCTGCCACATCGCGATGCCGTTCAGGAGCACGGTCACCACGGCAACCGCCTGGATGATCTGGATCAGTTCGACTGCGCTGAAATCGCGCAGCAGGCTTCCGAACACCAGGGCGCTTGCCACCATGCCGAGCAGAAGCATCACATAGAGCAGCGCCACGACGCGCGGCCGAGTCTCCTCGGTTGCGAGGTCGTTCGCCAGCGCCAGCCCCGCCGTCTGGGTGGTGTTGATGCCGGCACCGATCAGCAGGAAGGCGATCGCTGCACCGACTTCGCCCCACACGGCCGAGCCGTGGCCCTCGCCGGTGAGGACCAGCAGCGCGAAGGGCAGGATGGCGAAGCCGCCGAACTGCATCATGGTGCCGAACCAGAGATATGGCACACGCCGCCAGCCGAGCACCGAGCGGTGCGTGTCGGACTTGAAGCCGATCAGCGCCCGGAAGGGCGCGAAGACGATGGGAAGCGACACCATCAGGCCCACGAGCCAGGCCGGAACGCCGAGTTCGACGATCATCACCCGGTTCAGCGTGCCGGTCAGCAACACAAGCGCCATGCCCACGGAGACCTGGAACAGCGACAGGCGCAGGAGGCGGCCGAGAGGCAGCTCCTTCGTCGCGGCATCGGCGAAGGGCAGGAAACGCGGTCCCAGCTCCTGCCAGCCCTTGACGATCGCCTGGTTGAGTTTCCTCATGCGCGGGTCAACTCCTGCGCCTGAGAGATGTAGAATCCGCTGGAGACCCGCGCATCGCGTCCGAGCTGCCAGCCTTCGAGTTGCGGCGTGCGCGCCACCCACTTGTGGAGCGACGTCGTCGCATGCGGCACGATGCGTGGCGAACGGTCACTTCTGGGGAATATCTTTCCAACCATGTGCATGGCGGCGAGTGCCGGCGTGCGGGGCGCATAGGTGAAGTGCACGCCCGCGCTGCTCATCTCGGAGAGGCGCGCGAGCATGCCCATCATGTCCGGTAAGCTATAATGAATGAGGGAATCCATCGCCACGACATGGTCGAAACGACCCAGCTTTCTGTCCAGCATGTCGCCTGCCAGGAAGTGGATGCGGCCCTCGCCGAGCTTTTCTGGCAACCGCTCCTTCGCGATGCCGATGAGCGTGGGAGAGATGTCGACGGCCGTCACATCCGCACCACGCTTTGCAGCCTCGACGGCAAGCGCGCCTGTGCCGCAGCCAGCATCGAGAACGCGAAGCCCGCGAAGATCCTGGGGCAGGAAGGAGAGCAGGGTGGCCCGCATCCGGTCACGTCCCGCACGCACCGTGGCGCGGATGCCACTGACCGGCGCGTCGGAAGTCAGTTTCTGCCACGCGGCAGCCGCCGTCCTGTCGAAGTAGGTTTCGATCTCGCCACGCCGTTCGAGGTAGCTGTTGCTCATGTCAATCGAACCCGAGGAAGTCAAATATGTCGCGGTCCTTCATGGACCGCGCATCGCAGGGTTCTGACCCGGCCCAGAGCTGAGCGGCAAGGCGCATGTATTCGTTCTGGATTTGCTCGACTTCCGGCGAAGGGGGCATCTCAAACAGGGTGGATTTCTTCAGGCGGCTCAGCCGGATCGCGTCCACGTCCGGAAGATGCGCCAGCCGCCTCAGGCCCGTGGCTTGTGCGAAACGGTCGATCTGGTCCGTGTCCTTGGAGCGGTTGGCGATCACTCCGCCCACCCGCACGCCATAGTTCTTCGCCTTGGCGTTGATCGCCGCCACGATGCGATTCATCGCGAAGATCGAGTCGAAGTCATTGGCCGTCACGATCAGGGCCCGGTCAGCATGCTGAAGGGGGGAGGCGAAGCCACCGCAGACCACATCGCCCAGCACGTCGAAGATCACGACGTCGGTGTCTTCCAGCAGGTGATGCTCCTTCAGGAGCTTCACCGTCTGCCCGACGACGTAGCCGCCGCAACCGGTGCCGGCTGGCGGACCGCCCGCCTCGACGCACATCACGCCATTGTAGCCCTGGAACACGAAATCCTCGGGGCGCAGTTCCTCGGAATGGAAATCAACCTGTTCGAGAATGTCGATGACAGTCGGAACGAGGCTCTTCGTCAGAGTGAAGGTCGAATCGTGTTTCGGGTCGCAACCGATCTGCAACACGCGCTTGCCCAGCTTCGAGAAGGCGACGGAGAGATTGGAGGACGTTGTGCTCTTCCCGATGCCGCCCTTGCCATAGACCGAGAACACCTTTGCGGTGCCTATACTCGCGGTTGGGTCAAGGTGCACCTGCACGCTGCCTTCGCCGTCTTCGCGGGTGGGGATGCGGGGTTTGGGTTTACGGTCGATCACCAGTGTCATGCCGCTACCTCCACGCCAATGCCTTCGAGCCTATCTTCAAGTTCTTCTCCTGCGCGTTGCAGCGCTGCCAATGTTTCCGCATCTGGTGACCAGAATTCCCGCCGCTGCGCTTCGAGCAACCGGTTCACCACTTTCACCGCCGCCTTCGGGTTCAGCGCCGCCAGCCTGTCGCGCATCGTCTCGTCAAGCACATAGGTCTGGGTGAACTGCTGATAGACCCAGGGTGCCACCTGTCCGGTCGTTGCGGACCAGCCCACCGTGTTGGTGAGGTGGCATTCGATGTGGCGTACACCCTCATGGCCATGCTTCAGCATGCCCTCGTACCATTTGGGGTTCAGTACGCGGGTGCGGCTCTCGAGCGCCACCTGGTCAGCCAGGGTGCGGACCACGCCCGTGCCGCGCGTCTGGTCGCCGATGTAGACGGGTACCGCCTCTCCACGCTGCTTCTCGGCCGCCCGGCTGATGCCGCCAAGCGAGTCGAAGTAATGGTCGATGGTGGTAACGCCAAGTTCGACGGATTCGAGATTTTGGTAGGCGAGGTCGACACCCGAGAGTACGGAAGCCATCATCCGGGACTGCTGCGCCACATGGCCGCTGCGGCTGTGGGCGAAGCTCTTGCGCTTTGTGAACATCTCGCCCAACTCGTCCTCTTCCTCCCAGCGCCCGCTGTCGACCAGCATATTGACGTTGGAGCCATAGGCGCCATCGGCATTGGAGAAGACGCGGAGCGCCGCCGTTTCGAGGTCACATGCCTCAGCTGCCATGTGGGCGAGGGCGTGCTTTCTTACGAAATTCATGTGCTCCGGCTCGTCGGCTGATGCAGCCAGCCAGCAGGCCTCGGCCAGCATGCGCGTCTGCAAGGGCAACAGGTCGCGGAAGATGCCGGACAGCGTCAGCATCACGTCGATGCGCGGACGCCCGAGTTCGGAAAGTGGAACGAGGCTTGCCCCGCAGAGTCTGCCGAAACTGTCGAAACGGGGCGCGGCGCCGAGCAGCGCGAGGGCCTGGGAAATGGGGCCACCTTCGCTCTTGAGGTTATCAGTGCCCCAGAGGACGAGAGCCACCGTCTCCGGAAGGCCCTTGCCGGAAGCGGCATGCGTCGCGAGCAGGAGTTCAGCCTGCCGGGAGCCGTCCCTCACCGCGAAGGGCGAGGGAATGCGGAATGGATCGAAGCCATGCAGGTTGCGCCCCGTTGGCAGGATCTGGGGTGTGCGGATCAGGTCGCCGCCCGGCACGGGCCGGATGAACCGGCCGTCGAGGGCACGCATGAGACCCGGGAGTTCGTGGTCCTCGGAGAGGAGCCGGTCCATCGCCGCGAGGTCGGCGGTGCTGCCGGCGTCGGCGACACTGGCCAGCGTTTCGCGCCGCGCATCATCGCTCATGGCCTCACCCACGACGTGCAACCCATGCGGGATCAGCGCATATTCGACTTCCAGTATCTGCTGCTGCAGGCACTGGATGCGGGCGGCTGGAGAATCCCAGGCGGGCTCCGCTTCGGACAGGTCCACCTGCGCTGCCTGCGCCTGGATCAGCAATGAAAGATCGTGGAGTTCGGCCGCGTCCGGGTCCAGCCCGCGCCAACGCGCGATCGAGGCCTTGAGGTCCACCAAGCCGCGGTAGAGGCCCGCTTGCGCCAGTGGCGGTGTCAGGTAACTGATGAGGGTGGCGCCCGCCCGCCGCTTGGCGATGGTGCCTTCGGAGGGGTTGTTGGCGCAGTAGAGATAGAGGTTCGGCAAGTCCCCGATCAGCCGGTCCGGCCAGCAGGCTTCGGAAAGGCCAGACTGCTTGCCGGGCATGAACTCGAGCGCCCCATGCGTGCCGAAATGGAGAACGGCGCCAGCGCCGAAATCTTCCTTGAGATAGCGGTAGAATGCAGAGAAGGCATGTGTCGGCGCAAAGCTCCGCTCGAAGAGCAGGCGCATCGGATCGCCTTCGTAACCGAAGGCCGGCTGGATGCCGACGAGTACATTGCCGAAGCGCTCTCCCTGCACGTGGATGGTCGATCCATCGGCCTGCTGCCGGCCGGGAGCGGGGCCCCATTGCGCCTCGATCTCGTTCAGGTAGCGCTCGCGCCGCACGTGATCATCCACGGGAATGCGGTGGACCACATTGGCATCACTGCCGAAGCGCTCTGCGTTGCCCTTCAGGATCCGGGCCTGAAGCTCCGCAGCCGAGGAGGGCAGATCGACTGCATACCCGTCCGCCTTCATTGCTTTCAACGTGTTGAACAGCGATTCGAAGACGGACAGGAATGCTGCAGTGCCGGTGGCCCCCGCATTGGGCGGGAAGTTGAACAGCACGATGGCAACCTTCCGTTCGGCTTTGGCGGTCTGCCTCAGCGTCACGAGCTTCGCCACGCGATTGGCCAGCACGGCGGCGCGCTCTGCGTGAACACGCATGCCGCGCTCACCCTGATCGGCTCCGCTTCGCCCGCCGAAGACTACCCCGCCCGCGGCCCCATCGAGTTCGGGAATGGCGATCATCATGGTGGTTTCGATCGGGTGGAGGCCCCGCTCGGAAGTTTCCCATTCCTCGAGCGTCTGGAACTCGACGGGCTGTGCGGCGATGTAGGGAACGTCCAGCCTGGCCAGCATCTCCTCGGCCGCTCTGGCGTCATTGTAGGCGGGCCCGCCCACCAGGGAAAAACCGCTCAGCGAGACGAGCGCGTCGATCGCCGGCTTATCGTTCCTCATGAAGAAACGCTCGATGGCAGGCCTCTGGTCGAGCCCCGTGGCGAAGGCGGGAATCACCTTCAGTCCACGCGACTCGAAGGCGGCGATCACCCCGTCATAATGCGCCGTATCGCCCGACAGGACGTAGGAACGCATCAGCAGAAGACCAACCGTTCCCTTGCGCACTGAGGAGGGCGAGGGCAGCTTGTCTGCGCTCTCGCTCATGTGTGAGGCAAGGCGCGGGTGATAAACGCCCACCTCCGGATAGGTCTTCGGATCCTCGTAGCGCGCACCCTGGCGCAGGCCCTTGCGGGGTCCGTCCGCGCACTTCGCGACGAGGAAGCGCACGAGGTTTCCGATGTTCTCCTCGGAGCCCGCCAGCCAATACTGCATGGCGAGGAAATAGGCACGCACATCCTGCGCCGAACCCGGAATGAAGCGCAGGATCTTGGGAATGCGCTTCAGCATGGCGAGCTGCTTTTCGCCCGCCGAGGCTTTCTCCGTGGCGTTATTCGTCTTGGCGCCGCGCAGCTTCTTGAGGAGGCTGATGATGGCGCCCTGGCTGCCGCCCATCGCGAAGCGGCCAAGGCGGGTGAGCTTGATCACCTCGCCGGCCGACATGAAGCACACCATCGCATCACAGGTCTCGCGCCGCGCCGTCAGCGCAGGCATCACCGCCTGAATGTGATCCTCCATGAACAGCATGGTGGCGATGATGATGTCGCCCCGCGCAATGTCCTCGATGCATGACTTGAGCGATGCCGGACTGGCGGCCCAGCTCGATGCCGCGTGCACGGAAAGCTCGAGCCCCGGAATGTCGCGGGCAAGCTGCCCCCGCAGGCGCCCAACCGCCCCTGTCAGGTGGTTGTCGAGCGTGACGATCACGACCCGCATGGGCAGGTTATCTGCTGTAGTGTGCTTTGGCATCGTACAGCGTCTCAACTGTGATGAGAGTCAGGCCGCGTTCGGCGGCGAAGCGCTCGGTATTGCGGCGTGCCTTGCCCCGGACGAAGAAAGGTATCTTCTGAAGTTCCCTTTCCGCCTCAGGCGCCCAGCCGCCCGTGGTCTGGGCGAGGGCAGGTGCAGGGGCCTCCGCGGGCTTTGCGGAGCGGTGTCCGAGGTGCGAAGGCGCAGCCGTGTCGTTGAATTCGAAATCCTCCCGGAACATGTGGATCAGGTGCTCCTCGAGGCCCATCATCAGTGGATGAACCCAGCTGTCGAAGATGACATTCGCGCCTTCAAAGCCCATCTGCGGAGAGTACCGCGCGGGAAAGTCCTGCACATGTACGGGCGCGGAGATGACCGCGCAGGGCACGCCGAGCTTCTTGGCGATGTGCCGTTCCATCTGTGTACCGAGTACGAGTTCAGGCTGAAGCTCGGCAACACGCGCCTCGACTTCCAGGTAGTCGTCGGTGATCAGCGCCTCGATCCCGAGCTTCGCCGCCGCCTCGCGCATGGGCCGTGCGAATTCCCGTGAGTAGGTGCCGAGGCCTACGACGTCGAAGCCCAGTTCTTCCTTGGCGATCCGGGCGGCCGCGAGAGCGTGTGTCGCATCCCCGAAGATGAATACGCGCTTTCCCGTGAGATAGGTCGAATCGACCGAGCGAGAATACCAGGGAAGACGCGAATCCTCGTCATCCAGCACCTCTGTCGGATCGACACCGGCGAGTTTCGCCACCTGCGTGATGAAGTCCCGCGTGGCGGAAACCCCAATCGGTACGATTGTGGTCATTGGCTGCCGGCAAGTGCGCTCCAGCCAGCGCCCCGCAGTCTCCGCGGTTTCGGGATAGAGCACTACGTTGAAGGCCGCAGCCGGAATGCGGCGGACATCGTCCGGTGTCGCGTTGAGCGGCGCCACAACGTTGATGCTGATTCCCATCCGCTTTAGCAGCCGCGTGATCTCGGCAAGATCGTCCCGGTGGCGGAAGCCCAATGCCGTGGGGCCAAGAATATTGCAGGAGCGCGGGTTGAAGTCGGCTTCAGCCGCGCGCGGCGTGCAAAGTGCGCGCACCACCTGGTAGAATGTTTCCGACGCGCCCCAGTTCTCCTTCTTCTGATAGGAAGGAAGCTCGAGCGGAATCACCGGCACCGGAAGTGCCAGCGCCTTGGCAAGTCCGCCGGGATCGTCCTGAATCAGTTCCGCCGTGCAGGAAGCCCCGACGATCATCGCCTGCGGCTGGAAGCGCGCATAGGCTTCCGCACAGGCGGTCTTGAATAGTTCTGCGGTATCGCCGCCCAAGTCGCGCGCCTGGAATGTGGTGTAGGTCACCGGCGGGCGTGCATTGCGGCGCTCGATCATGGTGAAGAGCAGGTCCGCATATGTGTCGCCCTGCGGGGCATGCAGCACATAATGCAGGCCCTTCATGGCAGTCGCGATTCGCATGGCGCCGATGTGCGGCGGGCCTTCATAGGTCCAGAGGGTGAGTTGCATGGTTACACCCCCAGCCGCATCTGCCGGTCCAGCGGGCGCGAGAACAGCCGCGCCAGATCGCCGGCCTGATCATAGCCCTGGATGGGCGTGAAGACGAGTTCGATCGACCACTTGGTGGTGAAGCCTTCCGCCTCGAGCGGATTGGCAAGCCCAAGGCCGCAGACCACGAGGTCAGGCTTCGCGGCGCGGCAGCGATCCAGTTGCCGTTCCACGTCCTGCCCCTCGCTCAGCACGGTGCCGGGGGGGAGTTGGCCGATCTCCTGGGCAAGATGCTGGCGGTGCAGATAAGGGGTCCCCACCTCCACCGGCTCCATGCCGAGTTCCTGCGCGAGGAAGCGCGCTAGCGGGATTTCAAGCTGCGAATCAGGGAAGAAGAAGATGCGCTTGCCCTGCAGCAGTTTCCTATGTGGGGCCAGCGCCAGCGTCGCGCGGATGCGGCCAGCTTCGGTGGCCTTCTGCACGGATCCTGCGGGAATTCCCAGTGCGTCGGCCGCCGCCTTGAACCAGGCGGTGGTTCCCTCGGCACCCAGCGGGAAGGGGGCCGCGATGTGGCGTGCGCCCCGGGCATCCAGCGCGCGCGCGGTATCGTTCAGGAAAGGCTGGGCCAGCAAGTACCGCGTGCCCTTACCGATGCTCGGCATGTCCCGGGAGGTGCGCGCCGGCAGGAAGGCAACGTCGGCCACGCCCATGTCGGCGAAGATCCGTCGGAACTGGTCTTCGACCACGTCAGAAAGTGCCCCCGCCACAAGGAGCGGGGGCACCGAGCCGGAGGCTGGAAGGGGGGAGAAGGGTACCAGCGCGGCCAAACAGGCATCTTCGCCTTGCGTGAAGGTGGTCTCGATTCCGCTACCGGAATAATTGAGCACGCGGACCTTCGGCGAATGAATTTCGGAAAGGCGCGCGGCGGCGCGCTTCAGGTCGAGTTTGATTACCTCTGACGGGCAGGACCCGACGAGGAACAGCATCTTGATGTCGGGCCGCCGCTCCAGCAGGCGGTTCACCACGCGGTCGAGTTCGGCATCGAGTTCGGAGAGCCCCGCGAGGTCACGCTCGTCGATGATGGCTGTTGCGAAGCGCGGCTCGGCGAAGATCATTACGCCCGCGGCCGATTGGATAAGGTGTGCGCAGGTGCGCGAGCCGACGACGAGGAAGAAGGCATCCTGGATCTTGCGGTGCAGCCAGACGATCCCCGTCAGCCCGCAGAACACCTCGCGCTGGCCGCGCTCACGGAGCACGGGCACGTCCGCGCAGCCGCTGGCAGTGGCAGGAGTGGGGGAGCGGAACGGCAAGTTCATGATGACACTCCTGCCGAACCCAGCCGGGCAGCGCGCAGTTTCAAGAGGAATTGCGCCGCGTTCACCACGTAGGCGGCATAGGCCGCCAGCGCCAGCAGCAGCAGCGCCTTCTCGCCCAGCGTTCCGCTGAACAGGCAATAGACGTAAGCGGTGTGCAGGGCGATGACGCCGAAGCTCACTGCATCTTCCCAGAAGAAGGCGGGTGCGAAGAGATACTGTCCGAAGACGTCCTTCTCCCAAAGCGATCCCGTCACCATGATGGTATAGAGCAGGAACGTCTTGGCAAGGATCGACGCATGCGCGGCAAGAGCGCCTTCCGATGTCGCCAGCGTGCGCAGCACCAGTCCGAGGCTCACAAGAAAGACAATGAACTGAAGGGGGGCAAGAACCGCCTGGACGAGCGTCCAGGGTGAGGAATCCCGCCTTCGCCGTTCGGCTTCCGTATAAAGCCCGCTGCGGGTTTCGTGCTGGCGGCGCACTTGCATCGATCCGGTCTCCGGGCCCGCTCCACTCCCGTATGAGACAGGGTGGAGGATTGTAGCCTTGTCGGTGACGCTAAACCTTTAAGGCCGGGAGTGTCAATACTTGTTGACGTCAGAAATTTGGTACATAATATCTGTCCATGGCATGGCAAATAAGACGCCTCTGTCATGTATTTGGACGATGCGCTATGCTCTCTGTCAATTCCTTTGGACATTGTGCCTGGCGCGAATGAACGTTTGGGATTCATCCCGGTTTTGGCCTTGGAGGGATGAGGCCGATTCGCTGCAGAAGACCGAGACCGGAGCGGGTTTGCGCCCCATGAATTTGGCAGGACGATCGGCTGGGCTGTCGTGCAGGGGTTCCGCCCCTGGCGATGGGGTGTGGCTCGCGTGAACGGGGTGGCTTCATTCCTGGCGCGCGGTATTCCGGGGGAGATGGTGCAGACCTATGCGCATCTCGTGGTCAGCCCGGACGGGGCGGATGCGGGTGCGCTGGTGGAGCAGTTGTTCGCGGACGGTGTTTCGGCGGAGGCCATCATGCTCGAGCTCTTGGCGCCGGCGGCGCGGCAGCTGGGGGAGATGTGGTGCGGGGACCGGCTGGGCTTCGTTGAGGTCACCATCGGCCTTTCGCGGATTCAGCAACAGCTGCGGCAGTTCCGCATTCCGGCGGGCAGGATGGTGGCGGACAAGGGCCGCGTGCTGCTGGCCCCGGCGCCGGGCGAACAGCACAGCTTCGGCCTGCGCGTGGTGGAGGAATTCCTGCTGCGCGACGGCTGGGAGGTGCGCAGCATCCTTCGGCCGGACCATGGCGGTCTGGCCCAGCTTGCGGCTGCGGATGCATATGATATCATAGGATTTTCAGTCAGCGGGGAGCGCTTGCTCCCGGCGCTTCGCCAAACCATCCGGGAGGTCCGCTCCGCATCGCGGAACCGCGGCGTCCGGATCATGGTTGGCGGGGTACTGTTTGCCGGTCCCACGCCCTGCGAGCACTTCTGCGACGCGGATGCGACGGTCAGCGATGCCGAAGAGGCCGTCGCCCAGGCGAACGAATGGTATGCCCTGGCGGGAGTGACGTGATGACGCCGCGATCCGCCCAGAGCCAGAAAAGGACAAGGATGTGACACTCAGGAGCGTGTCTTCCCAGCCGAAGGAAAAGGACAGGGACGGCAGCCTTGCCGCCCTGCTGGCGAGCCTCACGGCGGAACAGGCGGCACAGCTCATGTCCGCCGCGGCGGACGTGGCCTTCGTGATCAACGCCGACGGAACGGTCGGCGGCCGGGTCCATACCGGGCCGGACATGGGCGCGGGCCTCTTCGAATCATGGCCCGGCCAGGCCTGGGCCGATGTCTCGACAGTCGAGAGCCGCCCCAAGATCGAGCAGATGATGCAGGAAGCGGCCATGGGCCTGCCGCCGCGCTGGCGCCAGATCAACCATCAGACCGCGGGTGAGAACGATATCCCCGTGCGCTATGCCGTGTTCAAGGCCGGAAACGAGGGCCAGTTCGTGGCCATCGGCCGTGACATGCGGAGCATCGCCGCCGTGCAGCAGAAGCTTCTGGCGGCGGAACAGTCGATCGAGCAGGAATATGCCCGCCTCCGCCACGCCGAGACGCGCTACCGCCTGCTGATGCAGGTCGCCTCGGAGGCGATTCTCGTGGTCGACGCGCGCAGCGGCCGGGTGATGGAGGCCAATGCGGCCGCCGCCAACCTGATGAACAAGGCCGCCAAGCGCCTGGTGGGCGCGCAGTTCACCAGCATGTTCGACGGCGCGGACTCCGAACGCGTGGAGAACCTGCTGAACGCGCTGCGCGCCACCGGGCGGGCGGATGACGTGGCCCTCACCCTCGAGGGTCGCCAGCAGCAGGCCGTGCTCAGCGCCACCATCTTCCGGCAGGAAAGCGCCACCTGCTACCTGATGCGCCTGCAGCCCATGGCGGCGGGCTCCAGCGGCATCGTGATCTCCCGGACCCAGGCCGGCGTCATCAACGTGGTGCGGGACATGCCGGAGGCCTTCGTGGTCACCGACCTGGAGCGCAGGATCCTCACCGCCAACGCCGCCTTCCTCGACGGCGCGCAGCTCGGCAGCGAGGAACAGGCCCGCGGCGCGCCGATCGACCGCTGGCTGGGCCGCGCCGGTGTGGATGTTTCCGTTCTTTTCAACAGCCTGGCCGAAAACGGCGCGGTGCGCCAGTTCCAGACGGTGCTGCGCGGCCAGTTCGGCACGGCGGAGGATGTGGAGGTGTCGGGCGTCGCCTCGCCCTCCGGAGCGCCCGTCTGCTACGGCTTCAGCATCCGCCGGACGAATCGCCGCTCGATCGAGGGCGACCCCGGCAAGCGCAGCCTGCTGCGCTCGGTGGAGGAGATGACCAAGCTCGTCGGCAAGGTGCCCCTGAAGGACCTGGTGCGCGAGACGACGGACATCATCGAGCGCCTGTGCATCGAGGCCGCCCTGCAGCTGAACGACAACAACCGGGCGAGTGCCGCGGACATGCTCGGCCTCTCCCGCCAGAGCCTCTATGTGAAGCTCCACCGCTACGGCATCGAGGACAAGGCGGACGTCCCCGGCGAGGATTAGGCGATCCGTTCCAGCGTGATGCTTTCCGCCCGCCGCATGTTGCGGGTGGATGCGTTTTGCGCATGAAAAATGTAGCCGCCGTTGACATGGACGTTGCGGCACGGGACGCGCCAAGGACGGGCGCGGAAGGCCTGTCCGATTCGTCTGACGCCACCCACTGTCAATGCCGCCACGGCCGCCGGAGAGCCCGAAAAACCGTCTCGCCGGGTTGACAGAAAGGGCCGTCAGCCGGTTTTCTCTCTTTTCCGGAGGCGTTGTGTTGCCCGGCCCGGTGACGCTGGACCCCCGGCCTTCGCCGGGGTGACGGACGGTTGGGGAGTGACGGACGGTTGGGCCTGATCGTCGGGGTTCGTCAGGTCTCGGTCCGGTCGATTGCCGTTACGGTGTCGTAGAGGCCGTAGTGCCGGAGCCCCGGATGGCTATCGATGCCGGTGTAGCGGAGGGAGGCGTCCTCGTAGCGGCGGAAGGCGAAGACGGCCTGGTTCATCTGCTCGGTGTTGAACACCTTGAGCTCCACCAGCAGGTGGAAGTCCTGAACCGAGAGCCCGGTGACGGTGCGGAACAGCTCCGGCTCCAGCCGGGTGATCACGTCCTGCAGCTTGTTCTCCCGGAAATCGGTGAGATACATGAAGGCCGGGATGCGGGTGGCGAACTTGATCAGCTTCTCCTGCACCAGCTTGCGCTTTGACTTGTAATCCTTTTCCTCGGCGGTGAGTTCCTTCTTCTCCTTCGCGGTCAGCCGCCCCTCGGCCGCCTTCCGTTTCAGCTCACCGATCCTGTCGCTCTTGTTGATGATGGCCTCGATCACGTTGTTGCCGAGCGCGCGCCAGCCTTCGATGCGGGAGACGGCCTCCATCGCCGCCGGGCTGTCCATGACCCGGCGCAGCGTGTCGTTGTCGACGTTGACGAGCAGGGCCGATTCCCATTTCTGCGCCAGCAGCGTGGCGGATGTGCCGGCGATCGCGATGTCGAGGATGCCGCCCGCGTCAATCTGCGTCATGTTGGCGCCGTCATAGGCGAGGACCGGCAGGAAGGAGACAAGGTCCTTCACCGCCGCCTCGGGGTTCGGCTCGTCCGGCGCAAGCCCGATGCCATATTCCGAGACTTGCCGCAGGGCGCGGGTGGGCGCGAAATCGAAGACGAAGCACACGGGCTTCAGGATCTCCTCCCTGTTCGGGTCATCGCCGTCCGGGTTGCGGATCGACCATGGCGACTGCACGCGGAATGCCGCCTGGAAATAGGTCTCCGGCGAATTCAGGTTCCGCAGCATCAGGATGGAGGACCATTGCGGCACCGTCACCCCCGTCGTCAGCTTGCCGCAGGAGAGGGTGATGGTCTTGCTGTCATAGCCGCTGCCGATGCGCGCCCTGACCGGGCTCAGCGCCTCCAGCCCGATCCCGGCGGAAGCGCCCGCCGCCACGATCACATCATAATCCCGCCAGAAGGCGTTGTGCCGCTGGCGCAGCAGCCGCGCCATGGCATGGCATGCGGCGACGGAGGGCAGGAACCAGAAGGAATGCTGGAGATAGGGCAGCAACCGCACATCCGAATAGGGGAAGGGCGGGCGCGTGCCCGTCCTGAGGCTTTCATGCATCTGCGGGGCATAGCCGCCGCGGATGATGTCCAGCCATTTCTGCACGTCATCCTCATGGCGGAAGCGGGCGCTGTTGCCGGAGCCGGTGGCGGCGAAGAATTCATTGAGGTCGAATTCGTCGAACTCACCCGCGCTGGCGACAGACACGATCTCATCCGGCATCTGGTAGGTGAGGAGCCGCATCTGCGGCAGCGCGCCATAGGGGTTGCGCGCTTGCGGAAACCCACGGGCGAAGGCTTCCTTGGCGCGCTGCTCATCCGTGTAGGTCCAGTTGAAGATCTGCTCTTCGATGAATTCGCCCGTGGCCAGCGCGCGGAAGGGGGTGCCGGAGAGATAGAGGCAGGCCCGCGTCGTGACCGGCAGGAAGCCGCCCTCCGAGTGGCGCAGCACGTCGAGGTCGTCATTCATCTGCGCCAGCCTGGGGCCATATTCGAGTTCGGCCTCGCGCCGCGCCACCTCGCGGTCCTCGCCCTCGAAAAGCTCCTTCGCCGTCTCCCGCCACGCGCCGAAGTGATACTCGTCGAACACGACGAGGTCCCAGTTCACCGTGTGGATCCACGCGTTGCGGGGCTTGACGTTGCCGGATGGATCGCGCCCCAGCAGGTCCTGGAAGGAGCCGAAGCAAACCAAGGGGCGTGCAGGGTCCGCCAAGGCGGGGTCGCCCCCTGAGCTGCGGGAGAAATATTGCCAGCCGCTGAAATCCGCATGGGTTTCGAGGTCGGTCCGCCAGGCATCCTCCACGGCGGGCTTGAACGTCACCACCAGCACGCGCTTCGCCTCCATGCGCTTGGCGAGGTGATAGGCGGTGAAGGTCTTGCCGAAGCGCATCTTGGCGTTCCACAGGAAGCGCGGAACGGCGTTGGCACGTTCCGCCCACACGGAGCGGAAATAGGCGTGGGTGCGTTCCACCGCCTCTTCCTGTTCCAGCCGCAGGGGGAATGTGGCGTGGTGGCTGCCGCCGACCGGCTTTCCGCTGCGCAGTTCGGTGAGAACGGTGAGAACATCGGTGACGGAGCAGCGCACCCATTCGAGCAGCGGATTCTCGAAGCCCTTGCGCAGCAGCGCGGCGCGCACCTCATGATCGGTGATGAGCGTCTGGTCATGCCGCTCGGCGGGCTCGTCCAGTTCGATGCGGTAATTGGTGATGGCTGCCGTGCGCAGCTGCTCCGCCACGCGCTGTTTCACGTCCCGCGTTGTCTGCCCGATCTTGAGGAGGCCGCGATGGGTGTCGTGATCGATGGCATAGGCGTAGATGCGGGGGCGGGCGATTGGCCTGTTCTGCAGAAGGACTTCAATTTGCGGATTAATCTCAGTCTTCGTCATCGGCCGACACATCGTCATCAGTCGAGGCACTGTGTTCGGCGACTTGAGATTCAATGAAGGCGATCTCCTCGTCGGTCAGTCCGTAGCGCTCATACAGCTTAGCATCAGTCCACTCTTGATCAAGCGGAAGATCGGGGACGAATGCATAGACATCACGCGTTGCATGCTGCGTTGCCTTGCGGAGTGATACCAAGAATCGGACAAAGCGGGTGTTAAGATAACGCGCATAATTAGAGGCTTCGTCTTCGGTGTTAAAATGACCAGCGACGATGTAGGTTTCTGTACAGGCGGTTCCAGGTCCAGCAATAATTGGTTTACTCAAAAATTTTGTTTCAATAGCAGCGCTGGTGCCTTGGACGGCAGTCATTAGTACTTTCCACTTGTCAATCAATGCGGTGTTTGTGTCAATGATACTCCTCTCTATCCATGTAATTTTTTTTGATCCAAAAAGCCTCACAGGGTTTTTTAAACTGTAGGAGTTAGATTTTCCATGAAAGTAAGTCCGAAGACCGAACGGTTTTCCAGTTGAGACGCGTTTATCCAGAGTGACTTCGTTTTTCGACTTAACCTTCTGGAGTATAGGCACTGCCTCGTTACGACGTACCAGAACATCATATGCGTCGAGATAGCGCGCAACTGGAGGACCAATTGGGACTCCGTCCCACATTGTCTGAATAGTACAGGGACCATTGTATTCCCGGTCCCAGAGAAAATATGAAACACCACCCCTAATCTTCACACTAGGAAATGCGTCATAAAGCTTTGGGTAATCGATAATCTTTCGTAGCCTTTTGTCTGACAGCATTCTCTGGCGATATTTTTCTAGGCCTTTGCCGCCCGACATCCATCTTGAGGGCGTTATGAATGCGGCATAACGCGGCTCAAGCGAAAACGACCTCTCGATGAAGAGTTGATAAATGGGGGCGGCGCTCATTCCATACCCTCCATCATCCAATTGATAGGGCGGATTGCCGATGATGACGTCGAACTGCATATCTCTCCTGAACAGCTCGCCCATGCGGGCCTTGATGTCGTTGGTGTGAATGAAGGCGTAGGCGTGGGTCTCAAGGTCCTCGCCACGGTCCAGCGCTCTCTGGCTTGCGCCGCAGAACAGGCACTTTCCGTCTTCCCATGTGTGCTCGACGCGCTCGAACCAGATATTGCCCGCATCCGTGGCGAAACCTTTGGCGATGGCGTGCGCGCCGCGGGCGTTCTTGGAGCAGTAGAGGCTTCGCCGCGCCATCAGGCTGGTGAGCTCCGTGATGGCGATGCCGAAGACCTGCTTCTGCAGGATGTGGTTCACCCGCGTCTGCAGGTGCGGGATCTTGCGGGCCAGCCCCTCCGTCAGGCGGCGGGCGATTTCGCGCAGGAAGACGCCGGACTTGGTGCAGGGGTCGAGGAAGGTGACCTCCGGATTCTCCCACAGGCTTTCGCCGCCGTGGCTTTCGGCCCAGGCCTCGGCCAGCGTGTCCAGCATGCGGTTGGCAAGCTCCGGCGGGGTGAACACCTCGTCATTCGAGAGGTTGGCGATGCAACTCAGCACATCCGGGTTGCGGCCGCGCAGCGTGAAGGCGGCCTTACCCGGCATGGCCCAGCCTGCGGCGCTCGGCGGCGGCGGCGAGGTCGCCCACCGTGAGGGGCGGGAAGACCCGCGCGGGCATGAACACCTCATGCCGGCCCAGATGGGCGAAGAGCGAGGCATTCTCCACCAGCCCCTTGGATTGTGTGAGCCTGTCCAGCCGGAAGTCCCGCCGCTGGAAGCGGCCCTTGCCAAGGTAGCCCCATTCCGAAAAGGTGATGGGCGCCCCCGTGCTGGTCAGCATGCCGAGTGCGTCGCCATGGATGATGTTGAGCGACAGGACGCAGGACGCGGCCCCGGCGAGCTCGTCCTCCGGCTCCAGCGCCAGGTGCCGGGCGAAGATTTCCGCCAGAGCCGCCCGGCATTCGGCGACATTGTCTTCCAGCAGTTCGATTCCATAGAGGCACATCAGCGCCAGCAGGGCGAAGTGCCGCCGTTCGAAGGCGGATTTTCCGAATTTCGTGTCAACCGCCGCCAGTTTGCGGCGCAGGATTGCGCTGAGGAAGTTGCCCGTGCCGCAAGCGGGTTCGAGGAAGCGTGAGTCGATCCGCTCGCTCTCGCCCTTCACCAGGTCGAGCATGGCGTTCACCATCCACAGCGGGGTGAAGACCTCGCCATGGTCGGCAATCCGCCGCCGGGATTTGATCAATGTCATGCGCCGCCCGATTCAATTAGGTGAAAACTACAATCAATGAGGGTGAATTGACAAGCTGCGGGTGCGGTTGACGGCAGAGGATTGGTGTGTGTGTCAAGGCAGATTGACAACTCGAAATGTCAGTTATAGTTTTTGGTCATGGCAAACCTCGCCTCCACACGGCCTGTTCCGACCTATCCCAGCGCGGGCGCGGTGCTCGCGCTTTTGAAGCCGATCACATGGTTTCCGCCCATGTGGGCGTTTGGCTGCGGGGTGGTGTCATCCGGCGTGGCGCTCGGGTCCAACTGGCAGGTGCTGCTGGCGGGGATCGCGCTGTCCGGGCCGCTCGTCTGCGGGACGAGCCAGGCGGTGAATGACTGGTTCGACCGGCATGTGGACGCGATCAACGAGCCGGGGCGACCGATTCCGTCGGGCCGGGTGCCGGGGCGGTGGGGGTTGTGGATCGCGATTCTCTGGAGCCTCGTGTCGCTCGCCGTCGCGGCGCTGATTGGCCCCGTGGTGTTCTGGGCCGCCGTCTTCGGGCTGGCCGCCGCCTGGGCCTATTCGGCGCCGCCCTTCCGCCTCAAGGCCAATGGCTGGTGGGGCAATGCGGCGGTGGGGCTGTGTTATGAAGGGCTGCCGTGGTTCACCGGGGCTGCCGCGCTGCTGGGGGGTGTGCCGCCGTGGCCGGTCATCACCCTGGCGCTGCTCTATTCGGCGGGCGCGCATGGCATCATGACGCTCAATGATTTCAAGGCCATCGAGGGCGACATCCGCATGGGCGTGCGCTCGCTTCCCGTGCAGCTGGGCGTGCAGGGCGCGGCGCGGACCGCCTGCGCGGTGATGGTGCTTCCGCAGCTGGTCGTGGTGGCGCTGCTTCTCGGGTGGGACAGGCCGTGGCATGCCGCCGCCGTGGCGGGGCTGCTGCTGGTGCAACTCGTCATGATGCGGCGCTTCCTGGGCGAGCCCAAGGGACGCGCCCTCTGGTACAGCGGTTTCGGCGTGCCGCTCTATGTGTCCGGCATGCTGGTCAGCGCCTTCGCGGTGGGAGGTTAGGGCGATGACATCCATGACGGCTTTGAGCTGGTTCGGCATCGTCAGGCTCGGCCTCGTCCAGGCGGCGCTGGGCGCCATCGTGGTGCTGACGACCTCCACCATCAACCGCGTGATGATCGTGGAACTGATGCTGCCCGCCGTGGTGCCCGGCCTGTTCGTGACCTGGCATTACGCGCTGCAGGTGCTCAGGCCCTCATGGGGCCACGGGTCCGACAAGGGCGGCAGGCGCACGCCGTGGATCATCGCCGGCATGGCGGCACTCGCCGCGGGCGGCTTCGGCGCGGCCGTCGCCGTGCACCTGATGGCTGAGAACATGCTGGCTGGGACGATCGCCGCCATGATCGCCTTCACGCTGATCGGCGGCGGGGTGGGGGCCGCGGGCACCAACCTGCTGGTGCTGCTCGCCAAGCGCGTGGCCGAGACCCGCCGCGCGGCGGCGGCCACCATCGTGTGGATCATGATGATCGTGGGCTTCATCCTCACCGCGGCACTCGCGGGCCGCTTCCTCGACCCGTTCTCGACGGCGCGCCTCATGACGGTCGCCGCCGTGATCTGCGGCGCGGCTTTCCTGATGACGCTCATCGCGCTCTGGCGCGTCGAGGGCGAGGGCCAGTCCGTGGCGCCGGCGGCGAAGCAGAAGGTGCCCTTCGCTGAAGCCATCGCCCAGGTCTGGGCGGATGACACGGCGCGGCGCTTCGCGATCTTCATCTTCGTGTCCATGCTGGCCTACAGCGCGCAGGATCTGATTCTTGAGCCCTTCGCGGGGCTGGTCTTCGGCCTGACGCCGGGGCAGTCGACCTCCCTCTCAGGCATCCAGAATTCTGGCGTGCTGCTGGGCATGGTGCTGGTGGGGGCGGCCTCGACCATCTTTCCCCGCCTGCTGACGCTGAGGAGCTGGACGGTGATTGGCTGCATCGGCTCCGCACTGGCCCTCGTGGGGCTCGTCGCGGCGGCGCAGGTGGGGCCGGGCTGGCCCTTGAAGCCTTCGGTCTTTGCGCTGGGCTTCTGCAACGGCGTCTTCGCGGTGGCGGCCATCGGCTCCATGTTCAGCATGGCGAACAGCGGCGGCCAGTCGCGCGAGGGCGTGCGGATGGGCCTGTTCGGCGCGTCCCAGGCGATTGCCTTCGGCATCGGCGGCTTTGCGGGAACCGTGCTGGTTGACCTGACACGGCTGGCGCTGGGCTCGCCGGTGATGGCCTATGCAACGGTCTTCGCGGTGGAAGCCGTCTTCTTCCTCATCGCGGCCGCACTGGCCACGGCGGTGGGCAAGCGTGAATCTTTCGGAGAGGCGGCCAATCCGCTCGTGCTGGCCGCGCGACACCAGGCAAGCGGGAGCTGACGGCATGCTCGAGAACATCACCTACGATCTCGTCGTGGTGGGCGGTGGCCCATCAGGCGCCACCGCCGCGCATGACGCGGCGAGGGCCGGGTACCACGTGGCGCTGCTCGACAGGGCAGGGCGCATCAAGCCCTGCGGCGGGGCCATTCCGCCGCGCTGCGTGCGGGATTTCGAGATTCCGCCGGAGATGCTGGTGGCGCGCGTCTTCTCCGCCCGCATCATCTCGCCATCGGACCGCAAGGTCGACATGCCGATCCCCAACTCCTATGTGGGCATGGTGGACCGCGAGCATTTCGACGAATGGCTGCGGGACCGCGCGGCGGATGCCGGGGCGGACCGCCTGACCGGCACTTATGAAAGCTTCTCGCGCGATGGCTACGGCACGGCCACCGTGCATTACAAGGACAAGGACGGCACGCCCGCAACGCTGCGCGCGCGCTGCGTGATCGGGGCGGACGGGGCCATCTCCAAGGTGGCGCGCGACACGGTGCGCGGCGCGGAGAAGATGCCCTATGTCTTCGCCTATCACGAGATCATCAAGTCGCCCGAGAACAAGGCGGCCGAATTCGGCGCGGACCGCTGCGACGTCTATTACAAGGGAACGCTGTCACCCGACTTCTATGCCTGGGTCTTCCCGCATGGCGCGACGACGAGCGTGGGCACGGGCAGCGCCAACAAGGGCTTCTCCCTGAAGGGTTCCGTGGCGCAGCTGCGCGCCGAAGCGGGACTGGACGGCGAGACGATCCGCCGCGAGGGCGCGCCCATTCCCCTGAAGCCCCTCAAGCGCTGGGACAATGGCCGCGACGTGGTGCTGGCCGGCGATGCGGCGGGCGTGGTGGCCCCGGCATCGGGTGAGGGCATCTATTACGCCATGCTGGGCGGCAGGCTGGCGGCGGAGGCGGCCATCGCCTTTCTCCGCACCGGCGATGCGCGTGAACTGGCCACGGCCCGCAAGCGCTTCATGAAGGACCACGGCAAGGTCTTCTGGGTGCTCGGCATCATGCAGTATTTCTGGTACCGCAACGACAAGCGGCGCGAGAGCTTCGTGAAGATGTGCGAGGACAAGGACGTGCAGCGCCTGACCTGGGAATCCTACACGGAGAAGAAGCTGGTGCGCAAAAGCCCCATGGCGCACCTGCGTATTTTCCTCAAGGACATGGCGCATCTTCTTGGTATTGTCCGCCCGACATGATCTGGACGGACACATTTCTCTGGGCGCTCGGCTCTTCGGCCGCGGTGGGGATCGTCGTCGCGATCGCGGGCGGCGTGCTGACCGAGATCGGCCCCTGGTACGACGGCCTGAAGAAGCCCTCCTGGAAGCCGCCGGACTGGGCTTTCGGCCCGGTGTGGACGACGATCCTGGTGCTCGCCGCCATTTCCGCCGCACTCGCCTGGGAGGCCGCCGGGACGCCCGCGGCGCGTTCCGCCGTGCTGACGGTGCTCATCGTCAACAGCGTGCTCAACATCGCGTGGAGCGGCATCTTCTTCAAGATGAAGCGGCCCGACTGGGCGCTCGTCGAGGTGGTGCTGCTGTGGCTGTCCATCGTGGCGCTGATCGTCGTGCTGGGCGCGCAATCAACCACGGCGGGGCTGCTGATGCTGCCCTATCTGGCGTGGGTTTCGGTGGCCACCTTCCTCAACTACCGCATCGTGCAGATGAACAGGCCATTCCTGTAAACCGCGATGGACAATTTCATCAGCAGCGGCCGCATCGCAGACGTCATCCTCGTGGCGCTCGCCGCCGAGTTGCTGATCGTGGGGTTTTACTTTTGGCGGAAGGGAGAGGGGCTGGCGCTGCTGTCCTTCGCGGCGTCGGGCCTGGCGGGCGGATCGCTGGTGCTGGCGCTGCGCGCGGTGCTGCGGGAGTCGGGATGGCTCTTTGTCGCAATGTATCTCTTGGCTGCCCTGCTTGCGCATGCGGCGGACCTCGCCCTAAGACTGCTCGCCACAAGATATGCCAATGGCGTGTCTTCCCGTGATACGTGACGTCCTCAACAACTCCCAAATCGAAGGGGAAACCAATGAACAAGAAACTCATGTTCGCAGCCCTCGCGGCGGCCGTGCTTTTTGCCGCTCCCGCGCATGCGGAAGGCGATGCCGCCAAGGGCGAGAAGGTGTTCGCCAAGTGCAAGGCCTGCCACGAGGTCGAGAAGGGCGTGAACAAGGTCGGCCCGACGCTGAAGGGCGTGGTGGGACGCAAGGCGGGCTCGGTGGCCGAGTACAAGTATTCGGAAGCCATGCTGGCCAAGGGCGCGGAAGGCCTGGTGTGGGACGAGGCCAACATCGCCTCCTACCTCGCGGACCCGAAGGGCTTCGTGCCGAAGAACAAGATGGCCTTCGCCGGCCTCAAGAAGCCGGAAGACGTGGCGGACGTCATCGCCTATCTGAAGGCCCATCCCTGATCGCGCGCGGCAAGCCGGTGCCGGCGGGGTTCGCCGCATGAGCGAGATCGGCCGCCGCAAGCGTGATCACATCGACATCGTCTTGTCCGGCGTGGCGCGGCATTCCGCGCCCGCCGGTTTCGATTCGGTCCACTTCCTGCACAATGCGCTGCCGGAAGTGGATTTCGACGCGATCGACCTGTCCTGCGAATTCCTCGGCAAGCGGCTGAAGCTGCCGTTCCTCGCCTCGTCCATGACGGGCGGCCCGGACGTGTCCGAACGCATCAACCGTGCGCTGGCCGAGGCGGCGCAGGAACTGGGCTTCGCCATGGGCGTGGGCTCGCAGCGCATCTCGCTCACCACGCAGGACCGCCACGGGCTCGGCCCCGAATTGCGCCGCATCGCGCCGGACATTCCGCTCTTCGGCAATCTGGGCGCCGTGCAGCTCGTCCACGGCATGGGGCTGGAGGACGCGCGGCGCGCGGTCGACCAGCTCGAGGCCGATGCGCTGATCCTGCACCTGAATCCGCTGCAGGAGGCTTTGCAGCACGGCGGCGACCGCAACTGGCAGGGCGTCGAAAAGGCCATCGAAAATCTGGCGCGGGCGCTTCCCGTGCCGCTGATCGCCAAGGAGGTGGGAAGCGGCATATCGGGCGGCGTGGCGGCACGGCTCGTCAATTGCGGTGTCGCGGCCATTGACGTGGCGGGCGCGGGCGGCACCAGCTGGTCAGCCGTGGAGGGAAGCCGCGCGGCGGAGGCGGAAGGCCAGTCGCTGGGCGAGATCTTCCGCAACTGGGGCATTCCCACCGCGCGTTGCCTTCTGGAGGTGCGCGAGGCGTGCCCGCATGTGCCGCTCATCGCCTCCGGCGGCATCCGCCACGGGCTGGACGGGGCCAAGGCCATTCGCCTCGGCGCATCGCTCGCCGGCCAGGCGGCTTCGCTGTTGGGGCCCGCCATGGCGGGAACGGAGGCGGTGATCGCCCATGTTCAGGCCTTCGCCAAGGCGCTGCGCATCGCCTGCCACGCCACGGGCTCCGCCGATCTGGCGACCTTGCGGGTGGCGGCGCTGCAGTAGCCGATCGGGCGCGGCAGAGTATCAATCTTCCTTCTGGTCGTCACCCCCGCGAAGGCCGGGGTCAAGCCGTAGGCGTGTACCACATGGAAAGACAGCAGAAGTGCAACCGTGCGTATTGTCGTCTTCTCGCGCTTCTTCAGCGGGACTTCAGCAGGAGAAGAAGGGCCCCGTTGCGTAGCAACGGGTAGATGAGGGGGAGTGGGCGCGGTCGTTCGTTCGGAGCATACGCCGCCTCACCTCCCCCAACTGCGTTGGGTCCCATTCCTCTCCCGCGCGCGGGAGAGGACATCGCCCCGTCTGCCGCCTTACTTGCGGCGGCTGTCCTTCAGCAGTGGCAGGCCGAGGAGGGAGGACAGCGGCGCGGGATTGCCGCTCAGGAAGGGGAGGCCCCAGCGGCCTTCGGGCATGGCGGCGGTATCGCTCAGCAGCGGCAGGCCGATCATGCCGGAGAAGCTGCAGTTCGCGCCTGCCAGCGGCGAAATGCCGATGACGCGCGAGGCGGGTGCCGGATCATCGAGGAGGAGCGGCATGTGCATGGCGCTGGAGAAGGGGGTGCGCTCATTCCACAGGATTTCCGGCTCCGGCTCCGGCTTGCCGGAGGGGATGGAATTGTGGGAGTCGAGGATGACCGTTGCCTTCATGCCGGAGCCGAAGGGAGCATGCACCGTCACCAGCGATCCACCGCGGGCCACGCCCTCGGCGTAGATCTTGGCATCCGGCAAGTGAACGCGGCCATGCGCGATCTGCGCCGCGATGGCCGAGACCGGCACATCCTTTTCCGGCGGGTTGACCACGAACACGTCGTCGAAGCCCTCCTCGCTGAGTTCCGCTGCGGCCTCCCGCGCGTGCTCCGCGCTGGCATACAAGCGGGTGATTTCCTGGCTCATGGCAACTCCCTCTGGACGTCCGTCCCGGCTGGTTTCATTCGATGTGGGCCGCGTGGCCGCCGGCAGGCTGGCGCGGGCTCTGGACAATCTGCATCATGGCTACGATGGCGGCGAGCAGCAAGATCACCTCCAGCGCATAGACCGTCACATAGGGCGCGAGCCTGCCCGCACCGGTGACATGGGCCGCGACATCGCGGATCACGCCGCCGAGTGCGACGCCGATCCCGGCGGATGTGGCCTGCACCGCGCCCCAGGCGCCAAGCGCGAGGCCGCGCTGATCGGGGGGCGCGTGGTTCATCGTGGCGGTCAGCGTGCCATGGCCGAACAGGCCGCCGCCGAAGCCCACCAGCAAGGTGCCGAGCGCGAAGAGGGGGCTGAGGCCCGCATAGCCCGCGGCGATGATCATGACGAAGGCCGGAACCCCCACCCAGGCGCCCATGGCCGCCATGCGGAAGGGATCGAAGCCGCGCCCCAGCACATAGGAGGCGAGGCTGAAGCCCGCGAGGCCGCCCCCGGCCATGGCGGCGGTGAGCACGGTCGTGCCCGAAACCTGGAGACCCAGCACCTGGCCGCCATAGGGCTCCAGCATCACGTCCTGCATGCTGAAGGCCAGCGTTCCGATGCCGACGGCGAAGAGGCGCTGCAGGGCCTTGTCACCCGCGATGAAGCAGGCCCAGGATTCCTGGAAGTCCGGGTCCGGCCGGACAGCGTTGCGCGGCCTGGCGCCGCCGCGCGCCTCCTGCTTCCAGACGGCGATGCCGTTGAGGAGGAGTGTTGCCACACCCGCACCCTGGATCACCTGCACAAGGCGGCCCGGCGAGAAATTGACCAGAAGCGCGCCGAAAATCAGCGCGGCAATGATGGACCCGAAGAGCAGCGCCACATACATGAGCCCGACGACCTGCGGCTGCTTCTCCGGCGGGGTGAGGTCCGTGGCGAGGGCGAGGCCCACCGTCTGCGTGATGTGCAGGCCCGCGCCCACCAGCAGGAAGGCGAGGCCCGCCGCGATCTGGCCCACCCAGGCGGGCACCTCCCCGGCGTGGCCCTGGCGGGCGAGAACGAGCAGCGCGAAGGGCATCAGCGCGAGGCCGCCGAATTGCACCATGGTGCCCTTGTAGATGAAGGGCACGCGCTTCCAGCCGAGTTCGGAGCGGTGCGTGTCCGACTTGAAGCCGATGACGGCGCGCAGCGGCGCGAAGACGAGCGGCACGGCCAGCATCACCGCCACGAGCGAGGCTGGAACGCCGAGTTCGACGATCATCACGCGGTTCAGCGTGCCGACGAGCAGCACCAGCGTCATCCCGGCGCTGACCTGGAAAAGGGAAAGCCTGAGCAGCCGCGACAGCGGCACCTCGGCCGTGGCGGCATCCGCGAAGGGCAGGTATCTGGCCCCGAGGCCGACCCAGGCCCTCATCATGCTCTGGCTGATGCGGTTCATGTGTCGTGTCCGGCCCTCTTGCCGAGAGCCGGCTTCCTGTCTGCGGGAGGAGAGCGGAGCGTGATGCCCGCGCACCTCCCGCGATCTTGCCGCCGTCCGGTGCGCAACGCAGGCGCTGGCACTCGCGTGGAGCAGCGCCGCCGTTGCGGGGACGTGCCGCCCATCTACTTCGCGGCCAGTTCCGCGCCGTCGAGGGGTACGGACGCCGCACTGCCCTCGAGCGATGCCAGCTTGCCGGCGGAGTCGGGCGCCACGGTCACGGTGATGACATAGCCATCATCGGTCTTGACCAGGTTCGAGGCCACGGGGGCGATGGTCGTGTCCGTCATCGCGGACGCGGCCTTGCCGCCGGACCAGAAGTCCGACACCCAGGTGGTGTGCGTCATCACCGAGGCATGCACCACGAGAGACGTGACCGCGACGCCGCCGATGAACAGCGGCAGGCCGACGGTCGGGTTCACCACGCACCAGATTCTTCCTTGGTTCATAGTGATATCTCCTTAGTGCAGCCAGGGCGAATAGATATACGCCAGCAGGTGAGCGAAGAGGGCGATCACGAAGAACACACGGGCGCCGTCGATGACGTGCTTGTGCAGTTCCTCGGACTCCTTGATGGTGAGACCGGTGGGCCACACCCTGTTCGGGTCGTCTGACATCTAGCTTATCCTCCAGACTTAGACTTGGTTACGTGCTGGACCCGCACGCAGGCTTCTCGTCATTTCATCAACAACAAGACACAGGACCGGTGCTCAGGGGTTGGGCACCGAAAGCTCGGGGTATTCCTTGGACATGCTGAAGCCGTAGAGCGGCTTGTTGATGCCGTTGTGGCAGGTGGCGCAGTTGACCTTCAGCACGTCGCCCATGGGACCCTTGCGGTTGTCCGGGAAGACGGAGGCCAGCGGGTCCATGTAAGTGTGGTTGGCCTCGCTCACCATCTTGATGCCGTGCCAGGCGGTCACGCGCTGCGGGCGGCTTTCCTCCCAGCTCGAGAACTGGCGGGAGTTGTGGCAGAAGGTGCAGTTGACGCCGAGCCCATCCGACATGTGCATCATCAGGCTGTAGGTCTTCTCCGTGTCCTGGATCGACCTGCCGGTGCCGCCGGGCAGCGCGGTGGAGGCCACGACGCGGATGTTGGCGTTGGGCGCGAAGAGCGTGGTGAAGGGATCATAGGGCAGGGAGGAGAAGGCCGGAACGGCCTGCGCCAGGTTCTGGCCGTTGCGGCTGGCCGCGAAGCCGCCGGCCTGCTTCGGGCTGGGGTTCATCGACCAGACATTGGCGGGCACCGCATTGCCGCGGTGACAGGTATAGCAGGTCACACCCGTCTGCTTCACGTGGCTTGCGTATGTGGTGTTGAGGGTGCGCGTCATCTGGATCATGCGGCGCGCCACGACCTTGGTGTAGATCTCGTCCGAGGCCATGTTCTCGAGATTGTGGCAATAGGCGCAGCCGGCGTTGTCGCCTTCCTGCGGCGCCACCCAGTTGCTGATCGAGTTCATCAGCCGGTTGAACTGGGCGGTGTCGAGGTCGCCCAGCACCTGCACGTTCTTGTAGTTCTCGGGATCGTCCTTCACGAGCACGCCGTCATTCTCGACCGGGTCGTCCGGCACGGGCGCCTTGTTGAGGGCCTCCAGGGTCTTGGCGAGGCGCGGGTTGGTGATCTGCTCCATGCCGAGGCCGCGGTAGCCGAGCTGCTCGGAGTCCTTCGGCGGGCGCTCCCACTGCAGCATCATGGGGATGACCAGCAGTGTCGCGACGACGGTGCCGAGGAGCGAGGCCGTGAGGACGCTTGCGGAAATTTTCATCGTGCCATCACTCCTATTGCGCGGCCGCTGCGGGATCGAGAACGGGGGCCGTCAGGTCGAGCGGATACATGGGAGCGACGCCGTGCTTCACGGCCCAGAGATACCAGTTGTCCACGACCGTGCCGGTCAAGAGGATGCCGATGCCGCCGACGAGCGGGCAGAGCACCGCGAACCACCAGGCCCAGCGATGGATCGACTCCATCGTGGCGTTGAAGCCCATGGTCCAGCGCCAGAACAGGGCGGCGCGCTCCGAGGCGGTGCCGCGGTCGATGATCTGCTCGATCTCGCGCTCGCCGCCCAGCCGGGAGACGGCGAGGATGGTCGCGCCGTGCATGGCGAAGAGCAGCGCCGAACCATAGAGGAAGGCGATCGAGAGCATGTGGAAGGGGTTGTAGAAGAGGTTGCCGTAGCGGATCGAGAAGG
>VFQT010000920.1_pt1 | contig 39062 bp, 74 predicted proteins | sample 3512381 | NCBI WGS metagenome assembly VFQT01 (sample SAMN10412376, study PRJNA504923) | tailings metagenome | isolation source: Relicate 2 Philex TSF3 active mining site | place: Philippines: Tuba, Benguet | collected 2017-08-29 | reverse complement strand
ATTTCTGTAGAGTAATTAGCACTTCCATTGTATCCACCCATTAGTCTATAACCTGTTGAACTACTTAATAGACCTCTTTTTACCCAAGCAGAAAATGTTTGAATTTTATTGTTTGTGCCAGTAGATGAGAATGTTCTTGATAGTCTTGCACTTGCACTACTTCTAAAGCGAAGTGAGTTATTTATGTTATAGCCCTGATTACCACCAGAACCTATAAGAGGATTATTATTTAATATTGCCATTATGAGTAGTTAGCTGTAAATACTGCGTGAATAGAACCAGTAGTACGCACTACATAATCTATGCGGTCTACTGCATTTGCTGTTGTGGTAAGTGTTGGTGCTGTGCCACCGATAAAGTCCCAATATGAACCAAATGCTAATGTTCTTGAGCCTGTGCCATCTTGCACGACAAAGATAGAACCTGACTGACCAGCAGTTAAGTTTGTAGGGTTAGCTAATGTTCTATTACCACCGAGTGTGACTGTATAGTTGTTAGCTAGAGCAAAGTCAGGTGTAATAGTAGCACCATCTGTAAGTGTAGAGATACTACCTCTTTGTGCTGCTGTCCATGATGATGCTGTATCAGGTTTAGCATAGTCTGTGCCAGCAGAAGCATTTGCTAAAGCACCACCACTATTAGCTTTTAAAATAGCTGTGCCTGAAGGAGGTGCTAAATAGTCTGTGCCTGCTGTAGCAGCAGTAAGACCAGTAGAGCCATCACCTTTTTGAAGTGCTGTACTAGAAGTTAAGCCAATGATAGTATCACCTGACTGTAATTCTTGTATTGTTGTGCCATTAAGCACTAATCCATAACGAGTTGCCATAATTATCCTTAACTTACTGTAACATTAATTGTTGAGCCACTTCTATTTAATACAGGTAAATAACCATTAGCTAAAGCAACGTCAGCAGTAGTTGTATCTCTTTTAGTAACTACCATTTTTGTAGGTAAATTACCTAGATATATTGCTTTTTCTGCAGGATAAGTTACAAAGACATCTTTTGTTCCTGCACTAAAATTAACTGCACTTCCGCTATTGCTAGACTCTAGGATAGTGTCACGAGATAAAGTAGTGCCTGAAGAAGTGTATGTTCCTATACCTACTTCCCATTCATTTGTATTAGATAACTGTATTGTGTAGAATGTAGTATTACCATCACCAATAACAGAGAATGACTGAAAGCCTGTAGCAGCACCACCTAGTGTAACTGTGCCTGTGCCTGTGGTCGTAGTGGTTTCTCTTACCCTATCTTTAACGACTAGAGCCATGATTTATCCTTACGCTAATGTAACTGAAAGGTTACCTGTTGCTATTTTGAAAATATCACCAGAGTCAATTGCTTTAGCTGTATCTAATGCTGTGTGATAAAGTAAATTACCACCTGTAGAAGCATCATTAATACCGATCCAACCTACAGTTCCCCATGAAGCTGTTGCTGTTGGGAATGTAACGTCAGCATTGTTTGTAGATGCACCGTTAGATGGTGCTCCAAATGTAACTGATGTTCTAGCGTAACTTGTTCCAGATGTACTTACTTCTGTACCACTAGCTGCATCTGTAGGATCTGAAGTCCATAATGATACATAAACTGTTGTTGGTGATGTATATGATGTGTTGCGTAGAGTTGCATTGATAAGTGCGTCCTCTAAATAATTACTCATTTCTGCCATGATTTTTCCTTATGCTGTTGTAATTGAAAGATTTCCAGTATATTCACTAGAATCATCTGCCGCTGTTAATGAATTTACACCTCTATCGTACAATGCAGCCCAAGTTTGAACCCTTGCGTCATTCATAAGATATGGTTCTGCTTCACCTAATGTTGCATATAATAATAGATCTGGGCAGTTAGCCAAGAATACATTAGATGAATTTGTTGAACTTAAATATGCAGGTGCTGCATAATAAAGCATATTTAATGTGTATGCTGAATCTGGAATAGGTGCAAATTGAAATTCTGATGCTAATACAGTATATTTTGTAGGTACACCAGAGTCTGTTGTTCTAGCATTAGCAAAAAAACTTGGATTACTTAAATATTCAATAGTAGATACTGGTGTAGTTTGTAAATATAATCCACGCATAGCTAAAAAGTCAGTAGGTAATGCAACTGTTTTATCACCAGCTGTAGTTGTTGTAGTAACAACTTTAAGCATAAATCTTGTACGAATATCACGTCTTAATCTATTTTCAGCTAATTGGATAAAGTCTGGTATTTGTGTTGTTAAGTCACTACGAGCCAAGTAGTCAGCTACTGTAGCCTTAAGATCTGTATAATTAGTAAAAGCCATTAGATTCTACCTTCTCGTGTTCTAAACACTTTATTATCTGGATTATTTAAAAATTCTTTGAAGCGTTTATTATCTAAAATATGAAAACCACGCATGACACCTTGTTTGTTAAGGTCATCAATAACTGTAAGTGGTATGGATGCTATTTTATTATCAAATAAATCATCACCCCATCGTGTATGTTTATCTTTTAAATTACGTTCAGCTAAATTTGCTTCTAAAATATCGCTGATGTCTTGTCTAGTTTCAATCACTAAACCTTCGTCTGTATCATGTGCTACAGATGTTCTAAATGTTGTTGGTTTCATTCATTTACCTTTTACCTGTGATTTGAGTGAAAACAATTTTTACAGGCAAATATATTAAAATGTAAATACAAAAAGAATAACAGAGGTGTAGGTATGCCCCATCACCTCTGCATTCAATAATGGATAAAAGTCCATTAAACTTTCTACTACTCTGCCAAGTCAGCAATAATACCGTGAGCAGCTTCGTTCTTAACTTCTAGTGTATATTCTACTAAAAGTTGAGTTACATCAGCGTCACCAGTTTTTGCTAATTCGTTTGTAGCAAATGGTCTTAAGTATGCAATTGCTGCGTACTCTGGATCAAGAACAAACGCTACTTCACCGCCATCACCAGAATCTGCTGGAATGAAACGGTTAGGAACAACAGAAATGCTACCAAAGTCTGATAAATAAACATCAGCAGCACCAATAATTGTTGTTGCTTTGTTAGCAGGAGCTTGGTAACGTTGTGCAGCAATACCAGCAAAACCAGATACTACTTGTTTTTGTGTTGGTGTTACCATTAACACTTTAGGATTGCCACCGTTTGTGAAGCATGATTTTACAACTGATTTTAATTGTGATTCTTCAAAAGTACGGTCTGTACCAGAAACACGAGCAGTTGTACCACCAGAACCAGCAGTACCGTTAGTACCTAGTGATTTGTTTGAAGATAACCATGCTTGTAAGCCACCTAATGTACGAGCAGTTGTAGCGTTACCAGCTGCATTTAATTGGTTGCTTAAAAGGATGTATTCCATGTCACGTTTGATTTCAGCAGAAGCTTTAGCTAATTGGTAAGCCTTTTCAGATTTACGACCAGCTTTGTTTACTGCTTCAAGAGTACCAGCAATCTTCACAGTTTTTTGTGAGATTTGTGTACGGTTGCCAAGACGTGTTGTTGGTGATAATGTTGCATCAGATGCTGTTGCACCTTCAACTGCAGCGTTAGAACCGTTAACAGCTGCTAGGCTGTCTGTTTGCCACTCATGGAGAACACCAGTAGCTTTTGTTTTGCCAACTGATGACATAAATGGTGTTTCTGTTGGAGAAATGTTATAGATAACGTCTGTTAAATCCTCACGTTGACCTATAGCGGTATAGGTTTGATATGTTGCCATGTTTTATTCTTCTTTCTTATAAAAATTGTTCAAATAAAGCCGCTGCGTCACGGACATGTCCGCTGTTACGCAACTGTGCTTTCTGTTTTTTAATTGTTTCTGTATTGTTATTACTTGTAGCAGATCCAGCCTTCAGCATCTTTGGTGCTTCAGAAACTTTCTTTGTTACAGCAGGTTTTGATTTTTGAAGCTTGTCATACATCATCGCCTTGTGTAGAGTAATAACGTGCCTAGAATCATAGACGCTAGATAATTCAGCATCTGAAAATCCAAGCGATTTGCCATAATTGCGAATCTCATTACGGAGGTTTTCGCCTTTAGCAGGGTCTGAAAACTCTGGTAAGACTTGCGTTAATTTTTGTGCTTCCTGTGCAACTCTTTCTTGCATGGCACGAGCAGTTTCAGATTGTTGCAATTGTGCAATTCTGTCTTGCTCTGCTCTTATAGCAGCGAGTTGTTCTTTCCTTTCAGAAAGTTCAGCGACTTTAACAGCATATCCTATAGGGTCGTTTTCTTTAAGGGCATTTAAGTCCTCATTCGGCGTTTGTGAAACTATAAATTCCTCTATAGCTTGCAAACGTTGAGCATATGTATCACGAGCATACTTTGCCTCCTCAATAGCTTTACGTTCAGCCTCAACAGCTTTACGTTGTTCAGCTACCTCTGTGGTCTTTTTAGTGTAATCAGCACCAAGTTGATAACCTTTAATTAATTCATCGAGGGTGACATCTTTTTCTTCCCCAGCCGCCTTTACTTTAAAAGTCTGGGGTTGTTCCTCTTCTTCAACTTCGGTTTCTTCTTGTTCTTCAGCTTCTTCCTCAACTACTTCTTCAGCTTCGTCAGTTGCTTCAGCTTCTTGTTGTGGCTCTGCTTCTTGAGCCTCTGTTTGTTCAGCTTGTTGTTCACCTGCTAATTGCTCTTCCGAGTTTGCTGGGGTGTTCATTAAACCTTCGAAAGCATTGGCTGCTTGATTTACTGTAAGCTCGCCACTTCCAGAATCTTCTGGAGTCATGGTTGTTTCACTCATTTTTATTTCCTATAATCCTCTAGGGGAGGTTACCCATTTTAGAAATGTCTAAAATATCTTCCATGCTTTACTTTTAATTTCGCCAGTTTTAGCGATTGATTCCAAGTAAGACATAAGTTCGTTATAACAAGCTAATCTTTGATAGGCTTGTTCTCTAATATCAGACTCCTTTTGATTTGAGTACATGATAGTTTGTAATTGGTTTTGTTGTAGTTCTTTAATTACAGATTGAAAATGTTCGTCATTCAGTATGCCAGTAATAGCGTCTACTTTATTGGACATTGTTCATACCTTGTGTCATGTTGTTAATTTTATCTAAAGAATCTACGATAGTTTTTGTCTGTTCGCTTCTTGTTTTTTCAGCTTGATTAGCAGCATCAGTTTCAATCTTCAATTGTTTAAGAGCTAATTCAGTATTTTGTTTTAGTTCTTGTTGTTGAAGTTCTAATGCTTTACGAGCATTCTCTAATTGCATTTGCTCACGTTCTAAATCAAGTTTAGCAGCGTCAGTTTGTGCTTTAAGCTGTGCTTTTTCACGTTCAACCTGTACAAGAAGTTCTGTAGCTTGTACATTTGCATCTGGTTTTTCTGGTTGAGGTTGTGACAAGATTTCGTTTTGCTCTGGTGTAATCTCATTCATGAATTGTGCAGCATCTTTGAAGCCAGCCATGTTAATAAACTTGGCTAATGTGTTACGATATTGCATTAAGTTCACTAATGGATTAGATAAACCATATTGCTGAATGATTTGCTCTTGTTTTTGCAAGATCATTTGCATTGTTGTTAATTGTTCTTGACGTGTACCTGTACCTAAACCTACGTTAATAGATACATTGTATTGGTTATGCCATTCACGAGGATTAAATGATACATATTTTCCATTTAAACGCACCAATTGCTCTTTATCTTGATATTTGCATAGTAGGGTAAGGATTCCTTTGAAAAGCGATTTAACACCTGTTTCTGCAAAGATACGAGCTATTAATTCAAGCTTTCCTGCACTTGCTTGTGACATTGCTGACACAGCAGCAGCTGTTACGTTTTGTAATATGTTAGGATCAATACCATTTTGTGAATCTGATACACCTGTACGTCTTGCTTGTACGCCATCTAGGTATTCAAGCATTGGGAATGAGCCAGATGTTGTAGGAGCTACAGTTAATGGTACTAAAGCGTTAGGATTTTTCAATCTTACAACGCCACCAGCTGTAGATGTCAATAAATCATCAAGATTTACTTGTCCTTCTACTGCACCAACACGATAATTGTTAGTTAAGTAGAGGTTATCTAACATTTGACGTAAAACAGTAGACTTAATAAGCTGTAAATCTAGTGCACGATCAGCTAAAGACTGTCCGTAGAATTTATGTGGGATTGGAATTGGGCAAAGTGAGTGAAATGGTACATAATCACACTCTTCATCTTCTAAAATCTCATTAGAAGCGTATACAATGCGTCTTAATTCAGCAATACCGTCATTATTGTAGTCTACTTTGATGTAACATTCGTAAACTTCTACAACTTCCATAGATTCATCTTGAGAACCCATGCTATTTGGTTGTTCACCTTGTGAATAACGAGCAATTCTGTCTGGACTAAACTCTAAAGTATCACCAGATTCTAAAGAATCTACTAATTTTTTGTCAAAACCCATAGCAACTAGCTCTGAACGAGTCAACATTCTACGATGTGCTACAAATGGTGAGTCTTGAATGGTTCTAGCACGTTTAGAAATAAGGAATTCTTCTGGCGGTACGTTTTCTACGACCACTTTACCTTCTTTTTTAGTGCGTTTTACCTTAACTTCGTGTTCACGTTTAATGTTTTGGAAGACTTGACCAGTCATTGGGTCAGTAATTTCTTCTATTTCTTCTTCTGTTTCTTGTTCTACGATTTCTAAATCATCATCTTGCATGAGCATCATAAGCTCATCGTCTGTAAGTGACTCGTATTTTTCTTTTGTAACGTCTACTTTCTCATCCCAGTATGCTTTTACAATACCAGTCTTTTGTAGAAGTGCGTCTTTAAACCAATTATGTAGAATTAAGAAGCCATCGTTTTGTCTGTAGAATATCCAATTACAATATTCAGTTGCTTGTTGTGCAAAAGGTTCGTCACCACTGTTAGTAGGTTGGAATTCAACAACACCGTCTGTAGAAGTAAATACACGAATAAGTTGAGGCAAAGCTCCATCTACAACTTCTGCTACTTCACCAGTAACAATTTGTGATTTGCCTTCTACTTCGTTACCATATGGCTCACGAAGATAGTATTCAAGTGCTTGTTGACGTTCTGCAACTGTGTCTGTTTCAACATAGCCAATAGAATCATCAATTTCAGACTCGACAATGCTTTTTAATTTGTTAATATCCATTAAACTATCCATTTAGTATTTACGTTAATAGGTTTATTCCACTCTTCAGCTGGACTCTCATCTAATCCTGTAGCTAGATATCTAAACGAGTCTGCAGCATGTGATGACCAATCATGTAGTGGTCTATCGTGGAAAACTGCACGCTTCTCATCATAGTGTCTACGATAGTTGCGTAGTGCATCTAGACCTTGTTTTGTTTTAGGATCAAACCAACATCTAGGTATTATTCGTCTAACTGCTTGTATGCCATCCATAACATTAAGGCGAGGAGCAGTAACAATTGATAATCCTGCATCTTCTAGTGTCTCCTTACGAGATTTACCAGTACCTAATTCTCTTACTTCTACGTCATGTGGCAATATGTGTGTAAAGTGTGCATAGTCGTTATCTCGTAACCATTGCACATAGTAGTCTAATCCTTGACCATGATTTTCCATGTAGTCAATAAGACGTATTTCTTTACCTGTAAGTTGTGCTACCCAAATAGATGTAGAGTCAGAGATACCCAAGTCCCAAGAGGTATAACTACGGCACAAGTCATCACGAGGAATCTCTGTAATGTGTGCTTTCTCTTCTATTTCATTAATGAGTTTAGAGTAAAATGATCCTTCTACAGGAGCATTGAAAGAACACTCAAACTCTTGCATAAACTTATCTTCGCCCATCTCAAGACGAGCAGCTGTAAGTTCTTGTTCGTTTAGTAGCTTTGTGTCACTAGATTTAAATTCTAGTAATTTCCATCCTTGTCCTTCAGCAGCACGATCTCGTAGACCCCTGAAGTGATTGTTGCCTTTGGGTGTTCCCATTGCAACACAGAAACCTAGTCGGTCTGTTAACGCAGGTCTGATAATGTCACTGAAGACAGATGGATTGATGTTACCTACTTCGTCTATAACTGCTCCATCGAGGTAAATACCACGAAGAGAGTCTGGGTTATCTGCACCATAAAGTGAGATACGTCTACCCATAAAGTCTACACGAAGTTCGGCAATGTTTACTTTAGCACCTAAAGGGCGTGTGTAATTAACAAGGTAATCCCATGCAATACGTTTAGATTGGTTGTAGGTTGGAGCTACATATGCGTATCTAGGGTCTTTTTTTGTGCAGGTAAGTGCACTATGAATCAGCTGATTAATGGCTGATACAGTTTTACCCATACGTCTGTGTGCTACCACTACCACAAACCTATTATCTTTTACTGCTTGGTGAATCAATTTTTGGGGGACTCGTGGTCTATACCCAGTATCTAAAGTTTTTTGCGACTCCATATAGGGTCATCGCCTCCTAGTTGTTAAATTACCACTTTACTTTGTTTGCCCAATATGCTGCAGACATTTTGCCTTTAGCAATATTTTTAGCGTGTCGTGCCTTAAATGATTTAGCTCTTGCTGTATCTGTTTTGTCACCACTTACACCTTTTTGTCCAAAACGTATAAGTTTCTCTTTGTCACCTTCTTTTGCTAAAACAGCATGTGATTTAGTAGGGTGGCTTGGTGTGCGTTTAGGTTTGTTAAAACCAGAGAACGTTTCTTTGCCTTTCTTAATCATTTCTTTTTAGCTGTCTTTGCTGATTGTTTAAATGCCTTTGCAGTAGGTGCACCTTTAGAACCTACCTTACGCATCTTCTCGCCAGAGCCTTCAGCGATACGTTTGCGTTTAGCATGTATGTTAGCATATAGACCTTTAGTAGCCACTCTTCATACCTTTTTTAGCAGGTTTAGCAGCCATCTTTTTGCCTGTCTTTTTAGCGTATTCTTTAGCTTCTTTCTTACCTTTTTCTGTGTAAGCAAATTTCTTTTTTCCGACCATTGGCATAGCTTTCTCCTTATCTAGATATCATTCTTAAAAGTGTGTTTAAATCCATAGGTGCTTGTCTGACAGCCATACCACCGCCTTGTGGTGCAATATTAGTCATTGTGTTACCTAGTGGATTAGATTGTTGATATCCTTGTGCTACTCGTGGATTAGACATAAAAGCATTTTGTCTAGAAAACTCATCCATTTGTTGTTGCATCATAAGCTGTTTTAATCTTGCAGCTTCAGCTTCTGTAAGGTTGCCCATACCAACACCAACAGATGATCCATCCATACCACCTTGCATAAGTCTTCTAGCTTCATTTTCTGTAAGTTGACCAACACCTGCACCTGATGGTGAGGATCTGCGTAGTGCGTCTAAATATTCTAATAAGCCTGCCATAATAATATCCTATAAAAAATTTGGGTACTGCCGTTTTAAATAATTCTGGTTTTTCGATTTTTAAAAAACAAGGGGGTTGGGGTCTATTCTATTCCTGTAACAATCTTAACTTCTACAGGTGTGCCATCTGGATTCCCACTGATCTCATGCTGTGTTGATTCTTTCCACTTGGCACGAGACTTTAACCAGAAGATCATAGCTGTGGTGTTACCTTCTTTAGCTTGCTTAAACAAAGTCTCTGCTACAGAAGCGTTAGCCTCAATACGACCTTTGTCAAGCTCTTCCTTGTAATATTTAGTCAAGGTATCTGCACTAATAGATAGTACTGTGGCGATATCCTCATGGCGTGTTCCTACTGACGATAACATAAACACTTTATTTCGGGTGTCGCTTGTTGGAAGGTGCGGGGGTCTTCCGCCTTTATCCTTGCTTGTCTCAAGGCTTTCGGGCTGCTTTATCATGTCAGTAGATAGGCTGCTATCCATGCTTATATCATTACCTTTTAATGCATCGGGCTTTATATCAGGGCTTACTTGAGAATGATTATCATTATCGTTATCTGTCATTATACTATTTCCTTGTACTTGTCAATAGGTGATAAGTAAATTAAATCACAATTATATATTGACATTGTTTACTATTGTTTTAATATGAACTTGTAAAGTTTTATTTACTATTAATTATTAAAGGGGCATAACATGAAATCAATCACTCTATACACCGATCCGCAGCATGGATGGGGCAAAGTACATTTATCAGAGCTATTTAACCTTGAAATATGGGATAAGATCAGTACATATTCCTATATCCGCAGCAATGCAAAATACGCTTATGTTTACCTTGAGGAAGATTTAGATTTAGGGCTATACCTAAAGGCTTTAGATTCTAAAGGTATAAAGTTTAAAATCATTGAAAAGCATACTAATAAATCAAGTAAGATAAGATCATATAGCCGTTATATATTAGGCATAAATTATAAGAATCCTTTTTATAATTCCGATTTACCTATTGACGTCAATATCAATTGACTATAATATCTATTCTTTTACACTATATAAGGGGCAATATATGAATAAACAATCACAATATAAATATGCATGGATTATCGATTCATTAGATCGTATGCATAATATCCAATGCAATATCGATGCGAATATCTTAAAGGCTGTATTTAATATACCTTTAAAGGATGCCGAATTAATTCTCAATCATTTTTACAATAAAGGGGCAATAAATGACTAATACAATGCAAGGCTTAAAACAGTATTTAAAGGCTTTAGAAGCTCATGATTGGCATTATAGCTATTCTGATGATCATGCAGCCTATATGAAAGGCATTAATGAAAAGCATAATTTAAGAAAGCTTGCTATGATTTACGATCATAATTTTCAAATATGGGATAGCATAGCCCCAGATCAATATAAACAAGGGGCTTATTAATTATGAATAACATTAAAAAACTAGCTAAAGCATTAAACAGCATTGACAGCGTAAAAAGATTTAATTTAATACATATAACCGATGAAACCGATTATGAGCTTGAATCCGATCTATTGCGGGATTATAACGATATGCTAGCAAAAGATAACGGCGATTTTTCAAGCTTACATGTAGAGGATCAATAATTATGCAAAATCTATTTAAACATTTTATCTATGCTTTTTTAGGCTTTATAGCCTTATATAGCTGGATTCTATTTATATTTTTACTTTAAAGGGGCATTAAATGATTAATAATTTTGATCACGGTTACAATGCAGGCTTAAATACTTTAGAGGATTTATCATTAATATATGAAAATCCCGATCATGAAATTTTTGCGGGCTTATTATCATCAATAATTAATTGCATGTATTATTATGCCCCTAGCGAAAAGGCTGCGAATGATCTTATTCAATTCGCTATTGATTTTGCAAAATCAGAAAATGCCAAAATAGGCATGAATTTACCTAAAGGGGCTTAATATGTATGTTATCGATTTTAAGGATAAGAAAATAGCCCGTTTTGATAATCAGGGCTTAATGTTATTTATGAATGATCTTTTTAAATATCGGGATCAAGGTTTAATAAACCAACGATATTTTCTAGTCAATAATAAAAAACTAGCTAACAAAATAATAAAGCAAGCTTTAGGCGGTAAGCCTATTTAAATATATCTTAAAGCTTATTTTCTTAAGTAAGCTTTAGGGCTATATTTAGCCTTAACAATTACAATTATAAAAAGGGTTATAAAATGAAATTATTATCTATTAATCACGATACAAAAACTATAAAGGGGCTTGAAAAGGGTTATCTTACTGGCATTATGTACCTTGCCCCATATACTTTAGGCGGTAAAAACTTATGCCCATTCGCTAAAGCGGCAGGATGTACTGATGCATGCCTATATACAGCAGGGCGGGGCATTTTCAATAATGTACAAAAAGCCCGCTTAAATCGTACAAAACTATTTAATACCAATATCAATGCATTCATGAATCAATTGGCAATTGAAATAGATGCTTTAGAAAAGACAGCAATTAAAAAGGGTTTAATACCAGTGATAAGGCTTAATGGTACTAGTGACATTGAATGGGAAAATATACAATTTGACTATGAATTCATACATAACAAAATCCGCAGCGTCACTATTTTTGAATTATTTCCCGATATTAAGTTTTATGATTATAGCAAAAATCCTTATCGTGATAATTTACCTAAAAATTATGATCTTACCTTTTCATATTCTAATAAACCAGAATTCCAAAAATTCAATGATATCGCAATTAAAAAAGGTTTAAGGCTTTCGGTTGTATTTTCGGATCAAAACTTGCCCGCTTATTATCTTAATAGGCAAGTATTAAATGGCGATGAAAGCGATCTTACATTTTTAAGCCCTAAAAATACGATTTTAGGCTTATATGCTAAAGGCAAGGCTAAAAAAGAAAATAACGGGTTTATTGTAAAAACGATCCCGATTTTAGCTATTTAATACTATTTAAACCGATTTTAAGGGGCTTTTTAGCCCCTTTTATCTTTTCTTAAGGGTTTATATTATGAATTAATTATTTAAGGCTTATAGCCCTATTATGGGGCTTTTTAAAATTGTATTTACTTACAAGGGGCATGCTATCGCTTTAAAAACGATTATTTTTAAAAACTTTATAAAGCTTAAGGGGCAAGCCTTGCCTAAATACTTAATGAGAATGATTCTCATTCGCAACAACTATGGGAATATCACGATGCTGTTTTGGAACTTTCACCAACCAAATTTGCATTTTTCGGGCAATTTTTTCGATGATTGATCAAAACTTTTGAATTACTTTTTCTTCTTTTTACTCATGCCAGCTTCTGACAAGGCAATCGCAATTCCTTGCTTTGTATCCTTGACAATATTGCCGCTTTTGCCTGAATGAAGCTTACCTCGCTTAAATTCACCCATGACTTTAGCTACTTTAGCTAACTTACCTTTTTTAGTTGTAGGTTTCTTCATATAATGTCCAAAAAAAAGCCCTTTATTTACAAGGGCTTAAATGTATTACGGAGATGATGGGCGAGACTATCCCAACAGCCGAATTATAGCATAAAACATATTATCCTGTCAAGCGACAATACGCCTAGAAGCCATAGTTAGTAAGTTATCAAAGGCTAGTGCCAGCTGGGTCTCATAGTCATCATACTTTGAAGTCTTGAGGTATCTAGCGTAGATAGCATCTCTCTGGTCTGGCTCAAGGCTTGATATGCAAGCATCTATCGTTCTAACGTTAGTCATATCCATTTCTGAAACCATATCCTCAAAAGCATCATTGGTAGACTCGCCACCACTAATCATACCTAATGACTTACTAGGATATCCTAGTTTGCTACTAGGTGCGTGCATCCATAAAGCCCAATCATCAAGTATCTGTTTTAATCTATCTGCGTGCATCTATTCCTCGCTTGAATGAATATAAATACTTTTGATCCTATCGCTAAAGTCTGGCATAGGATGAAATATCTCTTGTAGCATTGGCACTTTTACTTTAGAGAATATGAGAAATCTGTTTTGTTTATTGACATGCACTAAACCTGCTGCGTGCATATTATACAATACACCCATGAGTCTTCTAGAGTCTGTCTTTAATGCTTCTGCTATTTGTGGTATAGTTAATTCGTCATTCTCAATTACATCTAGGATATGTATACGGAACTTTTCTAGATTAACTGATTTACCATGCACTTCGTATTGTCTTTGATTTAATTTCATGATACGTCCACAACTTTACATTCCCAACGATTACCAACTTTATGCCAACCATGAATATGGATTTTCCAACCTGCTTTTCTAACGACACCTACATTCTCATGATCTGCAATCTTTTTGGCTCTTGCTGATATGTTTGAATAACTTGTAGTTTGAATTGCTAGAGTTTCATTATCTTTCAATGCTAACACATCTACAAATCCAAAAAGGTCTTGACGCACTTTAGCGAAAGCATTCCATCTTTCTGTAATCTGACACAAATAACCTTCTTCTTTTAATTTCTTTAAACTTAACTGCGTAGGGCTAGTCGCCAAATTGATCTCCATTAGGTTTTTCAAATCCGTCTTTAAAACGCTTTTCAACTTCTCCTGTGGATTTGTTTAATTCGTATTCATAATGTATCCCATCGTTTCCATTTTGCCCAATTTGTTCAATCCGAGAAACACTTTTCTTTTCAGGTCTTAAAATGTTATGTGGAAATGGTTTTGTATTAGGGTCTTGAGTTTTGTCTTTCTTACCAAAAATCCTATTCCAATTATCTTCTGCTTCCTGTTCAGAAATTAACAATGGTCTTCTGCCTGATCCTTTACCCAATTTTAATATTATCCCTTCACAAATGTTAGTCATCCAATAAATTAAATTATCTGGTGTATATTCTCGTTGATATTGTGTGCAGCGTTTTGTTCCCTTTACATTACCACATATTGACCTATCTGTAGATGATAAATTTTTAGGTGGCAATGGAGGCAATTTATCTTTAACTATTCCACAAATGTAAAGTTTAGTATTTTTATGTGCTACATGACCAAAATCAAATTGGTCAATCTCAATAGTAAATCCACCAAACTCATCTACTTCATCACCTAATGGTAATGGTGCTTCCTTCCATAAGCGACTACCAGCAGGATGTTCTAATATACCACCGTTAAGTCTTACCTGTGCTAAAGCAAAATAAGCTAATTGTTTTTCATCAGGTCTAGGGTTTGCCATATGAGATAACATACCCCAAGCTCTACATGGTGGATGTGCTATAACAGGATAGCTTTTACAATAGTTTCTAGCATCTCTATGAATGTCATAGACATCATAACCTTTAAGTTCTTTGTAGCGACTATCGTCTCGTGCAAATAATACTGCTATCATTTTACGTTTAAAATTTCTTTTTCAAATAACCAACCAATAGTTTTACGATGAGCAGATTCCCATGCTTCCACTCGTTCATGTTTATCTAACTCTTTGTGATTGTCTATCATATCATGACATTTATAGCAAAGACTAGCTATGCGATAGTCATGAGCCTTGATACCTGTGCCCTTGCCATCACGCTGCTGATTAGAGTGAGCAGCACAAACTGTTCCGTCTTGTCTTCCACACATAGCACAAGGAAAGTCTCTAACAGCTTCTAATAGTTTTTTATTACGATAGTTCATATAACCTTTGAATAAGTTTAGCAACACTACCAACAAACCACACGATACAAATAATAACTATTGCATCAATAACAGGTTGTTTCATATTAATCTCCACAAAAGCAAGGAATAGTTTGGTCTGAAAATAATTGAGATTGTTCATTATTAAACTTTCCCATTTGTGCATATGTAGGTCTATCTTTAGCAAATCTAGCACCAATTTTAGCTTCTTGTTTAGCCCACCATTCAACTCTTGATGGCTTTTGTTGTATAAGGCTTGTAAGTATTTTTGTTCCTTTTAAAAAACATAAATCACAATTAGATGCACCACTAGATTTTGGCAATTCTAAATCAAAACTATTATTATTCCAAAAATCCCACACATCTTTTTCTGTAATGCCTTTTCTTGCTAATGGCATAAACTTATCTTCTTGTGTAGATATTTTAGCAACTCGTCTTGGTTCATCTGCTCTAATTCCAATTAGTGTTACATATTCTTTAATGCCAATAGATTTTAAATATCTGTGAATTGCTTTAACTTTTAATTCTTGTGTGCAAAACCGCATGGATTGATTAGGTAAAAATTTAGCTTTATCTATTAATTGCTCAAATGGTTCGCCATTACGACTAGCATTATCATAATTTACTACTTCAAAAAATGGTTTAACTTTTCTATATTCCAACCAAGTTATAGGTATATTCCAATTTATAGAACAATCATTGACAAACTTTAATGTTGCTTCTTCTTCTTTTCCTGTATTAGCAAAGATCACTTTAGCATCATTTGGTAAACCACTATTGGATTGTAATACTCTCCATAACAAATATGCAGATGTCCTGCCGCCACTGAAGCTAATAACTGTTGGCTCTATAATCTTAAATGGATCACTCATAGTTCCCAACTCCATCCTAAACTAGAAGCCCATCTTTCACAATTCTCTTGATACTCTGTCATTTCTTTTGTGGTAAGTTTTGTAGTAGACTTCACAAGCTCTACAGGATTCCCAGCGATCTCTGTCTGATAGCGTAAGAATTTATATGTTAATAACTCGTGAACTGTGCTAGGGTCTTCCCCAATGTAATTAGCGATTGACCCATATAGCGACCACAGTCTTTCATTCTGCTCAAGTGAACGCACAGCTTTTTCTTCAGTCACATTTACTCTCCATCGTTTAGTTAAGTCTAGTGATTTAATCTTTCCCAAGAAATTCTCTAGATTGTATTTCGTTAAAACGAACCGAATCATAACTATCTCTCCATCCTTTTGATTTAAAAGTCACACCATCTTTTGATGTTGCTTTATAAATTATGTCATCACCAAATAATTCTTTGCATTTCTTTATAAAATCATTTATTGTCACGGTTTATCCAATTCTTATCCCACATTTCTTTATAGTTATCATCTTTGTAAAAGTCTTCACGTTTCCATCTATCAAACTTTTGTCTAACTTGCAATGGTAATATCTCTTTAGGTTTATCTTGTTTTTGAATAACATATTCTACCGCATTATAAACAGAAGTGATATGTGTAATTGGTAAATTATCTAGTGTCATGGTCTTTCCTTATATTTTAATCCTTTAGTGTCAAACCAAAAAGAAAACTTTCCTTCAAACTGATAATTACGTTGCTTCTGAACAAACACCATAGCATCTGGAATCTTCTTTAATTCATCTTCCGTCTTCTCGTTGTTCTCAACTTCACGTTCTTTATTTCTGTTCCTCCAGACACAAATTATGTTATCGCATAAATTGCGTATGTGGCTCGAGCCTAATATGTGAGTAGCATCTGGCACTTCTGATTCATCTGCCATCTTCCTAGTATGAGCTACCAAGAATACATGAATTTCTAAATCTCTGCAAGTGACTGCTAGTCTATCTATGAAGAGTTTTTGTTTCTCATAATTGTCTTCAGAAATATCTGACATCTTCATGAGTGAGTCAATCACAAACACATCTACACCTAAAACATGTTTACCCCAATATAATGTAGCAATCATGTCTTCACTAGATGTTGAGCCTAGCTGGTCGTAAATATATAATTTATCTTTTGCACGTTCACAAAACTTTTCAATAAATTCATCTGTAGGTTCTGGCGATCCTAAAGTTTGTGTAATCATACGAGCCAATGTTAATACAGGTCTCATCTCTAGCGAACTTATAAGGCATTTAGTTCCTTGTGTCATCAAAGCCAATACAACTTGTGATAACCACATAGACTTACCATGCCCTGACACTCCTGTCAATACAGTCAACTCACTAGGTCTTACCCTAAACGAATCTTCCGTTTTAATGAAGCCCAACGTTTTGCCACTATGTATTTCAGTATTAAAATATCGCAAGACATCGTCAGTAAATACAGACGTATCCTTAACCTTAAATTCTGCATGAGCATATTCCTCTTTTTGATAGTAGTCAGTAATAACAGACTGACTGACTGTAAGTGATTGCATAGCATCGCCTAAATTCATTTCATCTCCTAATATAAACACTCACCTACAAGTGCGTACAAATCTTCTTTGATAATTTGTTTTTCTAATTTAATTACGGTGACGTTAGGATTATTGTCTTTAAACCATTTGGCTTCTTTTGCAGACCATCTGTGTTTACGAACAACTTCACCATCGTCATCTAGTATTGCATAGCTAAACGGAATCATATTGCATTATCCCATACATTGCGTTTAGGTGCATTGTCATCTTCCCAACGTTCTTGATTTATGTAGGTTAATGGTGCTGGATTAAAACCATCTTTCCATTGTTTAGTAAGTTTCATATTTTTGACATGAAGTATAATCTTATCTGCAATTTTGTCAAGACCTTTTCTTTGCCATTTTACTTCACATGGTTTTCTACCTACCTTACGATTACTTGGATACTCTTTCCAAAAATCATTAAATCTAGACAACGATATATCTGTCTCTCTCTCTGTCTCTGTAACCCCACTTTGCTTGCATGATGCTAGCATAATGCTATCATTATCAATAAGCCATTGTTTTAAAACAGATAAATGTTTTTCTAGTTCTGATTCAGACATTTGCAAGCGAAATGCTAGCGTTCTGCTATCTGGTAGCTTCCCATCGACATCTTCTGATGCAATTAACCAAATATTAATTAAAACCCATGCACTTTTACTATCTTTTAGTGCAAACCAATCTGGATCTTTCAAAAGATCATTATGTACTTTAATCCAAGGCGGGCATCTATTGTTATAATGCTGAAATTTTTTCCAGTTTCTAGGCATCATTAGTAATACCTCCAGATTGTTTAGCAAGAATATCTTTAATCTGATATGCACGCAACTCTGGAATAGGTTTATCTAAATTTTTAGACCAATGTTGCACAGCCTGTCTAGTTAAACCTAATGCTTTAGCCATTTGGTATTTAGTTTTAAAATGTGATACAGCCTCTTGATACGTCATTTTTATCTCCAGTTATTTAACGTAAAGGCATATTAACATAAACAATTATTTAAAGCAACAAATAAAAAAATTAAAATAGTTGTTGACTTTCAAATTTACTAGGAGTATAGTGTCTGTTCTAGGTTAGGAGCAGATATGAACGTAGATAGATTTATGAGAATAGTAACAAATGAAAGATTGCAAAAAAAGTTTACACAAAAGTTCTATTGTGTGGTAAAGTGGTTTGTAATAATATTTTGGAGTTATTTTTTATGGCGGATAATTTAAGAAGAGTATCAGAAATATTGCATGACATGGTAGAAGACTTTAAAAAGTCTAATGATGAATGGGAGAAAAAATATGGATCAACAAATGTATCACGATCAAGTAATGATGGAGAAACAAATGATGGAAGTAAACAAATACATAACGGAGGGAAGCAAGATGGGAGTTTATAAAAAGTTAATGCAAGCAAGATTAGAGTTACAAGAAACAAACTTAACTAAATCTGGACACAATAAATTTGCTGGATATAAGTATTTTGAACTGGGTGACTTTTTGCCTGCCATTCAAAAGATATTTGCAAAATTAAACATCTGTGGCATTGTGTCTTTTGGTCAAGAGTTAGCAACATTAACTATTACAGATTTAGAAGACGGATCTCAAACCCAAATCACTAGCCCTATGTCTACAGCAGCACTTAAAGGCTGTCATGAAGTGCAGAATCTAGGTGCTGTGCAAACATATATCCGTAGATACTTATGGGTAGCTGCATTAGAAATTGTTGAGCATGACGTAGTAGATGCTAGTGCTGGTGCTGCAACATTTAAGATGAAAGATACTAAAGCGGAGGACTTTATCTAATGGAACAACGTTCAGAAGAGTGGTTTCAGGCACGACTAGGCAAAGTTACAGCTAGTCGTGTAGCTGATGTATTAGCCAAGATTAAGAGTGGTGAGTCTGCATCTAGACGTAACTACAAGATTCAACTAGTAAGTGAAAGACTTACAGGTGAAAAGCAAGAAACATATATTAACCAAGCGATGCAAGATGGAATTGACAGGGAATTCTATGCTAGGGAAAGATATGTGCAACAACATGGTGAGGTGGAAGAAGTAGGATTTATTCAGCATCCTACTTTGGAAGCTGGTGCTAGTCCAGATGGTTTAGTAGGTGATGATGGATTGATTGAGATTAAATGTCCATTAGGCACTACACATACTGAAACATTGATGACACAAGAAGTTCCAAGTAAATATATGCCACAGATACAATTTCAACTTTTGGTAACAGGTCGTAAGTGGTGTGATTTTGTTAGTTTTAACCCAATGTTTCCAGAACACTTGCAGTTATTTGTGAAACGTGTGGATGCCGACCCTGTATACCAAAAAGAACTAGAAGTAGAAGTAAGTAAGTTTTTAGATGAGGTGAACGATGTAATCAACAAACTTAAGGAGATTGAATGAGACTTACAGAGGAACAAAGACTAAAACTTATGATGGCTTCTAGTGGTTTAACGCCAAGAAAGTTTTGGGATTTAGGTGAAGAAGGTCAAGCACCTTACATGGAAAAGCTTCATGCAGCGATAGATGAAATACTAGAAGCTAATCCAGACGCATTTAGAGGTTCAGTAGTAAAGAAGCATTATACTAGACGTAAAAACGCAGTTAGATAACTTAAGGAGAAAAGTATGGCAGAACAAAAGTATGATAATACAAACACCTTTACATTGTTTAAGAACGATCAAGGTGACAATCCTAAAAAACCAAACTACACTGGAATTTTAAATTCTGAAGGAGTTGAGTTTAGACTTGCTGGTTGGATTCGTGAGGGTAAAAACGGTAAGTTTATTAGCGGAACTATTCAGTTAAAAGACGGTGATATTAAACCTAAAAAACAAGAGGTAGATGAGGATGTTCCTTTCTAGGAACACCCTCTCTAAAGCATTACTTATTCATTACATACATTGTAACTTCGAAACCGAAACGCATTTCAGTAGCAGCTGGTTTTGTCCACATGATTATGTCCTTATTAAAATCCAAGCGAATTAGCTTGTATAGATATTGTGACCAATAATCTGTGTAATAGCAAGTAATAAACATTTATTTTACCCTAATGAAAATACGGAGACATTATGGATTATGATGACGATATAGTAGATTATGATGACAAAAGTCAACTATCAGAACTTCCAGAAGCCAAACTATTATTGGCTATGCTATACCAAACTATAAATGACGCACTTTATGAGCCTAAAAAAGTAAGACGAAATGCTACAAGCAGATCTATAACAAGTTTAAAGTCTAAAAATAAAATAGCTTTACGAGACAGGATTGATGCTATACAATGGTTATTTGATGATAATGATGTTTATGATTTATGCTGTGAATTAGCTGGCATGAGTAAGTATAATATCAGAGAAATGATTATCCAGAAACTTGGTGCAGCACAGATACTTCCTTTAGTGTATGGATTCTATCAGCCAAATGGACATTAATACTTTAGAAGCAGATATAGCTTGTTATGCTACAGCTGTATATCATGAAGTTAATAATAGATCATTAGAGGAGAAATTAGGTGTCATTAATGTTATTCGTAATCGTGTCAAATCTGGTCGCTGGGGTTCTGATGTATGCTCTGTTGTTTATGCTTCTGGGCAATTTATTGGCGTTACAGACGAAAGCCATAAGAAAGTTGATAAAAAGACGTATCTTGAAACGAAATTACTGGTGCTTGATGCAGTTGTATTTAATAAATATGCTAACCCAGTTGCAAATGCTTTATACTTCCATGACGACTCGATTATGCCGAAGCATTCGTGGTTTGGTTATAGCAAAATTACTCACATAGGAAGGATGGTATTTTACTGATGAAACCGTTAGCATGGCTTGTAGAAGAATTTGATAGCACAGGTAAACTTGTATGGTCTGGTCTTATGACTTCAGAGCCTACAGAACTTTCATGGTTTAAAGACCTTAAATCTAAACTTCACAATGTCACTATAACACCATTGATACCAGACACTAAAAAGATTATTAAAGTTACTAACACAAAGAAATACGACAGTAAAAAATTAACGGAGGCACATGGTGGACTATAACCCACTTACACAAGAACAAATAATTGATGCTTATAGCAAGGTTTTTCCAACTAGATATGAGCCAATGACAATAGATAGAATGATACAGTTTGCAAGAATTATTGAACAATTACATGGGATAAAATATGAAGCCTAGTTTATTTATAGCAACACCAATGTACGGAGGTTTGTGTTACGGCACATATCTAGAATCCATGCTTAAACTACAGGCATGGCTTATATCTAAAGATATAGAGGCATATTTCTCATTTCTTTATAATGAAAGTCTTATTACTCGTGGTCGTAATACACTTGTAAATGATTTCCTAAAAGGTGATGCAACACATATGATGTTTATAGATGCAGACATTAGTTTTGAGCCAGAGCACTTCTTTAAGATGCTAGATGCTGATGTAGATATTATCTGTGGTGTATATCCAAAGAAAGAAATAAATTGGGCTGGTGTTAAATTTGCTATTGATAAGAAAGTTCCAGAGCATCAACTGAAATACTTTACAGGTGAGTATGTAGTGAATCTAGTTAATGAAACTGATCTAGTTCCTACTGATAAGCCATTTGAAGTGAAACATGGTGGCACAGGCTTTATGTTAATAAAGCGTGAGGTATTTGAGAAGTTAAAAGACAAATGTCCGTCATATATTCATAACATGAATGATACTAATGATAATTCTGATCTAGGCGATAAAATTACAGAATACTTTGCAACAAGTATAGATGAGAACAATCATTTATTATCTGAAGATTACCATTTCTGTAAACTTGCTCGTGATAATGGTATTAAAGTACATGGTGCAGCATGGACACAGCTAGTCCATACAGGAACTTATCAGTATAGTGGGAGATTAGTATGACCAAGCCATATATCAAAGTAGTTAGTATTAAAGATACAAAAGTAGGTGATTGCAAGTTAACGCTTGACATGAATCAAGCAGGAAGAGAAATAATACTACAAGCAGGCATACAAAAAGCGTTATCAGATTACGTTGTAGAAAACTCAAAAAAACTATCGTTTTGGAATAAGCTACAAATCTGTTGGAACATATTGAAATGATAATTCCTAATAACATGATTAGCCATATAGGTAAGATATTTCAAGGTGAATACGCTATTGGGAAAATTAGCAATCCATCTATTATAGATATTGGTGCTAACGTTGGTGGCTTTGCAGTATGGGCACATGAATACTTTGATAATGCAAAAATAGATTGTTATGAGCCTATAAAAGAAAACTATAGGCTATTAAGGCAAAACATAGAAGGTACTGATATAGCTGTTAGGAACATAGCCATAGGCAAAGATGATGGTGAACGTATGATGTATTATGGCACTCATAACTGTGGTGAAGCAAGTTTATATCAAGGTGAAGAGCAAAGAGCAGATGGTGAAATGGTAAAAGTAATGTCAGCTAAACATTTACCAAGATGCGACATCATGAAGATTGACACAGAAGGTGCGGAAATTGAGATACTTGAAAACCTAGTTCATTTTCCAAGCATATTTTTAATAGAGTTTCATTCTGCATACAATAGACGTAGAATTGATGAATTATTACTTGACTATACGCTAATAGAGTGTACAATGCGAGGATGGAATTATGGAATACTTAAATATATTAAATCATCTTTAGTGGGGATATAATGGGAGCACCAAGACTTTATAATCAAGAGTTAATAAACGAAATACAAGCGTTTATAGACTCACCACAATGCAGAACTAATACTGATGCTAGAAGACATTTTAAGATGAATGGAACAAAGCTAAAAGAATTAGCAGCACAAGGCTTACTTAAACTTAAGCCTACATTAAGCAAGAGTATGGTAGCAAGAATTGGTAATGAAGCGTATCGTATTAAAAAATCTTTAACAAAGGAGGTAGTAGATGGACAACGTAAATCATCCGAAGCATTATTTGGTAGGGGGGTTAGAAGCGATAGATATTATAGCGAGTCGTTTGACTAAAGAGGAGTTTATTGGTTATTTAAAAGGATCTAAACTTAAATATGATTTAAGATATCCATTTAAGGGTAGACCAGAAGAAGATTTAGCTAAATCTGAATGGTATAAAAACAAGTTGGTAGAGGTAATGCGTGATGAAGAGGCTATTAATCCTCCAGAAGTTACTGCACAGCTACAAAGACTTGAAATGGTAGATGATTAGCATTAAAATAAAAGATGAAATTGTATCCCATTGTAGAAGTATATTAAAAACAACTAATTTTGGGAAAAGAGGTATTGCTGATGGTGATGCCTCTGAACAATTAAGAGGTATTGTAGGTCAATCAGTTGTTCAAGACTTACTTGGTTTGCCATTAATACAAGATGCTAACGGATTTGATGGTGGTATAGATTTTACATATAAAAATAAAACTTATGATGTAAAAACTATGGGTAGAAACTGTGATCCTAAACCTTATTTTGTAAATAATTTAATAGGTATGCAAGATAAGTATAAAGTAGACAGATATATATTTTGTAGTTTAAATCGTATTAATATGACTTTAACAATATGTGGATGGATAGATAAAAAAGAATTTTTACAAAAAGCTAATTTTTATCTAAAAGGAACTGTTAGAACAAGAAGTGACAACACTACTTTCGAAACAAAAGCAGATCTATATGAGATTAAAAATACAGATCTACATAACTTTAATTTAATCGTCTAGATCTGGAATTTCAGAATATACGGATAGACCATCACCACTAATCTCGATGTGGCTTCCGTCATCCAATACAAGAATAAGTAAGTCTTCACCGTAGTAGGCTTCTGCTTCTACTATTTGCTTTCCTACAATGTGCTCACATAACTTTTCTAAATTCATAATATTTCCTATATGCTGATAACCGCTTCTTTTGCTACTTTTTCTGATTTTACTGCACGAGACCATGAGCCACATCCTTGACATTGAAAGCGTTGATAAACTCTAGACAAACTAACTTGAGTGCCACGTTTATTTAATTTGCGTGAACCGCAATTTGGACAACAAGTATTTGCGGAATACGCATTGTGGTTTGGATGTGATTTAATCCATGCTTTAAACTTGTCGTACACTTTCTCTAGAAGAATAACATCGTTCTTATTGTATTCTTCCATAGTCTTCCATGCCTTACGATCATTATTCATACACTTGACCCATAAAGTATGACCTTCATGTTCAGTCTTACTTCCTAATCCTAAAGCTTGTGATACATAGTCTAGTTTGTTAGAAACAAATCTAAACTGTCTTCTTGCTACTTGCAATAAATCTATCTGTTTAACAGGTGCTGGAGGGTTCATACCAGATAATAAAAATTCTTTCTGTAGGATAGGTATGTCAAACCTAGAGCCATTATAATGCACTACGGCATCAGCTTCGTCTAGTAACTTATGCACTGACTCTAACATCTTTTTCTTGCCAGACTTCTGAATTGAGTCAAACATGATTTTAGATTCGCCATACCATTTAGCTGCATAGCAAAGAGTATAAGATGATTCTAATAGCTGATTAATTGAAATGTTTTGGTCGTAGATACCCCATACATGAGCTGTATTGGGTGATACTTCTATATCAATCATTAAAATTTTCATAGTAGTCTCTATTAATTAGATACACTATTATATACTAGATATCCTAATAAAAACAGTAATATATACTTAAAATGATCTATTGCACAAAGTATATCGCAAATAACATAATCTACCATATTTTAATTGTTGACTTTTTATCTTCTTTTAATTTATTAAAGAATACATCGTAAGCTGTTCTAGAGTTTCCTATAAAATCTTTTCCAGCGTATGTATGTCCCAATAGAATACATCCATCTGTATCTTTAGATGTGTTTCCAGCGTGTATTCTTACACCTTTAAAATTAGGTACATTGAGTATATGTGGCATAGGCTTACCAAAACGAACAGAATTATCAATAATGATATCGTAAGTTCCAGCAGGAATAGCTGTTTGCCCATTTACTTTTTTACCTTCTCTAACTACATCTTCTAAAGTGTAACAAAAATAAACATTGTTTAAATACATTCTACCTACAGTATATGTATCCTTAAAATCAAATCGCTTTACTTCAATCAACATATGAATTGATATATTCCAATGCGTATGTAAGTGATTCCATTGCCATCATAAATGCTAGAGAAAATCCCATAGCAATAAATAATAATGTAACAACAATTAATTTAAGAAACGATAACCCAATAAAATTCATAAAATGTAAGATTATCATTTAGCACTCTTTTTAATGTGTAATAGTGAACGTTCACCGAATAGATAGAAACCAACTGCACTTGCAAAGTTGTCTACTTCAGATGTTGCTGTGCCGTTAAGGTGCATAGTAGCCCATGTTGTTAAAACTAATAAGCCAATAGCTGGTCGCATAAGCCTGATAATAGCTTCTACCCATAAATATGATGGGTTACCACCACCAGCTTCATTCATAACTTTAAAGAAGTCTAGGTCAATTTCTTTCATCTTGACATATTGTTCTATAGTAGCTGGTTTAAATTGGTCAGGTGCAATAAACTTATTTATAAGTGATTTTCCTAAATCTACAGCGACTGGTGCAAAAGCAGATAATATTGTGATTGGATCTATGATATTCTCCTTATAGTTCTTTAGGGTCGTAGCCAAGTGTGTTAGCTACTCTCTTTTGTAGTTTTAAGAATAAACCTTTGTGACTTGTGTATTTCTCTGTTTTAGGGGATTCTAAATAACATATCATGTGTATGATTTCGTGACAGATAGTCTTGATGACAGTATCTAAATGTCCACACTTTGCAGTTGATATAGTAATGATATGTGGTTCACCTGACTCTGGTGGTTCATATTGCCCACAAATAGTATCGTCATGCACTACTACGAAGTCTACTTTACTTGCTGGTGGTAGTTTATATTCGTCAAACACAGGGAATTGTATAAGCGTGTCATACAAATTCGCTATATTGTTTTCGGTTATAAATGTCATAGTGTTGAACGTGGGCTAAAGAGTTGTGGGTTATATACTGCTGTAGAGTCTATTTCAGGAAAGTAAATTAAGACAGATGACATACCATTGACATCATCTTTACGCCAACAGCCTTCGTGATTAGCTTTACCTTTTTCAGTAGCGTATGCAGCATAAGGATAGTTTCTTAAACCCATCTTTATAAAGATACATTCTTCAGTAGTAAGCACAACTTCACCTACATCTGTTTTCATAGACATTTCTTTTGGAAGTTCTTTGCTATCCGCATAGTCATATAAAAACAACCATAGCAATACTAGAGTAACTGCCATGAGGAATTTTTGCATTTTATTTTCCTAACCAGTTGTGCATAATAAATGTAAATAGTCCGCCAATAAATGAAGCTATAGTCATACCTGCCCAAAATCCACCTTTGGATTTATTAGCAAGGGCTAGTAGTTCATCCATGCCTTGTTCTAATTTATCTATTTTCTTTTCCATTTGCTCTACTTGAGCCACAAGTTGTCCGTACTTAAATGGGTCGATCTCACTCATTTTTCTAAACTTTCGGTGCGTTATATAAGTTAATGGGAGGTAGGTATAAATCGTGCCACTCAATCATAATTCTTCTTCATTAAATGGCATAATATCAATCAAGCCTTGCTGTGGATTTCTTAAGCGATTAGCAACGTTACCACCTAATGCCAAACCTCTTAATCGTTCTGCAGGTAATACTCTACCTACACGACCAGCAAGTTGTGAAGTTTCGCCTAGTAATCTTGGTGAACTTAATAGACCACCTAAAAGAATACCAGTTCCTACAGTTGAACCAATAGCAGCAGCTGATGCAGGATTAAGAGCAGCACCTACACCACCAATAAGACCACCACTTAAAAGATTGCTTTTTACATATGGAGAAACATATTCTTGCAATGCTTGACCTGCTACTGCAGGCATAATATCTATACCAGTAGCATTTTTAAGTTGTTTAGCAACAGCAGCTTTATATGCTTGTGTAGGTACATCTTTTGTAAGTGTAAGAACCTTACGAAGACCAGCTTCAATGTTTTGTTGGTTGCCACTTCCTAATGCCATTTTTACTTCTTCTATAGCATTTTGCGTTCTGCCATAATTTGTCATAGCATCACGATATCCGCCAATTTTATCTAATTCACTGTTGACTGAACTTAATACTTCATTATAAACACGATTAGCATTAGGATATTGTTGTGCATTTGGCATTTCTCTACCAATACGCTTTTTAAGTGAATCAAATCCTTGAGCATTTCTATATTTAGGTTTGTCAAATTGATTTATAAGTTTGTCAAGCCTATTAATTTTAGTAAGTTCTGTTCGATCTACTTCAGCAAGATTTCTTAACTCTCCACCAGATCTAACTGATTTTTTGCCTTCTAAAATTGTATCTTTAACTGGAGTAAAGTCTAAAGGTGTAGGATCTGCAGCCCATGTTGTTTTAGCAGCTTTGTATACATCACTAGCATCTTTTTGCATAGCTTTAGCACCTGATTTAACAGCATATGTAACATCTGTTAATGGTGTTTTACCACGCAAACTATCTGTAAATGATTTAAGTGCTGTGCCACCTTCTTTACCAGCTTGATATGCAACCTCAAATGTTTCTGGAGCTCTACGAGTAAAGCCACCAGCAACTACTGGTGCAACATTAGATACTACATTTTGAACTGGAGTAAGTGGGTTGGTAATTGTACCTGCACGACTTAATGTTTGAGCAGCTGCAGATGTAGGTGCAACTCTAGTGGCTAATGCACCACCTCCTGTAAGTACTGTAGATAAGTCTGCTAATGCACCTACTGGATCAGATTCAATTGTCTTAAGAATATTTTCACGACCACCAAATCTTTCTTTTAAATATTGACCAGTACCAGCTAATGCTTCTTGACCAGATTTTACAGCTTCTGGTCTTGCTTTTTTTAGAATTGATTCTGGAAGAATCTTTGTAAGTCCTCCAGTAGTTAAATTCATAAGACCTTGAAATGTTTCTGCTGGGCTAACAAATGGCTGTGCAATATTTTTACCAAATTGAATTCCACTAGGTATAATATTAGATATAGCTTTACCAGCACTAAACTGATATTCTGGTTTTTTAACAGCTTCTAACAAGTAATCAGCAGATGGAGTTACCTCTATCTCTGGTGCTTGTATAGTAATCGTATCTTTTTTTAAAGGTATAAGTTCGTAATCAGCCATTATTGTTTCTTTCTAATTAAATAAGGAACACCTCTCACAATTTTGTAGTACGCATTAGGATCAATTTGACTTCCATACTCTTGTAAAATTTTGGTAGGTAATGCAGACCCACTAATTGCGTTTTTAACTACACCTTTATCTGTACTAAATGATGTTTGTTCTTGTACACGTTCTATTGGCAAATCACCATATTGAGTTCTATAATTTTCGGTTAAATTCTTTTTAGCGTCTTTAACTTTATCTAAATATCTTGTAAGTTCAACTCTTGCTGCTTCTGGATCTAAAGATTGATCTACAGCACTTTGTGCAGAAGTAATTTGAGCACCTTCACTAACAGCTAATTGACCAAATCCAGTAGAACCTTGATCCCCTTTCATTTCCATAATAGATCCAACAAAAGATTTAGCTTTTAATTGATCTAATAATCGCTTTGTATATGCTGCATCAGATCCACTAACTGAAGAGGATACTGTTCCACCTAAACCAAAAGCCTGATTAAATCCTTTGCTATTAATAATGTCATTAATAAGTCTTTCTTGTCTATTTAAGTCTTGAATAGACTTTACTGCAAGGTTTGTATCACCAGCTTTAGACTTTTTAAGGGCAATTCTCACGTCAGATATTTGATTAGGATCGTCAATGAGAGGAACAAATTTATTACCAGTTTGTGGTTGTGTGGTAACTGGCTCTACAACTTTTTGTTGACCAACAGTAGTTTCACCTTTTGCAAATCCAGTAGATGGTGCTTGACCAGAACGTTCTTTAAGTATTTGTTGCAACATTTGTGATTGAGAAACAACAGGAGCTAATGTAGTAATACCTTTATTTCTAGCTATAAAATCTGCACGTTCTGCTTCTTTTGCAAATACATCTTTGTCTGGAACTGCTGCATTAAATCTTAAGAAATCTTGTCTATCTTTTGCAGTGGCTTTAGATGGTTCAATACCTAATGCACCATAGAATGATATCTCGTCAGATTTAACTTCACCTAAAGGTCTAAATCTAGGATCTGATTTTAATTCAGCACCAATAAAATATTTTTCAGCAAGTAAGAAATTAGCAATATCTTGATCTGAATACCCCAATTTTTTCATTTGGTCATATTTAGCAATTCTTGCTAAATTTCTACCTTTTAATTCCTGAACTTCAAGACCGCCTTTTTGAATATTTTGCATGAGATTAGCTAACTCTGTTTGAGTCATGAAGTTTTTAGTTGCAAAATCAATAGGAGCTTGTCTACCACCAACAGCACCTGTAAATCCACCTAAAGCAGCACCAACTGGACCTTGATTCCAATTCTGTGCAAGACCAGAAGCTAAACCAACACCAGTACCTATAAGCTGTTGTGTTTTAAGTTTTTCTTGTTCATCTTGAGATAAAAGACCTGCAACAGGACTTTGTCTTGTAAGAAAAAGTGTATCTAGTAATCCTTGAATATCTGCCATAATTATCCTATCCTTCTTACTTGTAGTAGATTGCCAGCCATTGGACCAGATTGACCTTGCCTAATTGGTGGGGCTGATGCAATAGCATTTCTTAATCTTTGTTGATCTGCCATTTCATTTTGTTGTCTGATATTTAAAAGTGATTGTCCACCGCCCAATAACATCATAGGATTTTGTTGAGCATATGATACAGTATTAGGTATGATATTAGAGCCAAATTCAGAGACTTTTTCGCCTAATGTAAGTGGAGTATCTACAACCATTCTTCTAGGATCTAATGCTAGTGGATTTGGAGTAGAAGGAAATTGAGATGTTAAGTTATTGGTAAACATTTGATTTGAAGAAGACAAAGGTGCTCCAAAGCTTAAACTATCATCAGCAAGATTAGCAGGTGCATAAAAATCTTTAAATGCAATTTGATTATTTGCTGGTAAAGTAGTGCCACTAAAACCTTGAGATGCCATGTCATCAATATATGATGATGTAATTTTATCTATAGGCATAACATCGTCTACAGAATTAAGAATGGGGTTTATTGTAAGACCTGTACTAGCACCACCTATTCCAGCACCACCTGCTTGACCTAATGCAGCATAACCACCAGAACCTAAACTAGGAGCAGCAGAAGGTAATGCACTCTTAAATCCTGAAAATAAATTACCACCAGCACCACCTAAAAGACCACCAGTAGCACCACCTAGTAATGCACCAGTCACTGGGCTTTTACCCATAGCAGCAGATCCTACAGCTCCAATAGCTGCTGGAATTAGAACCTCTGGACCAAGAGATGGTTGTAGAAAGTTTTTAATAATCCATATAGGATTAAAATACTTAAACATTATTTTCCAACCTTTCCTACTACATAGCAAATAGGTTCTAAAATAGTACGATAAACCATACCGTAAACATCACGTTTTTTACCACGTTTTTGTTTCCATATATCAGCAGTCCTATGTCTTGCGATATGCTCTAAAACACCCCTTAAAATGCGTTGTAGAGTGTTCTTTTGACCACTCTTATAAGCATAGTTAACTAATGGTAAGAATAATGTGTGATAACCTTTTTCGTATGCTGGGTCTAAATCTTTAGACTGTGCTAGCCAAATAGCGTTACGGAAGCTACCAAAACCATATTCAGCGTTCATAGCTGTACATACAATTTTACCACCACCTGATTGAGTAGTTTTTGTAACTTGACCCATTGGAGCACCATATGCAGCACCCAAGTAAGCTTGTAGTTTTGTATATGGTTTGTTTTGTTCAAATTCGTATCTAGCAATAGCGTCTTCAAGAGCTTTTTGTGAGTAATCTTCTCTCACTTGACCAACATTCATAAGTTGGTTAATATCTTGATATCTAGCTTGAGCTAATTGAGGAGCTTGTACTGCAGCAGCTTCTTGTCTTGCACGTTCATTAGCATAGTTTTGGTAAGCAAGTTCACCAGCTTTGTTAGTTAATGTTGATGCTAAAGTTTGTGCAGCTCTATTTTGTAAGTCTGCAGATACATTAGATCCATAACGACCTGTTAATGCTGCAGAGCTTTGTGCTTGTTTAATAGCATCATTGTAAGCTTGTGTAGCTGATTGTGCAGCTGGTCTCATTGCAGCTTCAAAGTATGGATTAGCACCTAGATATTGACCTTGTACAGTGCCTAATTGTTGATTTAATGCTGCTTGAGTTAAAGGGCTTCCTGCTCTAGCTTGTTGCTCTGCTAAAGATAATGCAGATTCTGTTTGTGCAGATGGGCTAACATAGGTTTGACCAGCAAAGTATTCAGGTGTAGTAGTTTGATATAAGTTTTTAGCTTCACCTAAACCAAATTCTACGAATGGTCTTACAGTAGGATCTAATTCGCTTCTACTTTCAGATGTGCCACCACCTCCAGAACCACCGCCACCATAAAATGTAAATGACTCAACTAAACTTGTAAGCCAATTAGATAAATTCAGTAATTTCATATTTCTTTCCTTAAAGTGTATATTCCCATGTTTGAGGTTTAAAACCCATTTGTCTTGCTTTACGTTCCCATCCACGTCTTTCAGAGTTGAATGTAACTTTAGTCTTGCCGCCTTGTTTTGCTATTGCTTGTATTTCTTGAAATGCTTGCATAAAGAGTGCCTCATCATTAAGTAATGACCAAGCAGCCCATACATGAAGCCTGTTTCCGATTGGTTGAAGTACTACGAATCCTACTGGTTTATTATCTACAATGCCCATAAACAACATAGAACGTTGTTCAAAGCAATCACAATAAACGTCTTCAGCAATATAGTCTGTGTGACCTTTAGACCTGACTATTTCTAATCCATGTCTAATATATTCCCAATGTTGACGTAACTGATCTTTAGGTATATAGTGTAATATCATCCTACTATTATATAACGATATGTCTTATTAGCTGTGTCATTTGCAAAGTGAGTAATAGTTGCTTGTCCATTTTGTTGTGAACTTATATATACATTGTCCATAGATAATGGTGCAATATAATTCATAGTAACAATAGCAGCAGGTATAGCTGGTCTAGGTATTCCTGTATCAGCAGGATAATGTTCAAGTGCTACTAATGTGCTAGATGTTGTACCTGCAATTTCTACATAGTCGTTAGCATTTAAGTCTAAAAATACATTGACTGTGCCAACAACATGACTCCAGTCTGTAGAGCTTTTTCTAGCTGGTATATCAAAACGACTAGCAGTTCTAGGTACATCTGTACCATTTACACGAAACCATACATCTGCATATTGAGCCACGTTGTCTTGATTAACTAATTGTAAAGAAAACTGAACATTATATATACCAGCATTTCTTACATTTAAACGACTACTATTAGATAAATAAACACCGTTAGATTCTTCTGTTGTATCATAAACAACAACAGCAGTTGAACCTACGCTAGGTGCTGTTTGGTCTGTATTATTGCTAAATGAACCATAAGGTGCTGTATCAGCTTCTGCTGCATCTGATATTGGCATTAATCCTATGTATGAATTATAACCTATACGTTCATCATAAATTGTGGTTGTAGTAGCCCATCCAGTAGATAAAGTAATCTCGCCTGTATTGTTAGATTTACCTTCTACTAGGTTATTTACAATTTCAGCAACTTCTCTTGGATTCCCACCTGTCCAAGCAAGTTTACGATACATGTCACTTCTAGACATTATCTATTTCCTTGCTCCGCATAATCTAAATCTATGCCAATAGCAGAAAACCAGTTAGCTCCTGTAGGTGTAATTTTAACTCTGTGGTAACGACCATAACTTCTTACAGGTGCACGATTCTCTTGACTTGCTGCAATAGCTGTTGAATATGTAATTGTATCATCTAACATACGTCTACTTGCTATTTGTACGTTAGCAGAACCATTGTCTACAGATGGTCTAATAAGAGTGACTACAGAATTGTAACCATATTCTAAATCATTTGTAGTGATACTTGCAGTAGCACTTGTACCTGTAAATGTGATAATTCTAGCATCACGAACACCACCAAATAAGAACTTACCACCCTTATAAAGTCTATCGTCTAGTGTAGTTACGAGTGTATCTGTGGTTTTAGCTGCTGCAGCTGATGCTGCCATATCTATAGCTACACCTGTACCTGAACCTGCACCTGTAGCTGTAAATAATACACCTGCTGTGTTAGCAACTGCACCTATAAGTGTGTAATCTGTTGTACCTACACTTCTTATGGTATACTGTTTAGATGTAACAAAAGAACCTGCTGTAACGTTATAAGCAGCATCTATATCTTCTAAAGATGTGCCTGAAGTAGCTAGTGTAGATAAATAATCTACGTCTGTATCAGCTGTACACCATTTTTCAGTTTCATAATTGTAGATAAGTAGTGAACGACCACCAGATACGTTAGTATAATTCCAAATTACTAGGTTACGTTCAGGGTCTACTGCTGATGATATGGTGTCAATATCGCCAATGTTAGCGTTATTAAAGAAATATCTATCTACCTTTTCTGCACCAATTCCTACAACATTTTGACCATCGCATGAATAGAAACCATCATCTGATAGGAAATAAGATATACCGCCATATTGAGCAATAGATCCACCTTCTATACATCCAATGTTTCTAGAGATTGTGTCAAACTGAAAGAACAATGGTGAGCCAATATATGACATACGCACAATGGCTTTTTCTAAAAATACAATACCAAATTCACCACCTGTAATACCTGTAATATCACCACCGTCAGGTATATCTTGATAATCTGATTGTGAAGCTCCACCTGCTGTCCAATCTGCAGGGTCATTAATATCTGACCATTGTACTCGTGTAGGATAAGATCCTGCACCAATATTAGCTGCAACTACAAAGTCACGAACTGCTGTAATATATTTAGCGATAGGTGCTGCAGCAGCTAAATCTGCAAATAATGTAGATGAGTTTACATTATATGATTGTATTTTTTCAGATCCATTAGCAGCTAAAGCTAAAGTACCAAATTGTATAAATTGCCATTTATTAATACCAGTATATCCACCAGATTTAGATACATCATCTAAAGATAAATCTGATGAATCTAGCTTAAATAATTTAGTAAGACCGCCTGCAAAAACTGATACATCATTATCTACTTTAACAGCAAATACATTAGTTAAATTTTCAGATGCGTTTGCAGAATAATTTACTGGTGATTTAAATGGACCATATCCTACAGCCAAAGGAATAACGTTGTTAGCTTCAGATACAGTATCTAATATACTTGGTTGGTCTGGTAACCATTCTTTAAATGCTATACGTTGTGTAGGCATTATTAAGCCTTCATAATAAATGCTAGTGCATAGTATGGTGGTAAGTTTTGGTCAGTACCACTAGAGCCTGTTGTTGAAATAGATGTTGAAACTGTAATGCCTGTAGTTGCTGAATCTGTAGGATTTGGATTTCTTCCTGTACCATATCCTGTACTAGCCATAGAAGGTGATCCACCATTATCTGCACCTGCTTGAGCAGAGCCATAATTTGTTAATGTATGGGAGTGACCTGAATCTGTAACTGTAGATGTTCCAGTATGAGTATGTGATACGACAATAGCATCTTTAGTGCCACCTGTTTGTGTAGCAGAGCCTGTTACTGTTGTTTTAGCTGCACCAGCATCATCAGAATGTGCACCTATGATAAATCTATTTCTTAAATCAGGAGTTCCACTAGATCCATTACATAATAACCATCCACTAGGAATAGTCGCAATAGTGCCTGACCACATCATAATCATACCAGCTACAAACGCATTACCCCATGTAGGTGTATTGCCAGAACCAGCTGATACTAATACTTGACCAGAAGTTCCTGCAGCACCATCTAAAGTAACACCGCCTGTAAGTGCTAATGTTCCAGAAACTGTAAAATTATCACCAGATGTTCCTGCTTGTTGATCTTTTAATTGTGCCATTAAACTACGAACAGCGTTGTTTAAGTTAGCTGGTGAACAACCTTCAGCAATGTTAATATTGCTTATATCGGTATTATCTGCTGCGGTTGATGAATATTCACTAATTTTTGTCTTTGCCATTTTTTATCCTTAATTAACTATCCTTGACGAAGCCATACATCGTTACTTGGTGTAACTTCTGTCCATACATCTGTTGATGGGGAAACAGATGTCCATGTTTCTGATCCAGCAGAAACTGCTGACCATTCATCCCCTATGATTCTACCATTTGCTGTTACTGTGGCTATAGGTGTGATAGATGCACTTGAACCTGTGATAATACCACCTAGACAGTAGACACTAGCATTAGCGACTACTTGTGCTTCACCACTTACTTCGTAACCTGCTAAACAAGATACAGTTGTTGTACCTGTAATGCTTCCAGCGTCTGTTCTGATGCGTAGATAATTAAGTTCTACTTGACCATTAGCAGTAATACTTGCAGAACCTGCAATCTCAAACGAACCTATCGCAGTTACAGTCGCATTACCTGTAATAGAACCTACACCATCTCTTATGCGTAAGTAAACAGCACTTACATTAGCAGTTCCGTTTATAGAACCACTATCTAATCTTATTCTTGTTGCACTACCTGTAACAGTAGCGTCTGCTGTAATAGCAGCACTAAATGGTTTTATCGCATTAGCATTAGCTGTAACTGTAGCGTCTGCATTTACTTGTGCAGTAGCTAATACTATGCCACCAATCTTGCCTAGCGTACTAAACGAGGTTTCAGCAAATGCGGATATACCAAACATTATTCACCCCAGTTTTGTGCGTTTAATACCTCTATAAGACCTTCTACAGTAGTTGATGCTTTGATATCAGTTTCTAATCTATTCGCTTCTGTGACAATTTGTGTGCGTTTTAGAGCTATTTCTTCAGGAATATCTACGTTACGTTCTGCTTTACGGATAATATACCAGTCTGTTTGTGCTAATAATGAACCTGCTGTGTCTTTAACTTGTGCGATAAAGTTAGACTTTAGACCTTTAGTGACGACTTGTTCTGTAGTATCAACCATAGCACCTTTACCATCATTAGCATCTTTATCATACACTTGTTTGTAGAGTGGTGTGCCATCTTCTTTAACTTCTAGCTTATCTTCAAGAGCTTTAGGGTTATTAATATCTCCGTTCCAGTAGAATCTATCATCTGCACGAACTGGGTCAGCTACCCATGTGATGCCAATAGCTAGTTTTTCTTCTTCTGTAGATAGGTTAAGCCAGCTACTAGGATACTGTGTGCCATTAGCGTCTCTAAAGCCTACACCTTCTGGTAAGTGTTTTCCGTTTAATAAAAACATAATTTTTCCTTTGTTAAATTGTTACCTTGCCAAGCTATTCTTAAATGGATTACTTGCAAATGCAATACCAATATAAGTTGCTGATGACTCATTTACAGCACCATCAGTTCCTCTAGTTTTGAAACCATTGGAAAGAATGTCAATGCCATAAGTTGAACTAGAGCTACTTGCATTGCTATTGTTAGCAAACAAAGCATCAGCAGTTACATTATATGTGCTTCTTGATGTATCTAACATAATCCAACCTTGTAATGAAGATGTTGCACCACCACCACTATTTTTAATTAGTATATATTTAGGAGAAAAACCTAAATATGTGAATACACCATCACTAGAACCATTACCAGTATAACTAAATGCTTTTGAGTAACCTGATATTTCAGCCCAGCAATAGGCTACATAGGTTGAGCCGTTACTATTTACAGAAATATCTGAACCTACAGAAATCACAGAACTTGTTGGTGATGTATTGTTAAAATATCCTACATAAGTATCACCAGCATCTGCTTGATTTAAAAAATATGCTTTTGTATTCCCTATAGAAACATGATAGGTTGTCCAAGAAGCTACTCCACTTCTACGCTTAACAATAAACATTTTAGGTGCAACACCTAATCCATGACCAACAGTAGCTCCACCTGTTCCATTACCTGTATAAGTCACCACACTAAACCCAGCAGTAGTATTTACACTTACTGTAGATGTAATAGAACCACTTGTGTTAGATGAACCAGCACCATTAGCTTTCCAGCACCATGCCACATAGGTTGCACCATTAGTGTTTACCTTTGATAATGCACCTAATGTAAAGCCATCACTATTAAAACTTGTTAATCCTGTAGACTGTGTTGTTTCTGCTGCTGTAGAATTGGATACTAAATCTTTAGTAGTGCCTCTTACAGCGTCATATAAAGCATGGTCTGTAGCACCACTTCTACCTTTTATCCAAACATAGTCAGGCTGAAACCTTAACCCTGTTATGGTATTTGTAGAGCCATTTCCTGTATAAGTGACTGCTTGGAAATAGTCATCTCCTCTATTTATTGTTGGCATATTACTTCCTTATATTTGCAATTATCAAAGTGATATACAGACTTCGTTCTAGCACTTATTTCTTTTAAACAATGTGGGCAATTAACTCTAGGGTCTTTGCCTCTTGGTTTTCCAAGTTTTGCTAAACTTAATTTAACCTTATGTTCTTCTGTAAGTTTTCTACCTTTTTGTGCTAATCCAATATTTCTATTGTGTTCAGCAGAATGTGGGAAAGGCTTACCTAATTTTGCTAACCTCATCTTTTGCTTCGCTTCATCTGAATGAGCTTTACCAAAAAATGGATGTTCTATCCCAACAAAAGCAGCTGAAAATCTATTAGATGTTTGTTTTGCACCATTTAAACATAATTCATTATTAAATAATTTATTGTGCATTTCTATTTCAAGTGCTAAAGCATCTTGTTTTGTTTCAAATACACCAAGAACAATTTTATCAAGCAAATGCTTTTCATTAGCTAATAAGTACCTATATCTATTACATCTTGTGGTTTTACCTTTGGGTGAACCTAAATATTCTTTTGTATTTTCAGGTGTTGCACCCATAGCATACTTTGAGCCTATATAAAACTCACCTGTTTCTCTATGTTTAACTTGATATACATATGCCATAATAGTATTTTACAGGTTGTAAGTGTTTAGTGCTACATAGCCTGTAGGTGGTGTGTATGAGAATGGTCTTTGACCGAAGTTATGATATAAAGTGCAAGATTGAGCTACAGAAGAAGCTGGCATAAATGAGCCACTTAAACCTGTAAATGCTGTTCCTTGACTTACATTATTTTTATAATAAGTAAGTGTTCCAGCATCCATATCTAATGCAACGCCAATTACATTTCCACTAGCATAGGTTGCACCATAAGCAGTTCCTGTGCTGTTATTAACTTTATTTCCATTTTCTAAATAAGCATATCCATCAGGGTCGCCTGAATAACCTACAATAGCACTTCCAAAATAAGTATCTGACTTGTGAATACCTATTGCAACACCATTTAATGTGCCAACTGGAGTAACTTCCCAATACCATTTGCCACTAGTTACACCTATTGTTGAACCTACTGCAAGCCAATTAGACTCACCACTATTATAAACAGCAAGGTTTCCTTCATTAATTACTGCAACTGCTGGTGATGCTACTTTAGGAACAATTAAAGGATTAAGTGTGCAGTAATTCGCCACAGTCGCACTTGTATTAGTAGGGACATCTGTCATAGCATCATAGGTAGTGC
>VFQT010000919.1_pt1 | contig 39068 bp, 36 predicted proteins | sample 3512381 | NCBI WGS metagenome assembly VFQT01 (sample SAMN10412376, study PRJNA504923) | tailings metagenome | isolation source: Relicate 2 Philex TSF3 active mining site | place: Philippines: Tuba, Benguet | collected 2017-08-29 | reverse complement strand
AATTCCAGAATATGCAATACAATATCAATGATTCATCTTTTTCTGTGAATGAATTGAGAAACCTAGGTTTGTCAGAACAAGACAATGATTTTTATCAACTGCAAGGCGGCGAGATCATCGCATTCTTGACCAAGGATAAATACAATAAGCTTAAGGCTAAATACCCTCAATTGAAGATCGAGCTTGAATTAAATCCACAGTATGCAGATAAGGGTAGTTCGGCAAAGATCCACGAAAAGATAGCCAATTTACGCTATTTCCCGAAAGATGTGAATGTTAACAATACCGTTACTGATTTCACACGTTTTCAAGTTCCTTACAAGGGGAAAGTAGTAGATTTCCGTAAAGAGAACATTGCTTGGTACCGTCGTATCATCACGGCTTACGAAGGACACAAATTGGAGGAAAGAAAAGATGGGATTTACATTGATGGAAAAAAGACGAATACTTACAAGATCCAGATGAACTATTACTGGTTGATGGGAGATAATCGTTACAATTCAGCAGATTCTCGTGTTTGGGGCTTTGTACCTGAAGACCACGTTGTCGGAAAAGCGTCAATCGTTTGGTTCTCTAAAGGGTCGCAAGGTATTCGCTGGGATCGCGTATTCAATGTGATTCGCTAATGAAGGTTTGTTTTCCAACAGCCTACTTCGGAAGCATACCGTATTTCTCAAAGCTTGTTCATTTTGATCAGGTTTATATTGAACAACACGAACATTTCGTGAAGCAATCCTTACGTACTCGATGTGAATTAACTGGTTCTCAAGGTGTGTTCAGGTTGAGCGTTCCTGTAAGTCGTCCATATGGAAATAAAACTCCCATGCACGCAGTGAGTTGTTTGCAGGATGGTTGGCAAAAGCAACATGAAAAGGCGCTGCATGCTGCATACGGATCATCTCCTTTTTACGAGTATTATCATTCTGATATTCGAAAGCTGATCATGGCTACAGATAACTTATTGGATATGAATATAGAGATTACCCGTTTTTTATTAAAAGAATGGGGGTTCAACACGCAATTATTGCCTTCGGATTCATTTCATGATAATTACGATTTGGATTTTAGAAACGATTTGTTTCTTTCATCTCAACATGAACCAATTTACACACAAGTGTTGTTTTCACCGGATCAAGTTCATCGTAAAGGATTGTCGGTTCTAGACCTTTTATTTTGCGAAGGCCCACTGGGAAGGGTCATTATTGATAAAAAATAATCACAGTTTATTTTCTTTACACATTAAAATAATAATTTGTTTAAAAAAAAACGTATTGAACTGATTGTTATTGAATAATCCATCTTATATTTGACCCGATTTAGGTGGTTAGGTTAGGTTGATTAGAGAGAGCATCACGACGCCCGTCTTGGTGCTCTTTCGCTTTTACCAATCTCCATTGTTCACCTGAACAGTTGTAAATTTCAAGGGTAATACTTCTTTATACAAGAATTTTTTCTGAGCAGTTTCAAAAGGTCTATAGGTGTAATACACCGTATTTGAACGGATCTGAATATTTTCAGGATATCTAAAGTATAGAGGGATGCTTTCTTCTAACTTCCCGGTTGCAGCATCAAATCGACGTAAACTCACCCACCCTGCTTTGTCAAATACAATATAGATCTGACCTGTTGTCTGATCTTGAACTAATAATTTTTTCCAGCCTGTCTGCTTTGGTTGCAGATGATAATAGATTGGAAGCGAATCTAAGAGATCGCCTTTTTTTGAATAGCGATACATCCAGTTCTTGTAATGATCAAAAACAAATACGCTGTCGTTACGCTCAAACATTGGAGCATACAATTCTTTATAATAAACAGATTGTGTGAAGTAATTGGCTCCTACCCAAATCTCCTTATCAATCCCGGTTTCTTGTTCTTTTTCCCTTGCCCATAATTTGGTGCGAACATCTACCCATTTGTATTCGGATCGATACAATTCCATCATCAATTCATCTTCGATCTTTGCAATCTTTCTGTAAGCTGAATCCATCAGATCAAAGGTGAAATATTCAAATGCTGGATATAAAGGATTGAAATTCGAGAAGAAATATTTCGAAACGGTTGTGTCAACAATTGGAGCTACATAGGTCATGAAGTATTCCTTACTTAACCCAGCCATTTGAATTTGGTTATTATTTTCTTGAAAACCATAAACCATCTTTTCGGTAACCACATGTGGATTCCCACGAAAATCACGAACTAATTCCAGTCCTTTTTCCTCCAGCGGAATTTCTCCTTTCACTTCGTAACTGTCGTAAACCAGAAGTTCCGTATTCTTTCTTGGGTTTTTAGGATAAGCTAAGAGCAACATATTTCCGTTAGGAAGGAACTCAAAGTCTAGAACCGAAACCCGTTGCGATTGAAAAACAGTGTCTGGAACTCCTGCCGGTTTAACTACGACTTCATCAATGCTTGTACTTTTCATAAAACGCATGCGTATAAGCAGGTCAACGGTATCTCTTTTGGCATTGAAAACAAAAGGATTGTTTATTTCCCATGGCTCGTATGCAAAATGTTCCGTTTGGATTGAAAGGGTGTCCTCAGTAGGCACTGTTAAATGTACAACACCGTTCCGGTTTGTGAAGTAGGTCTTTGATTGATCTGCTTTAGTCTTATAAAATACGCCAACATGAGACAAGGCATCCTTGGTTTGACGATCGATCACCGTAACACGAAGCGTGATCTGTCCGTTTGCCGATGCAGTGAACAAAACTACTAAGAAAAATGCGATGAGTTTCATGGTGATTTTTGGCTTAAGATGCTTTAGCTTATTTATTCCATAAAAAAAGGAGGAAAAATCCTCCTTTCATTTATACTTTGTAGATCCAGCCAAAAGGGTCTTCCACTTTACCGGCCTTCATATCATCTAAATAGGCATGTACTTTCAAACTAAAGTCACGTCCTTCGATCGGAGGCAATACTAAATCAGTATCTCTGTATCCAATTTTTGCAATGTGCGCGATCGTGGCAGCGGTTCCTGCACCAAAAGCTTCGGTGAGCGTACCGTTTTTATTCGCCTCTACTAATTCTGCAACCGTTATTTTGCGTTCTTCTACCGGAATCCCCCAATACTCAGCTACTTCAACTACCGAACGTTTGGTAACTCCTCGTAAGATCGTATCGCTATCCTCTGATGGAGTAACCAATTTGCCATCGATCATGAAACAAACATTCATCGTTCCAGACTCTTCAACAAATTGATGTGTTTTTCCATCGGTCCACAACAGCTGATGGTAACCTCTTACCTGTCCTTTTCGAGCCGGGAAAAGCGATGCACCGTAATTTCCAGCAACTTTCGCACGTCCTACCCCTCCTTCAGATGCACGTGTATAGAATTCTTCGATCAACACATTAACCGGCTCACTGTAGTAAGCGCCAACCGGACAAGTAAAGATCATGAACTTATAGGTTTCAGAAGGTTTGATTCCAATAAACTCATCTGTTGCAAACATGAATGGACGAATGTACAAGGAATAGCCTTCTTTTGAAGGAATCCATGCTTTTTCAACTTCCACCAATTTACGAACCAATTCAACGAATACGTCCTCAGGTATAACAGGCATGCACATACGCTCACAAGACTCAGCGAAACGTTTTGCATTCATGTCCGGACGGAAGATAACCACATCACCATCAACAGTACGATTTGCTTTCATACCTTCAAAGATGGACTGCCCATAATGGATTGCCGACATAGCAGGATGCATTGGGATTGGACCGAAAGGAACGATCTCTGCCTCTTGCCATGCCCCATCCTGATAATCCATTACCAACATGTGATCGGAGAAAACTTTTCCAAATGGTAAGTTTTCCCAGTTCACTTCATTGATCTTAGATTGTTGAGTCGGGGTTACTTTTATAGAAATTGTTTGTTGCATTACTTCAATTAATAGTTCTGCGAATATACCTAAAATAAGTTGATTTCATTGCAGTTTCGTAATCATGGATTTTGTATTCTTGTGACATGAAGATGATTCACATTTTATTAGTGCTGTTTGCCGGACTTACGTCCTTTTTAGGATGGTCCAATACACAACTCCGTTTGAAAGGCACCATCGGGAAAGCCACTGTTTATCTGGAATTATCAGAAGAAGGTACCGAATATTTCGGGCGTTATTATTACAAGAACCAACTCATAGATATTCCGCTAAAAGGCGCATTAAAATCAGGTGTGTATTCTTTTGAAACAAATTACGATGAATTCTACGGTTCGCCCGAGATAAAGGAATTCCTTGTGTTTAAGAAAAGTGGTGAGAAGTACATTGGGAATTGGTCACGGAATGGAAAGCGATTGTCAGTTTCGTTCACTGTGATCAAACCAAATGAATTCGTCTCGAAGCGCTTAGCCAATAATCCAGTCTTGCACGAATTAAAATTAAGTGGGATTGATCTGTTTAAATTGGATCTTTTCAAATTGTCAGGTAAGGACTCTGTGATAATAGATCAGGGATTGACATGGAGAAGTTTTACCGAAACGCACACAGGTCTTGAGATGCCACGAATAGATTCCGGACTTCCTGACGGCAAACAAAAAGTGGCCAATCAGTATTTGGAACGCACGCACATTCAGCGATTCTTGGAAATGTTGGATTGTTCAGCTGCAGGAGGAGAATTGACTGATTTTGGTTATTCGTATTCCATTGAGGTAATTGACGAATCCATTCTTTCATTGAGTTTTTTCAATTACTTCATGTGTGTTGGCATGATGCATCCTGAAGAGGCTAATTATGCTGTGATTATTGATCTGGAACAAGGTAAAGAATTGAAAAACACGGACTTTTTAAATGAGAATGCATTTGAAATGGATCAAGATGAAAACGAAGCTTTTCAAGTCCTAGTTTACAATTATTTTAAGAAAACACTACCTGAACTATTTGATGAAACAACCGAAGAAGAAGCTAAGTTGAGTGGTGATGATTGTGAATTCAACCGCATTGAATTATGGACAGCGGATATGGAAATGCACTTTACGCGTGATGGATTAAAGCTGCTACCCTATTTTCCACATATCATGGCTCCTTGTTTAGAACCGGAATGGGCCGTGGTGCCGTATATCGAATTGAAAGATCTATTAAAAGAATCTTATTACACACGATTAGTCGGAATCAAGCACTAATTTTGCGAAATCATGCAGAAAAGTCGCGAGCTCTTATCAAAACATTGGGGATATCCGGAATTTAGACCTCTACAAGAGGATATCGTTGACGCTGCGATCTATGGCAAAGATGTTTTGGCCTTGTTACCAACCGGAGGGGGGAAATCAATCTGTTATCAAGTTCCAGGTTTAGCCCGTGAGGGTATTTGCATTGTGATTTCTCCATTGATTGCGTTGATGGAAGATCAGGTCAACCAATTGAAAAAGCGCGGAATTCGAGCGAAAGCTTTAACGAGCGGAATGTCCTACAAGGAAATGGATATCACCTTAGATAATGCTCGATTTGGTGGTTTAGACTTTTTGTATGTTTCTCCGGAACGTATTCAAACGCGACTATTTCAGGAGCGTGCAAAGCGAATGGAGATTGGATTGATCGTGGTAGATGAGGCGCATTGTATTTCAGAATGGGGTCATGATTTCCGTCCAAGCTATCAGCAAATTGTTCAGTTGCGCGAACTACATCCCGATGTTCCCATGGTCGCTGTTACGGCAACTGCTACTGAAAAGGTTAAAAAAGACATTCTGTCCAGTTTACGCATGGAGCAAGCCGTTGTATTCGAAACTTCTTTCGAACGCACAAACATCAGCTATGAAGTATATCCTGTGCAGAGTAAACTCAAAGCTATCATGCGTTTATGTCAACGAACTTTCGGTCAGGTAGGAATCGTTTACTGTCAGACGCGAAAAAGCGTGAAGGAAGTCATGCAGCAACTGTTAGCACAAGGAATAAATGCCAACATGTATCATGGTGGGATGAACCATCAGGAGCGCTCGAAAGCTTTGCAAGATTGGTTGCTCGAGAAAACGCCAGTTATGGTGGCGACAAATGCATTCGGAATGGGCATTGATAAACCCAATGTTCGGTTTGTAGCGCATTATGATATCCCAAATAATCCTGAAGCCTATTTCCAGGAAGCGGGCAGAGCCGGAAGAGATGGTCGGGATGCACGAACATTTGTATTTACTGAGCCTGGTGACTTAGAGGTTCTAACAGAAAGAACGCTTGCTCAATTCCCTGATCCAGATAGAGTGAAACACATTTACCGCGCTTTGTGTTCCTATTTGAAAATCGCCATTGGTTCCGGGGATCAGGAAACGTACGTTCTTGATTTTCCTGAATTCTCTAAGCGTTTCCAGATACATATTTCAGAAGTTTATCCAGCATTCAAGATCCTGGAAATGAATGGTGATCTGCTGTTTTCGGAGGATGGGTTAAAAGGTTCAAGACTGAAGTTCACGATTGATAATGCGCATTTGTACGGCTTTCAATTGAAACATCCGCAAGTAGATGCATTGATCGTTCAGTTAAATCGTATGCATTCTGATTTGTTCGATTCATTTGTGGAGATTGATGAATACACACTGTGTAAGAATCTGAAATACAGTCCTGAAAAACTTCTAGAATCGTTGGCGTTTCTTGAAAAGAACGGAATCATAGATATAACCTGGCGGACCAATTTGCCAATGGTTACTTTCTTACATGAGCGATTTCCGGATGATTATCTGCAATTAAAGCCGGAGGTTTACCAGTTCAGAAAGGAGCGTGCTTTGGAACGACTTGAAACCATGCGTCGTTATGTAGAAGGAAAACAGTGCCGTCAGCAATACATCCTCTCCTACTTTGGTCAAGAATCAGAGGTGTGTGGGAAATGCGATCGCTGCAAAGAAAATGCTGCTTTTTCCAAGCATCCTCGTTTAGAACTTGAAATTCTTGAATTGCTTACTTCTCCCAGATCGATAGACGAAATTTTAGAAGCTTTCGACCATGAATTGGGATTAAAGATAAAGAATCTGTTACGCGAAATGCTCGTCGATGAACGAATCAGTTTCGTGGAGAATAAGTATTACCTTCCCCAGTAATACTACGTTTCAAGTCAGCTACCTCTCTTTGAAGATCTTGAATGGATCTGCTTAATTGCTGGTCGTCTACGCGCATTTCAGGAAGCGATGGCGAAATGTAATTGACAAACTTCCACATTTCAAGGATATCATTAACATGTACGAAATAAGGTGCGTACATTGGATTCGTTGAACATAATTCAAAAGACTGATTAGCAGCAAAGCAATTGTTTACGATCTTAAACACGATTCCATCATCTTTTGTAACGACGATACAAGGTGTGCCATTACGGATGCTTCCCCAGTTTTGGATGTATTCAGCAACTACGTACGAGCCTTCTTCTACCGGAGGCATCGAGTCTCCTTTAATCGGGAATGAACGGTATTTACGGTCTTTTGATAAAAACGGCAAACTGAATGTAGGGAGCACTTTCAAATAGTCGGGATCCGCATAACCAGTTGTATAACCTGCTCTTGCTTCTTGCGGGATCATTTCTATCAACTCATTGTCTTCTTGATCCACCATTGCGGTTAGCACACGCAATTGTTTACCGCTCACATCTGCGTAAAGACCGCTTTCTAAAACTGACCATTCAGACTCCGTGTATTTATCCAAGTCTTTTTTCAACAGGATGTCAGTTGGAATTTTGAAATATGAGCTGAATGAAACGATCGTATCCAATGAAGGCTCTGCAATTCCGTTTTCATACCCGGAATAAGTACTTCTTGTTAAGCTAAGGTCTTGTGCTACTTCCTCTTGAGATCGTTTAGAACGTTTTCGAATGATTTTAAGATTTGCCCCGATATTCATTTATGATCAATATTTAATCAAAAATATGATTAATAATTAATCTAAACAAATTATTTCTTGTTTTTACCAGAAACATGAGCGATTATCTTTTTTGTGCTCACCTTTCTTCCTTGAAAACGAATAGATTTACCAACGAAGTCAGCATACACTTTGGTGAATTTCGCTCCTAAGAATATAATCTGAGATGTGTAATACATCCAAGCTAACAACACGAGGATAGTGCCAGCGACACCTGCTTTACTCCCGAAAAAATAATTTTGTAAGTAGAATTTTATTCCGAGTTGTCCTGTCCACAAAAGAATGGATGTTACCAACCCACCACCAAATGCTATTTTGAAAGGGACGAAACCGTCGTGAACGTATTTGAAGACAATTGTAAACAACAATCCATTCATCAAAATTGAAAAGGAATTCAAGCTCAAATCTAATAGGAAGGTCTCGAATCTGTTCATTTCTCCAAAAATGCTGTATCCCAGGGATAACACAAATGTTTCCCCGAAATACATGATCATGAGTACGGATGCAAAGACTGGCAACAGGAATATTGAAACCAATTTGGTCCCAATGGTGTATTCTAAACGTTTTCTGCGATCAGTAATATCCACTTTAATGTCGTAGAATTCGTTGATACTAGTACGCAAGGATTGCAGCATAGCTGTACTGGACAGTAGAAGCACAACGATTCCTATAATATTCATAACCAAACTTGACTTGTGAAAATTGGCTTGTTCTAAAAACTGCATCAATCCACTTGAATCTTGTAAGCCAACTTGCTCTTTCAACAAACTATCGATTATTTTTAAGACCATATCTTGACCTACAATTTGCCCGAACGAGATCAACGCAAGGTATATCATCGGTACCAATGCAAACACCGCATAATATGATAGTGCCGCACCATGAAAGAAGGATTGTTCCTGAAAGAACTCAAGAATTGTCTTTTTGATCAGATGAAATATATCACCCCACTTGAGTTTCCGTATCCTTTCTTTTGATGTCAAAGCGAATTTCTTTTGATAATGGTTCTTGAGAAAACAAAACTAGGTATTCATTTTTTTTCACACAAACCCGATTACGCCAATAAGATCCGGCGAAGCGTGAATTCACCACCACACCTTCCCAGGTGCCTGTTGGGTTAATTTCGAATTGATTTGGACGAAAAAGAATTGGAGAACGTTTTGGTCCTAAAGAATTGATCTCACCAAAAAAACGCGCTTCGTAAGCTGACTCCGGTTTGTAATAAAAGTCAATTGGAGTGCCTGTGCGTTTCACTTTTCCCTTATCCAGAAAGACAATTTCATCACACCATTCAAGCACGTCTTGTCCTTCATGAGATACCAAGACACAGAGCATTTTCCGACGTTTAACTAACAGGCGCAGGTAGTCACCGATGCGCTGTTTTAGGTGTGCGTCCAAATGCGAAAACGGTTCGTCAAGCAAAATGACTTCCGGTTCAGTTGCGAGTGCTCTGGCTATTGCTAAACGTTGTTGCTCTCCTCCGGAAAGCGTCAAAGCTTGTTGTTCGGACTGTTCTTCCAAATCTACAAGCTCCAGCAATTCAAAAATGAAAGACTCACGAATATCCACAGGTAAGTACAACATCTTCTGACGGATGTTCTCTCGAACGCTGTGATAAAGATCAAGTTGAAAATCTTGATTGACTAACTGAATTTGCTCGTGTCCGGGAATTAGTTTTTCCGAAGGACCTTTAACTCGTTTACGATTCCAGCGGACTTCTCCGGCATTAGCATCCAACAATCCCGCAATAACTTTCATTAATGAGGATTTTCCGCCACCACTTGCTCCTACTACACCAACTACTGCACCTTTCTTCCAAGTGAGTTCAATCCCTTGCAGCACAGGGCGATCAAATGCAACTTCGAGACCTTTTATTTCCAGTGCCACTAGCCTTGCAATTCTTTAGGGAAATCAGATAGGACCACATATAGGCCTGGCATCGGATTTTCAATCACCTCATTGTCGTTCAAATAAACAATAATGTGTTGTTTGTCCTTGTCGATCTCATAACCGTCTATAGCTTTTTCCGAGAAGCCCATTGTTACAGACCCTGTAGGAGCTTGTAATTCCATTAACAACATGTTGGGCAAAGTGAAAGAGAATACTTGCCCCTCACCGATCTCTCCTTCAATTAGGAATACATCGTCGCGTTTAACAACAACATCAGAAAAAACGCCTTTAATGCGGAATTCATCTTCCCACTCAAAGCGAATGTTTTCCGGTGAGTCTGCCCCATCGTGTTTTTCGTTTGCATATTCCTCGGAATAACTTCCATTCTTAAGAAAAACCTGTACAGTGTAAGCCATGAAATCAATTTTGTGTAAAAGTACATTTTCCTGAGCTCATCACCTAGTCTGAAAACGCTTGGAAACATTTGGCTATCTTTGCAACAAATTTCAAGAACATGTATCCAAGCGTTCAGCTACTTCCGCATAAAATTCAAACAATTGAAAGAAGACATCCGTGGATATTTTCAGGTGCATTGAAACAAATGCCTACGGACTTGGAAGATGGTGCCTTGGTTCAGGTGACTGATAAAAAAGGAAATATTCTTGCAACAGGCCATTTCAATCATGGTTCTATCGCTGTTCGTGTATTATCATTTGAAGGTAACACAATAGATCAAGACTTTTTTGATCAGCGGATTGAAGCTGCAGTTTCATTGCGAAAGACATTGAATCTGTTTCGACTTGACAATTCCATATGCAGGCTTGTACATGGTGAAGGAGATGAATTACCCGGGTTGGTTATTGATTTCTACGGCGGTGTAGCAGTTATTCAGTGCCACAGCGTTGGAATGTATAATCAAGTAGGATTGATTGCTGAAGGACTTAAGAAAGCACTTGGAAAAGACTTGGTCGCCATCTACAATAAATCCAATGAAACTCTTCCAAAACGCTTAGAAGTTGAAGATGGTTATTTGTTTGGAAATGCTACCGTTCCTTATGAAGCTTTGGAAAATGGTGTCCGCTACCAATTGGATTGGATCAATGGTCAGAAGACAGGTTTCTTTATTGATCAGCGTGAGAATCGCGCTATACTTAGTAAGTACAGTGCAGGAAAAAAAATACTGAATACATTCTGTTATTCCGGGGGATTCAGTTTGGCTGCATTGAAAGAAGGTGCTACTGAAGTCCATTCATTAGACAGCTCTAAAAAAGCCATTGAATTGACGGATGCAAACATCGAATTGAACGGTTTTCAGGACAGACATAAAAGCATTGTTGCCGATGCCATGGTGCATATTCGCGAAATGGGTGAAGCATACGACATTATCATTCTTGACCCTCCGGCATTTGCAAAACACCGCGACAAGCGCCACCAAGCCGTTCAAGGTTACAAGCGCCTGAATGCGATGGCTATGAAACATATCCGTCCGGGCGGATTGTTAATGACTTATTCGTGTTCGCAGGTGGTTGACAAGCAATTGTTTACGAATACCATTATTGCAGCGGCAATTGAAAGCGGCAGATCCGTTCGCATTTTAGAGCAATTACATCAGCCAGCAGACCATCCTGTTAATGCTTTTCATCCGGAAGGGGAATATTTGAAAGGTCTATTATTACAGATTATCTGATAATCGATGCTCCCTTATACCTACGGTAGAATATTGCTAGTAGCCTTGCCTATGATGCTAAGCGGGTTCATCCAGTCGATTATTTCGATAACGGACGCTGCATTCTTGGGGCATTATGACAAGTTAGCTTTTGATGCTGCCGGAAGTGCGGGATTATGGTATATCACCCTGCACATGGTTTTTATCGGTCTTAGTGACGGTGCCCAGATCCGCATGGCAAATCATATTGGAGACAATGATAATCGCGGATTTACTGCGGTTTTTCATACCAACTTTTTATTACTATTTGTTGCTGCCACCTTCCTTACAGTGTTTATTTATGTAGGAATGCCACAGATAATGCGTGCTTTGGTGCATGATGAACAATTGGCAGCTGCTGAACAATCGTTCTTAGAGATTAGAAGTTTGGCTTTTTGGGGAACGACAATTGGGTTAACTGTTCAAGCAGCATATTTGGCTATGGGTAAAACCAAAATTGTGTTGTTTGCCAACATAGCGGTTGCATTTATCAATGTGCTACTTGCCTACCCTATGATCTATGGAAAATTTGGTTTTCAAGAAAATGGTCTGGAAGGAGCCGCTTGGGCGAATACGATCGCTGAATTGAGTGGTGTATGTTTCTTATTGCTGAGTCTATTGTTTGGGAAATTCATGAGAGTGTTCGATATTTGGAAACAACTTCAAATTTCGTGGTTTCAAATACGTGATAATTTAAAAGTTGGACTTCCGCTGTTGTTTCAGGGACTAGTCGCACTTTCTATTTGGACAATCTTTTTCATTTGGATCGAGCAAATGGGGAATGATGATCTAACGGTCTCTTTGAATATCCGGCACATTTACTTTTTAGCCTTTGTGCCGATTTGGGGTTTTGCTGCGACTACCAAGACATACATTGCTCAATATGTTGGGGCCAATCAATTTGAAGCGATACCCACAATTAAACGGCGTATTCAAATTCTTACTATTTCATTTTTAGTACTAACGTTTCATGGATCTGTACTTTATCCGGAGCAACTCATTTCCTTGGTCAGTGAAAATCAATCACACATTACCGAAAGCGCTCGAATTCTGCGAATTGTTAGTGGGTCTATTTTAATTTATGGAGCGGTAATGGTCTATTTTCAGGCCATATCAGGCTTAGGAAAAACAACAGCGACGTTCATGGTAGAATGTATCGCTACGTCACTTTATTTATTAGCAGCCTATTTATTGATCAAGCAATGGAAAGCGCCCATCCATTTAGTTTGGCTAGTAGAATACGTTTATTTCATTGCAATGGGCGGATTTAGTTTGCTTTATTTGTGGTATTACAAAAAGAAAAATCATGTCAAGATCTGATCTGAGAGTTGTTTTTATGGGTACTCCTGCTTTTTCTGTAGGGATTTTGGATGCGATCATTCAGGCTGGGTTTACAGTAACCGGTGTTGTTACGGTTGCAGATAAACCTGCGGGTCGCGGTCAACAAATTTCAAAAAGTGCCGTGAAACAATATGCGGAGACGCATCACTTAAACATTGCACAACCAGAGAAGTTGCGGGATGAATCGTTTTTAGATACATTGAAGAATTGGGAGGCTGATGTATTTGTTGTGGTTGCATTCCGAATGCTTCCTGATGTAGTATGGAAAATGCCCAAACTAGGAACATTCAATTTACACGCTTCTCTTTTACCGGATTATCGTGGCGCTGCTCCTATAAATTGGGCTGTTATGAATGGTGATCTTAAAACTGGTGTGTCAACATTTTTTATTGACGATAAGATCGATACCGGGAATGTGATTTTACAAAAAGTAATGTCCATTGGGGAGAATGAAACAGCCGGAGAATTACATGATCGCATGATTGATGCCGGAAGTGGATTGGTTGTAGAGACCTTGGACCTGATCCAATCTGGAAAAGTGAATCCCATTGCACAAAGCACATTTACCCATGTGCAGCAGCGACCAGCACCCAAATTATTTAAAGAAAATACTCGAATCGACTGGAAGCGAGGAGTAAAAGCTATTCATGATCACATCCGAGGCTTATCCCCGTACCCTGCCGCCTGGACTATTTTGAAAAATAGCAACGGTCAGGAGAAGCAATTCAAGTTCTTTAAGACAGAGATTATTAAAGAACATACTTCGACTGAATTGAAACTTTGGGCTGATAAAGAGTTCATCTATGTGTCCTATCCGGATGCTACTTTAAAGATTCACGCATTGCAAATGGAGGGTAAAAAACAAATGTCAAGTAAGGAATGGCTGGTTGGAAACAGCATTTCCGATTGGAATTTGAGTATTTGATTTTTTATCGAACGAAAGCCTCAAATGGTCGAAAACACCCCAAAAACAGTGGGGTTTATCAACAAATGACCGTATTTATCAACAAAAAGCCTGTTTTTTGGCTCAAACCCTTTGCTGGCGTGGTTATTCGTATAAATTTGCTTCGTTAAATAATTGAAAACATTTAAAAACCAAACTATGAACAAAGCAGAATTGATCGACGCTATTGCTTCTGAAGCAGGATTGTCTAAAGCTGATGCTAAGAAAGCATTGGATGCATTCGTAAGTGCAACTGGAGCAGCATTGAAAAAAGGTGACCGTATTTCTTTGGTAGGATTCGGTTCTTTCTCAGTTTCTAAGCGTGAGGCTAGAACTGGTCGTAACCCACAAACTGGTAAAGAAATCAAAATCGCTGCTAAAAACGTTGTTCGTTTCAAAGCAGGAGCTGAGCTTTCTGGAGCTGTTAACTAATTAAGGTTAATACAACAGTATTTAAAAGCCTTCCAAATGGAGGGCTTTTTTTTTGATTTATGATTTTGAATTGAGTGCATTTTTTCAACTTTGCAACTTTCGAATTTAGCTAAGTTGCAAAGTTCGAAAGTTTGATTTTTGCAACATTGTAAACACTCAAAGTTTCAAAGTTGCAATTTCTGAAAAAAAACGACCAATTCACAACCTTCAAAATCCCTAATTTTGCAGCATGAATACAAAACTATTGGAAGAGTTCTACAAACTGATTCCGGAAGAAAAGGGCTTGCTGTTCGACGGAATTGCGGCAAACCGCACGAATTATTTGACTGTCGTACTCGAGGAGATCTTTCAAGAACACAATGCAAGTGCCATTATAAGAACTTGCGATTGTTTTGGGATTCAGGAATTGCATGTAATTGAAAAGGAAAACCAGTATAAGGTTCAACGCGACATTGCGCGAGGGGCAAATAAATGGGTCGATATGTTCAATTACAACTTAGGAACTGACCCGATCATGGATTGCTTCTCATCGCTCAAAAAGCGCGGATACAGATTAGCTGCATTAACGCCGGATGCTACTGAAACAATTGAAACTGTTTCTCTCGATCAACCCCTGGCTTTGGTTTTTGGAACAGAATGGGAAGGGATTTCTGAGACTGTTCGCAATGAAGTGGACGCACAAATTAAAATCCCAATGTACGGATTCACTGAAAGCTTCAATGTTTCCGTATCGGTCGCTCTAACGTTACAAGCACTTCGCAGAAGGTTGGACGAAGAATCTATTGAGTGGAAATTCTCGAACGATATGCAAACAAATATAAAACTTAAATGGTGCCAGAAATACATGCGAAATGGTGATGTGGTTCGTAAAGAATTGGAAAAAAGGCTCTCTTTTTAAACGCTCACATTTTTCCAAACAACTCATTTTACATTGGTTATATTATTATATTTGTCAACTACTAAACGATTTAAAATTATCCGGTTATGGGAAAAGGCGATATCAAAACCGCAAAAGGTAAACGTGTAAGAGGAACTTACGGAAACAGCAGAAAACGCAAATCAGCTCCATCTGTAAAACCAGTGGCTGCTGCAAAGACAGAAAAGAAGGCTGCAACACCAAAAGCCGAGAAAGCTGCAGCTCCTAAAGCGGAAAAAAAAGCCGCTCCGAAAAAAGCCGCTGCACCAAAAAAGACAACTAAGAAAACTGAAGAATAAATAGAAAAGCTTGCGACCTGCAAGCTTTTTTTTTGCTTCATTTTTTGTGATCTACTAGATCGAAAAAAGGATCATTCTAAATCACTAAAAATTTGATTGATTTATTTTGAAAAAAAGTCTTGTTTCAATTTAGTATTTCGGTTTAAAAACGAACTTTGCATTTTTAAATTCAAACAATACATCCATGAAAAAGCACAATTTTGGTGCAGGGCCTTGTATCTTGCCACAAACAGTGTTCAAACAAGCTGCTGATGCAGTGGTCGACTTCAATGGTCTTTCGATCTTGGAGGTTTCTCATCGTAGTAAAGATTACGAATCCGTAATGGAAGAAGCTCGTCAACTTGTAAAAGATGCCCTTTCAATCTCTGATGATTATGAAGTGCTTTATTTACAAGGTGGTGCAACTCTTGGATTCACAATTGCTGCTTTGAATATGATGCGTGACACAAAACGCGCAGGCTATATCAATACAGGAACATGGGCTTCCGGCGCCATTAAAGAAGCTAAAAAGGTCGGTGTGGAAGTAAATGTATTTGCAAGCTCTGAGGATAAGAACTTCAGTTACATTCCAAAAGGATTTGTAGTCCCTAAAGATGCGGATTATATCCACTTTACTTCAAACAACACCATTTTTGGTACGCAATTCAAAGAATTTCCTAAGACAGATCTTCCTTTGGTTTGCGATATGTCTTCAGATATTTTCTCAAAAGAGATCAATGTTTCTGATTTTGATTTGATCTACGCAGGCGCTCAAAAGAACTTAGGTCCAGCTGGAGCGACGCTATACATTGTTAAGAAGGATGCGCTTGGTAAAAGCACCTCACCTTTCATGCCAACTTACTTAGATCTTAAGGCGCATGCGGACAAAGACTCTATGTACAACACTCCGCCAGTATTTTCAGTATATGTTGCTATGTTGAATCTTCGTGACATGATGAAGAATGGTGGTGTCAAGGCCATGGCAGCAAAAAACAAAGCGAAGGCAGATCTGTTGTATGGAGAGATCGATTCGAACCCATTGTTTAAAGGCACTGCTGCAACAGAAGATCGTTCTGAAATGAATGTGAATTTCTTGTTGACGAATGAAGAATTGAAAAATGCTTTTGATGCGGCTTGGAAAGATGCGGGTATTGTAGGATTGAATGGTCACCGCTCTGTAGGTGGTTATCGTGCGTCAATGTACAATGCTTTAGAGTTGGAAAGCGTACAAGTATTGGTTGAAGTTATGCGTGAATTTGCGCGTAAAAACGGATAAGATGAAGATTTTAGCAAACGACGGAATTTCAAATGAGGGAAAAGTAGCCCTTGAAAAAGCTGGATATACAGTTATTACAGACAAAGTGGATCAGGCTGAACTGTTCAATTTTGTAAATGCAAATCACGTTGAGATCATTTTGGTACGCAGTGCTACAACAGTTCGAAAAGAAGTGATCGACCAATGCCCCGGTCTGAAACTGATTGGACGCGGCGGTGTAGGAATGGATAATATCGATGTGGCATATGCTCGCGAAAAAGGACTGACGGTGATCAATACACCAGCTTCTTCTTCACAATCGGTGGCAGAATTAGTTATGGGGCACATGTTCGCGGGAGCTCGTTCATTGCATCATTCCTTCAAGAATATGGAGAATGGCGATTTTTCCGCATTAAAAAAGCGCTACGCAAAAGGAACTGAATTGCGTGGTAAAACTTTATTGATCGTTGGTTTTGGACGTATCGGACAATCATTGGCTAGTTATGCTTTAGGCAGTGGAATGCGCGTAATAGCGACAAATCTTCATGCCTGTACCGTTTATATCCCAGTTGAGATCATTGGTCACGGTACGGTTCAAGTATCGGTTACAGCAACTGAAGATTTGAATGCGCTTTTACCAGAGGCTGATTTCATTTCATTGCATGTTCCTAAGCAAGCTGATGGCTCAGCAGTTTTAGATGAAGCAGAGTTTGAATTGATGAAAAAAGGAGTTATTGTGATCAATGCTGCCCGTGGAGGTGTGATCAATGAAAATGCATTGCTAAAAGCCATCCAATCCGGAAAAGTGGCGTTTGCAGGGTTAGATGTGTTTGAAAATGAACCAAATCCGATGAAAGAGCTTTTGGCCAATGACGCGATCGGCACGACTCCCCATATTGGTGCGGCCACTGTTGAAGCGCAAGATAGAATTGGACTAGAATTGGCCAATCAGATCATTGGCGTTTTCGGAGAAAAAATACCAGCATAAGATATAATGGGGGTTCGCCCCCTTTTTTGAAGCTCATTTGGCAATGGCAAAGATTCACCCATTTAAGGCTGTAAGACCAACACGCGACAAAGCACAACTTGTCTCTACACGACCACTAGCTGCTTATCGTAAGCATATCTTACGAGCAAAACTGGATGAAAATCCGTATACCTTTTTACACATCATTCACCCGGAAGGAGATAAAGAACATCATTCGCGTGCAAATTCTAATGAGCGATTTGAGGCAGTTCGTGATCGATTTGAAGACTTCGTTAAGGAAGGGATCTTAATCCAGGATGAAGTTCCCGGTTTTTACATTTATCGACAAACGAAAGCAGGACATGTCTTCACTGGTGTTATCGCCGGAGCAAGTATCGATGAATACGATCAGGATCTCATTAAGAAACATGAAGCGACTATAACTTCTCGCGAAACCATGTTCACCAACTACTTAAGGATCACAGGATTCAATGCGGAACCAGTGCTGCTTGCACACGCTCATTCTGAAGATTTGGATCAGCTTTTACAAACCATTACTCAGAACCGTCCAGAATATGAATTCTCTACAACGGACAAGATTAAACATGAACTTTGGCTCGTTCAAGGTAGGAATGTAGCGAATATGCAATCGCTTTTCAATGATGTTGGAGCTCTTTACATTGCCGACGGACACCACCGTTCTGCTTCCTCGGCTCGCTTGAAAGATTTGTTTTTAAAAGAAGAGGCTAAACACTACCGCAATCACGATTTCTTTTTAGCTTATCTCATTGATGAGCAGAAGCTTGAGATAGTTGAGTTTAATCGTTTGGTCAAGCATTTGAATGGGCATTCCGTGGACAGTTTTTTAAAACTACTGGAGAAAAGCTTCGATGTTGAACCACTTAAAAAGCTTCGTCAACCAGCAACAGAACACGAGATTATTTGTTTGATCAAGAAGAAGGCCTTTTCATTAAAGGTTAAGGCTCATGTATTGCAAACAAAAGATGTAGTAAACAATCTGGATGCGCAGATCCTTACAGATCATATTCTCACTCCTGTTTTGGGAATTTCAGACTTAAAAACGTCAAAAGATATTGAGTTCGTTCCCGGGACCAAAGGGTTAAAATACATACAGGAGCAAGTTAAAAAGGATGGATTTGAAGTAGCCTTTATTCTTTATCCGGTTTCTATGTCTGAAGTGAAAGCGGTAGCGGATGAAGGACGAATCATGCCTCCAAAATCGACTTGGGTAGAACCTAAAATGCGTAGTGGATTAACGATCTATAAAATCAACGAGTAGTGAGTACAATTCAAGAACGATTAGATAAAATCAGAAAGGATATTCCGGAAAATGTGTCGCTTGTGGCGGTCTCCAAAACCAAGCCTAATATTGCCATTCTTGAAGCCTATAATGCAGGTCAACGTGTTTTTGGAGAAAACAAGGTTCAAGAATTAGTTCAAAAATACGAAGAGCTTCCGAAAGACATTGAATGGCATTTGATCGGTCATTTGCAAACGAATAAAGTGAAATATATTGCGCCATTCGTTCACATGATCCATGCTGTGGATAGTTTGAAATTATTGCAAGAGATCAATAAACAAGGCCAAAAGAACAATCGCGTCATTTCATGTTTGCTTCAATTCCATATTGCTCAAGAAGATACGAAGTTCGGCTTGTCTTTCGAAGAAGCTGAAGCAATCTTGAATGCGAATGTATTTGTGGAAATGGAGTACGTGTCTATCAAAGGAGTCATGGGAATGGCATCAAATACTGATGATGAGGAGTTGATCAGAGATGAATTTAGAACCTTGCACAATTACTTTCAGATTATTAAAAGCCAGTATTTCAAATTCAACGAAGATTTCAATGAGATTTCTATGGGGATGAGCGGTGATTTCTTGCTTGCGATTGAAGAAGGGAGTACGATGGTTCGAGTTGGTAGTTCCATATTTGGCGATAGATGAAATCGTTGATTCTGACCATTTCCATATTTACAATCCAGTTTTGCAACGGACAAAACACCTATTTCAGGTTGATTGATTCATTACGTTCAATTGCTCAAAGAGAAATGCGAAATGACATCCTTGATTCTGTTGAAAGGAAGGAATTTCAAGGGGTTTGCTATTTTCCGATTGATACAAATTTTCGTGTAAATGCCACGTTTTACAAACAAAAGGGAAAGGTATTTTACATGCCAATGACAAAAGCGAGGAAAGTTCGCTATCAAGCTATGGGATATTTACAATTCAAAATTCATGATAGCTTATGTCGCTTAACACTTTACAAGAATTTAGATTTAAAGGACCCGGCCTACAAGAATTATTACTTTTTACCTTTTAAAGATGGGACTACCGCCCTATCAACTTATGGGGCTGGACGATATCTGGATGTGTATAGATCGAGCCGTGAAAGAACTATCCTGTTGGACTTCAATAAGGCTTACCATCCATATTGCGCCTATTCGGATCGCTACTCTTGTCCAATTGTACCTCAAGAAAATTCAATTACCCCATTCATCACAGCTGGAGAATGTTTTCGGTCAAGTCATTAAAAAAGGGAGTTAAACTCCCTTTATAAATTTCTATTTTATTGCTTGATAATGGTTTGTTGATGGCCTAAATTCGTTTGTAGCAAATAAACTCCAGGCTTTAAATCAGATAGATCAACTGTTGCATTGTCCAACACATTAACTTGTGCTACTAATTGGCCAATTAATGTGAATAGTTTTACTTCGACATCGGCACTACTTGAAATAATCAACTGATCCTCAAAAGGATTTGGATAAACATTTAATTGAATGGAACTCTCTCCAATCATTAAAGTTGGTAGGAATGGTGCGCTTTCTGTAGTGCATGGAACACTATCTGATACAACAACCGTATAATTTCCTGGTCCATAAGTTGACCAATCAATTGTCTGATTCGTTTCCCCTGATAAAACACTGCCATTTAACTCCCACTGTATATTCCCGGCAACAGAACTTGTAAGTATAGCGCCAGACTGTGTAATCGTTGGCAAGACAGGAAGTTGGTAGTTGCAATCGTTGGTTTCGACAAATCGGTTGTCCACTTGCAAAACATTTAAAAAATTGTTCCAAGACGGACAATTGTTTAGGAGGTGAAATGCAAGGTATGGATCCAAAACATCGCACATGATATCTTGCTGTGTAGCACGATCAATTGTAATGTTTCCGCCTGAAGTAGATTCCCCGAAATCACAGTTTAAGTTTGAGTTTGCAAAGTAACAATGCGCACCTCCGGTTATGGAAACAAAAGTTTTACATGTGCTTGTCCAAGCATTATAAATCAATTGATGATGATTTGCAGGTGGAGTGACAGCATCAGAAGATCCTGAAAGTACAATTCCAGGAAGATTATTGTTTGATGCTGCACTTACCGCTGAAGGATTTGTTTCAGCTGGGGCTAATCCAACCGCAAGATTAAAAGTGGCATTCGATTCTGCTGCAGCCAAAAATGTAGCTCCACCCCCCATAGAATGACCCATAACTGCTTTTTTACCATTGTAAGTATTAAAGAAAATCGAATTCATATCATTGTTCTCTAACTCCATTCGATTCCCTACAATTACAAGATCTTTTGCGAAATCCAAGTGACTGGGCGAAAAAGACCCTTCTGTTCGAGGAAATGCTAGAATATAACCTAATGGAACATAGTGATCAACTATATTCATATAGGCATCCCAACTCATAACGAATCCATGACCAAACACAATGATAGGCGAGGTTGTATTCGCAAATGGCGTATTGTCTCCCGCACTAGTTGCAGGATAATATATTTCTGTTTGAATTTGTCTTCCGGTACCGCCGCCAGAACCGAACCCACCTGTTCTTGTTGGATCATTGAACACAATGGTTGTATGGCCCACAGAATATGTTTGACTCATACTGTTTAAACAAATAAAAATGGCTAAAATAAACAGGGGTGTTTTCATCGTAGTTATTTTGGAGCCAAGTTAAATTGTATCTACTCAAATTAAGCAGTTTTTTACACGGGCGACTATTTCTAACTGATGAGCGGAATTTGAAACAGTTTGTTAATCTTTAAACACTCTATCGACTAGCTTAAAAACAAAGAAAATCATACCTTTGAAAGAAAAAAGTGAAAGCGATTGCATACACCCTGCTCTCCGGAGCAATTCTAATATCCTGTGCAACTAAGAAGCAAAAAGAAGATTCTATCATCGTGGATCGATTTGCCGATGTTCAAGTTTTAAAACTTGAAGTAAAAAGCTGGGAAAAATTGACACCTGAACAGCGTAAATACGCCTATTTCTTGAGTGAAGCCGGTTTATCGGGAAGAGATATCATTTATGATCAAAACAATGCCTACAACTTGCGCATCCGAAAATTTATTGAGAAAATTCTGGAAACTGTAACAAAAGAAGATCGTTCCGAAAAGAATTGGCAGCTGTTCGAAACATATGCGAAACAAGTTTTCTTTTCAAATGGGATTCATCACCATTACAGCATGGATAAGATCAATCCTAAATTTACTCAATTTTGGTTGATCGATATTTGCGCAAAATATAACATCAAATATGAAGATGCTCTCATTTCAGTTATGTTCGACCCTGAAGTTGAAGCGAAACGAAAAGTGAAAAGCCCAGATTTAGATATGGTTGTTGCCTCAGCTAATAATTTCTATGGCGAGGGAGTGACACAGGAAATGGTAGAGAAATATTACTCAGAAAGGATCAAACCAAATGATCCGGAACCAATTGAATGGGGATTGAATTCCACATTGGAAATCGGAGCTGATGGTAAACTCTATGAAAACTTTTGGAAATCCGGAGGTAAATATGCTTCTTCAATTCAACAAATCATTTACTGGCTAAAACAAGCTTCAGAGGTAACAGAGAATTATGAACAACGAGTGGCTTTAGAAAAATTGATACAGTATTACCAGACTGGAGATTTACGAACATGGGATGAATACAACATTGCATGGACTCAGGCTGTAAAGGGAGATATTGATTATATAAATGGATTCATCGAAGTATACGGTGATGCATTAGGTAAACGTGCGTCTTTCGAGTCGATCGTACAGATCAACGACTTTGAGGCTTCTGAAAAAATGGCCGTTTTAGCTCAAAGTGCACAATGGTTCGAGGACAATTCACCAATTATGTCGGAGCATAAAAAGGCCAAAGTTGTCGGCGTTACATACAAAGTAGTTGAAGCCGTTAGTGAGGCGGGTGATGCAGCTCCTTCCACTCCAATCGGCGTGAATTTACCGAACAATAATTGGATTCGTCAAAATTACGGATCTAAATCAGTTTCATTGGGAAATATAATCGCCGCTTATGAGGCTGCCGGTGGTCCTGCAATTGTTGATGAGTTCGCATTCGATCAACAAGAAATTGATAGAGCAAAATTGTATGCTGGAAAGGCTGCGAAAATGCACACTGCATTGCACGAAGTGATCGGGCATGCCAGCGGACAGATCAACAAAGGAGTTGGTCAGCCTTCCGTGACACTTAAAAACTACGCATCAACATTAGAGGAGGCTCGAGCAGATTTGGTTGGGCTTTACTATATATTGGATGAAGCTATGGTCTCCATGGGGCTGATCGAATCTTTGGAAGTGGGGAAAGCTGAATACGATGCATATATTCGAAATGGATTGTTGACTCAATTACAACGTCTGTCTCCTGGTCAAAATCTGGAGGAAGAACACATGCAGAACAGACAGCTAGTTGCCTCATGGGTTTACGAAAAGGGAAAAGAGAAAAATGTGATAGAGCGTATTGAAAAAAATGGTAAAACCTATTTTAAGATCAATGATTACAACGCACTACGTGTCTTATTTGGAGAATTATTGCTTGAAATCCAGCGTATTAAATCAGAAGGCGATTATGAAGCCGGGAAATCATTGGTTGAAACATACGGTGTCAATGTAGATCCTGAATTACACAAACAAGTTCTCGAAAGAGTAGCTCCGTTAAACATTGCTCCATATAACGGCTTTGTTTATCCGGTTATGGTGCCAGTCTACAATGAGAATAAAGAATTGATTGACGTTCGCCTGGAATACTCTCAGAATTTCTTGGAGCAAATGCTTTATTACGGTAAGAAATATTCTTTTGAATGAATTATTTAGGCCATATCTACTTTAGTAGTTCTAATGAAATGGCCATTGCCAATTTGTTCGGGGATGTGGTGAAGGGTTCTTCTTTTCACCACTACCCTACTTTAATTCAAGAAGGAATAACTTTGCATCGAAAATTGGATGATTTCATGGATAATCACCGTGCCGTAAAAACTGTTTGTGCAATTTTACGCGTAGATCTTCCAAAAGTCGCTCCAATTGCGATGGACATTTTTTTTGACCATCTTTTAGCTAAAAACTGGCGAGAGTTTCATTCAAAGCCTTACGAACAATTTCTGGCGGAGTTTTACCTTCAAATTGCAGAAACAAAAAAGATATTCCCTGAAGATTTTCAAGGATTTCTGAGTAATATGATCCACTACAATTGGATGTCACATTATGGTGAAGCATACGGGCTCTTCAAAATGTGTCAAGGCGTAAGTAACAAATTATCTTTTGAGAATGCTTTAAAAAATGGCCATCTTGCATTCGAAAAACATGAAAACATCATTGTATCAGCATTTTATGAATATATGCGCGATGCCAATGAATATTTTTTAACGAATAGTTGATCATTTATTCGGAACTTTACGCAGTGATAATAGTCAATTCAATATTTCGGAACATCGTTTGGCTCACACTGCTTTTTTTAGCAGGTACTTTTTCGATTCAGAGTTGTAATAATTCAGATGAGACCGCCAGTGATAAAGAATTGAGCAACAGCGAATCGGATCTTCCAGGGATCTTGAAGCGAGGAAAACTGGTTGTGCTCGCCGAAAATTCATCTACTTCCTTTTTTATATACAAAGGAAAAAAGATGGGGTTTGAATACGAATTACTCCATGAATTTGCTGAAGATCTGGGCGTAACTTTGGAGGTTAAGATAATCGATGACTTGGATGCGATCAAAGATCAATTAGACAATGGGGAGTGCGATATACTTGCTTGTAACTTTACAGTCACTAAAAGTAGACAACGACATTTTGCCTTTTCTGAGCCCTATTTTCAGTCAAATCAAGTCTTGATTCAACGAAAAAAATCAGCACTCACCACCAGCAAAGAAAATCCAGCGCCATTTATTGATGACCCATTACAATTGGCAAAAAAACGTATTCACATTTGGAAAGGGTCGAGTTATTATACACGTCTAACTCACTTACAAGAGGAGATTGGCGACACAATCTATGTTCGCCCTACTCAAGGTTTTCAAGGTGTGGAGGAGTTGATCGAATTGGTCGCGGATGGTCAGATCGATTACACCATCGCAGAACGAAATGTAGCATCTATAAACGAACAGTACTACGAAAACATAGATTGTTCAATTCCAATTTCATTCCGACAAAACATCGCTTTTGCTTTGCGTAAGGACTGTCCAATTTTATTGAAAAGATTGAATTCATGGCTGAAGAAGTTCATGACTAAAGAGTCCTTCGCTTACATTAAACGCAAGTATTTTGAACAGATCGAACAAGTAGCGTCATATCAGGACGATTTTCACAGTAGTAAACGAGGCGCCATATCCCCATTCGATGATATTCTGAAGCAAGAGTCTGCGAAATACGGCATAGATTGGCGCTTGGTAGCCGCGGTGATTTATCATGAAAGTAAATTCAACCCAAATGCCAGAGGTTTTGGTGGTGCTTATGGCTTAATGCAGTTTATGCCAGGAACCGGTCCAAGATTTGGCGTTTACCCGAGCTCATCCCCGGCCACTCAGATCAAAGGTGGGGTAAAATATATTGCTCGCATTAACGACCTATTTAAGGATATCCCAAATAAGGAGGAGCGGAATAAATTTATTTTGGCATCTTACAATGCTGGAAGCAATCACGTAAAAGACGCACAGAAACTAGCCGAAAAACGAGGTTTAAACCCAAGACTTTGGGAGAATAATGTCGGTCAAATGCTGCTCAATTTAGGTAAGCATGAATATTACAGTGATCCTGTAGTGAAAAGTGGAGCATTGCGTGGTTCAAGAACATATAACTACGTGAAAGCTGTCATTTCAAAATACGAAAGCTTTAAGTCTTTGGCCAAAGAATAAGTTACTTTATCTTTGTTCCATGCAACAACTGATCGTCATTGAAGGTCCAACCGCAAGTGGTAAGACTGCTTTAGCGGTAAACTTAGCCAAGCACCTCAAAACAGTTGTTATTTCAGCTGATTCCAGACAATTCTATAAAGAATTAGCAATTGGAACTGCTAAGCCAACTGAGGAGGAAATGGATGGTATCCCTCATTACTTCATAAACTCACATTCTATCAGCACTCCTCTAACTGCAGCGCAATTTGAGACGGAAGCAATGAATTTGATCTGCACCGAGCTTAAAAACCATTCAAAAATCATTGTCGCTGGCGGATCAGGAATGTTCATCGATGCTTTGTGCATTGGGCTGGACTCCATTCCAAAAGATGAGCAGATCCAACTGAATTTAAGAACTGAATTATCCAATAAAGGACTCGATCCGCTTTTATCCGAATTGAAACAAAGTGATCCTGTCTATTATCAGGAGGTGGATCGTTCAAATCCAACAAGAATTCTTCGCGCTCTTGAAGTTATTAGAATATCCGGCCGGCCTTATTCCGAACTGCGAAAACAAGAACCTTCTACCCGACCTTTTGAAGTAATGCGATTCGTTATTGATCATCCAAGAGAGCAATTGTATGACAGAATCAATCGGAGAGTTGATTACATGATCGACCATGGTCTAATAGATGAAGTGCGAAGCGTTGAAGCTTTCAGAAAATCAACAACCTTGCAAACTGTGGGCTACAAGGAGGTCTTTGATTACTTTGACGGCATTTACAGTTTCGATGCATGCATTGAGAAGATCAAGCAGCACACACGGAATTATGCCAAAAGACAATTAACTTGGTTCCGTAAACATCCTGATTCCATTTGGATTCCTTTTTCAAGCACTGAAAAGATGACTCTAGCCATTCTGCAAGCCATTGATTGACAGTCGATAAAAAACTTGGAACGATTCTTGAAAAACACCACCAAAACACTACAAAAATGGACATTCAATTTGATCAGGTAATGCCGCACCCCATTGCTTCAATTCAACATGGAAGCGACAGTATTTGGGGTGATTCTGTTATGCTGAAAGCTGGACATAAAATCCTACTCAATGCATCGAGTGGAAAGGGCAAATCTACCTTCACCATGTCTGTCATGGGATTGAGAAACGATTATAACGGAACGATTCGTATGGATGGTCGTGACATTAAGCAGTTTTCAATTGATGAATGGGTAGCCTATCGTCAGAATAAATTATCCGTAGTTTTTCAAGACCTGCAATTATTTCCGAATTTGTCCGTAGCTGAAAATCTGTTGTTGAAAAATCAACTCACAGAATTCAAGACAGAAAATGAGATTCGCGAGTTCCTGGATATCCTAGAAATAGGTCACAAATGGAATGAGCCCTGTCGATTATTATCTATGGGGCAGCAACAGCGTGTTGCAATTGTTCGGGCGCTTTGTCAACCATTCGAATTCCTGATCTTGGATGAGCCATTCTCACATTTAGATGACCGAAACAGTAAGATCAGCTTAGAATTGATCGCGAAAGAAGCTTCGAAACAAAACGCAGGATTTGTATTGACATCATTGGATGATGATGATAAGTTCCCCTATGATTACGAATTAAAACTTTGAGTGCCATGTTACGCAAATTGCTTTTCAAATACCAAGATAAACGGCAATTGATCATTGCTGTAGCAGGAGCTTTTTTAGGAATGACCTTTCTAATTACTTCTATCCATTACTTGATCAAAGTCAATGAATTTGGTGAAGGAGCCGATATTTTGGGACCTAATACATTGATCGTTCAGAAAAAGGTATCTAGTTCGAATACATTGCAGTTGGCAAAGACCGATTTCACACAGAGCGAAATCCGCCAACTAAAAGGAGAATCCTTCATTCTAGATGTTCAGCCAGTTATTACCAACAATTTTGATGTTTCATTGGAAACAGATGATCCATTGGTGCCACGTTTTAGAACAGATGTATTTGTTCAAACTTTGGACAAGGAGTTTCTGGATGTGAAATCTGCAGAATGGAGCTGGAATCAATCCGATACCGTTGTTCCTATCATAATGCCTCGGGACTTCTTAGTGATGCTAAACACCTTTGCGAGTGCATCAGGAATCGGACAAGTAAGTGATGAAGTTGCCATGGATATCAAATTCAAATTCACATTAAAAAGCGAAGACAAAAAAGAATGGATGAGCGCGAAAATCATTGGCTTCACGAATTCCGTTTCTTCGATTTTAGTTCCTGAAAGCTTTATGACATGGGCAAACAATCGCTATGCAGCTGATAAAGAGCAAAAGATCACTCAACTGATGATCTCAGGTGCTGAAAATGAGTTTGGTAAGGTAGAGTCATTATTGAAAGAACGCCATTTAGAAACCAAGAATACCCAAATGGTAGTCGGAAGACTGAAAAGCATGGTTGGTACCTTAATCATGGTGGTTTTAGGAATTTCCGTAATTGCAGTATTCCTTTCCGGATTAGTGTTGATCCAATACTTGCAATTATTGATTAGCAAAAATAGTTACGAGGTGAGAACCTTGTTGCGCTTGGGGTACCATCCAAATCTACTCACAAAGCTCTTTTTGATTTATTTCACTAAAGTGTTTGGAATCATCGCATTGATGAGTATTTCTACCTTTTTGATCGCCAAATGGTTCTTGGACAGTCTCTTTGAAGATGGAGGTCTTTACATCAATAACACCTTAACCTTTACTAGTTTACTTGCTTTAGCAATCTCTTTTGGATTGTTCGCCTTCGCGTCTTACCGAAGTGCTTCAAAAGGAATTCAACACAGCAACAATGGTTAATATTCTGTTAAACGGATGACTTTACTATTTTTGCAACGTCTATTGAACATATTCTTTAAACCATGAAACATCTACTGATTATTGCCATTCTGGCAGCAAGCTTTACTACTCAAGCACAAAAACTGCGTTTTAAAGTGGAAGGTGTGAAGGACACTACGGTATTCCTTACCAAATATTACGGCTCAAAGTTGTTTTATGCGGACACGGCAATCATGAAGAATGGAGTCGCAGAGTTTACGGCAAAACCAGATTTAAAACCGGGGATGATGGCATTTTTAATGCCAGGCCAAAAATACTTCGAGTTCCTGTATAACAACGAGGAGATTTATTTGGAGACAAAAGGCCCGGATTGGGTACAGAACATGAAAGTAAAGAAGTCTGAGGAAAACAAGATTTTTATTACTTATATCCAGTATTTAAGTTCTCAACGCACCAAAGCTACTGACATACAAAAAAAGCGTGATGCGCTGAAATCAAGTGACCCTCAGTTCAAAGTTTACTCGAACCAATTAGATTCCATTTCGAATGAGGTTGTTGCCTATCAGAAAAATCTGATTGAAACTCATAAAAACAAGTTAGTAGGGAAAATTGTTAAAATGTCAATCGACGTAACTATTCCTGAAGCTCCACGCAACGAAAAAGGTGAAATCATTGATTCGAATTTCAGATACAAATATTTCAGATCACACTTCTGGGATAATATCGACTTGATGGACGACCGTATGGTAAACACGCCTATTTTCGGACAGAAACTGGAATATTTCTTCGGAAAGAACATGTTGATCCAACATCCAGATACGATCTTGAAATTTGCTTTTCCTTTCTGTGATCTGTTCAATAAGAAATCAGAAATGTTCAAGTTCTGTGTGGACTACATTACGAATACAGCTGCGAAATCCAATATCATGGGAATGGATAAAGTATTCGTTTACATGGTTGACAGATACTACTGTAAAACTGATGAGAACGGTAAATCATACGCTTACTGGATCAAGGAGGAAAAATTAAAAGAGTTGTGTGACGACAACAAGGTCAAAATGAATTTGGTACAAGGCGTTGTTCCGCCCAATATCATTCTATTAGACACAACAGAAACGATTTGGCGCGGATTCTACGACTTGAAATCGGAATACACCATCTTGTATTTCTGGGATCCCGAATGTGGACACTGTAAGAAAACCACTCCGAAGCTTCAAAAGCTTTACGAAGAGAAATTCAAAGCGCGTAACATTGAGATCTTCGCTATTGGTAAAGCTACTGAAGAGGATTTTGAGAAATGGAAGAAATTCATCCGAGATAATAAGCTTACTTTTATCAACGTAGGTCTAACACGATCCTTGTTGAAGAAAGCGATGGAAGACCCAAATAGTTTGGTACCGGTTCCTGGAGACAAGCGTCCAAAGCCAACCACATTGGAGTCATTGAATTATCACGATACGTACGATATTTATGCAACACCGCGAATTTTCGTTTTAGACAAAGACAAGAAGATTATCGCGAAGCAATTGACAATTTCACAATTAGAAGATTTGTTGGATCGCTTGCAAAAGATCAAAGATCCTGTGAAGTTGTTCCCGCCTGACCCGGAAGACGAAGCTCATTAAGTTCAAAGCCATCGATTTTAGTCGGTGGCTTTTTTTTGAATAAACGTTAAATCGGAGGGTTCGTGAGGATTAAGTTTTATTAGCCATCAATTTTGTGTTATTTTCAAGGACAAGATGACACATACATATGACTGCAAAGAACACACTTCGAGAAAACCTTCGTTTAGAACGCCTCCTTCTAAGGGATAATTTCAAGTCCTTGACATTTATATTGCTCGGGATCTTGCTGGCCACAGTGGGACTAAAAGGATTCTTACTGCCGAATAATTTCCTGGATGGAGGGGTTACCGGAATTTCCCTGTTGATCAATCGCGTATTTGGAATTGACATTTCCTTGCTGATTATTGTTTTCAATCTCCCGTTTATATTCATGGGTTACCGGCAGATCGGGAAAGGATTTGCGATTAAAACGACTATCGCTGTGAGCATACTAGCTATTGCTGTTCACTTTGTATCCTTCAACGTAATAACTACTGATCCTCTACTCATTTCAATTTTCGGCGGATTTTTCTTAGGTGCCGGAATTGGTTTAACTATGCGTGGAAGAGCCGTGATCGATGGCACCGAGGTTTTAGCAGTTGCAGTGAGCCGAAATAGTTCACTTTCTGTTGGAGATTTTATTGCCGTATTCAACGTGTTTTTATTTATAACAGCTGCTTTCGTAGTGGATTTGGAAACAGCAATGTATTCTATGCTAACCTATTTAGCCGCTTCAAAAACAGTTGATTTTGTAATTACGGGTATTGAAGAATACGTTGGTGTAACGATCATTTCTGAAGAAGCAGAACAAATCCACGACGCTATCATCGAAAACCTGGGCATGGCTGTAACAGTGTACAAAGGTGAAGGAGGTTTCGGAAAGAAAGGAAAACAACAGTCCGAGCGAAAAATACTTTACTCTGTCGTTACACGATTAGAAGTCCAGAAGTTAAAACTTGAGATCGACAAGATTGATCCGGATGCTTTTGTCGTTCAACACACAATTAATGATACACGCGGTGGAATGATCAAGAAGCGACCGCTCCATTAGGCTTTCGAGTGAATCGTTTCATTTTTCGGAATTCGGAATAGCATGAGTAAACCAACCACAAAAAAGAATGCTACGGAAACAACTGAAAAACGCATATTATCGAAAGCAATCTCCATTAATCCGAAGAACAAGGTGCCTAAAACAATTCCAATTTTCTCTGTAGCATCATAGAATGAGAAGTAACTTGCATGATCTTCTGTTTCAGGTAGATACTTGGAATATGTTGAGCGTGCCATTGCTTGAACACCACCCATCACTAACCCAACTGAAGCTGCCAATATGTAGAATTCTGTTGGTGAATGAATGATAAATGCAGCACTGCAAATCAATACCCAAATAACGATTGAAATTCCAAGTGTTTTGATGTTTCCAATTTTACGAGAAACACGAGACATCAAAAACGCCCCTGCAGCTCCTAGCAATTGGATCAATAAAATAGCGACAATCAAACCGCTGTCATCTGGTTTACCATCTTTAATTGGCCAGTCGATTTCTTTTTTCGCAAAGAATGTCGCCATCAACATCACGGTTTGTACTCCAGTATTGAAGAAGAAGAATGCTGTTAAGTATTTTTTTAAGCGCGTAGTTTGACGGAACTCCACAAATACTTTACGCAATTCACTAAACCCTTTCCACAAATAACCTTTCACTTTTGTTTTATTCGCCTTTGTATTTGGTAACACGCGATAGGTGAATTGAGAAAAGAAAATCCACCAAAGTCCAACAAGTACGAAACAATATTTAACCGGCATTGGATCTAATTCTGGCGTCAATGGATCGTCAAAATACGATAATGTTGGTGTTTTGATTAAAACCAAACACAAAACAAGCAAACTCATGGAACCAAAATATCCCATAGAAAAACCTCGAGCTGAAATCTTGTCATGGTCTTTTGGCTCCGCAATTTCAGGTAAATAGGAATTATAAAACACCAGGCTGTTCCAAAAACCAATACTAGCGATAAAGAGTGAAAACAACCCCAATTCAAGCCAACCTGAAACTAATAGATCCTTGAAAAAGAACAAAGAAATACAAGCTAAAGCACCCGTGTAACAGAAAAACTGAAGAAAGCGTTTCTTGTTTCCGCGATAATCAGCTACTCCAGAAAGTAAAGGAGAAAGAAAGGATACTAATAAAAATGACGCGGAAAGCACGAAACTCATCAAAGCTGAATTGGAAACTTGCCAACCGAAAAAATCTACCGTAACAACCTCATTGGCTTTAAGAGTTATCTCATCAGCCTTGTCCCATGCAACATGGTATTTTTCAGTTTTGTAATATTTTGTGGTAACCGTATCATAAAAAATTGGGAAAATTGCCGACGAAATAACGAGGTTGTAGACAGAATTTGCCCAATCATACATGACCCATCCCCGGATCGTCTTTTTGTCTCCTTTTACAATTTGATTACCCATAGTATTCTTTTAATTGGTTACGGCCGGACCATCTACATAGTCTTGAAGGTAGCTGAATAGTGGCGTTAAATGCCCGTTTAGATCCGTTTCACTTCCGCGTAAGATAATATCGTCTTTATCCTCACCAAATAAATGTGGAAAAACGGATTTGATCATTTCATTGCCAAAGTCTTCTGATGCATCTTTTGGCAATTCACAAGGCAAATTATCAACGGCCATCACTCCAACTACTCCATCCTTTTTCCAATCCGCTTCTTCCCCGGTTTTAGGATCAAATCCATAAATCGGATCTGCAATCTTAGACGATCGAATCGTACATGCTAACGGACCGGCAATGTCACATGAAACATCCGCAACGACACTCAATTTGCATGAAGGATTTTTCAAATCGTCATGTGTTAAGATGAACGGCGACTTGTTGCTCCAAAAATGACAAGCAACATACATGTTCGCAATCTGTGCATATTTACCAAAAGAGGAGCGGTACAAATGAGGATTCGCATAGAAATCTTGTTTTTCGAACGCTGTACCGTCAGTGCGCTCGTAATAATCCTCCACTTCTAAATGTGTGAACACCGGATTATCAAAGGAACCCGAAATAAATTCTTCCGGAGTAACTTCTGTGATAGGCAACAAATCCATGATCTCTCGAGCACCATATCCGACTCTTCCAAATCCACTCAAGACAATTTTCGTGTCTGCTGGAAGAACTACCTTACTCAATTCCGCCTCCATTTCTGCACGATTCTCACATAGATTTGCTGGCTTTAGCGTGTATAAATTATACTTTTGTCCGTATGCCAAAAATCCATTGTAAGCGCCTACAATTCCGGCATATCTTCCAAATCCTATAATGCGCTTGTTTTGACGGTTCTTAAGTACTTCATAGTCAATCAACTGGATTTTCTTCTCTAGAATGGCACGCAACAAGTTGCGATTATATGGCTGCTTCTTTATTGTATGGGAGAAGAACATGAACTTTTTACCCGGGATCAAATCCTCAATATTCACTTCCTTCACCCCTATGATAATATCACAATCGTTCAATTGGTCAACTACTTCAATTCCTTCTTCAAGGTATTCCTGGTCCTTGAAAGAACGGATTGGACTACTCTGAACCTTCACCTTTACTTGTGGGAATTTGGTTTCTACCAGTTTACATTGCTTTGGGGTTAAAGGCACACGATGATCTGGCGGTACTTTTCCTTCGCGAATGATTCCTAACTTGATAGTATTCATAATGTTTTTATTAAAAATGTCTAATTGGTTCAGGTAACAAGAAATTGTCTACAAATTCTCTCACTACTCCCTCACCTCCTTTTTTTGTTAACACAATATCTGCTTGATGCTTCACCAATTGCACGGCATCTTTCGGACAAGCACTGATACCTACTTGTTCCATGATCGATAGATCATTAATATCATCACCAATGATCGCTATTTGGTCTAGGTCGATCCCCAATTGCTCGCTCCACCCTTTCAGGATATCGATCTTTTTTTCACGACCAACATAGACATGCTGGATCTTCAATGTCTCAGCACGATTGCGAACCATCTTATCTACAAAAGCGGAAGAAATGATCCCGAATTCAACACCTTGCTCCTGAGCTTTCAGAATTGCCATTCCGTCTTTGGTGTTATATTTTTTTATTTGATCGCCTTGTTCAGTGTAATACATTCCACCGTCGGTCATGACCCCATCCACATCCAAAATAACCAATTTGATCTTTTTTAATTTTGGCGTCAGATGATCAAAGACGAATAAAGGCTTGAACAACAAGGCATAGAAATCAACTTCGTATTCCTCTGCAACGGCCTCCAGATCAAGTATAGATAACTCACTTACCGAATCAACCTGAAAATCTTTAAGAAATTGGTAGAAATCAACTCCAAACTTGGCGCAACAACCTTTGATATTTTGCTCTAGAAACTGCATTACACGATCTTTTTCTCTACAGATTGAGCGATTGGTTTCAATGAATCAATCAATTGTTTGAATGCTGCATGATCCAATTGTTGTGACGCATCCGATTTTGCAACTTTCGGATTAGGATGTACTTCAATGAGCAAACCATCAACCCCCAAAGCCACGCAAGCTCTGGAAAGTCCGGCTACACCATAAGCATAACCCATAGCATGAGATGGATCTAACACAACTGGCAAATTGGTGTAGTGTTTCAACCATTCAACACCGCACAGATCTAATGTGAATCGCGTTCCGGTTTCAAACGTACGAATACCGCGTTCACACAAAACCACGTTTTCATTACCTCCCGACAAAACGAATTCTGCTGCCTGCACGAATTCTTGAAGCGTCGTTCCAAATCCGCGTTTGATCAAAACAGTTTTTTGAGTCTTAGCACAAGCTCTGAGAATCCCTTGATCATACATTGCCTTTGCTCCAATCTGGATTACATCGGCATGTTCAATAATCTCGTCGATATGTGTTGCATCACGCGCCTCCGTTACAACAGAGAATCCATGTTCTTCGCGCATTTTAGCCAACAACTTCAATCCTTCCAACCCCAAACCTTGGAAACTGTAAGGACTTGTACGAGGCTTGTAACAACCACCGCGAAGTGAAGTCAATCCCATTTCATTCAACAAGCCGGCACTTTCACGGATTTGCTCTTCGGATTCAACAGAACAAGGTCCTGCTATAACCAATGTGTTCCCCGTGTTTCCACCAATCGTTACATTACCAATCTTTACTTCACGTGTATTTTCTCTGTAAGAACGCGCAGCCAATTGCATATCATTCGGAAATACCCAAAATGCATCTGTGTGTGCGGTTAAGCCATGTGGTACATCTTTAACACCGGAACCGGTGATCAAAATTTGCACTCCATTGGAAACAATATGGAAAGCTTTATTTTCAGCCGCTAGCTTTGATGCTTCTTCAGCACTTACTGTATTCTTTAAATGTATGATCATATTTCCCCTTTAATCAGGTTTAGAAATGTTACTATTCCTCGTGCCTTCCCCATATCATCCACCACAGGCAAATACATAATAGGAAAGCTATATGTTTTAATTTGACTCAGCATTTCATTCACCGTTGCACTTACTTTCAAGGTTTTCGGCGATTTATTCATGACGTCTTTTACGGTTAATTGTGAAACATTACCGTTATGTGTGATCAATGCCTTTCGCACATCCGCATTGGAAACGAGACCGCTCAATAAGCCATCTGAATTTGTAACCAAGGTAAATCCTAGATCGCCAGTTTCTATTACACTCAAGGCTTCTAACACAGAATTTTCAGGAGCGACACATGGAGATTCCTCTATAGGAGTCATGAAATCTGCAATATGAAATTGAGAGGTAACGTCTCGTTTTGTCAGGTCCATCAAGGCATGTCCAACACTTGGCGCATTGAATAAATAAGAACCAGAAACTGAAGTGTGAACCCCCATATTACGTAAAATGAAGGATACCTCTCCATTTACACCCCCATCAACATGCACTGACTTCTGAGGGTATTTCTTTTGAAAATCACGGATCTTCTTAAAGTTAATCGCATCGAATACTCCTCCACTTTGACCAGGAATTGTAGCCATGATCAAAATGAAATCATAATTGTTGTGCGCGTCGAAAGCTCCAACCGGAGTTGGGGTAATAATTGCCAATCCCTTCTTACCAGGAATATCAGGTGGCAAATCCAAAGACTCTTCAGCATCTTCCAGTTGGAATGTCACGTATTCCACAGGAGTCTGACGCAATAAATCAAAGTATTTACTAGGGGTTTTAGTGATGATATGCAAGTCGATAGGAATCTTACACCAGGAGCGAATTTGACGAATATCTTCAAAAACCGCAGGGTCATCATTGCAATCCACATGAAGTAAGTCAACATGATGTGCAGCCAAATCGGCTATAGTAGTTGCCAAATCACGCTTCTTATCAGAATAAATGGAGGCTGAGATTCTCATGTGGCAAAGATAATTAAGAAACTAGAGTTGACTCATGCGAACATATCTGTTTTTACAACAATCATCGTTAAAAACCTTATTTTTCTTAACAAATTGTGAATAAAACAGTTTACTCTAAGAATCTTACACGTTTTGCTAAGAATACAAAAACCGCTTTTTCTGTTGAGCCGTGGGTAAGGCACAAAATCCGGATTGAATGCGATGACGTCGCTTTGCAATTTGATTGTAAACCCAATCTCGAATAAACTTCGGCACAATTATGAACACGAACAACATTGGCCAAGGAAACCGCAAATGGGTCAATACTCGCAAACCAGCTGTTGATCGTTCATGCAGCTTAATTCCATCCCAGAAATAAAAGGTGCTTAAGTCAGGTGATTGAATATTCTGTGATTCAAAAAATGTTTGTGTCCATTCTGATTGCAAGGCAGAAAAATAAAAACGCTCGCGCTTGTCGTTGTTTAAAACAAACTGAACAGAACGATTGCAAAATCCGCAATCACCATCATAAAACAAGATCAGTCGCTTCTCATTCACCATCGTACTGCAATTTTACGGAATTGCCTCGAAGAAACGGATTCATGAACGCTTCAATTGGTTATTTTTGAGAAAAAAATGACATGAAATTCGGAATTCTATTATCAGGATGTGGCGTTTACGATGGTGCTGAAATCCAGGAGGCTGTTCTAGCAATGTTAGCTGTCAAAGAGATTGGAGCGGACTATGTGTGTATTGGCATAGATTCACAGCAACATCATGTGATCAATCATACCAATGGTTCCGAAATGAACGAATCGCGAAACATGTTGATTGAAGGTGCGAGAATTGCACGTGGAAACATTCTGAATATAAAAGATGTGGAACCAGCCGATATTGACGCATTGATCATTCCGGGTGGATTTGGTAGCGCAAAAAACTTAACCAAATGGGCATTCGAAGGTCCGGATGGAGCGATTTTACCTGAAGTGAAATTACTCATTGTAAATCTCGTAAATATTGGAAAACCAATCGCCGCTCTTTGCGTCAGTCCAATTGTTATTGCAAAAGCTTTAGAAGGATCGGTACATAGCAGCTTGACTTTAGGAACTGATCAAGAAGCTTCACCTTATGACATTAAAGCTTTCAATGCGGGACTTGAAAAAACTGGTGTTGAAGCTGTTATGAAATCGGTTCGTGAAATTTTGATCGATGAAAAGAACAAGATTGTGACTGCTCCTTGCTATATGATGGAAACAGACATTTTGGAAGTTAGAAAGAATATTCGTTTAGCTGTTGAAGCAGTACGTGATCTGATAGAATAATGCCAAAGCACTTTTACAAATCCGAAATTGCAAAAAGAAACGAGGAATTGGCTTCCTTGCGACCAAAACTCAGCTTACTTGCTTGGACCAGATTAATTCTGATAATTGGAATAGCTTTTTTCGTCTATTTGACAATTTCCCAAAATCAGAATAGCTGGATGCTGGTTGCATTCGTGCTTTCTGTTTTATTCCTTGTTTTAGTTCGGGTTCACTTTAAATTAAAAGATCGCAAACAATTTCTGGAAAAGACCTTACAATTATGTGATCGGGAATTGGCATCGCTCGATTTCAAAAGTCATCCTTGGTCAAATGGACTTCAATTCAACTTGTCTGAACATCCATATTCCAATGACCTAGATATTGTCGGTCCTAACTCACTGTTTCAATATATCAACAGAACTCATACAGTTAAAGGTGAGATCAAACTTGCTTCGTCCCTCCTATCTCCTGAAATAGATGCCAGAAAAATACGGGATCGACAAAAAGCTGTTGCAGAATTAGCTCAAGACCGAACCTGGGCTTTAGAATTCGAAGCCTATAGCGAATTAGGCAAGGACAATGACGAGGCTGCACGTTATATCCAACAATGGGAAGAGATCACTCCTCTTACATTGATCTACCGAATTACAACCTGGTTGCTAGCAGCTCTTGGTGCTAGTACGATGGTCGCCTTAATTGTTACAGGTGATATCAAATGGTTTTCGATCGGTACAACCCTCTTTGCCATCAATTTGGTTGTATTTGGACTTGTAGCAAAAAAGATCCTCAAAGAACTAGGTAGCATTGACCGTATAGATGTAACCTTTAAGTCTTATGCCCGACTGATTGAAAAAATCGAACAGGCAAGTTGGAACTCAATCGTCCTAAAAACAATTCAAGAATCATTGAAAGGTGATAATTCGCAAGCCAGTCTGGAATTGAAACAACTAAGTAAGATCTTTTCCAATTTGGAGAGCATGCGAAATGGTTTTGTTTTGATCCATTTCAATGGAACCGTTTTTTACCACGTACATCAATTCCATCGTCTGGCTCTTTGGCGCAAGAAAAACAAGGACCATATCCAGAACTGGATCGAAGCCATAGCAGAAATCGAAACGTTGTTGTCATTGGGTGTCTTTGCCTACAACAATCCATCTTACAAGTTCCCAAGCTTGAATCAAGAATACAATATCGGCTTTGAAGAATTGGTCCATCCACTGATTCCTGGAAATAGTTGTGTTGCAAATTCTATCCAATTTAGCGATCATGGATTTGTCGTCTTGACTGGCTCCAACATGTCGGGAAAA